>Ga0222651_1000014_pt1 | contig 162429 bp, 142 predicted proteins | sample AntAcemetagen369_FD_179855 | JGI IMG/M metagenome (GOLD analysis project Ga0222651, IMG submission 179855) | Saline water microbial communities from Ace Lake, Antarctica - #369 | ecosystem: Environmental > Aquatic > Non-marine Saline and Alkaline > Saline | place: Antarctica: Ace Lake...
GCCGATGTGATGATCGAAAACTACCGTCCCGGCACGCTGGAGAAAATGGGCCTCGGCCCGGATGTTCTGCATGCCCGCAACCCGAAGCTGATCCTGGTGCGCGTTTCCGGCTTCGGCCAGACCGGGACCTACAAGCACCGGCCGGGTTTCGGCACCCTGGTCGAGGCGATGTCCGGCTTTGCCGACCGCAATGGATTCGATGACCGCGAACCAGTGCTGCCGCCGCTCGCAATGGCGGACATGATCGCGGGATTATACGGCGCGATGGCCGTGCTGATCGCGATCCGCGAATGCGAGGTGAAGGGCGGCGACGGGCAGGTCATCGATCTGTCGCTGCTGGAACCGATGTATTCGATACTGGGCGCGGAAGCCGCATGGCACAAGGTGACGGGCAACACGCGCGACCGGGTCGGCAGCGGGTCCAACACGTCCTCACCGCGCAATGTCTATGCGACCAGCGACGGCAAATGGCTTGCCATGTCCGGGTCGATGCAGTCGATGGCGGAACGCATTTTCCGCGTCATCGGCCGGGACGACATGAACAGCGACCCGAAATTCTGCACCAACACTGTCCGGGTTGCCAATCGGCACGAAGTCGACGAAATCGTCGGCGGCTGGATCGGCGCGCGGACATTGGATGAGTGCATGGAAATATTCGACCGGGAAAACGTCACCGTCGCCCCGGTCTACAACATCGCGCAGATCATGGAAGATCCGCATTTCCGCGAACGGGAAATCAATGTCGACCTGCCGGACGAGGATATGGGGACGGTCCCGATGCACAATATTGTGCCGCGGCTGTCGCGCACACCCGGCGGCTTCGCCCGGCCGGCCCCGTCACTGGGCCAGCACAACGAGGAAATCCTGCAACGTATCGGCATCACTCCGACGGAAGTCGCGGCGCTGAAGGAACGCGGCGTCCTGTGACGCCAACAGAAATTTGGGGAGAATAAAATGAATGCTACAGTAAACGACAACCCGGTCTGGCGCTCGCTTCTGTACGTACCAGTCAATGTCGACCGCTATGTCGACAAGGCGCATACAAGGGGTGCCGATGGCGTCATCCTGGACGTGGAAGACAGCGTCACCTATGCGGAAAAGGAACATGCAAGGACGCTGATCCAGGACGCGGCGGTGAAGGTTGCGCGCAATGGCGCCGATGTGCTGGTCCGCATCAACCGGGAACTGGAACTGGCGGTTCGGGATATCGAAGCCGCGATCTCGCCCCGGATCACCGCACTGAAACTGCCGAAGGTGCAGAGCGCCGATCACGTCAAGCTGATCGCCGAATTGGTCGACAGCCTGGAGGCCAAGCGCGGCATGCGGGTCGGTTCCACACGGCTGATCCCGATGGTGGAAACGGCGGATGCGTTCTTTTCCATGGACGCCATCGCCAAGGCCAGCCCGCGCGTGGCGACGGTGCTGCTGGGCGGGGAAGATTTCGCACTCGATTGCGGGTTCGAACCGGACCCGGAAGTCTACCTGTATCCCAAGCAGCAATCGCTGCTGGCAGCGCGCGCGGCCGGGCTGACCCCGATGGGGCTGATCGGCACGGTCGCGGATTTCAGCGATGCCGACGCCTATCGCGCGGTGGTGAAACATTCGGCCAAGTTCGGCTTCGAGGGCGCATCCTGCATCCACCCGGCAAACGTCGCGGTCCTGAACGAGGAATTCAGCCCGAAACCGGAAGCCGTCGCCTATGCGCGGCGGGTCATCGAAGGGGACAAGGCCGCTGCCGCCGAGGGTCGGGGCTCATGGTCGCTGGACGGCAAGATGATCGATATTCCGGTCGTCATCCGGGCCGAGCGGCTGATCGCCCGGGCCGACCGCATCGCGGCACGCGGCAACGTTTGATAGCCGGGGCGGATTCAAACCAGGGCCGAAAGGCCCCACCCGCCCGCTGCCGACAGTAAGACCACCAGCCAGGGCGGCAGTTTCCAGAACACCAGCAGGGTGAACGCCGCCATGCCGAGTGCGAAATCGGCGGCGGAGAGAATCCCGCTGGTCCAGACCGGGTTATAAAGTGCGGCGAGCAGCAGCCCGACCACCGCCGCATTGACGCCCAGCAGCGCCCGCCGGATTGTCGGCAGGCGGCGCAGCGCATCCCAGAACGGCAGCACACCGATCACCAGCAGAAACGACGGCACGAAGATCGCCAGCAGGCAGATCAACGCGCCCAGCCAGCCGTTTGGCACCGTGCCCGACACCGTGCCCAGATAGGATGCAAAGGTAAAAAGCGGCCCCGGTACGGCCTGGGTCGCGCCATAGCCTGCCAGGAACAGATCATCGCTGACCCAGCCCGGTGGTACGACTTCCGCCTGCAACAGCGGCAGCACGACATGCCCGCCGCCGAAGACAAGGGACCCGACACGGTAAAAGCTGTCGATCAGGGTCAGTATCTGCGAGGGATACGCGGCGCTGAGCAGCGGCAAGCCGGCCAGCAGGGCGAAAAAAAGCACCAGCGAGGCAATCGCCATCCCCTTGCCGATGGGAATGCCGAGATCGACATGATCCGAAACATCCTCGGCCCGCAGCATTGCCAGCCCGGCAATCGCGCCGGCGACGATCACCGCCACCTGCATCCAGGGCGTCGGCGCGGCCAGCACGGCGGCAGCGGCGAGGACTGCCAGGGTTACGCGCGGTGTATCCGGGCACAGGGTCTTCGCCATCCCCCAGACGGCCTGCGCTACCACGGCAACCGCCACAACCTTCAACCCATGCAGGACGCCGCTGGACAGGACATCGCTGAATTCGACAACGCCGTAACCGAACAGCATCAGCGCGATAGCCGAAGGCGTTGTGAAGGCAAACCACGCGGCCAGCGCGCCCGGCAAACCGGCCTTGGCCAACCCGATACCAATGCCGACCTGGCTGGACGCCGGGCCCGGTAGAAACTGGCACAGCGCAACAAGATCAGCATAGGCGCGTTCATCAAGCCAGCGCCGCCGTGTGACAAAGGCGTCCCGGAAATACCCCAGATGCGCCACCGGGCCGCCGAAGGACGTGAACCCAAGCACCAGAAAGGCGAGGAAGACAGCCCCTACAGGCTGGCGTGTTCCGGTCTGGTCGGTATTTTCGGACATCTTATCCCCGCAAGCCGCGTTAATTGCCAATTCGAGGCCAATTTAGCACGCCCCGGGCCGCCCCGAATGTGAAACAATTTTGTCCGTATAGAATCCATTGGGGATAATCCCCCCTACCCCGTTGAATCCCGTTTGCGATGGGCGTAGAGTTTCGGCGTTTGTCCAGCGGTCGGATTGAATCGCTGCCCCATAATCTGAGAGTGAAAACAATGCCGTTTCTAGCATCGCGCCTGTCCCGCATCAGCCCTTCCGCGACCGTGGCCATCAACACGAAATCGCAGGAATTGAAAGCGGCGGGCGGCGACATTATTGGTCTTGCCGTCGGCGAGCCTGATTTCGATACGCCGGAGCATATCCGCAAAGCCGCGATCGATGCGATGAATACGGGCAAGACGCGCTATGCCGCACCGGCAGGCCTGCCGGAACTGCGAAAGGCAATTGCCGACAAACTGAAGCGTGAAAACGGGGTCGACTACACCCCCGAACAGATCGCCGTCGGCGCCGGTGGCAAGCAGATCATCTTCAACGCCTTTACCGCGACTGTCGATGACGGCGATGAAGTTATCGTGCCCGCGCCCTATTGGGTGACCTATCCGGACCTTGCGCGGCTGAACGGCGGCGTGCCGGTTTTCATCGAATGCCAGGCCGATGCGGATTTCAAGATGACGCCGGCGCAGCTTGAAGCGGCGATCACGCCCAAGACCAAATGGCTGGTTCTGAACAGCCCCAGCAACCCGACCGGGTCGGCCTATTCGCCGGCGGAACTGCGCGCGTTGGCCGATGTGCTGTTGAAGCATCCGCATGTGTGGACACTGACCGACGACATCTATGAACACATCCGGTATGACGGAATCGAATTTGCGACACTTGTCGCAGTCGAACCGAAACTGATTGACCGCACGCTGACTCTGAACGGTTTCTCCAAATCATATTGCATGACCGGCTGGCGGGTCGGATACGGCGCCGGGCCGCTGGTGTTGATCAAGGCGATGAACATGTTGCAATCGCAAAGCATCACCAGCACCTCGACAATCAGCCAATGGGCCGCAATCGAAGCGCTGAACGGCGACCAGAGCCATATCGAACGCAACAATGAAATCTTCAAGGAACGCCGCGACCTGGTTGTTTCCATGCTGAATCAGGCAACCGGGCTAAGCTGCCGGACACCGGTCGGCGCGTTCTACGTCTACCCGTCCTGTGCCGGGGTCATCGGCAAGAAGACGCCGGATGGCAAGGTCATCGAAACCGATGAGGATTTCGTCATCTACGTGCTGGAATCGGAAGGTGTCGCCGCCGTTCACGGCGAAGCATTCGGTTTATCGCCGTTCTTCCGGATTTCCTATGCCCTCGCAACGGATGTGCTGGAAGATGCCTGCCAGCGTATCCAGCGCGCCTGCGCCTCCCTGACCTGAGCGAGATTAGAAACATGAATATTGTTGCATTTGGTGCCGGCGGTGTTGGCGGCTATTTCGGCGGTCGGCTGGCCCTTTCGGGTGAGGACGTTACCTTTGTCGCGCGCGGCGCGCATCTGAACGCGATCAGGGAAAAAGGGCTGCGCATCGCCCGGTCTGAAGGTGACCTGCTGATCAACCCGGCCCAGGTGACCGATGACGTCACCACGCTGTCGCCGCCGGATTACCTGCTGTTCGCCGTCAAACTGCAGGACACCGAAGCCGTTGCCGAAGCCTGCCGTCCCATCGTCGGGCCGAATACCACGGTGGTATCCTTGCAGAACGGGGTTGAGGCCGTCGATATCCTGAGCAGCACCTTCGGACCGGACAAGGTCCTGGCCGGTATGGTCGGTGTCGCAACCTATATCAGCGAGCCCGGCGTCGTGACCCAGACCGGCGCCTTCCATTTCATGGCCATTGGCGAGCAGGACGGCACCCGTTCGGATCGCGCGGTCGCCCTGGAACAGGCCTGCAAAAAAGCAGGCCTGAAGGTCAAGCTGTCGGATGATATCGACGTCGACATCTGGCTGAAGTTCATCTTCCTGTCGGCGTTGAGCAGCATGACCGCACTGACGCGGTTGCCCAATGGGCCGCTGCGGACAACGCCGGAAACGCGCGACCTGTTCCGGGCCTGCATGGAAGAAGCCGCCGCGGTCGGCCGCGCCAAGGGCGTCAACCTGCCCGACGACGTCGTCGATGAACGCATGAAAATGTGGGACGGGATGCCGGCGGAAATGGTCGCCTCTATGGCGCATGACCTGATGGCCGGCAAGCCGATCGAAATGGCCCGCCTGGGCGGTGCCGTGGTCCGGCTTGGCGTCGAGCTTGGCATTCAGACACCGACCCAGTCGATTCTTTGCGCCGCCCTGACGCCGTATCTGAACGGTACGCCAAAGTAAGCAATTCAGCTGATTCCAGCGCGAACCGGTCGCCATAGCGGCGGCCGGCACATCCTCCCCTTGCCGTTTTTACTTGCCAGCACCCATGGCACCCGCAGAAGATTGCCAAAGCACATTCAGGGAGCAACGCTTCGCGGATGGCGGAGCGTCATATAGGCCGGGACAAACCGTAAGGGAGTCAACCATGCCTGGAAGAACGCAATCTGCACCACGCTGCGCCGCAATCGTCGGACCCTACCTCACCGGAAAAACAACCCTGCTCGAAGCATTGTTGAGCGTCTGCGGCACCCTTCACCGCCGCGGAAACGTCAAGGACGGCAACACCGTCGGCGACGCCTCGCCGGAAGCCCGCCATCGACATATGAGTACGGAAATTTCCGCAGCCAGTGCCGAATTTCTGGGCGAGCGATGGAGCTTTCTGGACTGCCCGGGATCCGTCGAATTCGCCCAGGAAACATACGGCGCGTTGAAGGTCGCCGATGTCGCCATTGTCGTTGTCGACCCGGAACCTGACCGGGCCCTTGTTGTCGGGCCGCTGCTGCATTTTCTCGACGCAAACGACATCCCGCACATGATCTTCATCAACAAGGTGGATCATCCCCATGTACCGGTACAGGACGTGCTGGAATCGCTGCAGGGTGAGTCGGCGCGGCCGCTGATCCTGCGGCACGTCCCGATCCGCAAGGACGAGCGGATACAGGGCTATGTCGACCTGGTTTCCGAACGCGCCTATTCCTACAAGCCCGGGGAGCGCTCGGCCCTGATTGAGATTCCGACCGAAATACAGGATGCAAACGACCTGGCGCGGCAGGAACTGCTGGAAGAACTATCGAATTACGACGACCCGCTGCTGGAGGCACTGCTGGAAGACGCCGTCCCGCCGAAAGAGGATATCTATGCCTATCTGACCAAGGATCTGCAGGAAAACACCGTTGTTCCGGTTTTCATCGGCGCGGCCGAACAGACATCCGGCGTCCTGCGACTGATGAAGGCATTGCGGCACGAAGCGCCGAGTGCATCCGTCACCCTGTCCCGGCTGGGCGGTCCTGACGGCGAGCCGCTGGTTCAGGTATTCAAAACCTACCACATGCCGCGATCCGGCAAACTATCCCTGGCGCGTGTCTGGCGCGGCACAGTGCAGGACGGCGCGCATTTCGGCAACGACCGGGTCGGCGGCCTGTACCACCTGATGGGCTATACCCAGGAAAAGCTGACCACGGCAGAAGCTGGCGACATTGTCGCGCTCGGCCGGATGGAGAAGGTCCATACCGGCGACGTATTAACACCCGATGGAATCAGTACCGACGCCATGCAATGGGTCGACCCGCTTAAGCCGGTATTCGCGCTGGCGATCCAACCCGAACGCCGGGACGATGAAGTCCGGATGTCGGCGGCTGTTGCCAGACTGACCGAAGAGGACCCCTCGCTGGTCATCGGACATGAGCCGGAAACCCACCAGATGCTGCTCCGCGGTCAGGGGGACATCCATATTCAGGTCGCCCTGGAGAAATTGCGCGACCGCTACAATGTTGCGGTCGCAACAGAGCAACCGGTCATTCCCTACAGGGAAACCATCCGGAAACCCGTAAAACAGCATGCAAGGCACCGCAAGCAAAGCGGGGGGCATGGCGAGTTCGGCGATATCCAGATCGAAATCAAACCCCTGCCACGCGGCAGCGGTTTCCAGTTCGACGAAAACATTCATGGCGGGTCCGTGCCGAAAAACTACATCCCTGCGGTCGAGGCAGGGGTCAAGGATTACCTCACGGAAGGGCCGCTCGGCTTTCCGGTCGTCGATCTGTCAGTGACGCTGTATGACGGGCAGTCCCACGCGGTCGATAGCTCCGACATGGCTTTTCGCCGGGCCGGTATTCTGGCAATGAAAGACGGTATGCCCCAATGCGCCCCGGTTCTGCTGGAACCGGTATGCAGGGTCACAATATCCATCCCGAATGCATTCACCGCCGGCGCGCAAGGCGTGGTCACCAAACGGCGGGGCAAAATTCTGGGATTCAACGCCAAAGAAAGTTGGGATTCCTGGGACGAGATCGATGCGCATATGCCACAATCGGAACTGCACGATCTGATCATTGAACTGCGGTCACTGTCGCAGGGGGTCGGAACATACGAGTGGCAATTCGACCACCTGAACGAACTGGCCGGCCGCGAGGCCAGCCGGATACTGGACGCACGGAAGGAAACCGCATGACCATCAACGCCGACAACGCCGCCGCCGAACTGATCAAGGCCCGACAGGGTAAACGCATCCTGAACAGTTTTCCGGGCGGCGCATTCCCGGCGGATGTCGATGCGGCCTATGCCGTGCTGGACAGTATTGCAGCCCAGATGACAACCCCTGTGGTTGGCTGGAAAGCGGCGCTGACCAATGACGAGGTCATGGCCAAGATGAATGCGACGGCACCGGCCTGCGGTCCATTGTTCGAACCTTATGTTGCGGCGTCGCCGATGACGGTAAGCCTGCCGGCTGAATCCAATCGCGGCCTGGAATGCGAATTCGCGTTCCGGATGGCCAAAACGCTGGCGCCGCGTGCCGAACCCTATACGGACGCGGAAGTGGCGGCGGCCGTGGCAACCATGCATCCGGCAATGGAAGTCGTCGATGTGCGGGTAAAGGACGGGTTTGCGAATGGTGCCCGCGGCATTATCGGCGATTTCTGCGCCAACGCCGCACTGGCCCTTGGGCCCGGCATTGAAGACTGGCAGGGAATCGACCTGGCGGCAAAGGAAGTGGAGCTGCGGATCGACGGCGCGCATGCCGTCACCGGTATCGGCAGCGCCGTTCTTGGCAATCCGCGCAATTCACTGACCTGGGTCGCGAACTTCCTGTCTGGTCGGGATATTGCACTGGAAGCAGGCCATATCGTCACAACCGGCAGCACGATGGGCATCCATCCGGCACCGGCAGGCAGCACGGCAGTCGGCGATTACGGCGAACTGGGACAGGTCGAAATCCGCTTCGCGTGACCCTGTTCACCGCCGTTTGATTGGACAAACCCCGCGCCATCCTTAAATTCCTGACAGGAACCTGAGGTGAGAAAGGACGAGGCGATGCACGTAATTCGGAAAAATGGCTGGAATCTGCCGGAATCCGCGGCAACGGATGAATCGGTATATATGCGCCGCCGCGACTTGCTGAAGGTGATGGGACTGGCCCCGGCCATCCTGGCGACATCAGCGCTACCGTCTTTTGCCGCAGATGACCCGACCGCCGACCTGTATCCGGTAATGCAAAACCTGCGGTACCGGCTCGACAGAGCCGTTACTGATGAGGAATTGGCCACGACCTATAACAATTTCTATGAATTCGGGTCGCACAAGAAGATCTCGGAAGCCGCGCAGGCACTGAAGATTCGCCCGTGGCAGGTCCAGTTCGACGGCATGGTCGAAAAGGAAATGACCGTCGACTTCGATGATCTGGTCCGGCAAATGCCGCTGGAAGAACGCCTGTACCGGCATCGTTGCGTGGAGACCTGGTCGATGGCCGTCCCGTGGTCTGGCTTTCCGATGAAGGCGCTTATCGATTTTGCCAAACCGATGAGCGGTGCCAAATACGTTGTCATGCAGACCCAGGCAGACAAGGAAACCATGCCCGGGCTGAAGGAATTCTGGTATCCGTGGCCCTATACCGAAGGGCTGACGATCGCCGAGGCCACCAACGAGCTCGCCTTCATCGCCACGGGCCTGTACGGCAAACCGATCCCCAAACAGAATGGTGCGCCACTACGGCTCGTCGCCCCATGGAAATACGGGTTCAAGGGAATCAAATCCATTGTCCGCTTCAGTTTCACCGACAAGCGGCCGGTCGGCTACTGGGAGAAATTACAAGGTGCCGAGTATGGCTTCTGGGCCAATGTGAACCCGGAAGTTCCGCATGCCCGGTGGAGCCAGGCAAATGAAAAGATGCTCGGTGAGGAAGAGAACATTCCGACCCTGCTGTATAACGGCTATGGTGAATATGTCGCCGACCTGTACAAGGACATGAAGGGCGAAAAGCTGTTCATGTAGCCGGCATCGCCGCAGCAGATACTGGAAGACAGGACGGGGTTTCGTTCGATATCGCCGAAATGGCGATACAGAAAGGCCCCGATTCGCACTAAACTGGTCATTTACCCTTTGCCGTGCATAATCCGTGCTGATTCGGCATGGCGGGGGAAAATCATTGGACGGCGCGTTTTCAATTCTGGTCGAAAAGTCAGGCGCCATTTCCGATACGGCGGGCGAACCGGAAACCGTCAATGCGTTGCTGCCGTTGAATCGTGAAGCGGCGAACCTGCAGCGACTGTTCCCCAAGGAAAAGCAGGAGTTTGCCGCAGAACTTCTGTCCATGGCATCAAACAATTCCGAAGGGCGTATCAGCGACCTTACCCTGATCAGTCTGCGGGGCGAGACGGGACAGTTCAACCTGACCATTCAGCCGACGGCCGAACCCGAAATATGGTGGTTCCGCTTCGTTCCCGCGACATTCGACCCGGACCGGGAACCTTCCATGATCTGGGTCGACTATTTCGATTCAGTCAGTTACCTGGTCGACAATGCGCCCGAAAAACCGATCGAGCTGATGATGCTCAATTTTGCGGGGCTGGAAAACCCGGAGGTCAGCAATCGTATCGGCAAGGAGGCCATGAACGATGTCCGGGACGCCATCGAAGTAAAACTGGCCAACCATTCCCTGAGCGGCCAGGTCGGCCGCATGGATTCAGGCAGCTATGCCCTCATCATCGATGCGGGCGAGGATGCCGACGACATCATTGTCGATGTCGGTAATGCAACCAAAACATTTGGCATCGATACCGACGAACTTGGCGCCCGCTCGACAACGGTCGCCCTGGATGCCCCCGGGTCAAGCGCCGAAGATACGAAAAATGCACTGGCTGATGTCCGCCGCTCGTTCCTGGGCGGTGACGACGACGACGAATTTGGCGCGCCGACCGTGAGCCTGAACAACGTCATGGAGCGGCTTGAGGTCACCAAGACCAAAATCCTGGCCGCGCTGGAAGCAGGCGATATCAGCCTGACCCGTTTTCCCGTCATCGCGCTATCCGACGGGTCCACCGCGCTGCATCTTGCCTATGGAACCCTGATGATTGACGGTGAGCCCGTGAAGGCCAGCCAGAATCTTATTCTGGGCGATTATCCCGGGCTGACGTTGCAGCACGATTTGACCATGGTGCGGGAAGCGGCGCTGGAAATCGTTGCCGCGAACAAGACAGACACACCGGCTGTCCCGCTTATCATCGACATCAACGCCGCCTCCCTGGCGTCAGATAAGTTCGTCCCCAGCGTCTCCAAGATGATGGATGTCGCGGGGGTCAAACCGGACTGCATCGGGTTTCGAACCCTGTCGCTGGACCTCGCCAGGCAATCCCTGCCCGGCTTCCAGAACCTGCAGAAACTGCTGCGGCTGGGGCACCGGATATGGCTGACCCGGTTTGCCAGCGCCGTGACCGACGCAACGATGGAAGGCGCCTATGTCGAGGTAACCGTCACCTATCTTGAACGGCTGTGCGACAATCCGGAAGGCAAGGAACTTGTCGCCCAATTGCTGCAGGTCTGGCGGAATGCCGCGGTGCAACTGGTCGCGATTGATGTACAATCCCCGGCACAGCGCAAATTCATCGCCGACCTGGGCATCGGTTTCGCCATCGGGCCCGCCGCCGCCGGCTGAAACCAGCAACAGAGCAACCCGATAACGGCACCGGATTCAGCGCCGTGCCCCAAGATGGCCACAACTGAGGTCATCTTTTCGCCCCGTTTGGCCCCTAATGAAGGGCCCATCGGAATCATGCGACATGAAAGGGACAGGGATGTTCAGAAAACAGAATGAGCCGGCGAATACGAAACCGGAAGCAAAGCCACGGCCCGTACCGTCCGCAGAAAGGTTGCGCGCCCGCAACCCGGGATCGGAAAAGGGCGGACCGAATGGCCGGCTGACGGTTGGCCCCGACATCAGGCTGATCGGCGCATCGATTGAAGACTGCGATACGCTTTTCGTGGAAGGCCGGGTGGAAGCCTCAATGGACAGCCGTGTCATCCACATTGCGGAATCCGGCACCTTTGCCGGCGCCGCTGCCGTCGATGAGGCTGAAATTCATGGCCATTTCGAAGGCAACCTGACTGCCCGGGAGCGATTGGTCGTGCACAAGACCGGCCGGATCAGCGGCACCGTGCAGTATGGCAAGCTGACAATTGAAGAAGGCGGGGAAATTGCCGGGGATATGGCGGTGATTGGCACGGAATTACTTCATGACCGGCACCCGTCACGAACCGGGCCGTCAAATTCCAGCACAACGATTCTCAATCCCCCATTACACTCCGGCGAGGATGAGCCAGCAAAATACGATACGGTGCAGGTCCTGGAAAAATAGACCCGCAAAATTGCGTAAGCCGATATCTCTCATCGCTTGATCCCCGAAGACTGTCAGGGTCGCAACCGCAGGCCCGCCCTGACCCGTTTCCAAGGTTTGATTTCACCAACCCAGCGATTTGTGTTAAAAGGCAATACAAGTAATGGGGGCAACCAGACTGCGTAGAATGTGGCGCCCATTGTTTCATTAAAATGATGAAATTTGAAAGCGCACAACATGTTCTATACGTCCTTCGGCTTCAGTAAATTCCGGACAATGACCGTTCGGCTTTGTTTCGTGGTTCTTGCCGGGTTATTCCTTGCAAGCTGTGATGAAAGCACGGAGGACAATGTCGACCAGTTGCAGCAGGCCAAAGACGCCATAGATGCAGGAGATTTGCGCACAGGCAACGTGATCCTGAAAAACCTGCTGGGAAATGACCCGAAAAATGCGGAAGCACGTTTATTGCTGGGATCGCTTTACCTGGACACGGGCGATCCTGTTTCCGCAGAAAAAGAATTCCTCATCGCCAAGAAGCAGTCGTCGTCCACAATCAACAGCGCTGATATCGATGCGCTTATTGCAGAGACGCTTCTGCACCGGGGCAAGTTCAACGACGTTATTGACGGATTTCCTGTCGAGGGCATTACGCTCGCCGGAGCCCGGGCGAAATTCTTTCGCATCCGAGGCGATGCATATCTTGCCCTGGGGAAGGTTGACGCCGCGGAATCGTCGTTTCGCGAAGCGCTGGCAAATTACAAAAAGGATATTAACGACGAACGACCGCATCTCAAGCTGAGCGAGCCGCCGGAATATACGGAAGCGCTGACGGGCCTTGCCAAAGTTGACATCAAGCGCCGGAACTGGGTGGCAGCAAATGAGTTTCTTGACCGTGCAGAGGCCATTTCAAAGAACAACCCCGACATTCATGGCTTTAGAGGCAATATCCACCATTCCAAGGGGGAATATGAAAAGGCAGAGGTTGAGTACCGCAAGGCGCATGAACTTGAGCCGAACAGGTTGTTTTTCGAAGGTGAACTCGCCCGCGCTCTGCTGGCACTTGGTAAGGTCGACGAGTCCATAAAGCACCTGGACAAAATTCTGGCGCATACCGCGGAACACGTTCCAACACTTCACCTGCGCGCCATTGCCGCATACAGACAGCAACAATACGAAGACGCGAAAGCCTATTCGGAAAGAATTCTGAAAATTGCGAAGTTTTACATGCCGACGAACCTGATAGCCGGCGCCTCCAACTTCGCACTTGGAAATTACGAACAGGCCAATTCCTTTCTGCAACGATACGTCGCATGGGCCCCGCAGAACACAAGCGCGAAAAAGCTTCTGGCTTCGACGCTGATGAAGATCGAAAATCCCGGCCCGGCACTGGACCTGTTATTGCCCATCGTCGACTCGGACACCGATGACGTCGATTTGTTGTTGCTTGTCGGCAGTGCCGCGGCGCGCAGTGGCCAATCGGTAGCCGCAAATACCTATTACAAGCTCGCGTCAGATATTCGCCCCGATGACCCAAGGTTACGCACCAGACTGGCCCTTGCCCAGATTGCTTCCGGAAACAACGACGCCGGAATCAAGGAACTGGAGCGAACCATCAGTGACTCACCGGGCGACTTTACATCGCGCTATTCCCTTCTGATGAACCATCTACAGAATGAGGAGTATCAAAAGGCATTGGATGTCGTCGCGGAAATCCAGAAGCGCGACGCAAAGAATATCGCGGCATTTATCGGTAAAGGGTTGGCTGAATCTGGAATGAACCTGACGAGTGAAGCCACTGCATCCTTCGAAAAGGCGCTTGAAGTGGAGCCAGGCCATCTGGGTGCGGCATTCGCGTTAGCCGACATCCATTTGAAACAAAAGGCATTTGACAAGGCCAGCCAGGTATATGACACGGTTCTGTCGATCAAGCCGAAGAGCCTGCCAATCCTGATGCGCATGATCGGCCTTGCGACATACCGAAATGATGAAGTCGCCGCGGACGCGCTCATCCGACAGGCCATGGATGCGGCGCCCAGCGCGCCGGAGCCCCGTCTCCTCGCCGCAGAAAACTTGCTGGACCGCGGCGAGCCATTACGGGCCATTGCCCTGCTGGCCGATATTGCCCCCGACCACCCGGACCACCCGGGCATATTACAGATTACGGGAAAAGCCCAGTTGGCTGCCGGAAAAGGCGGTACGGCCGTCCGGACACTGGAGCACTTTGTAAAAGTCAGCCCCCAATCGCCGTATGCCCATTTTTTGCTTGCCCAGGCTTATGGCACGATCAACAGCCGCAAGCGCATGTATGAAGAGCTGGACGCCACGCTCAAACTTGATCCTCTGAACAAGCTGGCCGCGATTTCCCTTGTTCGCGGGCTGGCCATTGAAGACCGGCAAGATGATGCGAACCAACGGATGGCGACGCTAAAAGCGGCGATGCCCGCAGATGACCCCGACGTCTTGCGCCTTGAATCCTGGCTCGCCACCAAACAGAACCGGCCCGCGGATGCGGTCCCCTTGTTGCGGACATTGGTCGGCGCATACGATATCCGGGAAGACAAAAGGCAACTTGTCGCCGCGCTGTGGGAGAGCGGACAGCAAAAGGATGCCATTGCCGTTCAGGTCGCGCATGTAAACAGTAATCCGGAGGATTTGCCCGCCGCCTTCGAACTGGCAAACTATTATCTGCTCGGTGAGCAGCGTGACGAAGCTGCCGGCGTTTACGAAAAGATCCTGGAGAAAATTCCAGAGAATGTTATCGCGCTCAACAATCTGGCCGACCTGCTGAAGGAACGGGACCCGGATCGCGCGCTCGGTTATGCTGAACTGGCGTATAAACAGTCGGGTGGCAGCCCGCCAACGGCCGTAACTCTCGCTGAAATGCTCATCAAAAACCCCGATACCCTTGATAAAGGGTACATCATGATAAAAGGCGTCGCGCGTCGCTTTCCCAGCGCCGTTGACGCAGTGCTTACCTACGCCAAAGCAGCGAGCCTGAAGGGCGAACGTGACGAAGCCAGAACCGCGTTGAGCGGAATAGACAGTGAAACGCTCAGCGAGGCGCAAAAAACCCAGGTCGCAGACATGCTGAAGAACCTGGAGTAGCGGGACCAGCCCAATTTTTGGGACGACGGCATGCGGGGGCCGTTCTCCCGTCCTGCCCTATCGTACGAACAGGTTTGATCGCGCCCAAATCCCGTTGTCATTCCGGTAAGCCGCAGCGAGATTCGATAACCCCGTATTGAGGCATACGACCTGCTGGCCATCGGGATGGATTGCGGGGCAGGTTACCATCGCAGGAACAAGGTGATCGACAGACCCTATCGGCATTCGTCCAGTCACAGGCCGACGGCATGGCCGCTTCGATCAGAATCTGTCAGCGGCACCAATATATTGCATGATATCCCCCATTGGCGCGCCCCGGTCGGTGGGCGCCGGCCTGGTCAATAGACGCACACACCGGATCAGCATTCAGAGCCAGCCCTATCGGACACGTTAACAGAAGCTGCACTATCAAGGGACAGCCCTGTGGGTAAGCGTCTCGCCATCACACGATATGCATTTCATCGGGCAGACGGCTGTTTCTGCCCTTCCCCGGAAGTCATGTAAGGCCCACGGGCTGGATGCCCATTCCAGGAATTGCATACAACATCGTACAGGGGCATTCAGAGGGACCATACCCACACATAATCCGCCACATAGCAGTCCCTTGCCTGCCGCCGCGGATCCGTTTCCATGCGATCTTGGCGCGACACAGAAAAAGCTGTCGGGCGCGACTTTGCTGTCAGTCAAATGCATCAGGTCAATTGCCAAGTACAACCGCACCGCACATAAAAAAACGGCCCACCGGATGATCCGATGGGCCGCCTTATTCTACTGTCTTGGTCTTACAGGCTGAGTCGAAGCATATATTTCTTCAACGGCCTGGTGTGATTTTGCTGACTTAGCTGGCTTTCCGACGACGACGGGAAGCAACTGCCAGACCAATCAGGCCAACACCGAGGACACCAAGTGCACCTGGTTCCGGAACCCGTGCGAGGAAGGAAGTCGTCGCGCTGCCGATACGACCGACGGAGTAGGTAATATCGAACCCACTTGTCGTCGTGCAGTCAACACCGGTCTGCTGGTCGGTCACAATGCCATCGCCACAGAGATCAGCCTGTGCTTCCGAAGATGTGAACGCGATCTGTGCGAAACCAACATCTTCGAGGTTGTCACCATCATCTTCTGCGGTCAGGACGCGATCATCCTGGTTGATGAGGTCCATCACCCAGTTCAGATCAAGACGCGGCGAGGCGCCCGTGCTGTTGGCAGAAACTTCAGCTGAACCGCTGATGTTGCCGAATTCTGCGATAACTTCCGCACCGCCGATGTTGGTCGCATCGCCATCCGGATGGAAACGCAGGAACATCGTCGTGCCTGTGTACTGCAGGTTGATGTCGTTGAAATCGGCTACGCCATCATTCAGAACGTTACCTGAAAGGGATGCGCTCAACGTGACATAAGAATTGTCATACGTTGATGCATTACCGGCAATGACGGCACCGAAATTGCGGCTGCCCGGCTGGCTGTTGTTCAGGATAAAGACGAAGTTTTCCGTGAACGTGTTTGTGTTGGAATTGATGTTGATATTCCAAGAATTCGACGCGAAGTCATTATTCGTCGGGATCCACGCCATTTCATTGACGTTGACGTTTTCGTTGACTTCGTGGCTGCCGTAAATGGATGTGGCATCGGTTGTCGCTGCCGTACCGCCACCAATCGCACCCAGGATCTGGGCATCCGTGAAGTTGGCGCCCGGATTGAAACCGATCGTCGTCGCCTGTGCTGTCGCACCTACGAACAGCATGCCGCAAACGGCGGTCGCTGCCAGAAGGCCTGTTTTAAAGTTTTTCATCTCCGAACTCCTCACTAAAAAGAACCAAACTCAAAATCTCTACTCGTGCCAGTTATGTAAGCAGGAACCGTGCCAACTACATTTTATTATTTATTATCAAGATGTTAGTATTTTTTCACCTTCCGCCACCCACCCATTCTGTAAGAAAAACCGACACTTTTTTAGCGATATAATTGACTGACGGCAGCAAATAACAAAATTATTATTTAAATTCAACTGGTTATCGTTTTTTATGACCGCGATGCCAGCATTGTAAAGAATTTCGACACTTTGCTTTTTTTATTTTTTATATCTTTATTTCAATTCGTTACACCGATTTCAGGCTTCAAACGCCAGCCGACCCGTTTCACCACATATCCAAACCGTGATGTTGAAGTCTTCCCCCGTCAGCGGCCCCACCGGGGTCTCAGCCGGCTTATGACGGATCCATGGACCCCGCACCGTTCCGCAGGAATCCGTCGAACATCAACAGGCTCCACAGAACCGGGCTGTGATCATGCAGTCCCGACTGGTGCCGGTCCACCAGGGTTTTCAGCGCCGCCATATCGAAATAGCCGCATTCCGCCATGGCCGGGCCGGTCACTGCATGGCGCACCTTTTCCGCCAGCGGTCCGCGGAACCAGGCGGCGAGCGGGATCGAGAACCCCTGTTTGGGGCGATACAGCAGATCCGCCGGCACCATCGGTTCGAAGGCGCGTTTGAGAACCCGCTTGCCGTTGGTCCCGTCCAGCTTCATGGCAACCGGCAGGCTGCTCGCCCATTCGATAATTTCATGGTCGAGCAGCGGCGCACGAACTTCCAGCGAGTTCGCCATGCTGGCGCGGTCGGTCTTGACCAGGATATCGCCCGGCAGCCAGGTCTTGATATCGGCATATTGCGCCTGCAGCAGGGGCACGTCGGTATCGGCTTCCCCCATATGGCGCGACAGCGTCTCAATCGCGTGATGGCCCTGCAGCTCGCGTTTGAATTCCGCACTGAAGATCCGCCCACGCATGGCGTCGCTCATTTTGGAAACGCTGTGAAAAAACGCCTCCGTCGGGTCCATCGCCAGTTCCTCGAAGGTATTCTTGGCGCGGAACATACGCGGCGCCCAGTCCATTTTCGGGTACAGCTTGGCCAAGGCGCCGAATACGGGCCGGCCGATCGCCGCCGGCAGCATCGCACGGACCCGGCCTTCGCGGTGTTGCCACAGGTAACGGCGGTATCCGGCGAACGCTTCGTCACCGCCATCGCCCGACAGGGCAACCGTGACGTGTTCGCGCGCCAGCGCGCAGACCCGATAGGTCGGCATGGCAGAGGAATCGGCAAAGGGCTCGTCGTAAATCCCTGCGAGCCTGTCGACGAGATCGAAGGAATCCGGATCAACCACCCGCATTTCGTGATTGGTATCATAGCGTTCGGCAACCTGTCGCGCATAGGCCGACTCATCATAGGCCTTGTCGCCAAAGCCGATACTGAACGTATTGACCGCCCGTTCGGACTGCCCCGCCATCATGGCGACGATTCCGCTTGAATCCACACCGCCCGACAGGAATGCCCCCAGCGGCACGTCAGAGATAAGCCGCATGCGTACCGCGTCAGTCAGGCGTTCGGTAAGGTCCGCCTGTGCATCCTCGATATTGCCCGGACCGGATTCGTTCATCCGCAACTGCCAGTAGATATCCCGCTTCGGCGTCCCGCCACGGCGCCAGACAATGCGTTCCGCCGGCTCCAGCTTGGACGCCCCCTGATATATGGTGCGCGGTTCGGGTACATAACCAAGCGCGAAATAATCCTCCACCGAGCGCGGATCGATTTCGCGCCGGAAACCCGGATAACACATCAACGCCTTGAGCTCCGACGCGAAGATCATGGTTTCATCGGGCAGAACCGCATAATAGAGCGGCTTCTTGCCAAGCCGGTCGCGTGCCAGGAACAGCGTTTCCGTATTCGAATCCCATAACGCGAAGGCGAACATGCCACGGAAGCGTTTGACGCAATCCGGGCCCCATTCCTCCCAGCCATGTACGATTACTTCCGTATCGCAGCGGGTCCGGAACACATGGCCAAGCGCTTCAAGTTCCGCCATCAGCGGCTGGAAATTATAGATTTCGCCGTTGAAGACGATCGCGATCGTATTGTCTTCATTGTACAGGGGCTGTGCCCCATGCGCGACGTCGATAATGGCGAGGCGCCGATGCGCGAGGCCGATCCCCGGTTCGAGATGAACACCGTCGCCGTCGGGTCCACGATGACGGATTGCATCATTCATGCGCAGCAATTGCGCACGATCCACCGGCCGCCTACCGCGTGGATCAAAGATTCCTGTCAGACCGCACATATACGCCGGCGCCTGCTAATTATCATGGATCATTGTGCTGCCGACCCCAATAGCGCGGGGAAGGAAGGCACATTGGCAAGGAACGACCGCATCAGGTCCGGCTCCACAAGTTCATCGGCCGCTATGGCCAGGAATCCGGCGCGGCGGTCGCCAGTCAGCATTTCCGCTTTCGCCTGCAACAGCTTTGCCACAATAGGCGCATCTGTATAGCGACCGTCGATCCAATAGGTGTGCCAGACGGCACGCCGCTCCAGCTTTGCGCGCATCAGCACCGTAGAAACCGTGATATCTGCAGCGTCGTAACGGGCTTCCGTCTGACCGCTTCTAAGCCATTTCCAGGATTTATCGTCGTAAACCCGGTTTCCATGGGCCGCGACCTCACGGCCACTGCCCTGATAAGCGTAATAAGCGACATACAGGTCGATCCATTTCGCCCCATTCATGTACCGCGCGGTCTGTTGCGCGTCGGTCTGGGCGAATTCGGGATTCCAGTCCGTACTCCCCGTAGCGACCCGTTCCCATTCACCAACCTTCTGCGGGAATTCGATCTGTACCGCAGCCGGCGCCGGCGTATTGCCCAACCGATAGCTGGCATAGGCGGGATAAAATGCACTGATTGCAACGGCGACAACCAATGCGGCAATGATCCCCGCAGGCCCGCTGCGGCGAGACTTTCCGGCAGCGGCCTGAACCGGCTCCGGCGTCGCTTCGGGGACGGGGTCCCGGAACCGCCAGCCAACCCACATCAGGATAAACATCACCGAGGCGAATAACAGCCAGCCTTCCAGGTAATGATCATTGATATCGTAAACATCGTTCAGATAGTGCGAAGCAACAATCAGCCCGATAATCCGCACGACATTGGCGGCCAGCGCCGCCACAATCATGACCAGAACGCACAGAATACGCTTGGTCCAGCTTGTGTAGATCATTTCCGCGTAAAGGATGGACAGTGCAAATCCCGACAGCAGGAAATTCAGTCCCGAACAGCCCGGCGCGACCCAGAAACTCTTTGACGGTAGTTCGATAAAGACGTCTTCGACAAACACCGGAATGCCCATCATGCGGATCGCGGATGACGAAAAAATTGTCGCGAAACGCTGCAATACCGGCAGCAACTCCAGATCCGTCGGCAGCACGAGCCACAGGAAGCCCATTGGAAACAGCATGATGAAGAACATACGCCAGCCAAGCACGGCCAGAATCATGCTTTCGACCATGCCGATCAATGCGAACTGGCGACCGATGGTAATGTCAATTACATCCGCAACCATCCACAAAGCACCGAAACCGGCCAGCAACGCCATCCCGACAAGACTTGGTACCGGCAAGGCCTGGGCCAACCGATGCCGGCGTTCCCAGATCAGGTAGAGACAGACAGGCAGGATCAGGAACGCATGGTCGAAAGCATGCATCCGCGACCACAAGTCGAGCATGGAAAGGGATGTGTTTGCGTATATGACAATGAGCGCGGACACACCGAGCACGGCGCACCCGGCCGCAAGCAGCCAGGATCGATTATCGGGCATTCCGGAATCCGCTACGTCGTTCTGTGCCACGTATCATTCTTCCCTAGCGAATAACGGCCCCGCGCGGTTGTCATCTCACACCCTGCGGCCACAGTACGACCCGTACCGTCTGCAGCAATATAAGGCAATCAAGCATCAGGCTGTAATTCTTGATGTAATACAGATCGTATTTCAATTTTTGCTTGGCGTCTTCAACCGAGGCACCATACGGAAAATTGATCTGCGCCCAGCCGGTAATTCCGGGCTTCATCGTGTCGCGATACCCGTAGTAAGGAATTTCCTCAATCAGTTCGGAAACGATGATCGGCCGCTCGGGCCGCGGCCCGATAAAGCTCATCTCACCACGCAGCACGTTGATAATCTGTGGAATTTCATCAATGCGCGTCATCCGGAGAAATTCACCGATCCGCGTGACGCGGGAATCATTCGCAGCGGCCCAGCGGGCAACACCATCTTTTTCCGCGTCCGTTCGCATACTTCTGAATTTGAACAGGAAAAACGTGTTCCCATAAAGCCCGACACGTTCCTGCCGATAAAAAACCGGTCCCCGGTCCTGAAGATATACAGCCAGCGCAGCGACGAGGGTTACCGGCAGCGAAAACAACAGCAGAAGCGTGCTCGCCACGATATCGAATGCGCGTTTCGCAACGCGCTGCATACCTGACCGCGATGAAAACCCTTCTGAAAAAATCATCCAGCTCGGATTCAACGCGTCGAGTTCGACCTGCCCTTTCTGACGTTCAATGAATGTCCAGAAGTCACTGATAACGACCCCTTCCATCCGGCATACCAGCAGGTCTTCGGATGGGATCCGACCGCGGCGCTCCTGCAGGGCAACCACGACTTCATCCACGCCCGCGCCGCGAACAATCTCCATCAGCGGCTGCTCATAGGGAAGCACCAGATCTTCATCCACCAGTACCTCCGTACCCTCGACCGGCAGGAACCCGACACACAGGAATCCGCCCTGGCGCGCCATCGCCGCCACTTCCTTTGCCTGTCGCCCCGCACCGAAGACCAGAACCCGGCGTTTGAACGCATCAATTCCGGTAATGCGGAGAAAAATGATCCGCGCCAGGAAATCCCCGGTCAGACCGACAATCAGCGCCGGCAACAGCGCGCTCATCCAGATCCGGGTTTCAGGAAAGATATAAAAGACGATCGACAACAGGAATACGGCGGAGGCGAAGCTGGCAAGCATTCGCAGGAACGTGATTTTTACATCCGCAATGAACTGGCGCTGATAAAGCCCCATCATCAGCAATGCCAGCACAATGGCGACGACGTAATACGTCGCAATATCGATATTGGCCTTAAAGGTCGCCAAACCCAGGGAAATGTCGACGAAACTGACGGCATACCCGGCCACCATCGACAAATACAGGATAACAATATCCGCCAAACCAAGAAGCAGGACGGACATCGCGATGTGCACGCGGAAAACACGCATTATGGAGCGCCGATACCGTTAATTATTCCATTGCGCTGCATAAATACCCCTCGCCGCAATCGTAATAACCTGCCGTGTGCTTGCGACATCATCGCCAACTATACCGTTTTGCGTCCCGACATAACATTTTTATGCCCGGTAAGAACCGAAAAACAACACGTATGCGACACACTGAACTGATCAGTCGGCAGCAGCAGCCATCCGCGTTCCACGCTCACGCCCCAGCAACCATACTGTCAGCATCTTCGCCGGCAATTCGGTATGGCCACAGTCGGGACATTCAACGGAAAGGCCAAGACGCGGGACCAGAAAATAGGATTCGCACTCGCACCCGACAATATAACCCTCGTCCAACTTGTCATCGATGATCAATTTTCAATCCCCTATGCTGATGCCATACCGCCATGGATTTTCGGCTTCACAGGGTTTATCTAAAATTTTATCGATTTCATCGTCATCCAATTGGGTGATCATTTCATTTTATGTCGAATACCCTCCAGGCACATCGCTGTTAGCAGGTCGCAAAATACGGTTTCAGGCAACGATTGCCTTAACCTTTCAAAACATTGTAAACAAATTCGTAATACTAATCTTGTTAGTTTCTTGAAACATTGATTTTTTGACGCGCAACCTCTTTACTTTTATGCTAGGAGTATTCGCAGCGTGCGTATTTGCAAGATGGAGACGGATCGGTGAAATACTTGTTGTCTGGCCGGATGATATTCCGGATGCTGACAGTTGGCCTGATTCTTACCGGATTGGCTGGTTGCGGCGATCTTGCCGATGCGCCGGTCGCGGCGCCTCAGTCTATTGGAACGTCCCCGGGCTACCTTGTTGGCCCTGGAGACAATTTGCAAATTTTCGTCTGGCGGAACCCTGAATTGTCCACGACAATTCCAGTGCGTCCTGACGGTCGCATTTCCATGCCGCTGATCGAAGATATGCAGGCCGCCAACAAAACGCCGACGGAACTTGCTCGGGATGTGGAGAAGGTCCTTTCGGAATTTGTCCAGAACCCTGTCGTCACCGTTATCGTCACGGGGTTTATTGGACCGTTTGACCAGCAGGTTCGGGTTGTCGGGGAAGCGTCACAACCGCAGGCTATTCCTTTCCGTGAGAAAATGACCGTTCTGGACGTCATGATCGCGGTCGGCGGCTTGACCGAATTTGCCGCTGGCAATCGCGCAATTATCGTACGTGCCGCCGAAGGCAAGAAAAATTCCTATCGCGTGCGGCTCGACGACCTGCTGAAGGATGGCGACGTCACGGCAAATGTCGATGTCCTGCCCGGTGACGTCCTGATCATACCGCAGAGCTGGTTCTAGAGGTTCCTTCGCAACGTCGCCTGATCGATGGGTGACGGCATACGGAGGTATTTCATCGGCTTGTTCGCTCCTCACAGGATACCGAACCAAGAAGGAAGATACTCGGCATCTAAACCTGCATCGGGTTCGATGCGCGCAACCATGCGAGTACGGGGATGAAGCTGATTTTGTCATCTGATATGCCCGCGGATTGCAGCCGGAACGATGATTTCCGGCAAATAGGCACCGCCACAAAAGAGCCACAGGGTGATGGTAACCCCCTATACCCCCATATCACCCAGATGGATGATGCGGCCACCTCGTTGAATAGCCATATGTATGCCGGGCAGACATCTGAACGTATGGAAGCATTTTATGCCACTGCAGGCTCTTTCGGTTAATCCGCTATGAACGATATGCTCAATGATCTCATGGTACATCTCGTCGCCGTATGGCGGCGGCGATGGTATGCGCTCGCATTGGCCTGGATCATTAGTGTCGTCGGCTGGGGCATCGTGGCAGCGCTGCCCGACAAGTATCGCTCCGAAGCACGTGTCTATATTGATACGACGTCTCTGCTGGGCCCGCTCTTGCGCGGGATTACGGTTGCTTCAGATGTCGACCAGGAAGTCGCGATCATGCAGCGCACCCTGCTTAGCCGTCCGAACCTGGCAGAAGTCGCCCGCGCAACCGATCTTGACCTCGAAGCGACAACGCCTCTCGAAATCGAGAACATGCTCGACGGGATCAAGGCGAATGCAAACATTTCCGCACAGGGCCGCAATCTGTTCACCGTCAGTTATGTCGACAAGAACCCCGTTCTCGCCAAAGCTGTTGTGCAGGCTCTCCTGACCATTTTCGTCGAGACGAACCTTGGGCAGAACCGGCAGGATATGGAGAATGCACGCTCCTTCATTGAAGCCCAGCTGGAAGCCTATCAGCAGCAACTTCGAGATTCAGAGCGCCGCATCGCCGACTTCAAAGGCAAGCACGGCAATGTCCTTCAGGCCGGAAGCTTCGTGACGCAGCTTGCCGCCGCGCGGAAGACAGAAAGTGCCGCAAAGCGCGCCTATGAGGATGCTGTTCTTTCCCGGGATCAGCTGAAGGCGCAACTGCAGCGTACACCGCAATTCCTGAAGATCGATACCCAGCCACAATTCGTGGTCACAAATCAGGCCGCTTCGCCGGAACAGGTACGGCTCGACCGGATGCAGGAAAATCTTGACAACCTGCGCATGCGCTACACCGACAACCATCCGGACGTCATTTCGACAATTCGCGCAATCGAAAATCTGCGCAAGTCGATGACCGAAGGGCCAGAAACGGGTGAAGGCGGCGACGACGGCGACGATAAATCCGCCACGCCAAAATCCGAAATCCCCAACACCCTGTACCAGCAACTGGAACTCCGACTGAGCGAAATGGAGCCCACTTTTGTTGTTTTGCGACGCAACATGTCCGATGCCGAGACAGAAGTTGCGCGGCTGGATGAGCTCCGCCTGACCGCACCAGAAATTGAAACGCAGCTTCAGGATCTTGAGCGCGATTACGGCATCATCAAAGCAAAGTACGATGAATTTCTGGCACGGCGTGAGGCGGCTCGAATATCACAGGCGGCGGAGGCGACGACCGATACTATTCAATTTCGTATCGTTTCGCCGCCACAAGTCCCTGTTCGCCCGTCAGCACCAAAACGTGAACTGTTGATCGTCGCCGTTCTGATAGTGGCTCTCGGCGGTGGCGCCGGGTTCGCATTTTTACTGGGCCAGATTGACGGCACCATTGGCGCCGGTCGAACCCTGACCGAATCGTTCGGTGTTCCAATCATTGGAACGATTTCATTGATATCCAGTTCAGGCGACAAATTCAGGCGCACGATCAGCAACACCAGCTTCGGCGTTACCGTGGGAACCCTGCTAGCGCTGTGCGCTACCATGATAGTGGTGACACCTGAACTGAAGACGCTCTCCGAGATGATTAAAAAGCAGCAATTGCCATCGCAACTGTCCTGGCTCACGGAAATCGCGGCCAAAGTCATGGACATGAGCTTTTTGAAGGGTTTTTGAGATGGCGGATGATAAAGATCGCCTGGATCTGGTGCAGCGACTGGCGGAAAAGCAGAAAGCCGACAGCTCCAAGTCCCTCGCGGAACGCGCCGCAGAGAAACTTTCGGCTGCCAGCCCAACGCCGGCACCTCGGCCTGCGAAAAGCCAGGAGGCAATGGCAGCGCCAGAACCAACCGCTGCGCCAAACGTGCAGCCCGCGCAGAAATCTGCACCGGACAGAAGCAACGCCGTCGGGTCGAAAACCAAGGAATCTCAGCGGTCTGTTCTCGATTTTGCGAAATTGAAGCGCGCCGGGTATATCACCCCGGATTCGCAGCAAACGCATATCGCGGAAGAGTTTCGCGCCATAAAGCGGCCCCTGCTTCTTAACGCCTTCGGTGGCGGAAAACACCGGATAGAGCGCGGGAATGTCATATTGGTCACCAGCGCACAGCCCCATGAAGGGAAGACCTTCACGACCATTAACCTGGCGATGAGCATTGCCTCGGAACGCGACCTGCATGTCCTGGTCGTCGATACCGACGTCTACCGGCACAGACTGGAAGAAGAGTTGGATCTCAGCGGGCGCGACGGCCTGGTCGATCTCCTTGTCGATGACGACAGAGAACTCACGGACCTGTTCGTACGTACCGATGTTCCCAACCTGACAATTCTGCCTGTTGGCAACAAACATCCCCAGGCGCCGGAACTTCTGGCGAGCCAGAAAATGGCCTCTTTGATGGAAGATATTGCAGCCCGATACCCGGATCGTGTCATCATTATCGATTCACCGCCGGTGCTTGCCAGCAGTGAAGCGAACGTGCTTTCTCTGCTTGTCGGCCAGATCGTCATGGTCGTCGAAGCCAACAGAACCAGGAAGGCTAATGTAGAACGTTCATTGAAGCTTATTAGTAACTGTGAAAATATCCATTTTGTGATAAACAAGACCGGGGTGGATTCGACGATTTCACCATATCGAACCTATGCTTACTATGATGAATACCGCAAACAGGTATAGCTTTACTTACGGAATCTAAGAAAAACACATGATGGCAAGCCGGATTTCCCATATTTCAGAAGCCGTACGTTTACGCGCTTTCTGCTGCGTGGGCTTATCCGTTCTCCTTTTACCCCAATGGGCAGCAGCGGGTGAATGGACAATATCGCCGCGTGCTGATTTCGAGCAGAGCATCACTGATAACGTCCGTTCGGTCGCAGATGGCGCCGAATCTGACCTGATTACGACCGCAAGCGCGGGAATAGGCATTTCCGGTGTCGGTCGCCGCCTGCAGCTGAACTTCGATTACAACATTTCGCAGGACAAATTCTGGGACGCCAAGGAGCAGGACGGGTTCAGGCAATCGATGCTGGGTGTCGGGAATGTCGAACTATTCGATGATTATGTATTTCTGGATACACGTGCATCCGTTTCGCAGCAGTCGCTGGCCCGCAACGGCGGCGAATCCGCATCAGATCGCAACGTCGTTACCAATGATCAGACCACGGTCGTCAATTATTCGATCACACCCAATTACGGGTACCGGTTTCACAACTGGACCGAGACCGATGTCCGGATTTCGTTCAACGAAACCCGGTTTCTCGAATCAGATGTCGGCTCAGTGGCCGAAGACGCCTTGCCGGAAACATCACGGAACGTTTCCATCAACTCGCTGCTGAAAAGCGGCCCGAATTTCAACAAGTTTTCGTGGCAACTGGCCGGTAGCAGCAATTTTACGAATAACGGCAGCAATCGGGACCTGCTCGAATTTTCCAACGAATATGCATGGAGCCGCAAGATTACGCTGCTCGGTCGCGTCGGGCGCGAGACTATCGAAAATTCCGGCATCAACGAGGATGACAGCGCTGAAATTTTCTGGCGCGGCGGCGTCAGACTGACACCAGGGCCCCGTTCAAGCTTTAGGTTGGAATATGGCGAACGCTTTGACGGCTCCACATTTTCAGGCGATGCATCGTACAATATCGGCGCCCAGACATCGCTTAGCGCCTCCTACGAAGTTTCGGTCCAGACCGACCGCGAACTGCTCACCCAGAACCTGAACAATTTGATTCTGAACCCGTTTACCGGAGAGCTGGTAGACCCGGCCACAGGTTTACCCGGGTCGCCGAACAGTCTGAGCCTGGATTTCCTGGAACAAACGACGAAGCAACAGAATTTCAATGTTGCGCTGAATGGAACAAGGGGGCGCAACACCTTCAATCTGAATAGTTCAATGACGGTCAGGACAGTATTGCCGGCCGGATCAGAGGAAAAGGTGTTCGGATTTGGCGCAAGCATTAACCGTCGGATTTGGCCTGACCTCACAGGCGGTATTACCGCCAACTATTCCTCCACGCTGGAGAGCCCGAACGGGGTCGAGGATTTTTCGGTCAATGGCTCAATGTTCCTCGATTACAGAATATTTACGAATTTTAATGGAAGGCTGCAATACAGTCTGTTGCATCGTGACAGCGACCAGGACGCAGACGATCTTCAGGAGAACGTTATCTCGCTCAGCCTGAGCAAAACTTTTTAGAGTCGGTCATGTATACCGAGTTTTATAATCTGACCGGCCTGCCATTCCAGCTGACGCCGGATCATCGCTTTTTCTACAACAGCACCGTCCACAAACGTGCGCTCGCACACCTTACCTTTGGCCTGAGCCAGGGCGAGGGATTCATTGTCATAACCGGCGATGTGGGCGCGGGCAAAACGACCCTGATGGGTCATCTGATGTCCACCCTGGACACCGAGCAATACGTTTCAGCGACCGTCGTGACGACCCAGCTTGCCGCTGATGACATGTTGCGCATGGTCGCATCTGCATTCGGGCTGGAACAGGAGAACGCGGACAAGGCCACCTTGTTGCGGCGGATCGAAGCGTTCTGCAAGAGCCAGCAGGATGACGGGAAAAAGTGCCTCCTGCTGGTCGATGAGGTGCAGAACCTATCCTTCCAGGCGCTTGAAGAACTGCGCATGCTGTCCAATTTTCAGCATAACGGTGTTGCGCTGCTGCAGAGTATTCTGCTGGGACAGCCGCAATTCCGCCGTACCCTTGCAAGTTCGGATCTTGATCAACTGCGCCAGCGTGTCATCGCCTCGTATCATCTGAGCCCGATCAGTGCGCAGGAAACACGCGACTATGTCCGCCACCGCCTCACAGCGGTCGGCTGGAACAACGACCCTGTAATTTCCGAAGAAGCGCATGCGGAAATCTACCGCCAGACCGGCGGCGTACCGCGCCGGATCAACGTCCTGTTTTCACGCGTGCTGCTTTATGCCTTCCTGGAAGAATTGCATACCATCGAAGGGACTGAAATCGCGCAGGTGGCAGACGACCTGCAGAAGGAAACCGAACAGGTCCTGGAAGCTGGAGCCCCGGATCCGGCCCCCTCTGTCGCCAGTCCTCCGGCCGCAATCGCACCGCCACCAGCAGCCGTGGCGGAAACACCGCCTCCACCGCCGGCAGCAGCCATTGTGGAAGTACCGCCGCCGCCACCGCCTGCACTGGTGCCTGTTCAGCCTGCCGAAGCAGCCGCGCCGGAACCGGTCATTGAACCTGCAGCAGAACCCGCGGCAACCATACTTGAGCAGGATCAGGACGAGACCGTCATACCGGCCCGCAATACACAGCCTGAACTGGTGCATGACAGCACCGGGACATCGGTTGATGACGCCGATACGGAAACAACATCCGGTATCCGGTCCCTTGCGGACGCGGAAGAGGAACTCGAATCCCTCCGTTCCCGGCTGGAAAATGCCGAAGCGCTCATGCAGCGCCATGAACGCATGTTGCGTTGGACGCAGCTCATGCTGAAGCATCACGAACGTATGTTGCGACGCAGGTTGCACAAGGCAGTATCGAATGCCTGATCCAAACCGGTTGGGAGCATAAAATGACATCGATGGCCTATGATGCGGGGCCGATGGACGTAACCACGTGGCAACCCGCACCGCGAACAACCCCCGTGCTTCGCCGGGAAGGTCGCATCGTCAATGCCATGTCGGTCGACGTGGAAGATTATTTTCAGGTCCAGGCATTCGCCAATAACATTTCCCGTGATTCCTGGGACTCACGGGATTGCAGAGTCGAAGAAAATACCGACCGGGTCCTTGGTCTGTTCGCTGATTCCGGCATCAAGGCAACATTCTTTACGCTTGGCTGGGTCGCCGAACGGTACCCGCAACTGATACAGCGGATAGTCAATCAGGGGCATGAACTGGCCAGCCACGGCTATGCCCATTTCCGCGTGGATGAACAGACGCCGGCTGCCTTTCTGGATGACATCACCCGGACCAAGAAATTGCTGGAAGATACCGGCAGTACGGCCGTGACCGGATACCGCGCCGCCACATTCTCCATCGGCGCCAAGAACCTCTGGGCCTTCGATGTCCTGCAGGAAGCGGGATACGCCTACAGTTCGAGTGTGAATCCGATCCGGCATGACTTCTATGGCATGCCGGATGCGCCCCGCTTCGCCTTCCTGCCTAAGGGCGATGCCGGCATTCGGGAATACCCGATCACGACATTACGGTTTGGCGAAAAGAACCTGCCGTGTGGCGGCGGTGGTTTTTTCCGCCTGTTGCCCTACCCCATCTCACGTTGGGCGATGCGCCGGGTCAATCGCAAGGATGGCCAGCCCTGTATTTTCTATTTCCACCCCTGGGAAGTAGACCCGGACCAACCCCGCGTTCCGAATATCTCGGCGAAAACGCGATTCCGCCATTACCTGAATCTCGGCAGAATGGAAGCCAGGCTTCGCGCATTGGGCCAGGATTTTGCCTGGGATCGCATGGACCGCGTCTTCAGCGCCGGAGCCGAAAACGCCCCATGAATGCGATATCGGGCAATCTGAGCATTCATACACTGTCGGAGGCCGACATTGACCGCTGGGATGCGTATGTGCATGCCCATGAAAGCGCGACATTCTTCCATCGCGCCGGGTGGCAACAGGTCATCGAAAAATCCTTCGGACACAGGCCCTATTACGCCTATGTCACGCGGGGAGGCGAGATCTGCGGGGTACTTCCGCTGGTGCATGTCAAAAGCATACTGTTTGGCAACCGGCTCGCATCGACACCATTTTGCGTCGAAGGCGGCCCGCTGGCATCCGATGATGCCGCACGCGCCGCACTGGATGATTATGCCATTGGCCTGGCCGACACGCTGGGCGTCGATTACCTGGAATATCGCAGCCGCGCCGTGACCCGGCCGGACTGGGCCTGCAAGGACGATCTGTATTACGGTTTCCGCCGCGAAATCGATGCCACACCAGAAGGCAACCTGAAAGCCATACCCCGCAAGCAGCGCGCCGTGGTTCGCAAGGCTATCGATGCACAGATCCTGCACGACGAGGTCGATGAAGGACCGGACCGGTTTTTCCATGCCTATGCGACAAGCGTACGGGACCTGGGGACACCGGTGTTTTCCAAGCGATATTGCGACAATCTGAAGGAAGCCTTCGGCGACGATTGCGAATACCTGGTCGTCGCGACATCGGACGGACGACCGGTCAGCGGCGTGTTGCAGTTCTATTTCCGTGACGAGGTTCTTCCCTATTACGGTGGCGGTACCGCCGAGGCACGAACAACCGGCGCGTATGGATATATGTATTGGCGTTCCGCCTGCCGGGCGGCTGAAAAAGGCGTTCGAATATTTGATTTCGGGCGCAGCAAAAAGGATACCGGCGCCTTTGCCTTCAAGAAGAACTGGGGCTTCGAGCCGCAACCGCTTTGCTATGAATACCGGATGAAACCCGGCACAGAAATGCCGGACGTAAATCCGCTGAATCCGAAATACAGACTCATGATCAACACCTGGAAACGACTGCCGCTGCCGGTTGCCAACGTGCTTGGCCCCAGGTTGTTCGGTGCCGTAGGTTAGGGCCAGCGTCGGCGCACGCAATGCAGGACATGTTATTTCTCAGCCAACGGCTGCCGTATCCCCCGAACAAGGGCGACAAGATTCGCTCGTTCAATATTCTTCAGCATTTTGCCAAGACGCATCGAATCCATCTGGGTTGCTTTATTGACGACCCTGCGGATTGGGAACATGTCGGGGCGTTGGATGAATATTGCGTCGATACATGCATTTTGCCTCTTGGTAAAACGGCCGCGAAGTTCCGGTCACTCAGGGCGTTTCTGACAGGCGATCCTTTAAATCTGCCGTATTTCCATATTCCTGAAATGAAACGCTGGACCAACAGGGTTCTGGCCGAAATACAGCCACGGACGGCCTTCGCGTTTTCATCGCAGATGGCACAATACTTCCTTGACGCCCAGCCAAGACCAGAACGGATTGTCATCGATTATTGCGATGTCGATTCCGACAAATGGCGACAATATGCGACGTCCCGCAGCTGGCCAATGAACTGGGTCTATGATCGCGAAGGTCGAACCTTGCTGGAATACGACCGCCGCATCGCCCGCGAAATCGATGCCGGAACTTTCGTTGCCGATCAGGAAGTCGCGCTGTTCAATAGCCTGTCACCGGACACGGCATCGAAGATCCATACTGTCGGTAACGGAATTGACACGGATTATTTCACACCATCGGATGATTACGCGCAGCCTTATGATGTCGGCGGCCCTGTCCTGATATTTACGGGCGCAATGGACTATTGGCCCAATGTCGACGCGGTCAGCTGGTTTGCGACCGAAATATTTCCCCAGATCCAGGCGGTTGTCGGGGATGCGCGTTTTTATATTGTCGGCTCCAACCCGACAGACGAAGTCCAGAAACTTGCCCGGCTGAACAATGTTTTCGTCACCGGGCGTGTCGAGGATATGCGGCCCTATTTTGCCCATGCGGCGGCGGCTGTTACCCCGATGCGCATTGCACGCGGAATTCAGAACAAGGTGCTGGAAGCCATGGCCATGGGGAAGCCGACGGTGACGACACCGACGGCGTTGGCGGGGATTTCGGCCTCTCCTGAAATCGATATCATCGTTGCCGACAGCGCAGAGGAATTCGCGACAAAAACTATTTTTGCACTGGAAGCGCCGGAAGCCAGGAGCATCGGCACAGCCGGCCGCGAATTTGTGCTGCGAGAATGCCGCTGGGAAAGCCGACTCGCTGCCTATGACACGCTGATCACGTAGCCCGGCTCTCCCAGGCGTAAGCCGACGCGATGATCTTTTCCAAATCATCATGCTGCGGCGTCCATTTCAGGACATCCCGAATGCGCTTCGTTTCCGCATAGATTTCCCCGATATCTCCGGGCCGTCGCGGACCGGTTTCAATCGGAAAATCCTTGCCGCAAACCTTGCGGAGCGTATCCAGCACCTCGCGAACCGAATACCCACTGCCATAACCGCAATTCATGACATCGCTTGCACCACCGGCGTTAAGGTGATCAAGCGCTGTGACATGCGCCTGGGCAAGGTCCGATACATGAATGAAGTCCCGGACACCGGTGCCATCGGGCGTGTCATAGTCGTCGCCGAAAACGGTAATCTTGTCCCGCGTACCGCAGGCAACTTCACACGCCGCCTTGATCAGGTGCGTTGCATTCGGCGTGCTCTGGCCGCTCCGGCCGTCCGGGTCTGCCCCGGCGACATTGAAATAACGCAGCGCGATATAGCGTAGCGGCGTTGCAGCCGAAACATCCTGCAACATATTTTCCGTCATCAGTTTTGATTTTCCGTATGGCGACACAGGCGCCAGCGATGCGGTCTCATCAATCGGCAGCGTTTCTGGATTGCCGTAGACCGCCGCCGTAGACGAGAAAATAAACTTTGAAACACCGACGTCTACTACCGCCTCCAGCAGGTTCCGGCTGGCACCCGTATTATTCCGATAATACTTGAGCGGGTCGGCAACGGATTCAGGCACAACCGTCGAGCCGGCAAAATGCATGACCGCGGAACAATCATGGTCGCGCAGAACGTTCCGGATAGCAGCAGCGTCACCAATATCAGCCTCGATAAAGGTTGCCGCATCCGGGACAAGCTCGCGCCGGCCCGTCACAAGGTTATCGACCACCACGATCCTGCGGCCAGTCTCGAGAAGGGCCAACCCCACATGGCTACCGATATACCCGGCGCCACCTGTAACCAATATGCATTCGTCTGTCATGTTACTTCCATCACGGGTGAATTACGGCCTGCTAATCCCGGCGCGCACAGCCTGTAGGGACAGGCCCTGACGCCGGGTCGGCAACAGGCTCATTTGCTAACGAGCTTTGCGTACAAGTCCCGCGCGGCCTGGATTGAGCTGAAAGGCTCCCCCTTGTCGAGAATGCCTTTCAGCATTTTCAAGGCGACGGCCTCCTTGCCGGACCGGGACAGGGCCGCAGCGTAATGGTAATTGATATCCAATTGGTCCGGTGCCGCTTCACTGGCTTCCTTGAGCAAGCCTGTGCCTTCTTCCACAGCGCCGTTATTGACAAGCAACCACCCCAGAGTATCGGCAATTGCCGGTGATTTCGGCGCCAGCTTTCGGGCTTTCCGGGCAAAGTCGACAGCACGCGGATCGCTGATTTCACCGTAAAGCCAGGCCAGGTCATTCATAAGCACCGCATTATCGGGAAACTTCTGCAGCAGGGATTCATTCTCGCGAATAGCCGCCGCAAAATCCTTTTTTCGAATCAGGGCATTCGCATAAACAAATCGAATTGTAGAATCTTCAGGGTGTTTCTCCAGCCATCCGCTCAGAAGCGCATTGCCCTGCTCGACCTCTCCGGCACGCGCCAGGCTTTGATACATCCGGGCCACATTCTGGCTCGATGGCTCACGCTGCTGCGCGTTTTCATATGCCTTGCTGGCGGCCAGATACTCACCCTTCTGCATCAGAACACCGGCTTCGAGAACATATCCGAAACTGGCATCCGGATTTCCCTCCCGCATTTTCGTTGCGCGGGCCAAGGCGGCATCAGCCCCCTTATCCCGCAGTATCGTGCCAATCAGGCTTTGCCGTGCAGGCGCATTATTAGGATCAAGCGCTACAGAATGTTCAAGAGCCGTAATTGCCTCGCCATACTCCTGCGATGCAATCAGCGCGCGCCCAAACCGGTAATGAGCGCTGGGTGAATCGGGTACCAGCTTCACAATCTGCCGATAAGTCGATATGGCGCTCGGGAAATTCTCGGCGGCAAGCTGCGTGCGCGCAAGCGCATCCAGGGCATCGACATTGCTGTCATCAAGAGCAACCGCTTCGCGCGCCTCTGTCGACGCACGCTGAAATTCTTCTTGTTGAAGATAGGCATTCACCAGCGCCAGACGGGGCGCAAGAGCCCGCGGATTTTCCCGAATTGCACGGGCCAACCACTGCACACCATCTTCAGTATCTGATTCCGAAAAAGCCATTCTCGACAAACGCATCATCGCCTGGAGATTGCCACCATCTGCCGCCAGAATTTTTTCATAACGCGCCTTGGCCCCGGCAATATCGCCGGAATTTTTATCAATCTCGGCAAGATTGAGTGCGGCCGGTGTAAAATCTTCCTGCAACGCAAGCGCCTGTTCAAAGTGCTTTCGCGCTGTTTCCAGGTCTTTCTTGTAAACGTGGATCGTACCAAGAAAATTTTCCGGAATGGGACTATCCGGCATACGTTCCTTCAGCTTCATGGCTGCAGCCATCGATTTATCAAATTCCTGCGCCCGAAGATGCGTCAGGACAAGCAGCAGGTTCGCCCGGGTTTCATCCGGGTCGTTTTCAAGAATTGATTCAAATTCCTGGACCGCCAGCTCATTGTCGCCACCGTTCAGGCGGCTTAGCGCCAACCGGGTTCGCGCAGCGGAATTATCGGGGGATTGTGTGGCGACTTTCTCAAAAATCGCCGTTGCCTCTGCATTTCGCTTGGCCGACACATATGCGCTGCCGAGCAGCGTCATAAGCCTTATGTCGTCCGGGTACTGCACATTCATTGGCTCAAGAATTTCAATCGCCCTTTCCGGGTCCTTCTTGCGCAAATGGATTGCCGCCAGCAGCCGTCGTCCCCTCGGACTATTCGGTACTTTGGCAAGGTAGCTCTGCACCTCCGATTGCGCCTGCTCTACACGTCCTTGCGCGAAGTCGAGTGACGCCCGGAGATACAACGCCGGCGGATATTGCGAAAGCGCGGACATGACGACCTGCAGAGCGTCTGTCGCTTCCTCATATTTTTTCTCGCTGGCCAGCAGGGTCGCGCTGAGATAGCGGCCGAACGGGTTATTCGGCGCCCGCTGCAGCACGGCATCAATATCCTGCCGGGCAAGCGGACCATTATTGGATGCAATATAGACACCGGCCCGCGCCAGCAGAGCCGGAATACTGTCTTCATTCAGGGCAATCGCCTTGCCCAGCGTCTCTATTGCACCATCAGCATTGCCCTGGGTCTGTTGCAGGGCACCTTTCCGTATTAACGCCAGCAGGTTTTCCGGCTCCAGGACCAGCGCCCGGTCAATCTGTACTTCCGCCTCCGCAAATTTTCCAAGAGCCTGCAGAACCTGTCCGTATGAAACCAGTACGAATGCCGAATCCGGCATTTCGGTTACCGCCTCGTTCAGCGACTGTTCCGCCAGATCGAGCTGCTTCATGGAAACATAGGCGCTGCCACGCGCGGCGAGGATGTCGGCCTTTGCCTTTCCAGTTTTCCCGTCAGGAAGGATCTCGCTGATAATTTCCCGGTTCTTGCCCTGCAGGCTGTAAGCCCGCGCCAATGGCACCAAAATCTTGGCTTCATCCATACCGCGCTTGTGCGCGGCTTTCAGTTCCTTTTCCGCCGACGGCCCGTCGCGTCCCCGAAGATAGATAATCGCCAGATCAAACCGGGCCTTGACGTTGTCAGGGTCCGCCCGAATGGCGTTCTTGAACTGGATGATGGCAGATTGGAAATCACCCTGCCTGAGGAAATCATGGGCTTCCTTGTGCAATTCCAGGGATTCATCGCTTACAGCGGCCAGTACGGATGTCGTCCCGGTCGTAGCCACCGCGATACAAATCAATGCGGATGCAGATATGCGCCGCAGCGTCGTTAGCGAAAGCCCCTCAAACGGCGCAACCGGCTGGCGCCGCCGTTGTTTGCCATTATCTACCATTGTTCTATCCATTTCTTATTGCGTCTGCCCCCTGGGACAAAATGCCGATTCTAATGTTCGACCTTGAGCCCATGATTTTTTATCAGGTCATACAGTGTTGGCCGGCTGACACTAAGAACCTTTGCCGCTGTGGACAGGTTGCCTTGTGCCATCGCCAATGCCTGCTTAACCACCTCATACTCCGCCGCTTCACGCGCTTCGCGTAACGTCGGTATTTTTTTGGACGCTTCCTTGATATCGATATCCAGATCGTCGACACCTATATATCGCCCATCGGCAAGGACGACCGCACGTTTCACACGATTTTCCAGTTCCCGCACATTGCCGGGCCATTGATAGGCCGTGACCGCCGCCAGCGCTTCTTTCGTAAACCCCCGAAATGTTTTCTTCGCACCGTCCGTAAAGCGCTGCAGGAAATGATTTACCAGAAGTACAGCATCGCCTTCGCGCTCTCGCAATGGCGGGATATGAACACCGACTTCCTCCAGCCGGTAAAACAGGTCTTCGCGAAACTGTCCGGCTTCTATCATGATTTTCAGGTCCTGATTCGTCGCTGAAATAACCCTGACGTCCAGTTCAATCTGGCTCCTGCCACCAATTCGCTCGATCACTCTTTCCTGCAGGAAGCGCAGCAATTTTGCCTGCAATGGCAATGGCATATCGCCAATTTCGTCGAGCATCAACGTGCCGCCATTGGCTTGTTCAATTTTGCCGACGGTCTGTTTGACCGCCCCTGTAAAGGAACCCTTTTCATGGCCGAACAGTTCGCTTTCCAGAAGGTTTTCCGGAATGGCCGCGCAATTGATCGCGACGAATGTTTTGCCCGCGCGCGAACTCGCATCATGTAGCGCCCTGGCGATAACTTCCTTGCCGGTGCCGCTTTCCCCCGTCAGTAACACGCTGACTTCCGAAGCCGCGACGCGTCGAACCGTTTCACAAACCTTCAGCAATTGCGGACTCGTCGTGATGATACCGCCGAAATAGGAATCACCCGTAATCCGGTTCAGCCGGGAGTTTTCCTGTTCCAGCTCATAAAGGTTCAGTGCCCTGTCGATAATCATCTTCAGGACATCCACATCAACCGGTTTGGGATAAAAGTCGTACGCTCCCAGGCGAACCGCCTCAACCGCGTTCTGCCGGTCCTCGTTTCCTGATGAGACAATGACTTTCGTACCAGGCAATTCCGACAGGATTGCTTCCAGAATTGCCAACCCTTCCGTCGCGCCATTCGGATCCGGCGGCAACCCCAGGTCCAGCACCACAGCATGCGGTTTGACGTCCTTAATCGCCGCCATCGCGCTTTCGCGGTCCTCCGCCACATGCACATCGAACGTATCAAGCGCCCAACGCAACTGGCTGCGCAGACCCGGGTCATCTTCCACCAGAAGCAGACTTGGTATCTGGCGTGAAGAGTTCTCATCTTTTAGATCTTTGCTCACGCGGTCCTTAATCCTTTCATCGCAGGCACTGTCGGCTGCGACGCGGCTGCGGTTGGCAGCACGATCGTCATGACAGTTCCTTTTCCCACCTCACTGAATACTTCCAGACGCCCGCCCATTTCACGAACAAGTTGGCGTGTCTGGAACGCGCCCAGCCCATAACCGGATTTCTTTTCACTATCGAGCGGCCGAAAAAGCCTATTCTCAATATAGTCGGCATCCATCCCGGGCCCATTGTCTTCAATTTCGATGACGATTTCGCCTTCGCGGCTTTTTTGCCGCAAGGCAACACGACCTTTCGGCCCCGATGCCTCGATCGCATTTTGCAACAAATGGTTTAGCACAGAATCAAGCCGTTTTCGATCTACCGGCGGGTCTGCGGTTTCCTGAAAATCAACATCCATATCCGGCTTCTGTTGCAGCCAGGCCGCTGCGGCATCCCCCATCACCACGGACAATAGCACCGCATCAGCGGCGACATCAGGTTCGGGATTCTGTACCGTCTTGAAGCGTTGAAGAAGGTCTTTCATTCGGGCAACCGAATTTCCAACCGTCGCGATCATATCTTTCTGGAATTCAGGATTGTCGCCAAATTTTTCCGCATTCTGGGTCATGAGCGACATCTGGCTCACGACGTTTTTGATATCATGAATAATGAACGCGGACCGACGGTTGAAATCCTCCAGCCGTCTGGCGTCCGAAAGTTCGTGCATTGCCTCTTCTTCCGCAAGATAGCTTGCGGCCTGATTACCGACGGTTCGCAGAAGATCGTAGTCTTCCCAGTCGAGACCGCGCCTGACCCGGGGATCCCCAAGGACCAGGAACGCCTGCATCGTATCCCGGTTGATCAGGGGGACGACAAGCCACATCGCATTGTTTTCCGTCAGCCATCCGGGAAACACGGTATCATGATATCGTGACGGATCTCTGCGATATTCCGCCAGATCGACAATCCAGTGCGTTTCCCCAAGGAACCCGATCATCGGGCTGTCCGCCGCCATGGCCGGCAACCGGTCGCCAAACTGGGTTTGCGCCGTCGAAATGTAAGCGTTGTCGCCCGGATGCAGAACCCAAAGCCCCCCGGCATTGCAATCGACGATATCGGCTACGGACCTGACGATCCTTTCATGCAGGCCCGCCGGGCCATCCGTCGATGCAATCGTTTGGATAAATCGCAGCCATTCTTCACGATAGTCATACTTGTAACTAAAGAAATGCTTGCTGATCCAGACACGGAATTTGGCGCGCGCCGCTGTCGACGAGAAGAGCACGAACAGAATGAGCACGGCGCTCGCCAGGAAAAGAACCTGCAATATGCGGCCCCAATCGCCGCCCATTTCACGCAGGTAATAGCCGATACCCGCCATGCCCAGCAGATAGACACCGCTTCCCATCAGCGCCGTTGAATGGAACACCGCACTGCGCGACATGTGGATATCGATATCCCACAATGTCGCCCGCGACACGGAGACAGCCAGCAAGGGCACAGCAATCGCATTTGCAAACCCACGGGCGTCGAAAAAATTCTGATCGATCTGACCAAACAGGCCCGCATCCGCATACAGGACAAAGTCATAGGCGAGTATGGTACCGGCCCCAAAGCACAGGTATTTGATCGCCCACCGGAATTTCGTGCTGCTGTTGCGGTACAGGTTTTCCAGCGCCAGCAAACCGATGACGGATAACAGCACATGACCGCTGATAACGAGCAACGGATAGTCCGCCGTAAACGCTGCGCCCATCACCGCCTCGGCAACGAATAGAAATACCGACACGCTGATTACTGTCAGGATCGCCAAGCGGCCGACAACACCGCCGTCGCAAAACCGCCTGATCCCGAGCATGGCACCAAGCAGCGCAAGCCATAGCACATCCCGCAGGATCTCCGTGCCCGCCAGCACCCGTGGGAAGGCACCGGCCCACTGGACCGCGACCACCGTCCCTGACCACAGAACGGTGACAATCGAGCACGTCAGCAGCAGGTATTTATAGGAGCCCCCGGTGCGACTGAGTCCGACAAGGACCGCCAACATCAGGAATGCCCCGCAACATGCCAGATAACTCAGCAGCTGAATATTGATGAACAGATTGTCGATCACGAATCAGCCTGTCTTTCGAATGAATTCCACTACAACACTGCATTTCGCGAAATTGAAACACCCGCTCAGGGGCACCATCGCTTCAATTCGCGCCAATCACCATGTTCCGAAAGAAACGGTAAACAAGATATTAACGCATCACCCGATTGGGGGGTACTTTCAAATATTCATACCATTCAGGGTCTCCCTGACCCCTAATTCGTCTTGCAACAACGCGCCGATGACAAACAAACACCCGTTCCACTACTTTCCCGCCTCACACGGGCCTGCATTCTGGAATACATCCTTATTTGGCAGCATAGCCGCGGGTCGATGAAATCCTGCGGTCGATATCGGCCACGAATGCTTCATATCTTACGTCATCGACACCACCAAAGCGGCTTCGGAATGTTGCCGCAGACATATTTTCAGGCAGATCCGTAAACACGGGAAAGAAGAGGCGCTCATCCACCTTGCCGGCAAGCGTGTCTTGCAGATGGCGCGCCGTCGCTTCGGAACCCGTCCCCTTTTCAGCAAACATCAGCCCCGTCCGATCCGCCCCCAGATCGACAAAACTGAAACCGCTTCCGCCTTCGTTGGAATCGAGTAATTCCTTGAACTCGCCAATCGCCATGGCAATCCCCTGGTCTGCAACTACCTTCAGACCGGTTGAAATAATAAAATGCAACAACAGATCATGACGGCCATTCAGTGTCACACCACCAATATCCGGCCGATGCCCCTGCAATATTCCCGTGCGCACGGGTCAGGTAAGTTTTTCAAACCGGGTATCGCCAAAATAGATTGCCAGCGCCAGCAGCGCCGCCTGGTTTTCCGACACCGGGTCGGAAAAACCTGAGCGGTCCCGGACGAGAACAAACAGCGGCCCCAGAATTTCCGCCAGCGAAACCCGGCTTCTGCCGCGGTGGAGGGGTTCGAGTTCGACAAGCCTGGAATAATAGAGGCCGATTGTTTCACGGTCGCCCAAAAGCGCGACTTCGTTTCGAACGTTCTTGAGGCGGTTCGAAAACGCGACGAGTCGCTCCTTAAGATCCGGCAATGGCCGGATACTCAGGCTCGCCGAATTCTTGCTGAAACGGATCGACCGCACGGATTGCAGCAGGCGCGTTCCAGTATCATCGCCAAACGCCAGATCCAGACCGAACCGCAAAGCCGCCATAGCCGCGGGCCCCGGCACACGGATTTGGCCCAGGGAAGCTTCGGAAATTTCCATTCCCCCATTGGACGGATTTAATCCAAATCGCAAATTTGCATAGTTACGGAACGGGTTTTGGGGCAACCGCAATGTCATCGAAACGCCCAGCCCACCGGTTGAAATACCAGCGTCACCCACGAGCCGCGGCAAGCCTCGATTCATGAGCGCAAAAAGACCGTCGATATCGGATTCCTTAACATCAAGCGTCGTATCTTTTGTCGCATTGAGCATCCTGTCGATTGCTTTCTGCGAAAACGCCTTGGCCCGATCTGCATCAACGGATGTCGGGGCGCGTGTCACAACTGCCGCCGGCTCCTTCTCCAGGCCAAAGAAAGCAATGGCGATCAATCCGCCGACAAGAACAATGGGCAGATAGATAAATAACAAACGCAGCAGGAATTTCATGGACACTTCACCTGATCGGTCAGCCTGAACCCTATAGTGATAATATTAACTGAAACTAGCACACAGGCATTTATGCTGCTTCAATACATCATTACATCGACCGGAAAGGCTATTTGTGGCATAATAATTGCCGAAATAGTTCCTAATGTTGATAACAAAATAATAGTGTTCCGGATGATACCATCATGGCGTCAAACGGTTGCGATGGACATATAAAGAAAAAGCGGAGTGTCGGATTTCATGCCAGCATCGTCACGTATCCACCCGGTCATCCTTTCAGGCGGCTCAGGTTCGCGCCTCTGGCCCATGTCGCGGGCGCATTATCCCAAGCAACTGCTTGCCCTGGCGGGCAGCCGGACAATGCTGCAGGAAACGGCCCACCGGGTGTCCGATTCCGACTATTTTGAACCGCCACTGATCATCGCCAATAGCGACCACCGCTTCATTGTCGCAGAACAGTTACAGCAGGTTGGCATCGCCCCCCGCGCCATTATTCTGGAACCGGTCGGGCGCAGCACCGGTCCGGCCGCCGCGATTGCCGCCTTGACGCTTCTTGAACAATCACCGGACGCAATAATAGCCTTGCTGCCATCGGATCATGTCGTCGCAGACACCGCCGGGTTTTCGAAAGCGCTTCGCTCTGCCGCCGATGCCGCCGCCGGCGGCGATTTCGTAACCTTCGGCATCACCCCGGATCGGCCGGAAACAGGGTATGGCTATATCCGGCGCGGTGCGGCACTCGACGCCGCCAGCGGCGTTGCCCGGGTTGCCGCCTTCGTTGAGAAACCCGACGCCGAAACGGCACAGGGCTACCTCGATTCCGGTGAATACCTGTGGAACAGCGGCATGTTCGTATTTTCCGCAAAAGCCTATATCGAAGAACTTGAACGGCTGGACCCCGCCATGATGGCAGCCTGCCGCAAGGCTTATGCCGCCAGCTTTTCAGATCTCGACTTCCTGCGCCTGGACGAAGAAACCTTTTCGGCGTGCCCATCGGATTCCATCGATTATGCGGTCATGGAGAAAACCGAACGCGCAGCCGTCATTCCCGTTGATATCGGCTGGAACGATGTCGGCGGATGGCCGGCACTTTGGGATCTGGCCGACAAGGATAGCGACGGCAATGCGTTGCTGGCCGATACGCTGCTGGAAGATACCCGGAATTCATATTTCCGGGGCGATGACGGCAGGCTGATCGCCGCCATCGGGCTGGATGACATGATCGTCGTTTCCACGGCCGACGCCGTCATGATCGCCCCGCGCAGCCGCGCTGGCGAGGTCAAGGGAATCGTCGACCGGCTGAATGCCAGCAACCGCAGCGAATCCCTGCACCACCGCCGGGTATTCCGTCCCTGGGGCGATTACAATGATATCGACGAAGATGACCGCTTCCGCGTCAAACGCATCATCGTGAAACCTGGCGGCATCCTGTCCCTGCAGAAGCACCAGCACCGGTCCGAACACTGGGTCGTCGTCAAAGGCATGGGAACCGTGACCCGGGGCGAAGAGGTCAGCGAATTACACGAAAACCAGTCGACCTACATTCCCAAAGGCGTTGTGCATCGGCTGGAAAACAAGGGTACCGAGCCCCTGCACCTGATCGAGGTACAGGTCGGCGATTACGTCGGTGAAGACGACATCGTCCGGCTGGAGGACACCTACGGCCGGAACTAGAACCTCCGGCCTTGCGGGTCCGTTATTTCGGGCGAAAGGACTCAACTTCCTTGTCGAGCGTGGCGCGCGCGGCGCTATCGACCTGACCGGAAACCTTGCTCAACAGCTTGCCCGCATTTTCCTGGTTCTGCGCCACGGCGAGCGATAGCCAGTAATAGGATCGCGCCGGGTCTTTCTTTACCCCTTCGCCAAGCATATGCATCCGGCCCAGCATGAACTGAGCGTCACCATGCCCCTGTCTGGCGGCGATGCGGAAATGCTCGGATGCCTTGCTGAAGTCTTTTTCGATCCCCTGCCCGCGATAATACAGCCTTCCAATGTCATACTCCGCCGCGCCAAGACCGGCCGCTGCCGTCTCCGCGAACATCTGCGCCGCCTTTGCATAGTCGCGCCGGACGCCCGCACCGAAGTAATACATGTAGGCCAGATTGCGCTTGGCTTTCAGGTTACCGCCATCTGACGCCTGCTTGTACAGGTCGAATGCGGTATTCAGGTTTCCCCTGACCCCCAGACCATCCTGATACAGCCCGCCCAGGTTACGCTGCGCCTTGGCATTGCCCTGTTTTGCGGATTGCGCATACCAGTTCACGGCATTGGAATAACTCTTACCGACGACCTTGCCTTCCTCATAATAGATACCGACGATCCGTTGCGCTTCGTCATGCCCCTGATCCGCCGCCTTACGAAACCAGTCCAGCGCCGTTTTCGCGTCGACATCCACACCTCTGCCACCGTCATACATCAGGCCGAGCCGGTATTGCGCTTCAGCGTCGCCGGATTCCGCTGGCTGCCGAAATCCGGCCAGCGCCGTTTCATACTCGCCCTGCTCGAACGCTTTAATCGCTGCAGCGGTATCCGCATAGGCGTGCGTGGCGGAAAAGAAGAACAAAAAAATTGCAAATACGAAGCGTGGCATCAAAATCCCCGATATAAATCAAAGAGTTTACTATTGCGTGTCGAGTATGCCGCAGCCAGCGGCACCGGCTCAACTGCAATCGCGCAACCTAGCGAATTTATAGCTAACAAGAGGTTAATGGTTTGGCGTAGCCTTTGATTGGGGTCATGCGCTATATCGAACCGATATCCGGGGAGGAATGAACATGCTGGTTGATTGGTCTGAAATAGAGCGACTTGTCTCAAACGCACTGGCGGAAGATATCGGGCGGGGTGACCTGACAACCGCAGTGGCCGTGCCACCGGATACAATGGGCATATTCACGATACGCGCCCGCCATCCGATGGTTGTCGCCGGTGTCGACATCGCCGCGTTCACTTTTCGGAAACTGGTGCCGGATTGCAGCGTTGAAATTTTCACCGCCGACGGCACCCATGCTGAAACAGATACCTCCATCGCAAAGATCAGTGGCGCGGCCCCCGGGTTGCTGACGGCGGAACGCACGGCCCTGAACCTGATGCAGTTCCTCACCGGTATCGCGACCCATGCCCGTGATTTCGTGCGCGAAATCGAACACACCAAGGCAGTCATGGTCGATACCCGCAAGACCATTCCGGGCTACCGGAACCTGTCGAAATATGCCGCCCGGCTTGGCGGCCTGCGCAACCACCGCATCCGGCTGGATGACGGCGTCCTGATCAAGGACAACCATATCAGCATGGCCGGTGGTGTTTCCGCGGCGCTGGACGGGGCACGGCGCGGCGTACCGTTGCTGACCAAGATCGAGATCGAATGCGACACGCTGGATCAGGCGCGCGAAGCCATTGCCGCCGGCGCGGATATGCTGCTGCTCGACAATATGAGCCTGGATCAGTTGCGCGAGGCCGTCGCCATCGCTGACGGCCGTGTCCCGCTGGAAGCATCCGGTGGCGTCACCATCGATACGGTACGCGGCATCGCCGAAACCGGGGTCGATTTCATCTCGTCCGGCCGCATCACCCAATCGCCGCCCGCTGCCGATATCGGGCTGGATGTGATCCTCGAATCCTAACCCGCAACCGCGCCCGTCTTGCGCAACGCCGCAACCCGGTCCGCGGGGATACCCCAATCGGCCAGCGCCTCGTCCGTATGCTGTCCCGGCGATGACGGTGGGCGTTGAATTTCGCCCGGCGTACGACTGAAGCGTGGCGCGGGGCCCGGCTGAACAATTCCGGCATTGGTAACGAAGGTATCGCGCGCCACGTTATGGGGATGCGTCGGCGCTTCCGACAAGCTCAGCACCGGGGCAAAACAGATATCGGTGCCTTCCATGATCGCGCACCATTCATCACGGGTCTTGGTCAGGAATACAGCACCGATGCGTTCCTTCATTTCCGGCCATTTCGATTCATCGCCCTGTGCCGGAAGATCCGCATCCGCCAGCCCCAGCGCCTCCAGCAGCATCGCGTAAAACTGCGGTTCGTTCGATCCGATACTGACAAACTTCCCGTCGCGGGTCTTGTAGACGTTGTAGTGATGCGACCCGCCATCGAGCCGATTGACGCCGCGCTCGTCACGATGGAATCCACCGGCCAGATAGCCGTAGCAGGCCGCCATCAGCGAGGAGGCGCCATCGATCATCGCAGCATCGACAACCTGTCCCTTGCCGGTGCGACCAGCTTCCCATAGCGCGCTCATGATCCCAAAGGCGAGATAGACACCCCCGCCCCCGAAGTCGGCAACAAGGTTGAGCGGCGGAATCGGTGCTTCCGGCGTGCCGATCGCGTGCAGCGCGCCAGTCAGTGCGATGTAGTTTATGTCATGCGCGGCCGCCATTTTCATCGGCCCGTCCTGCCCCCAGCCGGTCATGCGGCCATAGACAAGTTTCGGGTTCCGGGCCAGGCAGGTGTCCGGCCCGATGCCCAGCCGCTCGGTCACACCGGGACGCATCCCTTCGACCAGCGCATCCGCGCCTTCGATAAGCTGCAATACCGTTTCCACCCCTTCCGGGTTCTTCAGGTCGACCGCGACGGACCGACGGCCCCGGTTGTGCAGCATGTATTCATGTGGGATCCGCGGGTTTGAGCCCACATCATTGGCGCGGTCGATGCGCAGCACATCCGCGCCCAGATCGGATAACAGCATGGCGCACATCGGACCCGGCCCGATGCTCGCAATCTCTACGACCTTCATTCCTGTCAGCGGCCCCATGGCTTTCTCCCCAAATTCGTTTTGCCTGATGACCATGACTATCACAATCCGCCGCCGGTCCATACAATGTGCCCAAACCGACATGAATTCAGGGGAGTGCGACAAATGGCCGATCTCGTAAAATTTTCAAAACAGGGTTCCATCGGAATCATCACGGTCGATAATCCGCCGGTCAACGCGCTCAGCCCCGGGGTGCCGGAAGGCATTATCGAATGCGTCAATCAGGGCAATGCGGACCCCGATGTGAAGGCCATGGTCTTCATCGGCGCCGGACGCAGCTTTATCGCCGGTGCGGATATCAAACATGTCGGAAAGCCGAAAACCGAAGCCGGGTTCACCTATCGCCCCATCATCGACGATAGCGCTAAACCCATCGTCGCGGCCATTCATGGCTATGCGCTGGGCGGCGGGCTGGAAACCGCCATGTCCTGCCAGTACCGGATTGCCGTCAAAAGCGCCAAGGTCGGCCTGCCGGAAGTCCTGATCGGTATCCTGCCCGGCGGTGGCGGCACCCAGCGCCTGCCCCGGCTGATCGGCCCGAAGAAGGCGTTGGAGCTGATCGTCACCGGCAGGCATGTTCCCGCTCCCGAAGCCTGCGAGCTTGGCATTCTGGACGCGGTCGTGGATGACGACAAACTGCTGCCCGAAGCCATCGCCTTTGCCGAAAAAATTGCCGATGTCCGGCCCCTGCCGCGCATTCGTGACAATGACGACAAGCTGGCCGAGGCGAAGGAAGACCCCGGCATGTTCGACGCCATGCGCAAGAAAATCGAACGCCGCGCCCGCAACCAGCTGGCCCCGTATCAATGCATCCGCTGCGTCGAGGCGGCCGTCGAATTACCCTTCGACGAAGGTTTGAATCGCGAACGCGAGCTGTTCGATGAGATTTCCAATGGCGAACAGGCAAAGGCGCTACGCTACGCCTTCTTTGCCGAACGGCAGGCCAACAAAATTCCCGACATCGGCAAGGATATCGCGGCGCGCGGTGTTTCCAGCGCCGCGGTCATCGGTTCCGGCACCATGGGTGGGGGTATCGCCATGGTCTTTGCCGATGCCGGTATTCCCGTAAAGCTGCTTGATATGAGCCAGGAAGCGCTGGATTACGGCATGGCCAAGATCAAGGGCAACTACGAAACCAGCGTGAAACGCGGCAGCATGGCCGCAGACGAGCTTCCCAAACGCCTTGCCCTGATCGACCCCGTGATCGATTTCGACGCCATCAAGGATGTCGATATGGTCATCGAGGCGGTCTACGAGGAAATGAACGTCAAGAAGGCGGTCTTCGCCCGGCTGGACGAGGTGATGCAACCCGATGCCGTGCTGGCCACCAACACCTCCACGCTGGATATCGACGAAATCGCCGGCGCGACCAACCGCCCGGAATCGGTGATCGGCACGCATTTCTTCAGTCCGGCCAACGTCATGAAACTGCTGGAAATCGTGCGCGGCGCGGCAACCGGCAAGGACATCGTCGCCACCTGCACCAAGCTGTCCCGGCGGCTCGGCAAGGTCGGTGTGGTGTGCGGCAATTGCGACGGCTTCCTAGCCAATCGCAGCCGCGGGCCATTCACCTCCGAAATGAATATCCTGATCGAGGAAGGCGCCACACCGCAGCAGGTCGACAGGGTGATGATCGAGTTCGGCTATCCGATGGGCCCCTTCGCGGTCGCCGATCTGGCCGGGCTGGATATCAGCTACGCGGTCCGCAAATACCGCGCATCGCTGAACCCGAACGGCTACCGCAAGCTGCCGATCCCCGACAAGCTGGTCGAGATGGGCCGTCACGGCCAGAAAACCCGCGCCGGCTGGTACCTGTACAAGGAAGGCGACCGCACCGCCTATCCCGATCCGCTGGTCACCGAAACCATCGCGGGTATCGTGAAGGACCTCGCCATCGAACAGCGCGACTTCACCGATGACGAAATCCTGCAGCGGCTGCTGTTTGCCTCCGTCAATGAAGCGGCAAAGATCATCGAGGAAGGCATCGCCTACCGCGCCAGCGATGTCGACGTCATGTGGGTCAACGGCTTCGGCTTCCCCCGCTACAAGGGCGGGTTGATGCACTGGGCCGACGGCATCGGCGTGAAACAGATCCACGCCACGATGCTGCAATGGCAGGAACGCTACGGCGACCGCTGGAAACCGGCCAAACTGATCAGCGATCTCGCTGCAGCCGGGAAAGGCTTTCTGGACGACTAGAACGGTCGCCAGGTCATCGACTCATTATCAGTCGGCGGCCTGCGCCCGCTCCCAGATACCCACGGCACCGCTCGCGCCCAACGCGTCGATAGCGGCATCGTCATAGCCGATCCCCTGCAGGATCTCACGGCTGTGTTCGCCAATAAAAGGCGCATGAACCAGCGGGTCTTCCTGCCGGGCGGGCGGATGGCCGGGGATGTTCGGGAAGGGCACGCGGCCGACCTCGGCATGGTCAATCCACTGTACGGCATCCACCGCCTTCACATGCGGGTCGTTGAAATAGTCGCCGTAATTATGCACCGGGGCATTCAGCACGCCGCCCTCGTTCAGCGCCGCGTGCAATTCCGCCACGGTTACTTTCTTCGCGCCTTCACGCAGCATCGCCATCAGTTCGGCTTCGTGTTCAAAGCGGCCCGGCACGGTCGCGTATTTCGGATCTTCCGCCAGATCATTGCGGCCAACGACCTTGCAGAAGGAAACGAAATGCGCGTCTCGACGACCATTGATATTGATATAGCCATCGCTGCACTCGAAGGTTCCGACCGGCACGCCAGACGGCAGAACGTCGTCGCCTTCCAACTGGTATTCCACCATCTTGGCCGCCTGAAAGGCGCCGATGGCTTCCATCAGGCTGGTGGTGATGTGCTTGCCCTTGCCGGTCATCGCCTTGCGATACAGCGCCGGTGCCACCGCCTGGAAGGCATACAAGCCGGTTGAGATATCAATCGCCAGCAAGCCGACACGCAACGGCATGCCGTCGGAATCGCGCGTCACCGACATCAGGCCGGAATAGGCCTGCATGACCGAATCCGTCGCCGGTAGGTTGGCGTTCGGCCCTTTCTGGCCAAAGCCGGTGATCGACAGATAGACAGCCGATGGATTGTCTTTTGTGATGCTGGGATAATCGAGCCCGAAGCGCGCCATCACGCCCGGCCGGTAATTTTCCAGAATGACGTCCGCTTCGCTGGCGAGCTTCTTGGCGATCGCAAGCCCCTCGGCGCTCTTGAAGTCCAGCGCGAGGCTTTTCTTGCCACGATTGAACGGAATGCTGTGCGCACAGTGCTGGCCATGCTGCTTGCCGATGGCCCGGCCCCAGTCGCCCGTCAGCGGTTCCAACTTCACCACATCGGCGCCATGCTGCGCCAGCAGCATCCCGCAATGCGGCCCCGCCACGCCCTGCGAAAAATCCAGAACCTTTACGCCACGGAACGCCAGATCGTCATCACTCATCGGTCATCATATCCTTGTTGCTTTTATAATGTGGTCATTCGACCGAAACAGCCCAGCCGAATCCAGCGAAAAATAGACGGCGGGTTACGCCTTGTCGTCAGCCTTGGGCTGGTGACCGACGGAATCGGCGTATTTGGCCAGTTCTTCCTCACCCATGAATTCGCGTTCCCATTCCATCACCTGGTCAAACCCGGCAAAACTGTGGAAATCGCCGACGACCGGGTGCTGCTGGAATTGTTCGATAAAGCGGCGCTCGGCATCCGGCCCATGGTCGCGCAGATCGACGGCGAGGTCGTAGACATGCTGGATCGTCGACCGCAGCAGCGCCCCCGGCGCAATGGCGACGGCAATACCCAGATCCTCCATTTCCGCTTGCGTGAAACGCGGCGACACACCGGTCTGATTATACAGAACCGGCCCCTTTACCTCGTCACAGACGCGCTTGACCTCACCCACATCGACCGGCCCTTCGACGAAGGCCATATCGGCGCCCGCTTCCAGATAGGCATTGGCGCGCAGGATCGCTTCATCCAGCGTGCCGCCATGCGCGCCGCGCGCATCGGTGCGGGCGATCAGCAGGAAATCCGGGTCCAGTTCCTTGCGCGCGTAATCGGCGGCCTTATACTTGCCGCAGGCTTCCTCGATCCCGATCACCTGCCGCCCGGCAACATGGCCGCAGCGTTTGGGCGATACCTGATCCTCGATATGGATTCCTGCAACGCCGGTCTGGATATACTCGCGCACGGTCCGGATGACATTGATCGCATTGCCATACCCGGTATCCGCATCGGCAATCACTGGCGCGTCGGCGGCATTGGCGATATAGCGCGCGTTCATATGCATTTCAGTCATCGTTGTCAGCCCGCAATCGGGCATGCCGAGCAGCGACAGTGAGGTGCCATAGCCGGTCATGTAGATCGCATCGAAGCCGACCTTGTCGAGGATCCGGGCGCTGAGCGCGTTGTAACAGCCTGGCACGAACAGTGTGCCCCCCTGTTTCAGCCGCTCCCGCAATCGTGTCGTCTTTTTCATTCCCGGTCCTCCCGTGTGATGTGCAAGCCCAATGTGCGATGGCAGGGGGCCAGTCCGCAACCTCACAGCCGGACGATTTCCGCTACCGGATTGCGGTTACCCGCGATACTGTTATCAAAGGATAAACGACGCGCAGGTAGCGAGTATGTACCGTGCTGAAACGCTGACCGTTCAGGGAAGCCCGATGGAGGTTCTGGTTTTCGAGCCGGAAGGACCCGGACCGTTCCCCGGCCTTGTGGTCGCACAACACCTGCCCGTCGCCCATACCGGGCTGACCAATGACCCGTTCACGCTGGATGTCGGCGAAAAACTGGCGGCGAACGGCTATGTTGCCGTCATTCCCTTTGTCTTCCACTGGTGGCCGGCGGATGCGGATATCGAAATCAAGCGCGCCCAGTTCCGGGACGACCACACCATTGCCGACCTGAACGCCACCTATGATTTTCTGGCTGGCATGGAAAAGGTCGATGATGACCGCATCGGCATCATGGGCCATTGTTGGGGCGGGCGCATCACCTGGATCGGCGCCAGCAGCAACCCCCGCTACAAGGCGGCGGTAATGCTGTATGGCGGGCGGGTCAAGCTGGCGATGGGCGGCGTGCCGGCCATCGAACTTGCGGCCAACATCAAATGCCCGGTGCTGGGGTTCTTCGGCAACGACGACCAGAACCCCTCGCCAGAGGATGTGGACGACATGGAATCGGCGCTGGCGAACGCACAGGTCGAACATACGTTTTACCGCTATGACAATGCCGGACACGGCTTTCAGGACGATACCAACCCGTCGCGTTACCGCGAAGGCCCGGCCAGGGATGCCTGGGAAAAGCTGCTCGCCTTCTTCGACAAGGAGCTGAAATAACCATGCGCATTCCCGGTTTTGCACTGATCCTTTTATTCTGCCTCACCAACGCCACCCTGGCGCAGAACACCGGCACGCCCGAAGCAAACAAGGTCGACGTCGAACTGGTCCTGCTGGCGGATGCGTCAGGATCAATTGACCAGGCGGAAATACAGTTGCAGCGCAAGGGCTATGCCGACGCGATCACCCATCCCAAGGTCCTGAACGCCATCCGCGACGGGCTGTACCGCCGCATCGCCGTGACCTATGTCGAGTGGGGCGATGAATTTTCGCAGGAAATCGTCGTGCCCTGGACCATTGTCGATGGTCCGGAAAGCGCGGCGCGGGTCGCGAAAATTCTGGTGGAGACTCCGCGCCTCGCCATCGGCCCGAATGCCATCGGTGCGGCCATCGCCTTCGGGCAGGCCTTGATTGAAGGCAACGACATCGTCGGCTCGCGGCGGGTGATCGATTTTTCCGGCGACAGCGCCAATAACTGGGGCGGCATCTCCATCGCCGATGCCCGGGCATCGGCTGCGGCCGGTGCAATCACAATCAACGGGCTGGCGATCCTCTGCCGGCAATGCAACGGCCGGCCAGTCGCTTACGATGTCGAGGAAGCTTTCAAGAACCGGATCATTACCGGCCCTGGCAGTTTCGTCGTCACCGTGAACGAGAACCAGAGCTTCTCCGAAGCGGTGCTGCGCAAATTCCTGCTGGAAATTGCGGACAACCCGACACCGGCCAGCAGCGGCGGCTGATAGAAAAACGGCGAGACTGGCTGGAAACCTGTCTCGCCGTTTAATTCAAACCCCCACATTGTCACCCCCGGACTTGATCTGAGGGTCCATACGCCGGCCGAACAATGCGGCGCAGCCTGGATTGTCGGATCGAACCCGACAATGACGGGATGGGATTGCTATGCCTTGCCGAGAACCTCTTCGCGGAACCAGTCCTTGTTGGTCGCCGCATCGCGGTTACGGGCTACCGATGGCGGATCGCTGACCCCGACCTTCAGCAGCACAAAGGATGTGCCGTTGCCGGAGTAGAGAACCTGCGAGGCTTCGGCGATATCTTCCTCGTTAACCACCGTGCGGACCGCCTGGATACCGGACCCTTCGGCAATCTTCGCCAGATCAACACCGAGGCCGGTATGCGACCGCTGGAACCCGGTTTCGCCATAATGCTCGTTATCGACACACAGGATGCTGAGGTTCGGCGGATTGAGGATACTGATCGTCGCCAGGGTCCCGGAATTCATCAGCAATTCACCATCGCCCGTGACGCAGACGACGCGCTTGTCCGGCTGTGCCAGTGCCAGGCCCAGCGCCATGCCTGCTGCCGCGCCCATCGCACCGAATAGCGGGTAGATCCGCTTGCAATCCGGTCCGACCGCTTCCAGCACATCGTTCTTGGAACCGGCAAGCCCGGTGATGAACAGGATATCGTCACCCGATGTATCACCGAGGATCGCCTTCACAGCCGCACGCCGTTCCAGATGGCCCGTCGCCGTCTTGCCGGCGGAGCGTCCGGCACCAATTGCCTTGGATTTTTCTGCCATGTTGATTTCTCCCCTTACCCGAACGCTTTCGCGCCGATCAGCCGCTGCGTCAGCAGCACGGCAACCGACATACCCGACTGGAACACCATCGACAGTGCCGCGCCGACGACTTCCTCGACCTCTTCCGGCTTCTCGATCCGGAAACATTTGACACCCATCGCTTCCAGCGCCGGCTGCGTCCCCTGTCCCATCGGGACCTGCCAGGAATTCGCCTCGCCGAAATCGCCGCGCATGGTCACAAATGTCAGGAAGGGAAAGCGCCCGCCCTGGATCAGCGACAGAAGGTTGATGCAGTTACCCGCACCACTGCTCTGCATCAGCAGCACGGCTTTCGCCCCGCCAAGATGCGCACCGGCGCAAAGCGCAACGCCTTCTTCTTCGGTTGTCAGTGCGACGGAATGCACATCAGCATCCGCAAGCGACCGGTCAATGACCGTTGCGTGCCCCGCATCAGGCACATAGGCGAACTGGGTAATCCCTTCCGCTTTCAGTTGGTCGTAAAGTTTATCTGGCCAATCCGTTGCCATTTTTTTCTCCGTTATTGAATACGGGCGCATAACCTTACAGATATGCGCAAAATCGTTTCGTCCAAGGGGTTGCTCACCCTGTCTTGCACGGAACGTTGAACGAGCGGGAAACCGGCATCGGCCGGCTTCCCTGTTACGCGTTCTTTACAGCGTGTTCTCACTGCCCAGCAATACAGTGCACTGGCTGGAAAACACCCCGCCATTGCCATGCGCCAGCGTGACATTCGCACCGTCGATCTGGCGTTTATCGCAGACGCCGTGAATCTGCCGCGCGGCTTCGATCAGTACTAGCAAACCGTACATGCCGGGGTGGCAATAGGACAGCCCCCCGCCATTGGTATTGACTGGCATGTGACCACCGGGCGCGATGCCGCCATTGTCGACGAAGGCGCCGCCTTCACCCTTCTTGCAGAAGCCCAGATCTTCCAGGAACATCAGCGTGCAGATCGTAAAGGCGTCATACAGCACCGCCACATCGACATCCGTCGCGCTCAGCCCCGCCATCGCATAGGCCTGCCGACCCGACTCCACCGCACCGGAAACCGTGAAATCCGGCATGTTGGAAATACTCTGATGGGTCGTTGTCTCACCGGAGCCCAGAACATAGGCCGGTTTATGCTTCAGATCCTTCGCGCGTTCCGCCGTGGTCATGATGATCGCACCGCCGCCATCGGTAACCAGGCAGCAATCGCGAACTGTCAGGGGATAGCTGACCATCCGGGCATTCAGCACGTCTTCAACCGACAGGGGTTCTTTCTCCCAGGATTTCGGGTTCAGCAACGCCCATTTACGGGCGGCAACGGCGATTTCCGCAAGCTGTTCGCGGGTCGTACCGTATTTGTGCATATGCCGTGAGGCCACCATCGCGTAGGCGCTGGGAGGCATCATCGGCCTGTAGGGATCCTCGTACGGCAACGGTTCCCGGGACGATGCAACCGCGCGACCAACCGTACGCTGTGTGCTGCCATAGGCGATCAGCGCAACTTCGCACATTCCCGTTTCAATCGCCGCCTGGGCATGTTTGACATGCGCCATGAAGGACGAGCCGCCGACCTGGGTCGAATCCAGATAGCGCGGCTGCAGACCAAGATACTCGCACAGCATCAGTCCGACCATGCGCGACTGGCTGGCGGCAACAAAGACGCCGTCGATATCCGACAGCTTCAACCCGCAATCTTCCAGCGCACGATGCGTCGCCTGGCCCATCAGGTCGCCGATGCTGGTATCGGGTGGCACCATGCCGAGATCGGATTCAGCGGTACCGACGATGGCGGTCTTTCCTCTGAGATTTGTCATGGATCAGCCCTCCGCCGGATCAAATACAGGATAGCTGGGTTCCTTGTCGGTCGCCGGTATCATGCGTACTTTCACACGCATGCCGATCTTGACCTCCATCGGGTCGATGGATTCGACGCGGCTCATCATCTTGAAGCCTTCATCCAGTTCGACCATGGAAACGTCATAAGGATCTTCGCCACGGCGATGCAGGGTCGTCGTCGCATATACGGTACCGAGCCCCTTGCTGATCCGCCATTCCAGGTTCGGGCTCGCCGTGCCCGGAGCCGTCAAGCGGGGAAAAAACACAGCGGATCCATCATCCGTGCATACCTGATAGGCTAGTTCGCCACGCTCGCAATGTTGACGGTATATCGTCAGCGGCGATTTCGGCGCGTCCTGTTCGGCCATATCTGCAGAACCTCTTTCTTATTTTGTTTCAGTAAATTTTGCGGCACCCGACCGGGCGCGACCATAGAGTGGCGCGAAGCACGGGTCGAAGGCAAGAGCGCATGGGTTGCATCCCCTGCGCCTTACACGTGTTTGGCCAGGAAGTCCTTCATCAACCCGATGGCCCGGTCTGTTTCCGGCCCCGGGTTCTGGGTAAAGGCATGCGGCATTTCGGGGAACAAAACCCGTTCCACATCGCCACCCTTTTCCCGGTAAGTTTCCACAAATCGTTCCGAAATTTCCAGCGGGATATTATCGTCCTTCATGCCTTGCAGAATAAGCATCGGGGGCGTGGCACGATGTTCGTCGCGTTCCAGCGACTGCTGTGGACTGCCTTCCGACATCGCCGCTTCATCCGGGAAATAATTTTCCGACGGCTCGATCAGCCGCGCGACATTAAGCGCCTTGGCATACAGATAACGGGCATGGGAATCGAGAACCGGCCAGCCGGTCATCGCGTATCGCAGTGATGCATCCCGGTCTTCGCCGCCGGGCACCGGCTCGGCCGCATATTTCGGGTCGTCGTAACGCAGCGCGCTCAGCATCATCGAATGCCCGCCGCTGGATGTGCCCAGCCCACCGACATTGTCCGGATCGCCATTGAATTCCGCCGCATGGGCCTTCACCCAGCGCGTGCCGAAATTCACATCCATGACCTGGGCCGGGTAGCGTTCCTGCGGCGACTGGCGAAATTCCAGCGCCATGACCAGCATGCCGGTCGCGGCCAGTGCCTGATCAATGTTTTCATTGTTCAGATAGGTGCCACGGGTCCACGCACCGCCATGCACATCAACCAGCACCGGAAACGGGCCATCACCCTGCGGCTGATATATACGCACGGGCCAGTCGCGATGACGGTCGCTACGATAGATACGGTCAAAGGCTTCTACCTCGTAGGATGCCTCGGGATCATAGCGGCTGGTCGTCATGACGTGGTCCTTTCGCAAAGCGCACAAACAAAAACGGCGGCAGTGAGATGCTGCCGCCGATTTCAGAAATGTACAAGTCTTAGTAGTCGAGGAAGCTCCGGAGTTTCCGCGAGCGGCTCGGATGCTTGAGCTTGCGCAGGGCCTTTGCCTCGATCTGGCGGATACGTTCGCGCGTGACCGAGAATTGCTGGCCGACTTCTTCCAGTGTGTGATCAGTGTTCATGCCAATGCCGAAGCGCATACGCAGCACCCGTTCTTCACGGGCTGTCAGGCTGGCGAGAACACGGGTCGTGGTTTCGCGCAGATTGGCCTGGATCGCCGCGTCCGAGGGCAGGACCGCATTCTTGTCTTCGATGAAATCGCCCAGATGGCTGTCTTCCTCGTCGCCAATCGGCGTTTCGAGGCTGATCGGTTCCTTGGCGATTTTGAGCACCTTGCGAACTTTTTCCAACGGCATCCCGAGCTTGACCGCCAGTTCTTCCGGCGTCGGCTCGCGGCCAATTTCGTGCAACATCTGGCGTGAGGTGCGAACCAGCTTGTTGATCGTTTCGATCATGTGCACGGGAATACGGATGGTACGCGCCTGATCGGCGATCGAACGGGTAATCGCCTGACGAATCCACCAAGTCGCATAGGTCGAGAACTTGTAACCGCGGCGATATTCGAACTTATCAACCGCCTTCATCAACCCGATATTGCCTTCCTGGATCAGATCGAGGAACTGCAGACCGCGGTTGGTGTATTTCTTGGCTATCGAAATTACCAGCCGAAGGTTGGCTTCCACCATTTCCTTCTTCGCGCGGGCCGCTTCGCGTTCGCCCTGCTGCACGGTTTGCACGATACGGCGGAATTCGCCCATCGGCATGTTGGCTTCCGTTGCGATTTCGGTCACGGAACTGCGCAGCAACTTGATCTCATCGCGATGTTTGGTCGCGAATTCCTTCCAGCCCTTGGCTTTCACGCGGGAAACCGCGTTCAGCCAGTGCGGGTCCATTTCATGACCGTAATAGCGCTGCAGGAAATCTTCACGCTTCACGCCACAATTGACCGAGAGCCGCATCAGCCGCCCTTCCAGTCCGGTCAGTTTCTTGCTGTACCCGTAGAGCTGATGCATCAATTGCTCGATACGCGCGTTGTTGAGCCGCACGAGTTCCATCGACTCCAGCAGATCCTTGCGGTGCCGCTCATACGTGCGTTCGGTGGACTTGGAAACCGCCTCGCCCTTTTGCAGCGCGATGAGGCGCTTGTCCTGTGCACGGTGCAATTTCAGATATGCAGTGGAAATTTTCTCGAAACGTTCGAGGATTTCGGGCTTCAGCGCCTGTTCCATCGCCGCCAGCGACAATGAGGCTTCTTCTTCGTCATCCTCATCATCATCGTCGTCATCACTGACGTCTTCATCCTCGTCGTCTTCATCTTCGCCATCTTCGCTGCCGGCCACAACGGCCCCCGGCACCACGGCGCCCGGAACAGCCGCGCCCGGGACAGCGGCGCCATTCGTCGGCGTGTTATTGCCTTCCGCATCCGGCCCGCCGCTATACGTGGCGTCAAGATCGATAACGTCGCGAAGCAGCATTTTTCCTTCCACCAGCGCATCGTGCCAGTGGGTGATTGCCTGCATCGTCAGCGGACTTTCACACAACGCGCCGATCATTTTCTCACGGCCGGCTTCAATCCGCTTGGCGATGGCGATTTCGCCTTCGCGCGACAGCAGCTCGACACTGCCCATTTCGCGCAGATACATGCGAACCGGGTCATCCGTCCGGCCGATTTCCTCATCCTGAAGATTACCGGCCGTCGATGCCGGGGCTTCTTCGGAGGTTTCGCTCGATTTTTCGGTGGAATCGTCGGATTCTTCACCATCGATCACGTTGATGCCCATTTCGGACAGCATCGTCATCGTATCTTCGATCTGCTCGGATGAAACCTGATCCTGCGGCAGGATCGCGTTCAGCTCATCAATCGAGATGTAGCCGCGTTCCTTGGCCTTCGCCAGAAGCTTCTTCACTTCCTGACCGAGCCCGTCCATCAAGGGACCGTCGGTAGATTCATCTGTGGTTTCAGCTGTCTGAGCCTGCGATGTCGTCGCTTTGGTTGCCATCCAGTCCTATCTCCGCATCATGCGACCCGCCGTCGGCAAAGGCCTGCAGGGCCGGTATCTTCTTTACCAGCCTACTCATCAATATCGGCAAGCAAACGACCGCTTTCAATGGCGTCGCGCTGTGCCGCAAATACCCTCGCCTCGTCTTCCGCCGTAGCGGTTTCCGCAGCGGTCCGACCCAGGGCCGCTACTTCGCCCTTTAGGCGTTCGTGTACGCGTCGTCCAATCAGGTGCCTGAGTCCCTCTCGTGCGCCTTCAATCCCCGCATCAGGCGCAGCAAAGGGCGCCAAGACATAAACCTGCCTGTGTAGAACGCCTTCCAACATGCGTTCATCGCCACTTTCGGAGAAGTGGGTGCGAATTGCGGCAAGGTCAAGGTCTATACGCCCTGCGAACAGGTTTTGAAGGCGCTGGAGAATTTTGTCAAGGTCGGGGTCGAAGGCAACCGCTTCCAGCGCTTCGGTAAATTCATCGCGCAGCGCGGCGTGATTTATCAGCGCCGCCAGGACCGCCTGCTGTGAACGACGGTTCATTCCGCCCACGCTACCCCGCAGGTTTTCGCCGCTGCCGCCGGGCCGTCCCGGCGCCTGCCCGCCGCGATTACCGCGATTGCCCCGATTGCCGCGCTGCGGCCGAAACGCCGCCCAGAGCCGCTCCCGGAACATGGTCCGGTAAAATTCCTGCACGGTCGCGTCGCCAATATCACCGGCGCGCTTGGACAATCTTGCCTGTAAATCCGCCCGCCGTTCGGGTGTATCCACCGGCGAGGCCGCCGCTTCCATGTCCCAGATGACATCCGACAACGGCCGGGCACTTTCCAGCACCTGCCGCATCGCGCCAGCCCCCTGCCTTGCGACAAGGCTGTCCGGGTCCTCCCCGGGGGGAAGCATGGCGAATCTGAGCGATTTCCCCGGCTGCAGCAGCGGCATGGTTCGTTCCGCCGCCCGTGCCGCGGCGCGCTGCCCCGCGGTATCGCCGTCAAAACACAGCACCGGTTCCGGTGCCAGGCGCCACAAGGCCGCAATCTGGTCTTCGGTCAATGCCGTGCCGAGCGGCGCAACAGCAGCGTCGATACCCGCCTGCGCCAGGGCGATCACATCCATATAGCCCTCGGTGACGACAACCTGTCCGGCCTCGAAGCTCGCCTTGCGCGCATTGGCGAGGTTGTAGAGCGTGCGCCCCTTGTCAAACAGCGCCGTATCCGGGGAGTTGATATATTTGGCCGCCTTGGCATCGCCCATCAATCGACCGCCAAAGGCGATAACCCTGCCCTGACGATCCGCGATCGGAAACATCACCCGGTCGCGGAAGAACGGATAGGGCGCCCGGCCGTCATCCGGCCGGCGCAGCAATCCTCCCTCAAGCATCAATATTTCGCTGGCGCCGGTCGCCTTCAGCGCCCCCTGCAGGCCAGAACCGCCATCCGGCGCAAACCCGAGCCGGAATCGGCGGATCGTTTCGTCCCGTAGCCCCCGCCCCTTGAGGTAATTGAGCGCCGTGGCCCCCGCAGGCGTGCGCAATTGCGCCTCAAACCACTGGCAGGCGGCTTCCATGACCTCGTGCAATCCGGCCTGGCGCCGGGCCTGTTCGCGGGCCTCCGGCGTTTCCACCGGCATTTCCAGCCCCGCATCGGTCGCAAGCCGTTCAACGGCTTCCGGAAAGGAAAGGCCGCTTGTGTTCATGACAAAGGAAATTACATCGCCATGGGCCCCGCAGCCGAAGCAATGATAGAAGCCCTTTTCCTCGTTGACCGTGAAAGAAGGGGATTTTTCATTGTGAAACGGGCAGAGGCCGGTGTGCTCGCGTCCCTTGCGTGTCAGCTTGACCCGCTTGGAGACAACATCCGCCAATCCCGTGCGGGAGCGGATTTCCTCAAGCAATCTGTTTGGAAACGCCATGAACCCGGCCTTGCCCTGTCAGCGTTCAACTTCGATACCTTAACAGGCCGCCCATGCCTGCGGTCAACAACGCCGGCCTTCAGGCCAGACGTTTCTTTGCCAATGCACCGGCCTTGGCGAAATCCATCTGTCCCGCATACCGCTCGCGCAGCACGGCCATGACTTTCCCCATCCATTTCAGGCTGTCGGCGCCGACCTCTTCAACAGCCGTCTCAACGGCGGCTTCCAGTTCGGCATCGCTCAGCTGCCGTGGCAGAAACCGTTCAATGATCGCAATTTCATCGCGTTCCCGCTGGGCCAGTTCCGGACGGTCACCCTTCTGATACATATCGATACTGTCATGGCGTTGCTTCACCATCGTCTGCAGCATTGACAGGATTTCGGCATCACCGGCGTCGACAGAATCATTGTTTCCGCGCGCCGCGATATCCTTTTCCTTCAGCGCAGCGAGTATCAGCCGGATGGTGGACACGGCGCACTTGTCCTGCGCCTTCATAGCTTCCTTCAATGCGTCGTTCAGCGCTTCTCGCACCGTTCAACACCCCTCTGTATATTTTCCACCCTGATTGATGAGGTGGGACGGTAAACGATCACAATCCAGATAGCAACTTTGCAGAAATTTGCAAGTCATTGAAATAAAACAAATAAATTCAATAAATTTCCTTGACCACGGCACGCGATTTGCTTAGAACACCGTCAAATTGCGCAGCCGCAATTGACGCGGGATTGCCTTCCGGGCGAATCTTCGTGCTGAATCAGCGACCTGTGCCCCATATCACTACCTTGAGTGCGGTTACTTCCATGCCAACACAGAATTTGACGACCGCCACGCCGCCGGAAGGCAGCACTGCGGCGTTGATTCTTGCTGATGGAACTGTTTTCTGGGGACACGGGATCGGCGCAATCGGAAACGCCATCGGCGAAATCTGCTTTAATACGTCGATCACCGGGTATCAGGAAATCCTGACGGACCCGTCCTATGCCGGGCAGGTCATCACCTTCACCTTCCCGCATATCGGCAATATCGGTACCAATCCGGAAGATTTCGAAACAGTGACGCCGGCCGCACGCGGCTGCGTGTTGCGGGCACCGGTCACCGACCCGTCCAATTTCCGCGCGACCCAGCACCTGGACGCGTGGATGCGCGGCTTCGGCCTTGTCGGAATCAGCGGCGTCGATACGCGGCGGCTGACACGGCGCATTCGTGACCTTGGCGCCCCGCATGGCGTGGTCGTGCACGACCCTTCAGGACAGTTCGACCTGGCCGCGGCACAGGCCGAGGCGCAGGCCTGGCCCGGACTGGTCGGTATGGACCTGGCAAAGACCGTGAGCTGCACGCAATCCTATTCCTGGAATGAATCGCCCTGGGTTCTGGGGCAAGGGTACGGCACGCAGGATCAGCCGAAATTCAAGGTTGTCGCGGTCGATTTCGGCGCAAAACACAATATCCTGCGAAGCCTCGCCGGATTGGGCTGCGATGTCGTCGTTGTGCCGGCATCGACGACAACAGAAGAGATCATGCGCCACAAGCCGGACGGGGTATTTCTGTCGAACGGTCCGGGCGACCCCGCCGCAACCGGCGAATATGCCGTACCGGCAATCAAGGGCGTCATCGAAACGGGCACGCCGATTTTCGGCATCTGCCTGGGTCACCAGATACTGGCGCTGGCCCTGGGCGCAAAGACGGAAAAGATGCATCACGGCCATCGCGGCGCGAACCATCCGGTGCAGGACCTGCAGACCGGCAAGGTCGAAATCACGAGCCAGAACCACGGCTTCGTCGTCGATCCGCAATCGCTTCCCGCCACTGTCGAGATCACGCACAAATCGCTTTTCGACGGAACGCTGGAAGGTATCCGGGTCACGGATCGGCCAATCTTCAGCGTACAGCACCACCCCGAAGCATCACCGGGTCCGCAGGACAGCCACTATCTGTTCGATCGGTTCATTGCGATGATGGCCGAAAAGCGCTGACATGAAATTTCACACGCCGCCAACCAGGTAGGTTCATGCCTAAACGTACCGATATCAAATCGATCCTCATCGTCGGCGCCGGACCGATCGTCATCGGACAGGCCTGCGAATTCGACTATTCCGGCACCCAGGCCTGTCGCGCGCTGAAGGAAGAAGGCTACCGGGTCATCCTGGCGAATTCGAATCCGGCGACGATCATGACCGATCCGGAACTGGCGGATGCGACCTATGTCGAACCGATCACCCCGGACATGGTACGCCGCATCATCGAACGCGAACGGCCCGATGCGTTGCTGCCGACCATGGGCGGCCAGACCGGACTGAACACCGCAATGGCTTTGGTCGAGGATGGCACGCTGGAACGGCTTGGTGTGGAGCTGATCGGCGCCAACGGCGAATCCATCGACAAGGCCGAGGATCGCCAGAAATTCCGCGTGGCGATGGAAGCAATCGGACTGGAATGCCCGCGTTCGAGGGCCGTCCACAATATGGCGGAGGCCCTGGAAGCACTCGAATTTGTCGGATTGCCGACGATTATCCGGCCGTCTTTCACAATGGGCGGTACCGGTGGCGGCATCGCCTATAACAAGGAAGAATTCGCCGAACTGATCGAAGGGGGGCTGCGCGCCTCGCCGACCACTGAAGTGCTGGTCGAAGAATCCGTGCTGGGCTGGAAGGAATACGAGATGGAGGTCGTCCGCGACTGCGCGGATAACTGCATCATCGTCTGTTCAATCGAAAATATTGACCCGATGGGCATTCATACCGGCGATTCGATCACGGTCGCGCCGGCGCTGACCCTGACGGACAAGGAATACCAGATCATGCGCAACGCCTCGATCGCGTGCCTGCGCGAGATCGGGGTCGATACCGGCGGATCGAATGTCCAGTTCGCTGTCTGCCCGGACACCGGCCGGCTGCTGGTGATCGAAATGAATCCGCGCGTGTCGCGTTCCTCGGCCTTGGCATCGAAGGCAACCGGCTTTCCCATCGCCAAGGTCGCCGCGAAACTCGCGGTCGGTTACACGCTGGACGAAATTGACAACGACATCACCAAAATTACCCCGGCGAGCTTCGAGCCGACCATCGACTATGTCGTCACCAAAATCCCGCGCTTCACATTCGAGAAATTCCCCGGCGCGGAAGCCCTGCTTTCAACGTCGATGAAATCGGTCGGCGAAGCGATGTCGATCGGTCGCACCTTCCCGGAAAGCTTCCAGAAAGCGTTGCGGTCGATGGAAATCGATCTGACGGGAATGAACGAAGTCGCTATCGAAGGCGCCCATGATGGCGATCATGATGCGGTCCGTGCCGCGCTGTCGCAGCCCGTACCCAACAGAGTGCTGATCGTCGCGCAGGCATTCCGACACGGCCTCACCATCGATCAGGTTTACAGTGCCTGCAAGATCGACAAGTGGTTCCTGGACCAGATCAAACAACTCGTCGATACCGAAGAACAGGTACGCGAAAACGGATTGCCGGAAACGTATCTCGACATGCTGCGGCTGAAATCGCAGGGCTTTTCCGATGCGCGGCTGGCCGAATTGGTAGGCATGACCGAAGCCGAGGTCGCCTCCCGTCGCACGGCGCTGTCAGTGTTTCCGGTCTTCAAGCGTATCGACACCTGTGCCGCCGAATTCCCGTCACCGACGCCTTATATGTATTCCAGTTTCGAAGGCGATGGCAGCGGCCCGCCGGAATGCGAAGCCGAGCCGTCGGACCGTGCCAAGGTTCTGGTTCTCGGTGGCGGCCCGAACCGGATCGGCCAGGGCATCGAATTCGATTACTGCTGCGTCCATGCCGTGCTGGCGCTATCCGAAGCGGGTTACGAGACCATCATGGTCAATTGCAATCCCGAAACGGTATCGACCGACTATGACACGGCGGACCGCCTGTATTTCGAACCGCTGACAGCCGAAGATGTGCTGGCGGTGATCCGGACCGAACAGCAGAAGGGCGATTTCCACGGGGTAATCGTCCAATTCGGCGGTCAGACGCCGCTGAAACTGGCAGCCGCCCTGGCAGATGCCGGCGTACCGATTCTCGGCACCGCCCCCGATTCCATCGATCTGGCGGAAGACCGCGAGCGGTTTCAGCTTCTGCTGAAGGAACTCGGCCTGCGGCAACCGCCAAACGGCACGGCAACCTCTCTCGAACAGGCGGAGCGCATCGCCGAAGAGGTCGGCTACCCGGTACTGATCCGCCCCTCCTATGTGCTGGGCGGGCGCGCTATGGAACTGGTGCATGATGTGCACGGGTTACAGCGCTACATGGCCACGGCCGTGCAGGTCTCCGGCGATCACCCGGTCCTGATCGATCGTTTCCTGCGCGACGCCATCGAAATCGATGTCGATGCGATCTGCGACGGCAAGGACGTGCATGTCGCGGGCATCATGGAACATATCGAGGAAGCCGGCATCCATTCAGGCGACAGTGCCTGCTCGCTGCCGCCCTATTCGTTGTCGGAAGACATGATGGCCGAAATCCGGCGCCAGACGGCAATGTTGGCGCACGGGCTGAATGTCGTTGGGTTGATGAATATTCAATACGCGATCAAGGATGGCGACGTTTACATCATTGAGGTAAACCCGCGCGCGAGCCGGACCGTACCATTCGTCGCGAAAGCGACGGGCGTGCCCATTGCCAAGATCGCCGCCAGGGTCATGGCAGGCGAAAGCCTGACGGATTTCGATCTGGACGGTCACCAGATCGGCAAACATGTCGCGGTCAAGGAAGCCGTGTTTCCCTTCGCCCGGTTCACCGGCGTGGATGTGATGCTTGGCCCGGAAATGAAATCGACCGGCGAGGTCATGGGACTGGACAGCGAATTCGCACGCGCCTTTGCCAAGGCGCAGCTTGGCGCCGGCGTCGACCTGCCCCGCAAGGGAACCGTGTTCATTTCCGTCCGGGACGATGACAAGCAGGCCATGGTGACACTCGCCCGGGAACTGACCGAGATGGGTTTCGAGATCATTGCGACCGGCGGTACCGCGCGGCATTTCCTTGAGCACGGCCTGACGGTTCGGCAGGTCAACAAGGTGCTTGAAGGCCCCCCGCATATCGTTGACGCCATGATCGATGGCGAGGTGCACCTGATTTTCAACACCACAGAGGGCCGTAAAGCAATCGAAGACAGCTTCAGTTTGCGCCGAACTGCCCTGATGCGGGGTGTCCCGTATTACACGACCGTTGCCGGCGCCCGCGCGGCGACGCGGGCAATTCAGGCAATTCGGGCCGGGTCCCTTGAAGTTGCCCCCTTGCAGTCCTATTTTAAGTCGGCTTTTTAATTTTCCGAGTAAGTTTTCTAGTTTCTTGCAACCTTCAAGTTCAGCAACGTTCTGGCAAATCCATCGGACCGGTCCGGCAGTTCACGGTCTGTGAGTGCAGCTTTTCGTGTTGAAATCCAGGTAGGTATTTCGAATGGATACGATACAAAAATATCCCATGACCACAGGCGGTTACGACAGCCTGCAGGATGAGCTCAAGACCCTGAAATCGGTAGAACGACCTGCCGTTATCAAGGCGATCAGCATTGCCCGTGAACACGGCGACCTGTCGGAAAATGCCGAGTATCATGCGGCACGGGAGCGGCAAAGCTTCATCGAAGGGCGGATCGGCGAAATCGAGGATAAGCTCAGCCGGGCCGAGGTTATCGATGTAAGCAAATTAAGCGGCAAGAAAGTACAGTTCGGCGCCACCGTCACGATTGCCGACGAGGATACGGACGAGGAAACGACCTATCAGATCGTCGGCGAACATGAAGCCGATGTAAACGCGGGGCGCCTGTCCATCGCCGCACCGATTGCCCGGGCCCTGATCGGCAAGTCGGTTGGTGACCAGGTGGAAGTCGTTACGCCGCGCGGTCAGAAGGATTACGAGATCATCAAGGTCAAGTACAAGTAAGACCCGGTCTCATCCAAGAGCCTGCTCCGGCCCGTTGTCGGCAGGCGCTGCCATAGCGTCGTCCAAGCGCCTGGGCCTGGGCAGATAGAGGGCGAACGTCGTCCCCTGCCCCGGGGTGCTCCTGACCGATATATCGCCGCCGGACTGCTGCGCGAACCCGAAGACCATGCTCAGGCCAAGGCCTGAGCCTTTCCCGACATCCTTGGTGGTGAAGAACGGCTCGAAGGCATGCAGCAGAACCTCCTCTGACATGCCTGTCCCCGTGTCTGAAACCGACAGCACGACATATTCGCCGGGTCCGAGGTTCGGCATCGGTCCATCGCTTCCCGCACCGATTTCAATATTCTGCGTTTCAATCGTCAGCACCCCGCCGCCGGGCATGGCATCGCGCGCGTTGATGGCAAGGTTGAGCAACGCACTTTCGACCTGCGCGGGATCGGCGACGCATGGCCACAGCGTCTCACAGTATTGGATCCGGATTTCAATACTTTCACCAAGACTGCGCTGCAGGATATCGAACATGCCCGCCACATGATCGTTCAATTCCAGAATGGTGGGTGCCAGGGGCTGCTTGCGCGAGAACGCCAGCAGACGGCGGTTCAGGTCAGCACCGTTCTGGGCGGCCTTCATCGCATTTTCCACGAGCTTCTTCGACTGCTGGTCACTGTCCAGTAGCGATTTCAGATAGTCCAGATTGCCAATAATGACGCCAAGAAGATTGTTGAAGTCATGGGCAACGCCGCCCGTAAGCTGACCAACGACTTCCATTTTCTGTGCCTGCCGCAACTGTTCTTCAGATTCTCGCTGCGCCGTGACATCGGAAATGATGCTGCCGATACCAACCGGTTTTCCATCCGGTCCAGGTACGGGAAATTTGGCGACGACGACCCGGTGCGCCTGACCATCCTGAAAGACGTGTTCCGTTTCCTCGACAATTGTTTCGTTCCCGGCAAGAACCTGGGCGTCCCGCGTCGCGGCCCATGCGGCAATAGTATCCGTGCACAACTCATTCACTGTCGACGTACTGACACCCGAGGTCGGCACCCCGTACCAATCCTGGGTTTTCTGGCTTACAAGCTGGTAACGGCCATCCAGACCCTTCATCGTGATCGCAGATGGCGAATGATCGAAGATGCTGCGCAACAGGCGTTCGCTTTTCTTCAATGCCTCTTCAGCGTGGCGGCGATCAGAATCATCGATACTGATCGTACCAATCGCAACGATTTCGCCATCGCTGTCCATGACGGGAAACTTGATCGATAGCCTGTTATTCGGATTTCCGGACGGAAAGATATCCACACGGTCCTTTACGACAGCCGCACCCTTGGCAATGACTTCTTGCTGGTGCGCCTGTCCTGACCGCCACTGTCCCGGCGACAACACTTGCTGGATCGGTTTGCCGATAACAGAATCCATTTCGAGACCATAGGCTTCCGAAAATGACCGGTTTACCATCAGAAACCGGTTTTCAAGGTCGGTAAGCGTTATGATCCCCGGCGCATTGTCGATGATCGCCCTTAGCTGGATTTGCTTTTCACGCAACTTTTCCTGCGACCGCCGCATGTCGGAAATATCCATGTTGACGAAGCCCGTCCCCAGCAACGTTCCTTCTGCCGTTCGCACGGGAAATTGGACCGCCCGAATATCGCGCCGGATGCCATCGGGAAACTCCAGCGCGGTTTCGAATACCCTTGCCCCACTCTCACCAGGGCGGTTAGGCCCGGGCTCATCTAGCTCCCTGATATGCGGGTCAGACCAGATTTTCCGGGCGGCTTCTGTATTGACGTCCTCTTTGGAAATTGTGGTCCAGCGTTCGAAGCACCTGTTGACGAGCAGATATCTTCCATCCGGCGCCCGCAGGCCGATCATACTTGGAATATGGTCCAGCAACGCCTGGGTCAGTTGCTGGTTCTCATGCAACTCGGATTCCGCCGTTTTACGCGCGGTAATATTTGTTCCTGTACCGCGATACCCGGTGAAGACGCCTTTTTCATCGAATACCGGAATGCCGGAAATCGAGTACCAGACCGTGGCGCCATCTGACTTTATGCTGTGATACACAAAATTCTGGAATTGACGGTGTGCATCCAGCTCCGCGCGATGACGCTTCCATATCGCCGGATCAACAGATTCCCCGATTTTCGACTCATACCGTGTCTTGCCGAGGACCCAGTCAATCGGAATACCTGTCGCCAACGTGAAGCGATCTGACAGTGAAACAATCCTGTGTTCTTCGTCCGTTTCCCAAAACCAGTCAGAAGCCGCCTCCGCAAAATCGCGCAATCGTCCTTCACTTTTGCGCAGCGCCTCTTCGGTCTGTTTCTGCCCCGTAATATCAATCGCAAACGTGCCGATCCCGTTCACCGCGCCATCATCCGCACAGACCGGAAATTTCAACACAAACATATGAACCTGCTGCCCGTCCGCTTCCGTACGCGACACTTCGGTCGTCCCGGCCTCGCCGGTCTCGAAGATACGTTGTTCGATCGCCGCCAGCCTCGCCGCAATCTGGGGCAAGTTACTGAACTCTATGATCTGCTTGCCAATCAGCTCTTCAGCAGGCACGCCATACCAATCCGCCAATGGCTGATTCACCATCTCATAGCGGCCTTCCCGGTCCTTCAGGCTGAAGCGGTAAGGCATGTTGTCGAAAATTGCCGCCAGCCTGTTTTCGCTGGCACGCAAGGCCTCTTCAGCGCGACGAATACTCGAAACTTCGGTTATGTAGGTGCCGATGCCTATAATCGACCCGCCGGTATTAAATATCGGAAATTTCGTAGATATCCGTTCGTCCAGATTCGCGATGCCCGGATCCATGGGGCGGACCTCAGAAATCGTGGTACCCGATTCCAGAACGCGTTGCTGATGCGAAAGGACGCTATCACTAAAGGAACTAGACCGGCGCGCACGCACCGTTTTTCCAACGATTTCTTCATTCGTAAATCCAAGCGATTTTTCAAACGCTTTACTGACGAACAGGTAGCGCCCTTCAAGATCGGTGATCGTCATGGGCCACGGACAGTTGTTGAAATAGGACCGCATGCTGAATTCGCTCTCGACAAGCGCCGCGATATCCTTCTCCGCGGCCGCTATTGTCTTAGAAGCAGCGCGATATAGGGCGAGCGCGGTCAGCAGAATTGCAGCCGCCCCCAGCAGGCCGGCAGTTGCTATTCCAGTCAGGGAAACGGAAGCACCGGACAGGCCGCTTCCGGCGATGGGTTCCCCGGAAGCGCGATAGAGCGTCCAGGCAAAAAACCCGGTGGAGATAGCGCTTACCGCAATTACCAGCATGACCAGGGAAAGAATCTTGCCACGCGAATAAGGCAGGCGATTAATACGCCGGATTTCCACGAACGATACGTCCTTTTCCGGAGCGATTTCCGGTCAACGGAAAATGCCCAGAAAGAGTTAAAAAAAACGTAACGAACGACGCCGACAGCGCGCCCGATGGCGCGCTGATCAGCTTCGAAAAGCATGTTTGTCAGAAAAAATGGAGCGGGCGATGAGATTCGAACTCACGACTTCAACCTTGGCAAGGTTGCGCTCTACCCCTGAGCTACGCCCGCACCGCTGCCACCACTATATCGGCGGCGCGGCATAATACGCAATGATCCACTCATTGCAAGCGTCCCAATGCCCACCCGGCATGTATTTTTATCAGGCCGATAAAATACTTGCCCGCCTTGCCGCAGGCTGCGCCAGATTGTACACAGGCAAGATGGACGACATCGCACCAGCCCCCATCGCCGAAGATGGCCTGTTTGCCCGTCTTGACGCGCTGGACGTGGCCTATGTACTGCACAATCACCCGCCCGCCTTCACCGTCGAGGAAGCCCGGAATCTGCGGGGTTCCATATCTGGTGCCCATGTAAAAAACCTGTTCCTGAGGGACAAGAAAAAGAATCTGTGGCTGGTCACCGTGCAGGAAGACCGCCAAATAGATTTGAAAGCCCTGCGGCAGATCCTGGATACCAGGGGAAATCTGTCATTTGGCAGCGCCGATTTGCTGATGGCGATTCTGGGCGTTATCCCGGGCGCGGTGACGCCTTTCGGCATCATTAACGATACAAACGGTGTGGTACGCGTCGTTCTGGACAAGGAATTGCTCGCCCAGGACCCGGTAAATGCGCACCCGTTGCGAAATGATATGACAATCGCGGTTGCGCCCGAGGGCCTGATTCGTTTTCTTGAAGCCGAAAGACACACGCCTATTATTGTCGATTTTGATAAAATGGCCTTATCGGCGGGTTGAATGATATCGTTGAAAGAATACTTGTTACCGGTGGCGAATGGCGTCACCCGGGGTGAGAAGCGCAGGTGGAGTTAAAGAGTATGGAACCGATCATTGGCGAAGTGACCGCCCCCGACCTTCTGGTAAAGGACGTGACGACCGCAACCTTCATGGCGGATGTCGTCGAAGCCAGCAAGACAGCCCCGGTGGTTGTCGATTTCTGGGCGCCATGGTGTGAACCCTGCAAGCAGCTTGGGCCGATCATCGAAAAGGCCGTGATGGACGCTGGCGGCGCCGTTTCGCTGGTAAAGGTCAATATCGACGAAAACCGTGAAATCGCCGGCCAGATGCGCATCCAGTCCATTCCTGCGGTGTTTGCGTTTTTTCAGGGACAGCCGGTCGACGGGTTCGTTGGCGCACAGCCCGAAAGCCAGATCAAAAGCTTTATCGAACGCGTTGTGACGGCCGCAGGTGGTTCCATCGGCCCTACACCGATCGAACAGGCGATGGAACAGGCACAACAGGCCGAAGAAGCGGGCGACATGGAAACAGCCGGCGCGATCTTCGCCGAAATCGTCAATCACGAACCGGAAAACCTCGTGGCTGTATCGGGCATGGCCCGGGCGCTGATCGGCCAGGGCCAGGCGGCCGCCGCGCGTGAACTGCTCGACAAGGTCCCGCCCCTGAAACGCGAAGACCCGGAAATCAAGAGCGTGATCGCAACATTGGACCTTGCCGAGAAAGCCGGCGAATCGGCCGGACAGGTTACCGAACTGGAACAGCGGCTGGCCGTGGATGGCAAGGACTGCCAGGCCCGCTATGACCTTGCACTGGCCTATTTCGCGATGGGACGCGAAGAAGATGCAATCGAACACCTGCTGACGATCGTGCAGACAAACCGCGCCTGGAACGACGATGCGGCCCGCAAGCAGCTTATCGAGATTTTCGACGCGATGGGTGCAACCGACCCCTTGGTCGCCGACAGTCGCCGCAGATTATCAACGCTTCTGTTTTCATGAACAACTTCACCCCCAGCTTCGAGAATCTGCCGGCAACGCTGCCGATCTTCCCGTTGACGGGGGTTCTGTTACTGCCTCGTGGCCGACTGCCACTGAATGTCTTCGAACCACGTTACCTGAATATGGTCACGGATGCCCTGGCATCGGGCCGGATGATTGGCCTGGTGCAACCATCGGAAGCCAATGCGGAAGCGCAGCAGAGTGCGCCGGCCGTTTATCCGACGGGATGCGCGGGACGGATCACCCATTTCGAGGAAACCGAGGACGGCCGCTTTCTTCTGTCGCTGAAAGGGGTCACCCGCTTCGCGATTGTCGAGGAAATTTCGACCACGCGGGGATACCGAAAATGCGTTGTCGACTGGGCTCCCTTCCGCGAAGACCTGGCGGGACCATCAACCAGTGAAATCAATCGTGACCGGCTGGTCGGCGCCGTGCGGAATTATTTTTCCGCAAAGGGGATCGAGGCCAACTGGGAAGCGATCGAGAAAGCGGAAGACGAATATCTGGTAACGTCAATTGCCATGATCTGTCCCTTCGATCCGCCGGAGAAGCAGGCGCTGCTGGAAGCAATCGACCTGACCGGAAGGTCGGAGCTACTGACCACGATCGTCGAAATGGCCGCCTTGGGAACAATTGGCGACAGCCCGCAATAATATTCAAAGGAATACGCTATGGCCGACGGCAAATCCGGAGTCGATCCGAAACTGCTGGAAATACTCGTTTGCCCCCTGACCAAGGGGCCACTGGTCTATGATTCGGATGCCGATGAACTGGTCAGCAAGCAGGCGGGGCTGGCCTATCCGATCCGGGACGGGATCCCCATCATGCTTGTCGATGAAGCGCGCCCGCTGGACGATGAGGCGGCGCATTGACCGAATCCGCCGGCACGGATGCGGGTCACTGGCCCACGGAAATCCGCTATATCAAGGAAGAAAAGGCGCTGGAGGTCGACTTTAGCGACGGCAAGAAATTCAGCTTGCCGGCCGAACTGCTGCGGGTCGAAAGCCCGTCGGCAGAGGTGCAGGGCCATTCGCCAACCCAGAAACAGACGGTTCCGGGACGGCGCCATGTCGGGATCATGACCATCGAACCGGTCGGCAATTATGCCGTCCGGATCAATTTCGACGATATGCACAATACCGGAATTTTCAGTTGGGCCTATTTATACGAGCTCGGCGAGAACCAACATCAGGTCTGGACGGATTATCTGTCCGCGCTTGAAGCGCAGGGCCTGTCACGCGACCCCTGACTCCATTGAAAGGCGAGACACGATGGATGCCAATGTAATCACCAGCTGGCACGCCCACATCTATTTCGACGACGCGAGCGCAGCCGATGCGGATGCCCTTCGTACGGAAATAGGCGCACATTTTGATGTCAGGCTTGGTAGCTGGCATCACAAGCTGGTTGGCCCGCATACCGCGCCGATGTACCAGGCGTTATTCAGCACCGAACAGTTTGAAAGCTTCGTCCCCTGGCTGGCGCTAAATCGTCGCGGCCTGGCCATTCTGGTGCATCCGGAAACGGGCGATGCGGTTGCCGATCATACGAAGCACGCCATTTGGATGGGCGCGGTACTCCCCGTCAATACGGATGCATTGAGATAGAGGTTATAACGGTTCGCCACGAACCAGGCGGGGCAGATCCCCGACAATACCCATCGCATGGCGCATGAAAAAACGCTTCAACGGCGGCATCCGGTTGACCGCGGCAAGGCCAATGTCCCGGGCCAGCCGCAGCGGACCGATATCATTGGAAAACGCCCGGTTCAGCCCGTCCATCGCCGTCGCCATCAGCACATTGTCAAAGCGCCGCCAGCGTTCATAACGGGCCAGCACCTCCCCGGTACCGATATCGAGGCCAAGCCGGCGCGCATCGACGATTGATTCAGCCAGCGCCGCCACGTCGCGCAGACCGAGATTGAGCCCCTGCCCGGCAATCGGATGAATGACATGCGCGGCCTCGCCAATCAGCGCCAGCCGCCGGGCGGTATAGCGGTCCGCATGCATCAGCCCCAGCGGAAAGCCGAACCGCGGTCCTTCGACATGAATTTCCCCCAGCCAGTCACCGAAGCGCCGATGCAGTTCGTCGAAGAACGCCGCGTCATCCAGTTTCAGTATATCCCGCGCCAGTTCGCTGCGTTCCGACCAGACAATGTTGCTGCGCTGTCCCGTCATCGGCAACATGGCAAAGGGCCCGGATGGCAGGAAAAGCTCCACCGCAACCCCGTTATGCGGCCGGGCATGTCCCACAGTGCAAACAATAGCGGTTTGCGGATAGTCAAACCGCGTTGCGCGGATGCCGGCTTCCTGCCGCAACGGCGAATTCTTTCCGTCCGCGGCGATCAGAAGCCGCGCTTCAACCCGCCGCCCGTCATCCAGCGTCACCATTACATTACCGGCATTCCGTTCGGCGGAGGCAACCCTGGCAGGTGCGAGCAGCTGAAACGCGTCATTGGCCGCACCCGCCGTTAACAACGCATCGCGGATATCACGGTTCTCGAGAATATATCCCAGCGCATCGCTGTCGACGTCCATGCGGTCATAATGCAGGAACAAGGATGACGGCCCATCGGACAGGGTTCCGTCGGCGATGCGGATATCACGGATTGGCTCCGCCTTCCCCGCCAGCATGTCCCAGACGCCAATGCCGGCAAAAATTTGCTGTGACCCATACGCAATGGCGGAGGTACGCCCGTCGAACCCGGAATCGCGCAGGGTTTCGACCGGCTGCATTTCCACCACGGCGGTGGAAACGCCCGCTGTCGCTAGCGCCAGGCCCATGGTCATGCCCGCCATGCCGCCGCCCGCGACGACGGCGTCGACAGTCACGTCTGGTTTCGTCTGCGATGTCATGGCGTCACAATCTCCCAGAGGGCCGACGCTGTCCAGTATTGCGGATCATTCGGCATCTCGAGGCCGTGATACTTTTTTATGCATTTTTTATTTTCTGCACATTTTTTAATCTTTTTATCTCCGCACATCACGATGGCCACCGCGTGAAAAATCATTAATTCATTTATTTACAAATACTTAATGAAGACACGCCGTCTCCGGCACGCATCTTGAAGAGTAGGGCGCGGAAACTGAATTTTCAAAACCCCATAGCGGGTTGATGCAACGACGATCGGAAAGAGGAACCTGTCCATGAAGCTGATCCTGGCGATCATCAAGCCCTTTAAGCTCGACGCGGTCCGTGAGGCACTGACCGGAATAGGGATTGAAGGCTTGACCGTAACCGAGGTGAAAGGTTTTGGCCGTCAAAAGGGCCAGACTGAAATATACCGCGGCGCGGAATACACCTTAAATTTCCTGCCAAAAGTAAAGATCGAGGTGGTTTGCAACGATTCGATTGCCGAACAGGCGATCGAAGCCATCCAGACAGCCGCGAATACCGGCCGGATCGGCGACGGCAAAATATTCACCGTGGATGTTTCAAAGGCGGTCCGTATCCGTACCGGCGAAACAGACTCGGACGCCATTTAGGGACTGCCCGAATTTTGTGCGCGATTCTGGAACTGCTGAATATTTCAGCGAATTTGCAGCATCCGCACATACCGGGAGCGCCCCCGCCAACGAATTGAAAACGCCGTGGCAGGTCCAAGGACCAAACGCCGCGACAGACAGCGGATCGGATACTTCGGCCGCAAGACGGAATTAGTAAGGAGAAGGTTGATGCGTAGAGCAATTGAAAGGGCCGGATATCTGATAGCGGCCGGCGTCGTCATGCTGGCTGGTCCGGCAATGGCACAGGACGCAAAACTGGACAGCGGCGACACCGCCTGGATGCTGACAGCCACCGCACTGGTGCTGATGATGACAATTCCAGGCCTGGCGCTGTTTTACGGCGGCATGGTTCGCAAGAAGAACGTACTCACCATGGTCATGCAGAGCTTCGCGGTCTGCTGTCTTTCCACGGTCCTGTGGATGGTTATCGGCTACTCCATTGCCTTTTCGGATGGCGGCGCGTTCAACGCCTTTACCGGTGGCCTCAGCGCAATGTTCCTCTCCACCCTGACGGCGGATTCATTGAGCGGCACAATTCCGGAATCGGTCTTCATGACCTTCCAGATGACCTTTGCCATCATCACACCGGCCCTGATCACCGGCGCCTTTGCCGACCGGATGAAGTTCTCGGCAATGTTGCTGTTCTCGGGTCTCTGGGTTGTTCTCGTCTACTCGCCGATTGTTCACTGGGTATGGGCAGAGGGCGGCTTCCTGTTCGATGAAGGCGTGCTTGATTTTGCCGGTGGTACGGTCGTTCACATCAACGCCGGTGTTGCCGGCCTTGTCGCGGCAATCATGATCGGCAAGCGGGCTGGTTTCGGCACAGAGAACATGGCGCCGCACAATCTCGTCCTCAGCGTCATCGGTGCGGCAATGCTGTGGGTCGGCTGGTTCGGCTTCAACGCCGGTTCGGCGCTTTCCGCCGGTACCGGTGCAGGCATGGCCATGGCCGTGACCCAGATCGCAGCAGCCGGTGCTGCCTTGTCCTGGATGTTCGTTGAATGGATCGTGCGCGGCAAGCCCAGCGTCCTGGGTATCGTCTCCGGTGCCGTTGGTGGCCTGGTTGCGATTACCCCGGCTTCCGGCTTCGTTCTGCCGGGCGGCGCTTTGGCCATCGGCATCGCGGCCGGTATCGCCTGTTTCTGGGGCGCAACGGTCCTCAAGCGGATGTGCGGCTATGATGATTCCCTGGACGTCTGGGGCGTTCACGGGGTCGGCGGTATTGTCGGCGCCCTGCTGACAGGCGTCTTCGCGGTAGAAGCTGTCGGCGGCACGCCGGGCCTGCTGGAAGGCAATCCGGGCCAGGTCTGGACACAGTTCCTCGGTATCCTTGCCACGATCGTCTACTCCGGTATCGGTTCAGCCATCATCCTGAAGGTTGTCGACCTGATCGTCGGCCTGCGGGTCGAGGAAGAAGCCGAAATCGAAGGTACGGATATCAACCTTCATGGTGAAGTCGTTCAGTAAACCAACCCAACTTCCGACACCTGAACGGGGGGCTTCGGCCCCCCGTTTTTTTTCGAATCAAAACAGGTTTTACGGCTTTTCCGCGGCGGCATGATTGTGGCATGAACACGCACGCACCCCAGATGTTGCGTCTGCAGGGTTGAGTCAGCAACATACTGCATATAGAATCAGCTAGTTACGTTTCTCTTTTGTACCTTATTTCCAAGAAACTATGATAACCGGGTGGAACGAAACACTGACTCGGACACCCCAGGCCACCAAGACAATATGAAAAACAGCCGTATCGATAGCCTGTTCGACTACCCCTTCCAGAAGCTTGCGGTGCTTCTGAACGAAGTCGTGCCCAAGGCCGGCCTGACGCCGATAATGATGCAGCTTGGCGAACCGCAGCAGCCGGAACCTGATTTCGTCGCCGAGACGATTCATGACAGCCGCGATAGCTGGCGCAAGTATCCGCCCATTCGCGGCTCCGACGAATACAATCAGGCCGCGGCCGACTGGCTGGTCCGTCGCTACCACCTGCCGGACGGCATGATCGACCCGCAGCAACATCTCATTGCCCTGCCGGGTACGAAGGAAGGGCTGTTTCAGTTGGCGCAATATGCCGTGCCCGGCCCGGCGGAATGGCCCGAGGGCGGCCCGCCCCTGGTCGCGATGAGCGATCCCGCCTATCACGTCTACAAGGGCGCGGCTGTCATGGCCGGCGCCGAAAAGCTGATGCTGCCGGCGCGGGCCGAGAACGACTTCCTGCCGGACTATACCGGGATCCCCCCGGAGACCCTGCGACGCATTGCGCTGTTCTATCTGTGCAGCCCCGCAAATCCGCAGGGTACACATGCCGGTCTCGACTATCTTTCGGGGCTTATCACCCTGGCCCGGGAATATGATTTCATCATCGCCTTTGACGAATGCTACGCGGAAATCTATCGCGGCGCCCCGCCGACAGGCGCGCTGGAAGCCTGTGTCGCCCTGGGCGGATCAATGGATAACGTGGTTGTCTTTCATTCGCTGTCGAAACGATCCAATGCCGCCGGGTTGCGCTGCGGCTTCGTTGTCGGCGAAGCCGAAATCATCACCGGCTTCAACATGCTGCGCGCCACCGGTGGCGCGCAGGTTCCCCTGCCATTATTGGCGGCCGGCGCGGCACTCTGGCGCGATGAAGACCATGCCGTCGCGACGCGCGCGCATTATGCGCAGCTATTCGACATGGCAGAACGTATCCTGGGCAACCGGACCGGATTCTATAAACCGCCTGCCGGATTTTTCCTTTGGCTCAATGTCGGCGACGGCGAAACCGCGACACTCGAACTGTGGCGCGACCATGCAGTCCGGACAATACCGGGTGCCTACTACACGCAGACGAACCCTGATACCGGCGAAAATCCCGGAAAATCCTATATCCGTGTAGCGCTGGTACATGATCTCGAAACCGCGGAGGAAGGTCTCCGACGGATTGCCGAATATCTCGGCGAATAGGTGAAGCAACTTCTGGCGTCCTGACGGCGCCAAAGGAGGTTACAATGGCAGCAAACAGAAAAACGGCATTCCTGCCGGTCGGCGCGGAACAGTATATCCGCGATAAGGCAATCGAGACGGCGGGTCTGGTCTTGATCGCGGTCGCCATTACCCTGTTTGCAGCACTGGTCAGCTATTCGCCCTCCGATCCATCGCTGAACACCGCCTCAGGCCAGACCGTGAACAACCTGATGGGCCATGCCGGCGCCTATATCAGCGACATTGCGTTGCAGTCACTCGGCCTCGCCGGCGGCTTGCTGGTTCCGGTCGCCGCAGGCTGGGGCTGGCGCCTCTGGAAAGATCACGCCTTGTCGCAACCCTGGTTGCGTATCGGCATGCTGCCATTCGGTCTGACAACAACCGCCATCGCGCTCGCCGCGATTACCGCGCCGGAATCATGGCCGCTGACCGCAAGTCTGGGCGGCTATGCGGGAACCTGGCTAACCGGTGAGATCATGCAATTGAGCAGCACATTGTCGATACCGCTGGATGTTCGCGTTCTGGCCGGTTGCGCCGCGGTTTTGGCACTGCCGATTCTGTTTGTTGTCATTGGCCTCAGCGGTGCGGAATGGCGCAATGGGGCGCAACAGACCGTTGGAATGGTCGGCCGGTTGCGACACAGTCTGAAAGGCACGGACAGGGTCACTGACCGGATCAAGGGAACCTTGCGCGGCCTGCTGGAACGGACCCCCCGGCCACCCCGCCGTGAACCGCGCCGCGGTGAACGCCGCGAACCGGTTCTGCTGGACGGACCCCAGGGGGATCGCCCGGTAGAACCAAGACAATCCAAAAACGATCTTGTCGAGCCGAAACCGAACAGACCGGCCCCCGGCAAACGCGCCGCCGCGGCACGCCAGCGCAGTCTGGACCTGGCCAGCCCGGATGGGGAAATGCAGCTTCCACCCCTGGACCTGCTCGACGATCCGGCAGAAGCCGGCGGCGGCAATATCCGGATCGACGAAGAATCGCTGCAGCAGAATGCCCGGCTGCTGGAAGGCGTGCTGGAGGACTTCGGCGTTCGCGGCGAGATTGAAAAGGTGCGCCCCGGCCCCGTGGTCACCCTGTACGAACTGGAACCCGCGCCCGGCACCAAGACCAGCCGGGTCATCGGACTGGCCGACGACATCGCCCGCTCGATGAGCGCCATATCCGTGCGCATCGCGACCGTTCCCGGACGCAGCGTCATCGGGATTGAACTGCCGAACGCCAAACGGGAAACCGTCTATCTGCGCGAGTTACTCGCCTCCAAGGCGTTCGAGGAATCGCGCGCCAAGCTGCCGCTGGTCGCGGGTAAGGATATCGGCGGTGCGCCGGTAATCGTCGATTTGGCCCGCATGCCTCACCTGCTGATCGCGGGTACCACCGGTTCGGGTAAGTCGGTCGGGCTGAACGCGATGATCCTGTCGTTGCTGTACCGGCTGTCGCCCGAGGAATGCAAATTCATCATGGTCGACCCGAAGATGCTGGAACTGTCGATCTATGACGGCATCCCGCATTTGATCGCGCCGGTTGTCACCGAACCGAAACGGGCCGTTGTCGCGCTGAAATGGACCGTGCAGGAAATGGAAACGCGCTACCGTGCCATGTCCAAGCTCGGCGTCCGCAACATCGAAGGCTACAACAAACGGGTCGAGGAAGCGCGCCGAAAGGGTGAAATCCTGACACGCAAGGTGCAGACAGGCTTCGACGCCGAGACCGGCAAACCGATTATCGAGGAGCAGCCGCTCGACCTGTCTTCATTACCGATGATTGTCGTGGTCGTCGATGAAATGGCCGATCTGATGCTGGTCGCCGGCAAGGATATCGAAGCCACCATCCAGCGGTTGGCACAGATGGCCCGGGCCGCCGGTATCCATCTGATCATGGCGACCCAGCGTCCCTCCGTCGATGTCATCACCGGCACGATCAAGGCCAACTTCCCGACCCGGATCAGCTTCCAGGTCACCTCCAAGATCGATAGCCGCACCATCCTTGGCGAGCAGGGCGCTGAACAGCTGCTCGGTCAGGGCGATATGCTTTACATGGCCGGCGGTGGCCGGATTTCCCGGGTACATGGTCCGTTCGTGCACGATGCGGAAGTCGATTCCGTCGTCCGCTTCCTTAAATCACAGGGTTCGCCTACCTATATAGATGCCATCACAGATAATGATTCAGGTGAATTCAGTGAAGAACTGGGCGATGCTCCAGGCGCAACAGGCGACGACCTCTACGATCAGGCGGTCGCATTCGTCGCACGCGAAGGCAAGGCGTCGACCAGTTTTGTCCAGCGCCAGTTCCGTATCGGGTACAATCGTGCCGCCAACATCATCGACACGATGGAAAAAGAAGGTGTCATCAGCCCGGCCAACCATGTCGGCAAGCGCGAGGTCCTGGTTCGCGACCATAGCGGTGCAGAGGACTAGGACGCTGCAACACCTGCTGAAACTGACATTCGCTTTCTGTCTGACGCTGATGGCGACGACGACGGTGGTTCACGCTATCGAACCGGCAACACTGTCCGACGCCGACCGGAAATATCTGACGAAGGTCGAGGACTATCTGAACGAACTGGACACGATTCAATCGCGGTTTGTGCAGGCAAATCCCGATGGCGGCTATTCCGAAGGCACCATGTATCTGCAGCGGCCCGGCAAGCTGCGGTTCGATTACGATCCGCCCGATCCGTATCTGATCATCGCGTCGGGCAAATGGTTCATGTATCTCGACCGCGAACTGGAACAAACAACCTACCTGCCGCTCGAAAAAACTCCGGCCTATTTTATCCTGCGGCCCAAATTTAGCTTCGGTGACAATTTGAAGATCACCGCCATGTCGCGGGGCGAGAACGTCATTCGCATTGAACTGGTCCAGGCCAGTGAACCGGATGCCGGCCAGGTCATGCTGATTTTTACGGAATCACCGCTGGAGCTGCGCAAATGGCGAGTCATTGACGCGCAAGGGGGCCTGACGGACACCACCCTCATCAATCCTAGCTTCGGCGCCCCCCTGTCGGACCAGTTGTTCGAATATTCTGAGCCGACCCCAACAACGGGCGCAGATTAATTCCTTTGCCGGGCAAAACCGGCGATTCTTAACGGGCGTTAACGATCCTTTTTTTCTGATTGTTAAGCCCTTTTCTCTACCACTTGGTAATGCAAGCAGGGATCGGTGCTGTTGATTTCCTGACAGTTAACCATTGTACGAGTGCAGAGATTCATATCCGATGGATGTCCAGAATACACAGCGGTTAGTTTCAGCTTGGCCGAATCCGAACGATCAGCACCCCTTGTTTGAACTCCAATGCCCAATGTTCGGCAGACGTGATCTGGAGAAAAAATAGATGACTGTCAGTATCTTGCTGGTTGACGATGACGATGTGGCACGGGAAGCCATGATCCGCAGCCTGAAAAAGAACCGGATCCATATTCCTGTCATCGAAGCCGAAGACGGTTTTGTCGCCCTGCGGATTATCCAGGGCACCCATCCCGAGTTGAAAATTGAAAAACCCTTCATTATCTTCCTGGATCTCAACATGCCCCGTATGGACGGGTTTGAATTTCTCAATCTTGTGCGGGGGGACCCGAAGACCGCCGATACGGTCATTTATGTCATCAGTACGTCGAATGCGGAGGAAGACCAGAAAATGGCCTATAGCAAGAATGTGGCCGGATACCTGGTAAAATCGACTGTCGGCCAGGACTTCAGCATACTGTCCCATCTTATGGATCAGAAGGCGGCTGACGCGACCTGACCTTACCGTCAGGCCCGTATATCATCCGCGCCCGGAACAAGGTCGTCATCGCCGCCCAACTGGAATAATATCCCGGATAACGTCGTCACATCCTGGGAGCCAGCCATGCCCTCTTTCGATATCGTATCCCGCACCGAACTTCCCGAAGTCGATAACGCCGTCAACAGCGCCATGCGCGAAATCGGCACACGGTATGATTTCAAGGGCAGCAGTTGCAGCATCGAGCGCAAGGAAGATTCGCTGCTCATTGTCGCGGATGACGACATGAAACTGCGTCAGGTGCAGGAATTACTGCGTGGTCACCTGGCCAAGCGAAAGGTCGACGGCGGCGCCTTTGATTTCCAGGAAGCGGAAAAGGCCGGCGGAAACACGATCCGTCAGGCCGTCATCATCAAACAGGGGGTTGAGCGCGAACTGGCGCAGAAACTGGTCAAGGCCGTGAAACAGGCGAAGATGAAGGTGCAGGTCGCCATTCAGGGCGATGAGCTTCGCGTGACCGGCAAGAAACGTGACGACCTGCAGCAGGCTATCGCACTGGTCAAGGACCTGAAAATTGAGCAACCGCTGCAATATGTGAACTTTCGCGACTGAACCTGCCGTTTGATCGCGCCCCAGACCAGAACCACAGGATTGATCTAGTCCAGTTCAACAGTGGCCTGAATTTGCTTGCCGTCATGGAACAGGTCTTCATGACGGTTCGAGTTCAGTGTCACCATGATGGTCACTTTTCCCTCCGGCAATCCATCAAGAAAATACCACGGGCCGTAAAGCCGCGTAATCTTCCTGCCATTGACGTAAAGGTGGGCATGACCTTCCTGCCATGTTGACGTCCTGTTCACATTGGCCGGGTCAAACGTGAAATTTTTGACATCGACGAAAAGCGTGTAGGCCCCGCTACCATGGCCATCGGGTGTCAGTTCCAGTGACACCGCCGGAACCTTGATATCCGCCCCATCGGGAATATCCAGGCGGCTATGTTCCATATGCTGCATATGCTGCGACGCCGCGCCATGCCCGCCACCGTGATGGCCTTTCGAAACGGCAGGTACATGCTTGTGATGCCCGGCAGAATTCTGCGAATAGGCCGGAGCCCCCGCGAACAACAAGGCTAGCATTGTCAGAACGGCTTTCATGACCTGTCTCTACCTTTGCCCGGTTAATCCCTAGTAAAAGGCAAGCGCCCGCATTTCAATGCTTTCGCGGGGCGCCGCATTTGGCGGCGACGTCGGGTCGGTGAAGGACGTATGCGCGGTAAATCGCACCCCGGCCGATGCATCGCTGTCGAACACCTTGAAGACCAGCGCCTCATCGATTTTCATGCGCGGAAAATAATACCACTCATGCGCGTCGTTATGGGCGATGTGATAGGTCTCCCCCGTGCGATCACGATAGCGCCGTTCATTGCGCACAAACCCGCTTTCCGGGATTGTGCGCCCGTCACACATCGCAAGTGGTTCCGATTCCACGACCGGCTGGATACCGCGCCAGACCTGGATGATCGCATAACGGCGCTGCAATAGCGCTTCCGCCTCGTCGGGCGGCAATATGTCGCGCACACGCTGGGGGGCCGAACGCTCGGTGTAATCATTGTGCACGGACTTCACCGTGTTCCGGATCCAGCGCTCCGTATGGTGCGACGGGTCAGTCGTGCGTACCGTGTGATCAAACACGACGACACGCGACGCACCGCTTTCCTGCTGGATCAGTTTTTCGACTTCACGATGGTAGATACCCTCGACTTGCTCCTCGTCGAAGAAACTCTTCACCGCCGTCGGGTGTTTCACAAAAGTAAACCCGTGCTTCTGCAAATCGAACGTTTCCGCCGCTTTGCGGCCGTTCGCTATCCGCATTCTGTGTAACTGATACGCCGGAAGCTGTTCGTTATGCGCTTCTTCCGGCCAGTCGATATATCGGATCGATGGCCCCTCACCGACGATATAATTCAGCTCACCTTCTACAAAGGTTTGATCCTGATCCAGCACGGCGGCATCGCTCATCTTGCTTGTCCCGTTTCATTTCAACGCGCGGCACTCCCCCGCTTTGGCCGCACTATAACCACGATTATCGTCTCACCGCACCTCGATTCACATGAAATACCCGTGAGTTTTACACTTGCACCCGAACCGTCAAACTGATGGATTGGCCCAAATGAGGCCCGCAGAAAAATCAACGCACACTTCCCGGAAACGCCCGCATCGGCGGCGCGCTGGCCTCGCGCGTCTTCGCCTTTGGGAGCGGGTGGCTTCGGTGACTGCCATCCTGATCCTGCTGACAGGGGTCGTCGCACCGGCAGTCGCACAACTTTTACAGCCAGCGGATTCGGGCCTTTCGATCTGTCGCGTCGTCCCTGCCGATGATGCCCCCGCGGCACCGGCGGATACGAGCCTGCCCTGTCTTTGCCCCGGGGTTTGCGCCGCTGGCGGCTACGCCTTTGCACCAATGGCAACCGACGCAACCGCAGAATTACCGGTTCCTCGGTCGACCCGGTACCTGCCCGCAACAAGTGATATCCGCATTGTACGTACTGATGCGCTGCGGCCGTGGTTACGGGGCCCACCTGACAATACCTGAACAAAACCGATGCATGCCGGGTTCCCCCGGCAAAATGAAATTCTGTTCACGAGGTATTAAAATGAAGTTTCGCACAATCCTGGCGGCGGCTGTCATGCTGCTCGCACCGACTCTCGCGCATGCCGAAATGGGGACCAGGCATGGCGACCTGATGCTTTCAGGCCAATGGACCCGCGCCACTCCTGCCAAAGCGCCGACCGGCGCTGGATTCATCACAATCAAGAACCATGGCAATAGCGCCGACCGGCTTGTCGCCGTCCGTGCACCGATTTCCAACAAGGCGGAAATTCATACGATGACCATGGATAACGGCATCATGAAGATGCGGCAGTTGAAGGACGGCATCGAAATTCCGGCCGGCGGCACCGCCGCCCTGAAACCCGGCGGCAACCATCTGATGTTCATGCAATTGAACCAGCAGATTAAAAAGGGCTCCGCCATCAAAGTGACGCTTGTTTTTGAAAAGGCCGGTGAAGTGACACTGGACTTCCCCGCGGCACCGATCGGCAGCAAAAAACCACCCATGATGCAACACAAGCACTAGGTGCTTCGTCCCCGAACGCCGGTTCACATGCCTTGAGCCGGCGTCGGCCTCCCACGCGGGGTCGGATTGAGATGCATCAATGTCACGGCCAACCCGCCGCATTATACATATATGAAATATCGTATATGTTTGAACCGGGTGTTAGCGGGCCGGATACGGTCGGTGAACGATTATGGAGCCGGGGACCGAATTGATGATGACTGCGAATGTTCAGGAATTCTACCACAAGCCGACAAACACGTTTTCATACGTGGTCAGCGACCCGGAATCCGATGCCGCCGTTATCATTGACCCGGTCCTGGACTACGACCACAAATCAGGACGGACCGGAACAGCATCGGCGGACACCATTGCGGCGTATATTCAGGATAAAGGATTCTCCGTTGACTGGATTCTGGAAACCCATGCCCATGCCGACCACCTGACCGCCGCGCCCTATCTGAAAGGGCTGGTCGGCGCCGGCATCGCAATCGGCGAAGGTATCCGAACGGTGCAGAAGAATTTCGTACCGGTCTTCAATCTGAAGGATCTGGCAACGGATGGCTCCCAGTTCGACCGGCTTTTCGCCGAGGGTGACAGCTTTGCGATTGGCGGTCTTACGGCACGGGTCATGAGCACCCCGGGCCACACCAGCGACTCCGTTACCTATGTCATCGGCGACGCGGCCTTCATCGGCGACACCCTGTTTTCACCGGAATACGGCACCGCACGCGTCGATTTTCCCGGCGGTGACGCCAGACTGCTTTATCAGTCGATCCAGCGCCTGTTCAGCCTTCCGCCGGAAACACGATTGTTTCTGTGCCACGATTACCCACCCGAAAGTCGTGACGAAACACCGATGTTTACGGTTGCCCGGCAACGGGCCGAAAACATCCATATTCATGACGGTGTCGACGAGGCCGCATTCGTCACCATGCGCGAAGCTCGTGACGCCACGCTATCCATGCCGGCACTGATCATTCCCTCGGTACAGGTCAACATCCGGGCCGGGAACATGCCGTCGCCGGAAGACAACGGCGTGTCGTATATGAAGGTTCCCGTAAACATGTTGGGAAAGGCTCTCTGACGTGGAAAATTTCACGCCCTACAGTGCCGCTGCGGGCGGTGCGCTGATCGGTCTTGGCGCAGCATTACTGCTGTTCTTCAACGGCCGCATTGCCGGCATAAGCGGCATTATCAACGGTTCGCTGCCCCAGCCAAAGGGCGACACGCTCTGGCGGATTCTGTTCATTGCGGGCCTTGTTCTGGGCGCCGGGGCCGTGGTCTGGACGACGCCTTTGGCGTTTATTCCGCGCACGGGATTTTCCCCCATCCTTGTCATCGCCGCAGGTCTGCTGGTCGGCTTCGGCACCCGGATGGGAAGTGGCTGCACCAGCGGCCATGGGGTGTGCGGCCTGGCGCGGATGTCCCCACGTTCGCTGATCGCCACCCTGACCTTCGTCGCGACGGGTGCGGTGACGGTCTTCATTGTCCGCCAAGTGGTAGGGGGCTGAACGATGGGTCTTTATCTTGCCAGCCTGCTCGCGGGATTGCTGATGGGATCCGGCCTGGCAATCGCCCAGATGATCAATCCCGAAAAGGTCATTGCCTTCCTGGATTTTGCCGGAAACTGGGACCCCTCCCTGGCTGTCGTCCTGTGCGCCGCACTGGCTGTCAGTTTCATCGGCTACAGACTGACAATCGGGCGAGACCAGCCGCTGCTGGCCAACGCTTTCCACATCCCCGACCGCCGCGATATCGACATGCCACTGGTCGCAGGCGCCGCGATCTTCGGCATCGGCTGGGGTCTCGGCGGCTATTGCCCCGGACCGGCAATCGGCGCCCTCTCCCTCGGCCTGTGGGAACCCCTGATGTTCGTTGCCGCGATGCTTGTCGGCTCGTTCCTGTACGGCCTGCTCACCAGGCAGCGCTAGCCAAAGATCGAAAAATCGATCGCCGAATCCTTGTCCAGCTCTGCGGAGACCGGGTCCATCGGGTATTTCAGGCCGGTCGCACAATTATACAGGATGGCCGTATCATCGGGTGACACCAGCCCATCCTTCAACGCCTGCTGATAAGCAACAGCCGTTGCCGCACCTTCGGGGCACAACAGCAACCCGTCATCCCGCGCGATCATATCGCGGGCTTCAATAATCGCCTCGTCGGATACCGCCATGGCAAACCCGTCGGATTCGCGAACCGCCCGAATGATCAGGAAATCGCCCACCGCCACCGGCACGCGAATGCCGGCCGCCATCGTATGGGCGTTTTCCCACAATGGCGCGTGTTCATCACCCGCCGCCCAGGCCTTAACAATCGGCGCGCATCCTTCCGCCTGTACCGCGACCATGCGCGGCATCTTGCCGTCGATCCACCCCATTTCCAGCAACTCCTGGAAAGCCTTCCACATCCCGATCAGCCCGGTGCCTCCACCGGTCGGGTAGAAGATGACATCCGGCAGTTTCCAGCCCATCTGTTCGGCCAGTTCCAACCCCATCGTCTTCTTGCCCTCGATCCGATAGGGCTCCTTGAGCGTCGAAATATCGAACCAGCCGACCGGCCCCTTGCCGTCGCCGACAATCTTGCCGCAGTCATTGATCAGCCCGTTGACCTTCCAGACCGCCGCGCCCTGCTGCTGGATTTCACGGATATTGATGTCGGGCGTGTCTTCCGGGCACAGCACGGTTGCACGAATGCCAGCACGGCGCGCATACGCCGCCATCGCCGCCCCCGCATTGCCGTTGGTCGGAATCGCGAGATGATCGAGACCGAATTCCTTCGCCATCGACACCGCAAGGCACAAGCCCCGCGCCTTGAAGGAACCGGTCGGCAGGCGGCCCTCATCCTTGATGATGGCTTTCCCCGGCTTGGCACCCAGCCCCGGCGCCGAGCGCTCAAGCGGGATCAACGGTGTCACAACTTCCCCCAGCGAAATCCGGTTCGACGGATCCCCCACGGGCAGAAACGGCGCATAGCGCCAGAAGCCCGGCGCATCGGATGCCGCGATATCCGCCTTGCTTACCGATGCCGCCAGCCGTTCAAGATCATAACGGACCAGTAGCGGGCGGCCGGCCTCCGACAGACCATGTACCTTACCCGCCTCGTAACGCTGACCCGAGATCGAACATTCCAGATGGCTAACAAAGGTATCCGTCATTTAGGTTCCTGCCCTGATTGTGTTGGTCCGTTATTCTGATGAATTGCCATATACAGGCGTTGTGCCAGATCGTGGCGCCTGTACGGTTTTGGAACCAGATCGATGGCCTGCCACCGCTGGTCGTCGTGTTCGGCAACGGCCTCACTGTATCCCGATGTATAGAGGACCTTGATACCGGGCCGGCGCGCCACTGTCTCTGTCGCTAGTTCAGCACCGTTCATGTCATTCGGTAAAACCATATCCGTGAACAGCAGATCGACTTTCTCGTTCTGATCAAGTGCCGCAAGGGCTTCAGCCCCATCCATGGCCTCCAGCACCTTATACCCAAGGCTTTCGATGATAACGACAGCAACAGCGCGCACTTCCTCATCGTCTTCGACCACCAGGATCGTTTCGCCGTTACCCCGCAACTCCTCGAGGGGCAGGACTTTATCAGGAACCTCCAGCCGGTCATCCGCCACGACCGGGAAATAGAGGCGCACTTTCGTACCCACCCCCTCATCGCTTTCGATGGCGATATGTCCAAGGGATTGCTTGATGAAGCCATGCACCATGCTAAGGCCGAGACCGCTGCCTTCGCCAATTGGTTTCGTCGTGAAAAACGGCTCGAAGACCTGTGTAAGCACCTTCGGCGACATCCCGGCGCCGGTATCGCCAACCGTCACCATGACATAGGGGCCCGGCAGGACCTCTTCATGGATTCCCGGATTACGGCGCTCAAGGATGACATTCCGGGTTTCAACCGTCAGTGTCCCGCCATTCGGCATTGCATGGCGCGCGTTCATCGCCAGGTTCAGCAACGCCGTTTCCATTTGCGACGGATCGATCCGCGCAAGTCGAAGGTCGCCGGCAACGTCCGACTCAACCTTGATGGTCTCGCCCAATGTCCGCTGCATCAGGTCGGTCATTGTCGCGACCAGCGCGTTAAGGTCGATGACTTCCGGTTTCAGACGCTGTCGACGGGCAAAGGAGAGCAGCCGCTGCGTCAGATCGGCGCCACGCAAGGCGGCCCGGATCGCGCGCTCCGCCATATCACGGCTTTCCGGCCGATCCTTCAGCGCATCGCGCAGAAAATCGAGATTCCCGATCACGATACCCAGCAGATTGTTGAAGTCATGTGCGATGCCGCCGGTCAGTTGGCCCATCGCCTCCATTTTCTGCGCTTGCCGCAGCTGAATCTCGCTTTCCTGCAGTTCTCCGGCCAGTTCGACATTGCGTTGATCGCGGTCCCGCAGCCCCGTTACCATCCGGTCGAAACTCAGCACCATTTCGCGGATCTCGCTATAGGCGCTCCGGATTTCAGGCGGCGGCTGAAGGTCGCCATTGCTGACAGTCCGGGCATGCGCCCGCAATAATGTCAGCGGCCGGGCAATGCCGCGCCAGAGCATGATGCCCAGCAGGCAGGCAATGACGGTAATGCCCGCGACCATCAGCAGGTTCTGCTGCTGGTTCTCCTTGAACACGCCAAGGAAGTCGTCTTTCGGCAGGTAAATACCCAGTGACCACGGCAATTCGGGATGCAGAAGCGGCGAAAACGACGCGAGATACGTTTCCCCGTCGACAACGAAACTGGTGAAGGTCGCCTCGGCAATATCGTAGTTTCCGGTCGCTTGCCCCAGCGACAGGAATGCCAGCCGGGCAACAGGATCGCCGAACTCGTCAATCCGGGTAAACTTCGGCGTACCGGAATCGCCGCTGACCGCCCGGTGTATCATGCCCAGATCCGGATACGCGATAACATCGCCATTACTGTTCAGGATAAAGGCCTTCGCGTTCTCGCTTATATTCAGCGACGCCAGAAATTCCGAAAGGCCATCGATTTCGATATCCACGCCGACAGCGCCGACGGTGTCCCCCGCAGAATTGTAAACCGGATTCGCCGAACTGATACCGGGCTTCTTCGACGTGAAAAAGAAATAGGGTTCGGTCCAGATATGACCACGCGATTCAATGGAATCCCGGTACCACGGCCGGACCCTGGGATCATAGGTATCGTCCGGATCGGTCTCCCGCGCCAATTCATCATACCCCGAATTGCGCCAGACCAGTTCGACATCGCGGCTGCCTTCCGCCACGCGGATAAACTTGCTGCGGTATGCATTCTCGAAACGCTCTTCTTCACGTTTCACATAAGTAAAACTGCCATTCACAGAACCAAAATAAATACCGTCAAAGGACGGATGCAGGCTTAATTGCTCGACGAAGTAGCGCTCCATCGCCTTGTGGTCTTCGCGCTGGATGACCTCGAAATTGGCGAGACGCTGGGTCAATTCCACAGTCTCCCGCGCCAGCGAAAGATAGCGTTCAGCATGCTGTCTGGTTTCCATCGACACATGCGTCATCAGCGTTCGGGCGTGGCCGACAAGCACTGTTTCGGTCGTTAAATTGGTCGACAGCATGACCGCACCAACCGATACAAGCTGAAGCCCGACGATCCCGGCAATAAGGATGTTGCGAATAGAGAACATTATGCCTGCATCCCCCACCGGCCGCGCACGGCAACCAAAACAAAAAACCGGCAAGCGGCTTTGCCTGTATCAAAATTCAGCAGCGTCATTTCCCCTTGCCCATCGCCGCCCCGTCAACCGGGACGGTCAGGACACCCAACAATGTCATACGTAGCGTTTTAGCATTCTGTCGCCGTGCGTGAAACAGTCTAAAACCGGACATTACAATGGTTTATGTCAGAGACTTTATTCCCCTCACGGAACTGCCCGAAAACATCATCGCGTCTTACAGCATTTCGGATCGATGGCAACACCTTGGACGAGTTCATTTTCCGGACAGGCGGGCGGCACCAATTTTCAAAGAGCTTATCCGCACCTGGCCACCGGCAACGCTAGTGCTCGAGGCCTGACAATCAGGATTGCCTGGATCGCCTTGGCGCAGGCGGCGTATAACGTTCCACTTCGTAATTTACTGAAATCATCCAATCGGCATAGTCCGGCACGCTCCGTTTAACCGACTGCAGCATTTCCTTCTGGAACAGCGACTCCAGCGGCGCGCCACGCCCGGGCCAGATACGGAACTTGATGCGCAGATATGTCTTGCCCGACTGCGTCCGGAACCGACCAGTCATTTCAGGCGGCGCACGCAGGATACCGGGATACTGTTCCCTCGCAGAATCGGTGAAACTGCGCGCCATTTCCTCAATCAGATCCGCCACCGCCGCATCGGAAGGTAACGATACATCGACCAGGCAGCGCACGTAGCCACGTGGATAAACGACGACATTGGCGATGTTACGGTTCGGCACAAAGACTTCCGCGCCAAGCGGATTGCGCAGCACTATGAAACGCATTCCGAATCGCTCGACAACACCGACCTGCCCCGTAATTTCAACCATGTCGCCGATATCGACCAGATCGGTGAAGACGACAGTGAGGCCGCTGACCACATCCTGCACCAGCCCCTGGGAACCGAACGCAACCGCCAGTCCGATAATCGATGCGCTAGCGAAATAGGTCGTTACCGGCACACCGAATTCAGACAGGGCAAACCCGATGGCCGAAAAATACAACGCGAAAATCAGCGTGCTGGACACCAGGCTGACAACTGTCCGCGTCTTGTTGATGTGACGCGCCATATCACTGGACATCGCGCGGGTACTCGCCGCGCGGATCACCCGAACTAGAATATGCGCCGCAACCGCTGCAAACAGTACAAGGCCTATTCGCTGCCAGACCGCCACGCCGGTCAGGAATTCAGGCATGCCGGATACTCCAGTTATCGTTCAGTCTTGCAGTCTATTCCCGGCACGGTCTTCATACCAGATAATGGCGGCAAGCCAGGCCGTGATCGCCATGGCCAGCAGCAGCGTCGTCAGGCTGTGCGACAGGAAGTGTACGCCTTTCGCCATCTGATACCCGGCAAGCACAGACCCTGCGGCGAACCCGATGGTCCAGCCGGCCAGACGGCCACGACGCGTGACCGCCAGCCATCCCAGCGCCAGCAGGGCATAGCCGCCCGACGCATGTCCGGCCGGAAAGCAGCGGCCCCGGGTCGTTGTAACAACCGGCTGAAACAGCCGCGCCCCAATCCCGTCATAGGCCTGATCGCCGCCATAGCGTGTCAATTGTGACGGGCAATGCACATTGGTTACCGCTTTCAGCAACCCGACCCCGCCGGGCACAAGGGCAATTGCCAGTGCGAGAAACAGAAAACGGCGCCGCCATCGAGCCAGTGCCGGAATCAGGAATCCTGCGACCCACGCCAGCAGTGCAGACAGACCGATCACCATGATGACAAGCCGGGGCAGACGGTAGAACAGCAGGCGCGGCCCTTCGGCATGCGCGTCCACGATCCACTGCCCCTCACCCGACGCATCCCACAGGAAATCCTGCAGCAACAGATCCCAGCCCGTCGGTTCCAGGATCAGCAGCATTGCCGGAATTACGGCAAGCGGACCCCATACCGCCGGCCGGCGGAACGATGCGACGGCGCGCGCCGCGATGTCACTCACGCGATCCAGCTTGTGCGACGGGCCGGTCGATATCCCTCAACCCGCCACTGCTGAACAGTTCGCTGGCGCTCTGATACCAGGCGGTTGCCTCTTCGATCAGCACGGAATCATCGACATCCGCCGGCGGTGCCTTCAACCCGGCCTCAACCGTCGGCGCCCGGTTCACATCCAGAACGACAAGGCGGTCCCCCTTCAGATAACCGAGCTTCTGATAGGTACTGATGAAGGCACGCTCCCGCCCCGGTTCCAGGACCGCCATGTCATAGCCCATGAAGCGGCTTTGATAACTGAGCCCCAGCCAGCCGAGCAGGGTCGGCGCCAGATCGATCTGGCTCATCAGCCGCGGCATCGTGCCGGGCGCCACCAGTCCCGGCGCATACCAGATCATGGGAATATGATACCGTGACGGCGGCAGATCGGTCCGGCCCGAAGCCTTCGCGGTATGGTCCGCCGTCAGGATGAACAGCGTGTTGGCAAACCACGGCTCGCTCCGCGCACGTCGGATAAAATCGCCGATGGCCCAATCGGAGTACTTGACTGCGCCTTCCCGGTACCCCTGCTCCAGATCGGTCCGCCCTTCGGGAAACGTAAAAGGCCGATGATTTGAGGTCGTCATGATATGGGCAAAGAACGGACTGCCCTTTTCATCGGCGCTGGAAAGGGTCCGCAGCGCCAGCGAATACAAATCTTCATCCGCGATACCCCAGATATTTTCGTGGTGCACCGGCAGGCCGGACTCCGCCACGGCAGACCGGTCGACAACCGTATAATGGTTCGATCCGAAATAGGCGTTCATATTGTCGAAAAATCCGTATCCGCCATAAATCCAGTAGGCTTGCCAGCCATTCTCCCCCAGCTCTTCACCAATATTTTCGAGCCCGTGGTTTTCCGGTCGGCGGACGATGCTCTGGCCCGGTGTCGGCGGCGTGCCGATCGACAACGCCTCCAATCCGCGTACCGTGCGGGTGCCTGTCGCGTAAAACTGATTGAACAGCAGGCCTTCGCTGGCCAGCCGATCCAGTTCCGGCGTCAGGCCATCCGGATTGCCAAAGACGCCGAGATACTCTGCGGACAGGCTTTCAACACTGATCAAAACGATGTTTACAGGGCGCGTCGGACGATGGGCCCGGACATCCCTGTCGATACTGTCGCCGTCAAGAAATTCCGTATTCTGTTGCCGGACGAGATTCCGGGTCACCGCCTCAAGCCTGCGTGGCGGCAAAACGGGATAATACCGCGCATAGTCCAGTTCGTTGTGCCGGAAGGCATGAACAAACGCGAATACGCCATTATTGGAAAGCTGCCCGACGAAGGCATTGTCGGCGGATTCCGCAAAATCCTGTTCCAGAACGGCTGTACCGGCGAAAGCGGCCAGCCCCATGCCCCCGGCCAGCGCCCAACGCGCGGGCCAGCGCCGGAAGGTTCCGCCATGCCGCGGCCAGGTTGCCCGGCAGGCCAGCAGGCAAATGCCGAATATGCCCCCACCCCAGGCCCATACCGGATAGCTTTCGCGGATATTGCCGATGACCTCATGCGTATAGACGAGATAGTCAACGGCGATGAAATCGAAGCGGCTGGCGAATTCCCCCCAGAACGCGAATTCCCCGGCGGCAACCAAAAGAAAAAAGGACAGGTAGGCCCCCGCCCAGCATGTCGCCCAGATACGATCGAAGCGCCGCCCCCAGCCGAACCTTTCAAGTGCCGGCCGAATCGCCTCGTAAACGGTCCAAGGCAGCAGGATGCAGGCGAGGACGGCCATGTCATACAGGACGCCGACAGCCAGAAACCTAACCCAGTCAAAAACAGTAAAGACCTCCGCACTGAAGATCGCGAGGCCAATGCGTGTGCAGCCGGCTACAACCATGAATCCAGTGGCAATCCAGACGATTCGTCGTTCACTTTCAGTCATCGGCACTCAACAGGTTGAAACGCTTCGGGGCATGGCCATGCGACTGACAATCGATCATTGGCATAACACGTTCATCGACACTACATACCGCACGCCTTACCGACCGCCCAACCATTTATATATTTTTTTGAATGTAAATATGAATATACTTCCGTTTTGGATACCCTATCGGGTCCGTACAGCTTTTTTCCGCGCAAATCGCCATCTTCGAAGCAAAACATTAACCAGCGAAAGGGCAGAATACCGGGCGGTCATGCCCCGCCTGGCAACGGGTGCCAAACGAAGTCAATGAAAGGTCGATATCCGTCCCGAATATGATCATGGAAAGCCGTTCCGGAATTTTCGCTATGAAATTTGCGTCCAAAGGCCACGCGAGTCTTGCCGGTACGCACCGTCGGAGATATCTTTAACGTCATGAATCGTAACGAGTCCCTCCCCATTGTCGGCATTCCGACCAGCTACACCGTTGAAGACGAGCGCGGAATGCATCGCACAGGCGGCAACTATATCGAAGCCGTCTTCAGCACATCGGAATGCATGGCGGTGCTGCTGCCCGCGTTTGGCGATCAGTATGATTTTGATGCCCTGATTGATCGGCTGGACGGGCTGTTCCTCACCGGAGGTGCCCCGAACGTCGAACCCCATCATTACGGTGGACCGCCAAGCCGCAAAGGCACGATGCACGACCCCCGCCGGGACGCAACCGTGCTGCCACTGGTCCGCAAGGCGATTGACGCCGGTCTGCCATTGTTTGGCGTTTGTCTGGGCATCCAGGAAATCAACGTCGCCCTGGGCGGCACACTGCATCCGCTCGTCCATGAACTGCCGGGCAAGAACGAACATCGCATGGACCGCACCCTGCCATCCAGCGAACGCCACGCGCCGCGCCACCCGATTTTCATGACGGAAGGCGGTTTCCTGCAGGAACTGGCGAATGGTGCCAGCGAAGTCATGGTCAATTCGCTGCACGCACAGGCCATCGACCGGCCCGCCGACGTGCTGCAGGTCGAAGGGATAAGCGACGACGGCGTCATTGAAGCCGTCAGTATGCCGACCGCAAAGAATTTCATGCTGGGTGTTCAGTGGCACCCCGAAGCACCGGGGCCGCTGAAATGGTCCCTGTCGCAAGCCATGTTCCGCGCCTTTGGCGATGCATGCCGTGCCCGCTGCCGCGCCCGCGCGGAAACCGGCGCCGACTACCGCGCTGCCTGACCCGCCACGTGTCTTAAATCCAGACGACAAACCTGTCATCGCCCGGCCCGCGGAAGAATCGCGCGACAGCCGATATGCCAAGGAGAAACCAATGAGTAACTTCGCCATTCCAACCTGGGACACCCCGTCGCTTCCGGTAGCCGGCACCGATGCTGAATTTCCCGTGCGCCGCATCTACTGTGTCGGGCGCAACTATGCCGCCCATGCCCGCGAGATGGGGCATGACCCGGATCGCGAACCGCCATTTTTCTTCGCCAAGCCATCGGACGCGCTGGTGCCGAATGGTGGCGACGTGCCCTACCCGGTCGCAACCAAGAACCTGCACCCGGAAATCGAAATGGTCGTGGCCCTGAAAAGCGGCGGTAAGGACATTCCGGTCGAAAAGGCGAATGACTGCATATACGGATACGGCGTCGGGCTGGACCTGACCCGCCGGGACATGCAGGGCGTCGCCAAGGACATGGGCCGCCCCTGGGATCTGTCAAAGGGCTTCGATCAATCCGCGCCCACAACCCGCCTGCATCCGGTCAGCGAAGTCGGCCTGATTGAATCAGGCACAATCAGCCTGACCGTGAACGGTGAGATGCGCCAGAAGGGCGACCTTGCCGACATGATCTGGAATGTCCCGGAAACCATTGCTTACTTGTCCAGCTTGATCGAACTGAAATCCGGCGATCTGATCTTTACCGGCACGCCGGATGGTGTCGCGGCAATCGAACGCGGCGATGTCCTGATCGGGCATGTCGACGGCCTCGATGACCTGACCATCACCGTCGTCTGAACCCGAAGGAAACCCAGCCATGCGGATCGCGACCTGGAACATCAACTCGGTGCGGCTGCGTATCGAACGCGTGGCAAAGTTTGCAGAGGAATTCCAGCCGGATGTCCTGTGCCTGCAGGAAACCAAGGTTCATGACGACCTGTTCCCTGAAAAGGGCATCCGGGAGATGGGGTTTGAGCACGTCGCCTTCGCCGGGATGAAGGGCTATAACGGCGTCGCGATCCTGTCACGCCTGCCGCTGGAAAACGTGCAGCGGGTCAACTGGTGTGACAAGGGCGATGCCCGGCATATTTCCGCGGTCCTGCCCGGCGACATCGAGATCCATAATTTCTACGTCCCGGCCGGCGGCGATATCCCCGACCCGGATAAAAACGACAAATTTCAGCACAAGCTGGATTTCCTGGCGGAAATGACCGGCTGGTTCCCGGAAAACCGGTCAGCGGCGGACAAGATGGTTCTGGTCGGTGACCTGAATATCGCACCGCTGGAAACCGACGTGTGGTCGCATAAGCAATTACTGAAAGTCGTGTCGCACACCCCCATCGAAGTTGAAAAACTGGACCAGCTGCAGGGCGCAGTCGACTGGGTCGATGCGGTTCGCTGCATCATTCCGCCGGAAGAAACGCTGTTCAGCTGGTGGAGTTACCGGGCACGTGACTGGGACGCCGCAAACAAGGGGCGACGGCTGGACCATATCTGGGTCACCCCACCACTGAAAGATTCCGTCACCGCAGCACAGGTTGCTCGCGAAGTTCGCGGCTGGGAGCAGCCTTCCGATCATGCCCCCGTCATCGTCGACCTGAAATAAAGAGACCTGGAGCAGAGCATGAGCAAGGCCGGTTGCCCCCCTGTCATCGGCGTCATCGGCGGAAGCGGGTTGTATGACATCCCGGGCCTGCAGGATGTTCGCCACGAAGCCATTGCATCGCCATTCGGCAAACCGTCGGATGAACTGGTTTTCGGCACGCTGGACGGCCAGCAGATGGTGTTTTTGCCACGACACGGCCGGGGCCATGCCCATTCACCGACATCGCTGAACTACCGCGCCAATATCGACGCAATGAAACGCGCCGGGGTTACCGAAATTCTGTCACTGTCGGCTGTCGGGTCACTGCGCGAGGATCTGGCGCCAGGCGCTTTCGTGATTGTCGACCAGTTCATCGACCGCAGTTTCGCGCGGGAAAAATCCTTCTTCGGCGAAGGCTGCGTCGCCCATGTCTCCATGGCCGACCCGGTCTGTTCACGGCTTGGCGATGCGCTGGAAGCCGCGGCCCGGGACGCCGGTATCGCGGCAACGCGCGGCGGCACCTATATCGTTATGGAAGGCCCGCAGTTTTCAACCCGCGCCGAATCGAACCTTTACCGGTCCTGGGGCTGCGACGTGATCGGCATGACCAACATGCCCGAAGCCAAACTCGCCCGGGAAGCGGAGATGTGTTACGCGACCGTCGCCATGGTCACCGATTTCGATTGCTGGCATGAAACCCATGACGATGTCAGCGTCGAAGCCATCATCAAAGTACTGATGGGCAATGCCGACAAGGGCCGCAACCTGGTGCGCGCTGTGGCGCCGCACCTGTCGACACGGAACGAAACCTGTGCCGCCGGCTGCCAGACCTGCCTGGATACAGCCCTGATCACAGCCCCCGACGCGCGCGACCCGGCATTGCTCGCGAAGCTGGACGCGGTTGCCGGGCGGGTACTCTAGAGAAAACCCCGGGCAGACGGAATCGTCTGCGACGACGTGTTTTCTCAGAGCCTCACTTCGAACCCTATTTCTTTTCCGGTTTCGGTTCCGGCGCATCGATCGGGCCATCGGCATCGCGCCATGCCCCGAAACCGCCTTCCAGATGCGCGACCGGTTCCAGGCCCATGCGCTGGACCTGCTGGGTCGCCAGCGCGGAACGCAGCGCACCGGCACAAAAGAAGATGAACTTCTTCCCCGTGCCAAAGACATCCCGGTAATACGGGCTGTCCGGATCGACCCAGAATTCCAGCATCCCACGCGGCATATGCATGGCGCCCGGAATGCGCCCCTCGCGGGCCAGTTCGCGGGGGTCGCGGATGTCGATGAACACGATGTTTTCATCGCCCAGCAGCTTTTTCGCCTCTTCAACCGGCACGGTTTCGATTTCGGCGTTCGCCTCTGCAACGAGTTGCTTGGCGCTGATTTTTATCGGCATCCGCTTGCTCCGTTATCGGCTTGAATTTTAGCCCAGGTTCTTGGCAAAGAACGCGTTCGTGCGTTCCCGCGCGGTCTTGCAGCTGGCTTCGTTATAGGTGCCGCGATGATCGCAGTTAAAGCCATGATCGGCACCGTCATAAACAAAAACTTCCGCTTCGGGATGGGCGCTGCGGATGGCGTCGACATCGGACAGCGGGATACCCGAATCCAATTCGCCGAAATGCATCATCGCCGGCGCGACCAGTTTTTCATCGTTGAACGGAACGATCTGCCCGCCGTAATACACAACCGAACCCGAAACGCCGGGAACGCGTGTGCTGCACAGATAGGAAAGCGTGCCGCCCCAGCAATAGCCGACGGTTCCGACCTTGCCGCCTTCACTTGCCGCTTTCACAGCCGCTGTCAGGTCGAGCACGGCATTTTCGTAGCTGCATTCATCCTTCAGGCCCCGACCCGCAGTCATCGCATCCTGGTCATAGCCCAGTTCGACGTTTTTCTTCGCCCGGTCAAAGACGGCCGGGGCAATCGCCAGATAGCCGTCGGCGGCATAGCTGTCCGCCACTTCGCGGATATGCGCGTTAACGCCAAAAATTTCCTGAATGACGACGACGCCGCCCTTGGGCGTGCCGGCAGGTGCCGCGCGATATGCATCGAAGGTAAAGCCGTCGCTGGCGGTCAGCGTAATGTTCTCGCCCATGTCTGAATTCCTCCCAAGACCTTATTAACCGTTATACGTTGAACCTGAATAACATGATGTCGCCATCCTGCACGACATAGTCCTTGCCTTCGAGCCGCATTTTCCCGGCTTCCTTGGCACCGACCTCGCCATTGCAGTTCATGAAATCATCGTAGGATATTGTTTCTGCCCGAATGAAGCCTTTTTCGAAATCCGTGTGGATAACAGCAGCAGCCTGCGGCGCCCGCGTTCCCCTGGGAATCGTCCAGGCCCGGCTTTCTTTCGGTCCCGATGTCAGATAGGTGATCAGATCCAGCAGTTCGTAACCGGCGCGGATGATGCGGGCCAGCCCGGTTTCGGCAAGGCCCAGCGTTTCCAGGAATTCGGCCTTTTCTTCCGGCGAACCCAGCATTGCCACTTCGGCTTCGATGGCAGCCGATACCAGAACACAGCTCTGCCCCGTCTTCGCCGCCATTTCGGCAACCCGCTGCGACAGTGCATTGCCGTCCGCCGCGCTTTCTTCATCCACATTGCAGACATATAGCACAGGCTTCGCCGTGATCAGTTGCAGCGCCTGAAATGCCGGTTCCTCATCCTCACTGACCGCCACATTCCGCGCGGGTTCCCCATCCTGCAGCGCCGCCAGCGTCCGCATCATCAGCGGCAGCAGCGTTTTCGCTTCCTTGTCACCGGACTTGGCGCGTTTCTCCATCGGTCCGATCCGCTTTTCCAGGCTCTCGAGGTCGGCCAGCATCAGTTCGGTTTCGACCGTTTCCGCATCCCGGATCGGATCGATTGAATCCTCGACATGGGTAATTTCGCCGCCTTCGAAACAGCGCAGTACATGCACGATGGCCGCAACCTCACGGATATGGCCAAGAAACTTGTTGCCCAGCCCCTCCCCCTTGGAAGCACCGCGCACCAATCCGGCAATATCGACGAATTCCAGCCAGGTCGGCACCACCTGCGCCGACTTGCTGATCGCCGCGATCCGGCCAAGCCGTTCATCCGGCACGGCAACGCGACCGGTATTCGGTTCAATCGTACAGAACGGATAATTGGCGGAATCGGCCTGTGCCGTTTCAGTCAGCGCATTGAACAGCGTCGATTTACCGACATTCGGCAGGCCGACGATACCGCAATTGAACCCCATCGATTATGACTCCTGCCCGGTATTCTGTTTGGCTGCCCGCCCCGCCGGTTTTTCGGGCTTTGGCTGTGGCGGGTTCAGGCGCATGGCGACCTGGCTCATGAATGCATCGAACTTTCGTTTACCGAGATAACTTGCGCATTCCGCCACTTCATCGATAACCTTGCCGATCAATACCGATTCGGTTTTTGCGAAATCGCCAAGCACATACCCATGCACACGGGCCTTGTCACCGGGATGCCCGATGCCCAGCCGCATGCGGTGATATTCCTTGCCGATATGGGCGTCGATACTGCGCAACCCGTTATGGCCCGCATGGCCGCCACCCTTTTTGATACGGATCTTGGCGGTCGCGAGGTCCAGTTCATCGTGAAGCACCAGCACGTCTTCCGGCGACAGCTTGAAATAACGCATTGCCTCACCGACAGAACGGCCGGATTCGTTCATGAAAGTCGTCGGCTTGATCGCCAATACTTTCTCACCATCCAGCGTGCCTTCGGCCACCAATGCCTGGAAGCGGGCACGGTATGGCTGAAATGAATGGCGGCGGACAATTTCGTCCACCGCCATAAATCCGATATTGTGTCTGTTCTTCTCGTATTTCGGCCCCGGATTCCCCAGGCCCACGAGCAGCAACATGAGCCTAGTCCTCTGTGGCTTCGGCTTCCTCGCCGCCTTCTTCGCCTTCTTCGCTTTCGACTTCATCCGTTTCAACAGCAACTGTCGGCGCGGCAATCGTCGCAATCGTGAAGTCCCGATCGGAAATGGTCGGTTCAACCCCTTCCGGAACGGTCAGATGGCTGTAATGCACGCTGTCGCCGATATCGAGGCCGGCCAGATCGATTTCGATAAATGCCGGGATCGAGTCCACCGCACATGTGAATTCAATGTCATGGCGAACGATATTCAGCACACCGCCACGGCTCAAGCCGGCGCATTCGTCTTCGTTGATGAAGTGACATGGCACTTCAATCGTCACCCGCGTGGCAGCGGAAACCCGCAGGAAGTCGACATGTTCGGGAATATCCGTAACCGGATGAACCTGGACTTCGCGCGGCAGTACCCGTTCCTTTTCCTTGGTGCCATCAATCGTGATGTCAAACACCGACGAAAAGAAACCGCCCTTTTCCATCGTCATCCGCAATTCGAGGGGATTGATGGAAATCATACGGGGTTCTTTCTTGGCCCCGTAAATTACAGAAGGTACCCGGCCTGCACGACGTTCAGCCCGGGCGGCCCCCTTACCAGCCCGTTCCCGCGGCACGGCCGCGAGCGTAAATATTTCAGCCATTTAAACTCTCCATTTGGATTACAGGACGCCTCCTCCAGGGGGGGCGACGTCACGCGAACGGCGCTCTACGCGTTGTAGCGTCAAACGTCAATAAAAATCAGACAAATAGGCTTGAAACCGAGCGGTTCTCCGAGATGCGCAAGATGGCTTCTGCGAGCAGCGGCGCAATGGGAAGCTGCCGGATATTCGGTGCGGCCTCAACGCTTTCCGTCGCCTGAATACTATCGGTCGTCACCAGGCTTTCCAGGGGGGACGCCGTGACCCGCGCAACCGCGCCGCCGGACAGCACACCATGGGTCGTATAGGCCTCCACAGCCTTCGCACCCTGCTGCATCAGCGCTTCAGCCGCGTTGCACAACGTACCAGCCGAATCGACGATATCGTCAACCAGGATGCAGCGGCGGCCCGAAACCTCACCGATGATGTTCATGACCTCGGATTCGCCAGCCTTTTCCCGCCGCTTGTCGATAATGGCCAGATCGGCGCCCAGCCGGCTGGCAATGGCACGGGCGCGAACCACACCGCCCACATCCGGCGAGACAATAACCAGTTCATCGCCATGCTTCGCCCGGGTTGTGGCGATATCCTCAAGGAATACCGGCGCCGCGAACAGATTATCGGTCGGGATGTCGAAAAACCCCTGAATTTGTCCGGCATGCAGATCCATTGTCAGAACCCGGTCAACGCCAGCGGTCGTAATCAGATTGGCGACCAGCTTGGCGGAAATCGGTGTTCGCGGCCCGGTCTTGCGATCCTGTCGCGCGTATCCGTAATACGGCATAACCGCCGTGATCCGCTGTGCGGAACCGCGTCGCAGCGCATCGATGGTCACCAGCAGTTCCATCAGATTGTCGTTGGCCGGGAAACTGGTCGACTGAACGACAAAAACATCCTCACCGCGGACGTTCTCGAGGATCTCGACGAACACTTCCATGTCCGAAAACCGGCGGACAGCGGCCCGCGTCAGTGGTGTATCGAGATATTCACCAATAGCTTCGGCCAACGGCCTGTTGCTGTTGCCGCTGAGAATCTTCATGCCAGAACCCGGATTGTTGCATTTCGGACGCCGCCGTTCGGCCCCGGGGCACAGGTCTGTATAGCCCAACTTCCCCCCGCATGGCGGCGCGGCGCCTGTATATCAAGGGCAACCCGCACTGTAAATGTCTCCCGGCTATCGGCGGCGGATATCTTCCGCATCGTCGATAACCTGCAGAACCCGCGCCACGCCATCGATCATGGCGATGGTGATGTCATAGGCCAGCGACCCCCATTCGACGTCCAGCTTGCCCTGCGGCACCGCATTGGACTGGGTCAGGACACCTATTTCTGCGCCATCCGGGTCGCGCAGCGTCCACGCAATCAACAGATCCTCCGTACCGTTGCCTGCCGGCGTGAGATCGACCTTGCCGAAAATCCGGATTGCCGCCTGTGCCGGATCGTCGACGACCGGCAGACCGGCGCGCCGCAATACGGCCTCGAACGCCGTCTTCAACGCCGCATTGCCATCGCCGGGTGCTCCTTCGACAGCGACGACGGCGATTCCCGGTGGCAGCCTTTCCGGCACGGCCTGAGCGACGACAGCGGGCCCCAACAGCGAATCAGAAACCGCGACCGCTACGACTTTCGCAATGGCATCGATTGAATCAGCCGCCCCGGTCTGCATGGCATCCGATGGCAGCGCATGCCGGGTTGAAAAACCCGATACTATCGAACCGGCCTGGTCGCTGAGATTCCAGTCAATCGCCAGTTGGCCATCAACCGCAGGCCCGGCAGTCACGCCTTCAAGCAGATAGGCGTTCCTGATCGCGCCGCCGGTCGTTGCCGGTATGCCCTTGCCGGCCAGCTTTTCGGCGAGCATATCTGCCAGAGGGCCCGCAAAAACTGGCGGCGCCCCCACCACCGGCGCGATTACGATGCCGGCGCTGTCCCGGCTGGCGTCAAACGGGCTTTCGATACCTTGCCCTTCTGCCGCCTTGAAGGGTCGCGGCAACGGCCCGCATGCCGCCATGACCAGCAGCAGGACAGGGACGAGAAACCGCATTCTTTCAAAGAAGAACACAGCTCGCGACCAACGCTATCAGGGCAAGGGCCAACAACTGGAACAGATACGGCATCAGGAAGGGCGTCCGCTGTTTGGGTTCTGGATTATGTCTTCGTCAGCATGATAGCCGCCATCCCGCGGCCGTAATCCGGTTCGCCGCGATGCGCGGCCCGGCGATAACTGAAGAATCGTTCCGGGTCAGCGCAGGTATCGGCGGCCATAATTTCCACGGCGCCCAACCCCAGCCCGCCAAGCACCGACCCGATATAGCCGGGAAGATCGAACATGAAATGCGCATCGCGGTCAGACGCAATAAAAAACTGCGCATTGGCCGGGTCTTCGGCAAGGAAGGGAAGCGGAAATTCGGGCCCGACTTCATAGGAAGACTGGGCAATTGTCGGCCCCACTGCCACGCTGATGGCGCTGCGTTGCGCCCCAAGGCCTTCCATTGCCTCGACGGTCGCCTTTAAGACACCCGATACAGCACCTTTCCATCCCGCATGTGCTGCGCCGACAACACCGGCCGCGGCATCGCCGAACAGAACCGGGGCACAATCCGCCGTCAGAATACCAAGCGCGATGCCGGGCTGGTCGGTCACCATCGCGTCACATTTCGGGGCGTCTTCCGGCCGCCATGCCTCGACGACCCGGGCGACATCGCGGCCATGCACCTGATACACCGCAGTCAGCGCATCCGCGTCCATCGTAACGGCAATCCGGCGGCGGTTTTCCGTGACAGCATCGTGATCGTCATCCGAACCGTAACCGGTGTTCAGCGAACCATAGATACCCGTACTGACCCCGCCCTGGCGGGTGAAAAACCCGTGCCGCAGGCGATCCTTGTCATCCTGCAATTCAGGAACGGTGAGAAAGGGAACGGTTTCAGACATCATTCGATCCGTATCAACCTTCGAAGCCGGGGAGCGCCGGCACGTTGCGCGGCGCCAGCGCCAGCACCTTGAACAAGGTGCCCATTTCCGCCGGGTCGATCAAGCGTTCCACGCCCGACCGAATTGCCGCGGCCTGATCCGGACCCGCCTTTGCCATCAACTGCTTGGCCCGGACCTCAGCGCCCAGATTGCGCAGGAACGCCCCCTGCCCGACCGGTCCGAAATGCCGGACTTCCGAACCCGCCGTCCGCACCAGCGCCGCGAAATCGACATGCACCGTCAGGTCCGCATCGCCGGGATCGGTCAGCACGTCATGCGGCTGGTGCCCGCGGACCGCCTGCAGCGTGTCGCCCGCCGCGCTTTTGGCGTGCCCGTAATCAATGAAAATCGCCGCGCCGCCAGCAGCACTGATTCGCGTGGCAACCGCCGCGGCAATCGTCAACGTCGCGGGCTGGACTTCGGCAATCGCCCCTTCGGGCGCCGATTCGCGAATATCGGGCGCCAGCAATGCAGCCGCCGGTGTATCCGGCGCGGACAACACAAACCGGAAACCATCCTCCCCGTTCGCCACCAGCCGTTCATGCCAACCTTCAGCGGTACGCTGCATCTGGCGCACGGGCAGCGCGTCAAAAAATTCATTGCCAATAACCAGAACCGGGCCATCCGGTACATCCTCGAACTGGTCATGCCAGTCCACCTGCCGCCCGGCCAATGCCCGCCCTTGCGCCTGGCGCAGAACCGGGCTGGTTTCAACCAGATGGACCTGCGCCGCCGCGCTGAATTCCGGCGACAGCGCCGCGGCGCGAAGCGCATCGGCCATCAAGGTTCCCCGTCCCGGCCCCAGTTCCACCAGATTGAATGCCGCCGGCGCACCGATATCCTGCCACGCCTGCACGCACCACAACCCGATCAACTCGCCGAAAACCTGGCTGATTTCCGGGGCGGTGATGAAATCACCCGACCGGCCAAACGGGTCGCGGGTTGCGTAGTAGCCATATTCGGGATGGCCCAGCGCCAGCGCCATATATTCCGCGACGCTAATCGGGCCGGATACCGTAATACGCCGCGCCAGCAGGCGGGCGAGGTCGTTCACGTTTCGACGGGCGGACGCCGCACGCCGCGCACCACCAGGAACAGGCCGAATCCTAGCATCGGCAGGGAAAGCCATTGCCCCCATGTCGTGTCGAATACCAGCAATCCGATGAAATCATCCGGTTGCCGCACAGTTTCCACCACCATTCGCGACAGCGCATAGCCGATCAGGAATACACCGCTTGTCAATCCGACACGCCGGCGCGCCCGGAACGCTATGACGAGGATCGTCAGAATCACAAACAACAGCAGACCTTCCAGCGCCGCCTCGTAAAGCTGGCTGGGATGGCGCGGCAGGGGGCCCGCATGGGGAAAGATGACGCCGAAGGGACCATCCGTCGTACGGCCCCAGAGCTCGCCATTGATGAAATTCGCAATCCGGCCGAGAAACAGCCCGATAGGCGCCGTCGCGCAGACAACATCGGCGAAGGCGAAAAAGGCGATGCCATGGCGACGCGCGAACACGACCGCCGCCAGAATCACACCGACCAGCCCGCCATGGAACGACATGCCGCCCTTCCACATCTGCAGAATTTCAAGCGGGTTTTCCAGGAAGTAGCCCGGCGTATAGAAAATGACATAGCCAAGCCGCCCGCCAATGATGACGCCAAGCGTCGCCCAGACCAGGAAATCGTCGACATGACGCGGCGTCAGCAGGTTCGGCGATTGTTTGGCGAGCCACATACCGTATCGCCACGCCCCCACCAGCCCGCCGATATAGGCCAGCGCGTACCAGCGAATAACGATAGGGCCCAGCGAAAAAGCGATCGGGTCGAAATTCGGGAATTCGAACGGGCCCATTGGCGTTACCGATGCGGATCGTTGGTTTCAAGGAAGTCCCGGATATAGGACCGCACGCCGTCTTCCAGTGCCGTCGGCGGGCGCACATACCCGGCTGCCCGAATACGGTCCATCCGGGCCCGGGTGTGGTACTGGTAGTGCTGGCGTATATGTTCCGGCGTATCGAAGAATTCAATGACCGGCGGCATATCCAGCGCGTCGAAACAGGCCCGCGCAAGATCGGCAAAGCTGCGGGCGCCGCCCGCGCCGCAGTTGAAGATGCCGCTGACACCGGGATTGTCATACAGCCACAACATGATGTCGACACAGTCGCCGACCCAGACGAAATCCCGTTCCTGGCCGCCATCGGGATAATCCGGGTTGTGTGACCGGAACAGCCGGGCCTTGCCGGTTTCCTTGATCTGCCGGTGCAGTTGGATAACCAGGCTCTGCTGGCCCCCCTTATGCTGTTCGTTCGGCCCATAGACGTTGAAAAATTTCATCCCGGCCCATTGCGGCGGCGCGATGCCCGCCTGCGCCAGCATCACCGCGTCCATGTCGAAAATATGTTTCGACCACCCGTACAGGTTCAGCGGCTGCAATTTCACCAGGGACGCCGGATCATTTTCATCGTCAAACCCGGCCTCGCCGCCGCCATAGGTCGCCGCCGACGAGGCATAGATCAGCCGGACCTCGTGCTTCGCGCACCAGCGCCAAAGCATCAGCGACAGGTCGAGATTGTTATCGAGTACCACATCGGGATTGCGTTCGACCGTGGACGAAGAAGCACCCATATGGAAGATCGCGTCGAGCTGTCCGCCGAATTCCGCCAGCCAGTCGGCCAGGCGCTCGGGCGGCACGACACCGGCAACCGCATGTTTCTCGATATTGCGGGACTTTTCCGGCATGTCCAGCCAGTCGCAGACATAAACAGGCGCCGACGCCCGCTCGCACAGCGCGGCAACAAGGTTCGAACCGATAAACCCCGCACCGCCGGTCACCAGGATCATAATCTGCTCCGCTCATGAACGCGAAGCCCCTTATAGGCGAGTGCGAAGCGTCGCGGCAAGACGGGTTGCATCATTGGGACATCACCGCCATATCTTTACGACAAACCAAACGAAGGTGAGAGCATCATGCAGGTGGAAAACCGCTTTCTCGACGATCTGGCGCGGGTCGCCAATGGCGCAATGGGCGCGTTGTCCGGCGTTCGCACGGAAATAGAGGCTCTGGTCAAACAGCGGGTCGAACGGCTGCTCGCCGATATGGACCTTGTAACCCGCGATGAATTCGAAGCCGTAAAGGCCGTTGCCGCCAAAGCCCGCAGCGAACAGGAAGCGCTGGAAGCCCGGGTCGTGGCGCTGGAAGCTGCCCTGGCGAAGCCGAAGGCAAAGCCGGCAACCCGTCGCAAACGCGCCGCGCCAAAAGCCGCCGCAAATCCCGAATAGAACCGGCAACGACGCCGGCTCAGCCTGTGGATAAATTCTCGTTGTTTTTGCGAGAAATCCCCTTGCTTGTGTTGATTCCCGTATGGCACTCTAGGTGTAGTAGCTACATGGCGCTTCACACTACTAGATTTCGGGCAAACACCCGATAACCCGTGATTCTCCATCGATCTGCTTTCGCGCCCGAAAGGGCCACGCAACGCGAATGCGAGAAGGTACGCGAATGGCTTTGATGCCCGCCGAATCGCTGGAATATCCAGGCAACCCCATCGATATGATGGAAGATCTCGTCCGCGAAAACCAATGGATGTGTGACAGGGCCAGCGATGATGAATTGCTGGTGGAAGTGTCCGGCCGCTGGTGCGATTACCGGATGTTCTTCGTCTGGCGTGAACAGGTGAAGGCGCTGTATTTCACATGCTCGCTGGACATGAAGGTCGTTCCGGAAAAAAGGCGTGAAATTAACGACCTGTTATCGCAGATCAATGAGCGCATGTGGTTCGGCCATTTCGAGCTCTGCTCCGAAGCCGGGACACCGATGTTCCGTCACACCATGCTGACGCGTGGCTGGGACGGTGTCAGCGCCGAGCAACTGGAAGACCTTGTCGAAATCGCGGTTTGCGAATGCGAACGGTTTTACCCGGCGTTCCAATACGTTCTCTGGGCCGGATATACCGCGGCAAAAGCCGTCGAAGCGACGATGCTTGAAACCGTCGGCGAAGCCTGAGTCGCGAATCATGACAGACAAGCTTTCACGTCCCCTGCTTCTCATCGGCTGCGGCAAGATGGGCGGTGCCATGCTCACCGGCTGGTGTGAATCGGGCATTGCCGCCGCCGGTGCGATCATCGTCGAACCGATGGGCGCACCGGATTTTGAAAACCTGGACGGGGTCACCGTTTGCAAGGATGCCTCGGAGCTACCGTCAGATCTTGACCCGGAAGTCGTCGTCTTTGCCGTCAAGCCGCAGCAGATGGATAGCGTCGTGCCGGACTATGCGCGCTTTGCCGCTGGCGGGACCGTCTTCCTGTCAATCGCCGCGGGCCGCACCATCGGCTATTTTGAAGAAAAGCTTGGGACCGGCGCCGCCATCGTGCGCGCCATGCCGAATACGCCCGCCGCCATCGGGCAAGGCATCACCGTCCTGTGCCCGAATGCAAATACAGCAGCACCCCAAGCCGATATATGCCGCGACCTGATGGCCGCAGTCGGCGAAGCCGTCGTGGTCCAGGATGAAGCGCTGATCGATGCGGTTACCGCCTTGTCCGGCGGCGGCCCGGCCTATGTCTTTCTGTTGATCGAATGCCTTAGCGAAGCCGGTGTGCAGGCAGGCTTGCCCGCCGACCTGGCAGCACGGCTGGCGCTTGTCACGGTCGCCGGTTCGGGACAACTCGCCCTGGCCAGTGACGACGCACCATCGACGCTGCGCGAGAATGTAACCAGCCCAGGGGGCACCACGCTGGAAGCCCTGAAGGTCCTGATGGCCGATGACGCGTTGCAGCCGCTGATGACCCGCGCGATCGACGCCGCCACGCGGCGCAGCCGCGAACTCGCCGGTAGCTGACCCGACAAAGCCCAGCAGCATTGATATCGCCCCGTCCGGAGCGGTATATTTTCGCGTATTGGTAATTGGCCACAAATTACTGGACGCGAATCATGGTACGCAAGGCAGACAGACCCCGACATATCATCGACGCAGCTCTCACCCTGGCGGCGGATGGCCGCTGGTCCAGCACGGGAATGCGCGATATCGCCGATACCGCTGGCGTCTCGCTGGCGGAACTGCATGACCTGTTTACCTCCAAAACAGCCATCGTGCGGGCATGGTCCGATGCTATCGATACCGAAATTCTGACAGCGACCCCCGCGCTGGATCCCGAAGATTCCCCGCGCGACCGGCTGTTCGATGTGCTGATGCGGCGCTTCGATGCCATGAAGGACAATCGGGACGGTGTCGCGGCAATTGCGGAGGCAAGCCTTCGCGACCCACTGGCCGGGCTGTGCCTGTCTTCGGGAATGCTGCAGTCAATGCGCTGGATGCTGGAGGCCGCCAACATCAAGGCAACCGGGCCGAAAGGCCGAATGCTGGCGCGCGGGCTGGCGGCAGTGTGGCTTGCCACCCTGCGGGTCTGGCTGAACGACGACAGCGAGGATATGGCACGCACCATGGCGGCTCTGGACCGCAACCTGTCGCGGGCCGAGCGGCTGGTCAAATTGCTGCCGACAGGCGGAAGACGACGCCGGAAGAACCCGGAAGAGGAACCCGCGGCCGTCCCGGCCTGAGAACGGCATTATGACTGAAATTGATTTCGACGATTTTCTGAAGGTCGATGTTCGCGTCGGCACCATCGTCCGGGCCGAGGCATTCCCGGAGGCGCGTCGACCGGCCTACAAGCTATGGGTCGAATTCGGCGGCGATATCGGTGAACGCAAGACATCCGCCCAGATCACGAAAAATTACACCCTTGATGAACTGCCCGGACGGCAGGTCATCGCGGTCGTTAATTTTCCGCGCAAGCAGATCGGAAAATTCATGTCGGAAATTCTCGTGCTCGGCGTCCCCGACGATGAAGGTGAAGTCATGCTGCTTCAGCCAAGCGCGGGCGTCCCCAATGGCGGGCGGCTCTATTGATCCCAGCACCAGTTACCGGAATTTGCCGGCAACGTGAAAACGGGGTCACCGAAAGGAAAGCCTGTGCCTGATACAAAACGCGGTATCGACCATCTGGTCCTTTGCGCACAGGAACTGGACACGGCCTGCAAGGTCTACCAGTCCTTCGGGTTCACCACGACACCGCCGGCTGACCACCCCTTCGGAACGAGCAACAGCCTTGTCCAGTTGCAGGGCTGCTTCCTGGAACTCATCGCCGTCACCGCACCAGAACAGATCGCTCCGGCGGAGGCAGGGAAATTCAGTTTCGGCGGCTATATCGAAACCTTCCTGAAGCGTCGCGAAGGCATGTCGATGCTGGTATTCGAAAGCCACGACGCCAATGCCGATCAGGCCGAGTTCGCACGCAAGGGGATCGACACCTTCGAGCCCTTTCATTTCGAACGACAGGCAACGCTACCCGACGGCAAGTCGGTAACAGTCGGATTTTCGCTTGCTTTCGCAACGATGCCGGAAATGCCGGAAGCCGTGTTCTTCACCTGCCAGCAGCACGCGCCGCAGTATTTCTGGAAACCCGAATATCAAAGCCACCCCAATGGTGCCACGGCCGTTCGCGAGGTTGTCATCGTCGCGGACGCACCCGGAAACCTCGCAAGTTTTTTCGCCAAACTGCAGCCGCCCTGCGCTGTTTCAGTCGACACGAAAGGGTTACAGATCGCCACCGCACGCGGGCAGGTTACGGTCCTCGCGACCGACAAGTTCATGGACCGGTTCGGCACCGCCACGAGCGGACCCGATACCCCGCATTTTGCCGCCTATATCGTCGCAGTAGAAGATATTGAAAAAACCAAGGACGTCCTGCGGCAAAACGAAGTTAACTGGCGGCACCGGGGCGATACGGTGATTGTGGATGCGGACAGCGCGCTTGGCGTGATGATCGCCTTCACCGACAAACCCTGATCATTCGGAACCCGGGAATCGCCTGTTTTTTAGGCAATCAAAGCCGGGGGTTAACCTATCATCTTTGTAAAAAATTCACTCAATCTCAGTACCATCACAATCTGTGACACCACAGGTTGATTTCTGGCCTGCCGGTTGCATATGGAAGGGGGCAACCTTTCAATTTCTCCCATCCGGGTCGACAGGCTGACGATATTCATCGGCGGCCTGCCTATCGGGATTGTTTGCGTAACATGGAATTCAGATGCTGAGCCTGCCGATCGAAGAACGAAACTGGGCCGGTTCGCGGCAATTGCTGCGGCGCCTGCGCGACGTCATGGCAGACGCGGGCACGACACAGGAAAAGCTCGACCGGATTGTCAGCATGATCGCGGACGGCATGGTCGCGGAAGTCTGCTCGATCTACATGATGCGGCCCGGGCGCATGCTGGAACTCGCCGCGAGTGAAGGGCTGCTGTCGGACGCGGTGCATCACACGCGGCTGGCCTTTGGCGAGGGCCTGATCGGGTTGATCGCCGCGCAGGCTAACCACCTTTCGCTTGCCGACGCACAGGCGCACCCAAAATTCGCCTACCGCCCCGAAACCGGTGAAGAGGCCTATAAATCGCTGATGGGTGTCCCCATCATGCGTGGCGGCGACGTTCAGGGTGTATTGGCAATTCAGAATGTTTCGCCCCGCGCATATGCTGAAGAAGAAATCGAAGCGCTCGAAACCGTCGCAATGGTCGTTGCCGAACTGGTTGTCGACGACAATGGAGTTTTCGGCGCTCCCGGTGCCGGAGAGCGCCACCCCGCCAGTCCGGCAATCCAGTTATCCGGGCAGAAACTGGCGCCGGGCATGACGCTGGGGCAAGTCGTCCTGCATGAAAAACGGATTTTCATCCGCCGCGTCGTCGCCGAAGATCCGGCTACGGAACTGGAACGACTGGCAGATGCGGTCAACCGCATGCATCAATCGATTGATACGATGCTGGAAAGTTACGGCAGCGGCGCCAGCGGCGAGCATGTCGACATCCTGCGGGCTTACCGGATGATCGCGGAAGATCGCGGTTGGCTGGGACGAACCCGCGAGGCAATCCGCAGCGGACTGACGGCGGAAGCCGCCGTGGCGAAGATTCAGAACGATACCCGCGCGCGGATGAACCTGGTTGCGGATCCCTATATCCGGGAACGACTGCAGGACCTGACAAACCTGGCCTACCAGTTGATCGACTTTCTATCGGACGACCCGACGGCGACGTCGGACGGCAAAGAAGCGCCGGACAAAATCGTCCTGATCGCGCGAAATATGGGTCCCGCCGAATTGCTGGAGTATGACCGGGAACGGCTGTGTGGACTGGTCCTGGAAGAAGGATCGGAAACGGCGCATGTCACCATCGTCGCAAGGGCGCTGAACATTCCGCTGGTTGGTCAGGTCGAAGGCATTCTGAACCGCGCCGAACCAGGGGATATCATCGCCGTGGATGCCGAAAACGGCGAGGTTTTCCTACGCCCTGATTCCAGTTTTCAGCAGTCCTTTCGTGGCAGCATCGCATTGATGGAAAGCCGCCGCGCCGCCTATGCGGATACCCGGCACCTGCCGGCGGTAACCGCCAACGGCCAGCGTATCCATCTCAATCTGAATGCAGGCCTGCTGCTCGACCTGGCGCATCTGGAAGAAAGCGGGGCGGACGGCGTCGGGCTGTACCGTACGGAACTGCCGTTCATGATGCAGCCCCGCTATCCGAATTTCGAAACGCAATTCGACCTCTATACCGATATTCTCGAACAGGCGGCCGGACGGCCGGTAGTCTTCCGCACCCTGGATATCGGTGGCGACAAGCTGCTATCGACCATGCCGGCGATCATTGAAGAAGAAAACCCCGCGCTGGGCTGGCGGGCCCTGCGGATCGGGCTGGACATGCCGCACATGCTGCACGACCAGCTTCGTGCACTGATTTCGGCGGCGCAGGGACGCCCGCTCAGCATCATGTTTCCCATGGTCACGGAAGTCTGCGAGTTCGATGCGGCGCGCACCGTTCTGGACGATGTGGTCGCCGAAATTCGCGCCGGTGGCGGTGCCGTACCGGAGTCGCTCAGGGTCGGCGCCATGCTGGAAGTTCCGGCATTGCTGTTTCAGCTGAAACCGCTGCTGGAACGTGTCGATTTCCTGTCGGTCGGCTCCAACGACCTGGCCCAGTTCATTTTCGCCAGCGACCGCGGCAGCCCCCGGATGAATGGCCGCTACGATGTGCTTGCGCCGTATTTCCTGAAAATACTGCGGGATATCGTGCAGCAAAGCGCCGCGGCGGACGTCCCGGTGCACCTGTGTGGCGAAATGGCGGGCAATACGCTGGAGGCCATGGCGCTAATCGGGCTGGGGTTCCGGTCGCTATCCATGCGCCCCGGTTCGGTCGGCCCCGTACGGACCATGATCCGCAGCCTGGATACCGCAGCCCTGCAAAAGGCGCTGGTACCGGCACTGGAACGGTCCGACCACAGCCTGCGTTCCGTTCTAACCGAATTCGCTGAATCAACCGGCGTCGAGATCAGCCTGCGCAGCGTTTCCCGGCAATACGCCTGACGAACAGCCTATCGCGACGCCCGCCGCATCAATTCCTTTGCCAGGGCCCGCACTTCATCCGATGCCTTGCCCCGCGGTTCAAGTTCCAGCGCTGTCTTGCCCGCCCCGATACTGGACGCATACACGACACGGTTTCCAAGACTGGCCCGGGCGGTAGGCACCGAAAATTCGGATAATGCCGCCTGCATTTCACCCGTTAGCTTCGCCCGTGCAGGAACCCGGTTCAGCACCAGGATCGCATCGGATTTTTCCCCGGCAGCCAGACTGAGGATTGGTTCGGTTGCCCACAGGTCCATCGGCGTCGGCTGCAGCGGCACAACGACCAGGTCCGCTGCCTCCAACGCCGGTTTGACTTCTGTTTCGGCCTTCGGCGGCGTATCAATAATCACGACGTCAAAATCGCGCGCCAGCGACCGTGCCTCGCGCCGGGCGCCCCATCCACTGGCAGTGCGGAACCCCAGGCCGGTGCCTTCTTCGCCAAGGCAGCGCTCCCGGGTTTCCAGCCATTCACCCAGACTGCCCTGGGGATCAGTGTCGAGAATCGCGACGGACTTCCCATCCAGTACCGACCAGCATATCGCCAGATGCGCCGCGAGCGTGGTTTTCCCGGTGCCGCCCTTCTGCTGCGAAATCGTAAATATTTTACCGGGCATGGTATCCAACGCAGATTTGAAATGTTGCGATGCAACATTCTATCGCATTGCGGCAAAATTCCAATCGATTTATCGCGTCGGGGCTCTTTCCAGTCAGCGGGCGAGGCTTTGATGGACCTCTTTGGCCACATCCAGCAGGCCTTCACGTCCCACCGCCCCGGCCAGCACATAGGCGAAATATTCATCAACCCAGTAAAAAGCCGAAACGCCCTTGTGATCGATAAACCGGAATGCCGTTTCGGTAACCTGATCGTTGCGCTGGACATAGACCGTCAACCGGACGCCTTCTTCGTTCTCGTACATGAACTGTGCTGTCGGACGACCGCCATCGGGTAACAGGCGTCCTCCGACAAGCCGGTATCCCAGACCAATCAGGTCGGGCGTCTTTATCGTCTTGCCAAGCCGTTTGGACAGCCAGCGAACGAGATGCGCTTCCTCCGCCGCCTGCACTTCGACCGCGTGGCGCTTTTCCGCGATGTAGACGGTATGCGCATTCAGCGCAAACTCCGCCACATCGGCGTCAGGATGAGCAACCCACTGGTCGCGCGCCACCCAGCCACCCGCGCCGCCAATCACCAGAAAAGCAATCGCCGCGGCGATACGGAACCAGATTGACCTCCCGTCCGGCGCCGGAGCCGGCATCGCCGCAGCAAGCAGATCGCCGGGAACCGGCTCGTCCAGAACCGGCGCAAAACATTCGCGCAGCGCCGCATTCTGTTCGCCATAGGCCGCCAGCCGCGCCGCATCGTCGGGGTGTTCCGCCAGCCAGGCCTCCACCCGCGCCTGATCCGCCGCCGCCAGGGCGCCGTCGACATAGGCGTGCAGATCGTCTTCCGTGACGTCGGATACGGTCATCACCGGGCCCTCCGCAGCGTTTGCTCGGCGTCCTGGTCCATGATCTCCCGCAATTTTTCGCGGCCCCGCGCCAATCGGGACATCACGGTACCAACCGGCACGCCGGTCACCGTCGCCGCTTCCGCGTAGGTCAGACCTTCCAGACCAATCAGCAGGATCGTGCTGCGCTGTTCATCCGAAATCTGCGCCAGCGCTGCGTTCACGTCGCGCACCAATAATCCGGTATGCGAATCCGCCTGTGCCGCCTTGCGTTCGGCAAGGTAGCTGTCCGGGTATATATCAAAAACATCCTTGTCCACGCGGTGCAGGTTGACATGCAGATTATGCAGAATGGTGAACAGCCAGCTGCGCATCGTGCCGGTCGGTTGCCAGGCATGCAGTCGCCCCATCGCCCGGGCAAGGCATTCCTGGACCAGATCATCCGCCGACGTCTTGTCATACCCGAGCGCGCGCGCATACCGCCGCAAATGCGGGATTTCATCGATGACCTGGCGTTCCTTACTGATCATTCCTGAACAAAGCCACCTTCACACCGGATACGGGGACATTCGCCGACATCATATAATCCCCCGGCTGGCCAAAAAAAACGGTCCCGCCGAAGCGGGACCAGCCTAGGGGAAACCGACGTCGATTTCCATTCCGGCGTGAAGGAACGTGACTATTTAACCTTGTCGCCGCGATAAACCTTGTGGCACCCGCCGCAGCCGTTCTCGCCGACCATGGCAAACTGCGCCTTGATCGCCGCAGCATCACCCGTCGCCGCCACCGTGGCCAACTTCGCCGCTTCATCTGCCAACACCTTCGCGCTGGCCTCGAAACCGGCCCAGTCTTCCCAGATCTTCGGCAGGGCCCGGGTCATCTTGGCGTCATAATCGCCCCGCGCCGTGCCTTTCGGATAACCTTCCGCGATTTTCATCGCGCCTTCGCTCAGCATCGTCGCATTCTTGGCGACATCAGCAGCCGTGCCGGTTCCCTTGGTGACGAATGCTTTTGCGACACCAAAGGGTTTGGCGATTCCCGCCTTCATGTGCTGCACGCGCATTTTGATTGTATCTTCGCCCCCGGCGGCCAGAACCGGCCCAACCGTGCCCGAAACCATTGCCGTCACCGCCAGAATTGCGGCACCGACAGTCATTTTAAATCTAAATCCCATCTCAAAACTCCCTCTTCAATGTTTTTTCTGCTTCAGTATGTCAGCCTGAAGGCCCTGTGGCCCCTGTTCCGAAGCATTCAAGCCAGCCCTCTTAAGTATAAACACCGCTGACGCCGGTTTATTCCATCGGACACGAAAATATTATCGAAGCGATTTGCTGCAACGCATCATTGAATCTGTTCGCGCTGGCGCGTCCTATTGCCTAAAAAGGTGCAAACAAGGCATCTCGTTCGAGGAAAGTGGAACCATGACCGAACACAAAAAAACTCCGGAAACCCTGCGCAGCGCACGCTGGTTTGCGCCTGACGACCTGCGCTCCTTTGGCCATCGATCCCGCGAAATGCAGATGGGCTATGACAAACAGGACTGGGACGGCAAGCCCGTCATCGCCATCGTGAACACCTGGTCCGATGCGCAGCCCTGCCACGCCCATTTCAAGCACCGGGTCGAAGACGTCAAACGAGGCATCCTGCAGGCGGGCGGCTTCCCGATGGAATTGCCGGCGCTGTCGCTATCGGAAAGCCTGGTGAAGCCGACCAGCATGCTCTACCGCAACATGCTGGCCATGGATGTAGAGGAACTGCTGCGGTGCCACCCGATCGACGGCGCGGTCCTGATGGGCGGTTGCGACAAGACCACGCCAGGCCTGGTCATGGGCGCGGTCAGCGCGGGTATGCCGCTGATCTACCTGCCCGCCGGTCCGATGTTGCGCGGTAATTATCGTGGCGAAACGCTGGGCAGCGGGTCCGATTCCTGGAAATACTGGGATGAGCGCCGTGCCGGTACGATTGATGCCGAAGAATGGCAGGCCGTCGAAGCGGGCATCGCCCGGTCCTATGGCCATTGCATGACCATGGGCACCGCCAGCACCATGACCGGCATCGCCGAAGCCCTGGGGCTGACCCTGCCGGGCGCAAGCTCGATCCCCGCTCCCGACGCCAACCATATCCGCATGTCCGCCGGATGCGGCCGACGGATTGTGGAAATGGTCTGGGAAGACCTGACCCCCGCGAAGATCATCAACCGCGATTCCGTGGACAATGCGGTTACCGTGGCGATGTCCATGGGCTGTTCGACCAATGCGATCATCCACCTGCTGGCCATGGCGCGCCGGGCCGGGGTTGACCTGACACTGGACGACCTGGACTCGGCCGGCCGTCACGTGCCGGTCATCGCGAATATCCGTCCCAGCGGCAAAACCTACCTGATGGAGGATTTCTATTACGCCGGCGGATTGCGCGGCATGATGAGCCGCCTGACGGGCAAACTGAATCTCGACGTCATGACCGTTTCGGGAAAGACCCTGGGCGAGACCCTGGAAGGGGCGAGCGTCAATAACGACGACGTCATCAAGACCGTGGAAGACCCGATCTATCACGAAGGGTCGCTTGCCGTATTGCGCGGCAACCTGGCCCCCGATGGCGCTGTCATCAAACCGGCGGCCTGCGATCCGCGCTTTCTCAATCACGAAGGCCCGGCACTGGTCTTCGACAGCTATCCCGACCTGAAGGCGCATATCGACGATGAAGACCTGGATGTCACAGCCGACACGATCCTGATCCTGCGAAATGCGGGGCCACAGGGCGGGCCGGGCATGCCGGAATGGGGTATGCTGCCAATCCCGCAGAAGCTGCTGAAACAGGGCGTACGTGACATGGTGCGGCTGTCCGACGCGCGGATGAGCGGCACCAGCTACGGCGCCTGTATCCTGCATTGTTCGCCTGAATCCTATATCGGCGGCCCGCTGGCCCTGGTCAAAACCGGTGACATGATCAAGCTGGATGTACCGAACCGGACCATCGACATGCTGGTCAGCGACGAAGAAATCGCCGCCCGCAAGGCCGCCTGGAAGAAACCGGAACGCAAGTACGAGCGCGGTTATGGCTGGATGTTCTCCAAGCATATCAAGCAGGCGAATGAAGGCTGCGATTTCGACTTCCTTGAAACCGGCTTTGGCGAGCCCGTCAGCGAACCTGAAATCTTCTGATCCGGAGCAATCAAACCATGACCGAATACAAACTGAGCGACGCAACCCGCCAGAAACTGATGGGTGTCAGCGGCGCGACGATCTGCACCGCCCTGTACAAACGCGGGCTGCGCAACCAGTGGATTCAGGACGTCCACCCCGTCGGCCCCCACAAGCAGAACATGGTCGGGCAGGCCTATACGATGCGCTATATCCCGGCGCGGGAAGACCTCAACCCGATCAGCGTGTTCCAGGACCCAACGCACCCGCAGCGCGTGGGCGTCGAAGCGATACCGCCGGGCTGTGTGATGGTGATCGACAGCCGCAAGGATGCGCGCGCCGCCTCCGCCGGGTCGATCCTGATGACCCGCATGATGAAACGCGGCGTCGCAGGCGTCGTGACCGATGGCGGCTTCCGCGATGCCCCGGAAATCGGCGCGCTGGATATGCCCAGCTATCACAATCGTCCGTCGTCGCCGACCAACCTCACCCTGCACCAGGCGATGGACCTGAATGTTCCCATCGGTTGCGGCGACGCACCGGTCTTCCCCGGCGATGTCATTGTCGGCGACGGCGAAGGCGTCGTGGTCATTCCCGCCGATATCGCGGATGAAATCGCCACGGAAGCCGTAGAGATGACCGCCTATGAAGACTTCGTCACCGAACAGGTTCAGGGCGGCGCCACCATCGCCGGGCTGTACCCCGCGACCAAGGAAGAGAACCTGGTGAAATTCGCCGAATGGCGCAAAGCCAATAACCGGTAAGGCAGGCTGGCACTGACCGGAACGCATCAACGGGAAACGGGCAATCCTGAATATGTCATTTGAAATCCGTCCGTTTCCTGCCTGTCTTGGCGCCGAAATCATCGGGATCAATCTGGCCGCTCCGCTGGATACCGATGATTTCGCCCGCATCCATCGGGCCCATCTGGACCACCTTGTCGTGGTATTCCGTGACCAGACACTGACACCCGAACAACAGATTGCCTTTTCCAGACGCTTTGGTCCGTTGGATCAGCACCCTTCCGATCAGGCGTCTCTCGCGGGTCACCCTGAAATTCTCGTCGTCTCCACCCGCAAGGAAAACGGCGCCTATATTGGCCTGCCCGATGCCGGGCCGAAATGGCATTCGGATCTGTCCTATGTCGCCACCCCGGCGCTGGGCTCCATGCTCTACGCGCTGGAAGTACCGGACCATGGCGGCAATACGGGCTTTGCCAATATGTATGACGCCTATGAAACCCTACCGGATGACCTGCGCCAGGCGCTGGACGGCACGCGCGCTGTCTTCCTGCCGGGCAGGTCGCAGAAGAACGGCGCCGATTTCCAGGTAGGATTTTCCACGGAACAGAAAGACCGCGTACCGCCGGTGGCGCATCCGCTGTTTCGCACCCATCCCGAAACCGGGCGCAAGTCGGTCTTTGCCAATCCGCAGCACACGATTGGTATCGAAGGCATGGACGATTCGGAAAGCCGCCCGCTTCTGGATCGATTGTTCGACCATTGCGCCCAGGCCCGGTTCACCTTCCGGCACAAATGGCGCGCCGCCGATCTGGTATTTTGGGATAATCGCTGCGCATTACATATTGCAGACCTGTCACGTGTTGGCGATCCCGCCTATCAGCGGCACATGCACCGAACGACAATCATGGGTGACAGACCTGTATAGAATGTCGCCTCAGCATTCCGTCCTTTGAATATGTTATGATCATGATTGCCACCGCCCCGAACGAGAGAGCACCGTGTGAACAAACTTTCCATCGCAACGATCATGCTTGTACTGGTCAGTTGCCTGACAGGATTTCTGCTGGTCGAGTCGGCCTATCGGGCCCGGCTTTTTTACGGCCTGCCCCAGTTTTTCCAGAAACAGGCGATGGAAACCATCAGCGCCTATGATGTGTCGCACTGGACCTATGATGAAGCGTTTGGATACGCCTATCCGCCGGGCCGCCGCATACATCTCACGACGATCAGCGCCGACGGGACAGTCGCTGGCTGCGAGACGATAAATTCGATAAATGAACGGGGCAATATCGGGCCGATCGAAGGCGACTACGAGCAAGCCGCGCTGAAGATCGCCGTGTTTGGCGATTCATGGGCCGCATTCCATGTCGACGGCATGACCTGGACAGATATCTTTCAGCGCGAGATGACTGAACGGCTCGGCAAGCCGGTCCATGTGCTTAACTTTGGCCGCGACGGATACGGTATCCTGCAGATGTTCGACCTCGCCGCCCATGAAGTGGGCCGCTGGAAGCCGGATCTGGTGATTGTTGGATTCATCACAAATGACCTCGCGCGGCGCCGGACATGGCGGCTGGAAGTGGCGAAAGACGAGGTCACCGACCGAATTCTGACACTATGGCAGCCGGTTTCCACAGGGAAAGACGCCACCGCCATGGATACGTTCATCGTCCATGCCGACGCCACGGCGCAATGGTGTGAGCGCGCACGAAGCAGCCAGATAAAAGACGAGGTTGTCGCCGCGATTCAGAAAAAATGGCAACGGGCACTCGGGCCAGGCAAAAAGAAATACACCGATATTATGGCGCTGGATCACAGCTTCCTGTTCAGCCGGCTGGCCTATGGCAGCCCGTTTCATGGCCTTGGAAACTGGCAGGCCCTGCGACCGCTGGAAATCGACAGTTACACGCAGGACGAACGGTTCATGCGCGCACAGGAAAAACTCGAGTCATACGATATTCCGACATTATTGTTCCATCACGCCTTCTATCCCGAGGTCATCAAGGAGCAGGAATTCATCGTCAATTACCAGGAACAATCGCTGCTGGACAGCCTGCTGGCGGTGACGGGCCTGCCGATGGTGACCACGCTTGATAACACCGACCTGCCAGTAGAAAACCCGGAAGCACTGAACACCACACCGGACGATTATCACCCGTCGCTCAAGGGCATGGAATTCTATTCCGACGCCCTGACCCGGGCGCTGATCGACAAGAAAATGCTGCCGAAACTCCTGGGGGCCCATCCCGCATTAACGACGGATTGATCGATATGAACCTGATAACGACACTGGCATTAAGCGATGCCGAACAAATTGTGGATTCGGCTCTTGCCGCTGGCAGAAACGAAGCGATGCTGCCGCTGACCGTGGTCGTGCTGGATGCGGGTGGCCGCATCCTGTCGGTAAAAAGCGAGGACGGGTCCGGCATCATGCGGTTCGATATCGCCTTTGGCAAAGCATGGGGGTCGCTGGGCATGGGCATTTCCAGCCGGCTGATCCGGGATCGCCTGTCCGCGCGACCGGTATTCCAGAATGCGCTGGCAGCGGCATCGGACGGGCGCCTGATTCCCGTACCCGGCGGCGTGCTGGTACAGGATGACAAGGGTGCCGTCATCGGCGCCGTCGGTATCAGCGGCGATACATCGGAACGCGATGAATATTGCGCCATCACCGCGATTCGCGCGGCCGGTTACGGCTGTGAGCCGGAATCGCCGGACCCGGAATGGCGCGGTTCATCGCTATCCGACGAACCGAAATAGGGAATATCTTGACATTTGCATATAATAGGATTAAATTTCTATACATGCTTGTCCCGGCTGAAAAATGTAGTCATTTGTAGACATTTTCACGCTGATTCAGCCATGTTTTATATTAAATCAAAGAGTTAACCCGTTTCGATCGTATCAAAAACGCACAGAACCCCTCGTTTTTAGCAATAATCAGGTTCATGTCCCAGGTTTTGACGCGCCCGGCAATCGGAAGCAAACTCCTTCATTCGCTATTCACGCATCACTTACGGAGAAAACTGACATGACCGGACAGCAGAAAACCTCCCTTGGCGAACGCCTGAAATCCGATGAAATTCTGATTGCGCCCGGCGTATTCGAAATGATTTCGGCAAGGACCGCGGATCGCAAAGGGTTCGAGGCCCTGTATATGACCGGATACGGCGTCGTTGCATCCTATCTTGGCCTGCCTGACGCGGGGATTGCCAGTTACACCCAGATGCTGGACCGGGTGGCGCAGATCGTCGATGGAACAACAACGCCCCTGATCGCCGATGCCGATACCGGCTATGGGGGGCTGCTGAATATCCGGGAGACCGTCCGCGGCTACGAAGCGGCAGGTGCCGCCGGCATCCAGATCGAGGATCAGGAATTCCCCAAGAAATGTGGCCATACACCCGGCAAGAAAATCGTATCGCAGGAAGAAATGGTCCGTCGCATCCAGGTCGCGGCGGAAAGCCGGCGCAACGATGATACCCTCATCATTGCGCGCACGGATGCCCGGGCAGTAAACGGGCTGGACGATGCCCTGCGCCGCGCCGAAGCCTGCGCCAAAGCGGGCGCCGACGTGCTGTTTGTCGAGGCCCCGACAAGCGAAGCGGAAATGGAACAGATCTGCCGCAGTTTCGACACGCCGCAGCTGATCAATGTCGTCGACGGCGGGTTGACCCCGGTACTCAGCCGTGAACGCTATCAGGAAATCGGTTACTCGGTCGCCATCTATCCGGCCACCGGGTTCCTGGCCGCCGCGCAGGCATTCGATTCGGTCTACGGCGCGCTCAAAAATCAGGGTGACAGCACGTCAGTACAGGAACTGCTTTTCCCTTTCCCGGAAATGTCGAAGCTGATGGGCTTCGAAGACGTCTGGGAGTTCGACAAGAACCACGCGGGATAGGCGCGGATCAGACGTCGATCAGCAGCCGCTGCGGGTCTTCCAGCAGATCCTTCATGCGCACCAGGAACGTCACGGCTTCACGACCGTCGACGATCCGGTGATCATAGGACATCGCCAGATACATCATGGAGCAGACCTTGATCTCGTCGCCAACCACCATTGGCCGCTTCTGGATCTTGTGCATGCCAAGGATGCCCGACTGTGGCGGATTCAGGATCGGCGTCGACAGCAGCGAACCGTAAACACCACCGTTCGAAATCGTGAAGGTGCCACCGGTCATTTCCGCGATGGTCAGCTTGCCGTCACGGGCGCGGCGGCCGAAATCGCCAATGGTCGATTCAATCCCGGCAAAGCTCAGCTTGTCCGCATCGCGCAGCACCGGCACGACCAGGCCCTGCGGCGTGCCGACCGCAACACCGATATCGTAATAGTTCTTGTAGATCAGCTCATCACCGCGGATCTCGGCATTGACCGCCGGTATTTCCTTGAGTGCGATGACCGCTGCCTTGATGAAGAACGACAGGAAGCCAAGCCGGACACTATGCTTCTTCTCGAAGGCATCCCGGTATTCGCTGCGCAGATGCATCAGCGCGCCCATATCGACCTCGTTGAAGGTCGTCAGCATGGCCGCCGTATTCTGCGCCTGCTTCAGCCGTTCGGCGATGCGCTGGCGCAACCGAGACATGCGCACGACTTCTTCACCGCGCGGGTCAGCTTCGCGCGGCGGCAAATCCGCCGCCGAAGTAATCGTCGGCGCGGCAGCAGCCGGTGCGGCAGCGGGCTTCGCCGCGGGTGCGGTCTTGCCCGATTCCAGAAATGCCAGCACGTCCCCCTTGACCAGGCGGCCATTCGCCCCTGTGGCCGGAATCGTCGCCGGGTCCAGATTATTGTCGTCGACCAGTTTGCGCACCGCAGGCGATAACGCCATATCGGATTTCGCGGCAACCGGTGCAGGCACAGGTACGGCCGCAGGTGCAGCTGCAACAGGCGCGGGGGCCGGTGCTGCTACCTCTGCCGGCTTCGGTGCTTCAGCGGCCGCAGCCGGCGGCGCAGCGGCGGCAGCGGCACCTTCCGCGATACTGCCCAGCACCGTACCGACTTCGACATTGGTGCCATCGCCGATCAGGATCTCCTGCAATACCCCGGCCAAGGGCGCGGGGACTTCCAGTGTGACCTTGTCGGTTTCAAGCTCGACAAGCGTTTCATCGACGGCAACAGCGTCGCCAACATTCTTGTACCATTTGGCGACTGTCGCTTCGGTAATCGATTCGCCCAGCGTGGGAACCGTAATCTGGATCGTCATGGGTTAGCCTTTCAATCGGCTCTATTTGGTTTTTCGACGGGTAGCGGGTTTGCGGGCCGGCGCCTTCTTTGCCGGTGTCCGCCGTGCTTTTGCTTTCGGCGGCAAGGTCAATGCTTCATCGACCAGCTTGGCCTGCTCCTGCAGATGCCGCTTCAACAGGCCTGTAGCAGGTGCCGCTGAATCGGAACGGCCGACATAACGCGGGCGATTGGGCGTCATGTTTAGATCGACCATTACGCCTTCCAGCCGCCGGTCAATGAATGTCCAGGCACCCATATTCTCGGATTCTTCCTGACACCAGATAACTTCGGCATTCGGGAAGCGACCAAGCTGTTCGTGCAGGGATTTCTTCGGGAACGGATAAAGCTGTTCGACACGCATCAGGTAAACATCGTTGAGACCGCGCTTGTTGCGTTCTTCAAGCAGATCGAAATAGACCTTGCCGGAACACAACACGACCCGGCGGATCCCCTTGTCGGCAACCAGTGCATCCGTGCCTTCCGCATCATCCCAGAGCACGCGGTGGAACGTCGTACCCGGCCCAAATTCCGTGAGCCTGGACACACAGCCTTTATGCCGCAAAAGGGATTTCGGTGTCATCAGGATCAACGGCTTGCGGAAGTTGCGATGCACCTGCCGGCGCAGCACATGGAAGTAATTCGCCGGCGTCGTCGGGTTACAGACCTGCATGTTGTCGTCACCGCAAAGCTGCAGATAGCGTTCGAGCCGGGCCGAGGAATGTTCGGGCCCCTGCCCTTCATAGCCATGCGGCAGCAGCATGACGAGGCCATTCATCCGCAACCACTTGTGCTCGCCGGATGAAATGAACTGGTCGATGATGACCTGCGCGCCGTTCGCGAAGTCGCCGAACTGCGCTTCCCACATCACCAGCGCATGCGGCTCGGCGGAGCTGTAACCATATTCGAAACCAAGCACCCCGAACTCGGACAGCGGGCTGTCGATCACCTCGAACGGCGCCTGGCCAAAGCGGATATTGTTGAGCGGGATATAGTCTTCTTCGGTTTCCTGATCGATGAATACCGCGTGGCGCTGGCTGAAGGTGCCGCGCTTGCAATCTTCGCCGGACAGACGCACCTGGGTCGCTTCCACCAGCAATGTCCCAAAGGCCAGGGCTTCGCCGGTTGCCCAGTCGATACCTTCGCCGGTATCGATCATCTTCCGTTTGGCATCAAGCTGCCGGTTGATCTTCGGATTGGCGTTGAAGTTCTGCGGTACCGTCACAAGCGCATGCCCAACCTCGCGCAGCACATCCATTTCGACGGCTGTTTCGCCGCGGCGTTCATCGCCGCTCGCCATCGCGAAACCTTCCCACTTGCCTTCGAACCAGTCCGCCTTGTTGCCGATGAACGAGGAAGAAACTTCCAATTCGCTTTCGAGATGCTGCTGGAATCGCTCCACCATCTTGTCGGCTTCACCAGGTTTCAGGACCCCTTGGGATTCCAGCTTGTCGGCGTAAATCTTCCGCGTCGTCGGGTGGTCCGCAATTTTCTTGTACATCAGCGGCTGGGTAAACGCCGGCTCGTCGCCTTCATTATGACCATGGCGGCGATAGCACCACAGGTCGATGACAACGTCTTTCTTGAACTTCTGACGATACTCCGTCGCCATCCGCGCGACATGCACGCAGGCTTCGACATCGTCACCATTCACGTGGAAAATCGGCGCAGACACCATTTTCGCGACATCCGAACAATACGGTGACGACCGCGAATGGGACGGCGCAGTCGTAAAGCCGATCTGGTTGTTGCAGATGAAATGGATTGTGCCGCCGGTCCGGTAGCCGCGCAACTGCGACAGGTCGAAGGTTTCGGCCACGATGCCCTGGCCGGGGAATGCCGCATCACCATGCAGCAGCAGACCGATCACCTTTTCCCGATCCGAGTCACCACGCTGGCGCTGCTTGGCCCGCACCTTGCCCAGCACGACGGTATTCACCGCTTCCAGGTGGCTGGGATTGGGGGTCAGGGACAGATGTACCGTGTGACCGTCAAATTCACGGTCCGACGACGTTCCAAGATGATACTTCACATCGCCCGACCCGAATCCGTCATCGGGCTGCGATGCATTGCCGGCGAATTCGGAGAAGATCGCCTTGTAGGGCTTGTTCAGAATATTGGCGAGCACATTGAGCCGTCCGCGATGCGGCATGCCGATGATCATTTCCTCGAAGCCAAGCTGCGCGCCACGCTTCAGGATTTGTTCAATCGCGGGTACGACCGCTTCGCCACCATCAAGCCCAAATCGCTTCGTGCCGCGATGCTTGCGGTCCAGAAACATTTCAAAGGTTTCGGCTTCTGTCAGGCGCTCCAGAATCGTGCGCTTGCCCAATTCGGTAAAATCAGTCTGGTTGCGAATGCCTTCGATGCGCTCCTGGATCCAGGATTTCTCTTCCGGCACCTGAATATGCATGTATTCAACGCCGATATTGCCGCAATAGGTCTCTTCAAGGATACGCACGATCTGGCGAAGCGAAGCCGATTCCAGCCCCAGCACATAATTGATGAAGATCGGCCGGTCCATGTCCCGTTCGTTGAAACCGTATGTCGCGGGATCGAGGTCAGCATGCGAGATCGGCTTCACAAGGCCAAGCGGATCAAGATTCGCATGAAGGTGACCACGGACCCGATAGTTGCGGATCAGCATCAGCGCACGCAACGAATCCATCGTCGCCTGGCGGATCTGTTCCGCCCCACCGGTCATCGAAGGGACAAAGGATGGCGCTGCAGACGACGGCGCTTCCTGCATCAATCCAGCGGTGGAATCAGCCCCGCCCCCGCCGTTGCCACTGCCAACGACCCTGGTGTCACGCGGTGCCCAGCTTGCGCCTTCAAGGTCGCGCAAGAGCTCCTTGCCGTTGTCGTCAAGACCATCAAAGAAATCGGACCAGTCCGCCGCGACCGACCCGGGGTCATTCAGGTACTTCGCATACAGCTCCGTCACATAAGCTTCGTTGGCGCCAAAAAGAAACGAGGTGTCTTCCAAATACGATGCCATCGCACCCTCCGCAACACGGTCCCGGTATGCCCATCAGGCGCCCGGGACACGGTATTCTTCTATTCAGCCGCCCATTGCCTCAACCATCGCCGTACCGATGGCAGCCGGACTATCCGCGACCAGGAAACCCGCATTCTTCATCGCTTCGATCTTCGATTCGGCTGTCCCCTGACCGCCGGAAATGATCGCGCCCGCATGCCCCATGCGTTTGCCCGGCGGTGCGGTGATCCCCGCAATAAACCCGACGATCGGCTTCTTGACCTTGGCATTGGCGTAGTACGTTGCTGCCTGCTCTTCGGCCGTACCGCCGATTTCACCAATCATGATGATACCTTCGGTTTCCGGGTCGTCGAGAAACAGTTCCAGACAATCAATGAAATTGGTTCCATTGACCGGGTCGCCACCGATCCCGATACAGGTCGACTGGCCCAACCCCGTCACCGTGGTCTGCGCAACGGCTTCATAGGTGAGTGTGCCGGACCGCGAGACGATGCCGATTTTGCCACGCTTGTGAATATGGCCGGGCATGATGCCGATCTTGCATTCTTCCGGCGTGATAACGCCGGGGCAGTTCGGGCCGATCAACCGCGAGGACGAACCGGCGAGCTTGCGCTTCACCTTGACCATATCAAGAACCGGAATGCCTTCTGTGATACAGATGACCAGCGGAATTTCCGCCTCCAGCGCTTCGAGAATAGCGTCGCCGGCAAAGGGGGGCGGAACATAGATCACGCTCGCATCCACCCGGGTTTCCGCCGCGGCATCCGCAACAGTATTGAAAACCGGCAGGTCCAGATGCTTGGTACCGCCCTTTCCAGGGGTCACGCCACCGACCATTTTGGTGCCGTAGGCAATCGCCTGTTCAGAATGGAAAGTACCCTGCAGACCGGTAAAGCCCTGGCAGATGACGTTTGTATTCTTGTCGACGAGAACGGCCATTTATCCGGCCTCCTTCACGGCAGAAACAATTTTTTGCGCGGCATCGCCCAGATCATTCGCAGCGATGATATCAAGTCCGGAATCAGCAATGATCTGTTTGCCGAGCTCCACGTTGGTGCCTTCCAGCCGCACGACAAGCGGCACGCTGAGGCCGATTTCGCGCGCCGCGGAAACGACCCCTTCGGCAATCACGTCGCAGCGCATGATGCCGCCGAAGATATTCACCAGAATACCCTTCACATTCGGATCCGACGTGATGATGTTGAACGCCGTCGTCACCCGTTCCTTCGTCGCACTACCGCCGACATCCAGGAAATTAGCGGGCGCGCTGCCGAACAGTTTGATGATGTCCATTGTCGCCATCGCAAGTCCGGCACCATTGACCATGCAACCGATGCTGCCATCGAGCTTGATATAGTTCAGTTCATGCTTGGAGGCTTCGAGTTCGGCAGGATCTTCCTCCGTCTCGTCGCGCAATTCCTCTACTTCGCCATGCCGGAACAACGCGTTGTCGTCGAAGGAAATCTTGGCGTCCAGCGCGATGACATCATTTTCCTTGGTAACAACCAGAGGATTGATTTCGATCAGGCTGGCATCCAGCTCGGTAAAGGCCTTGTAAACCGCCAGCACCAGCTTGACGCAGGCGCCGACCTGCTTGCCTTCCATGCCCAGCCCGAAGGCAACGCGTCGCGCATGGAAACCCGATATCCCCGTCGCCGGATCAATCGCAATCGTCAGGATTTTCTCCGGGGTCTTTTCAGCGACCTCTTCGATATCCATGCCGCCTTCCCGCGAAGCGATGATCGTCACCCGGCTGGTTTCGCGGTCCATCAGCATGCTGAAATAAAGCTCGCGGCCGATGTCGCATCCTTCCTCGACATAAACCCGCTTTACTTCCTTGCCAACCGGCCCGGTCTGTTTCGTCACCAGGATATTGCTGAGCATCTGCCCGGCATTTTCTTTCACTTCCTCGACGGATTTGACGACGCGAACGCCGCCCTTCCCGTCCGGGTCGTTCTTGAAACGTCCGGCACCACGGCCGCCGGCATGGATCTGGCTTTTAACCACCCATACCGGACCGCCGAGCTGTTGCGCGACGGTACCCGCCTCGCTAACACTGAACGCAGCCCCGCCACGTGGCACGGCAACGTCGAATTTTCGCAGCAGGTTCTTGGCCTGATATTCATGGATATTCATGGGCCCTCGCGCTTTCTGCAGATGCTCTGATTAACGGTTTATCACTTCTTGGCCGCAGCCGGTTTCCGGGCAGCAGGCTTTTTGGCAGCCGGTTTCCGTGCAGCCGGTTTCTTGACTGCAGCCGCTTTGGCAGCGGGCTTCTTCGCCTTTGCCGGCGCCTTCTTCTTGGCCGCATCACGTTCCATCTTCGTTACAATGGCGGTCAGCGTCTTCACGTTATCAACGGAATTCTTGAACATCGTCGCTTCGGTCTTGTTCAGCGAAATCTCGACGATGCGCTCCACACCACCCGCACCGATAATCACCGGCACACCGACATAGATACCATTCAGTCCATAGGCGCCCTTCACATAAGCGGCGCAGGGCAGCAGGCGTTTCTTATCCTTCAGATAGGCGTCCGCCATCTGGATTGCAGACGATGCCGGCGCATAGAAGGCCGAGCCAGTCTTCAACAGATTGACGATCTCGGCGCCGCCATCGCGGGTACGCTGCACGATCTCGTTGATCTTCTTGGTCGTGGACCAGCCCATCTTGACCAGGTCGGGAACCGGAATACCGGCGACGGTGGAATAACGCACCAGCGGCACCATCGTATCGCCGTGCCCGCCCAGCACAAACGCGCTGACATCTTCGATCGATACCTTGAATTCTTCCGCCAGGAAGTAACGGAACCGGGCGCTGTCCAGCACACCAGCCATTCCGACAACCATGTTGTGCGGCAAGCCACAAGCGTCGCGCAGAACCTGCACCATCACATCAAGCGGGTTGGTAATGCAGATGACAAAGGCTTTCGGGCAGTTCTTCTTGATGCCTGCGCCGACAGATTTCATGACGTTGGTGTTAATACCGATCAGGTCGTCGCGGCTCATGCCCGGCTTGCGGGGAACACCTGCGGTCACGATAACCACATCCGCCCCACGAAGCGCAGTGTAACTGTTCGCGCCGGTGACTTTCGCGTCATACCCTTCGACCGGTGACCCTTCGACCAGATCCAGCGCCTTGCCCTGCGGCACGCCGTCAACGATATCGAAAAGGACAATGTCGCCCAGTTCCTTGATTCCGGCCAGCAGCGCCAGCGTACCACCGATATTACCAGCGCCGATAAGCGCAATCTTATTTCGTGCCATGAGAATCTCCCTATTCAGAACCGATGCGACCGCAGGGGAACAAATGTTTTTTTTGGCAACACTCATTCATACAGACGCGTTACAAATCCAAGTTGGTGGTACGACGACTCGGTCCGAGAAGCAAGGGCATCTGCCGTTTTCATTGGTTAAAATCGCCTTGAACCTGCGTTAGGTATACGGCCTAAATCTTAACAACTACTAATTGCGCCAAACATTTTCTGTTTGAGGTGTAGAGGCATCGCCCCCCTTTGCTCGCCATTCGAGCATCAAGGCCGCCAACTGACGCGGGCGCATCCCATAGGTCTCGTTCATTTTGACCCGCAGCATGCCGCCACCACTCAGGTCGTAGAATTCGACACTGGGGCCAATAACGCCTTTCCGAAGAACGATGTCGGAGATATTGGACCATATGTAATGCTTTGGCGTGTAAAGCTCGACGATGGTAAAGCCCTCCAGAGTGAGCGTCAGCGAGAAGGCGCCCCGCAGCAGATGCGCTGCATAATAAACGGAAGACGCCGCCATAAACCCGCCGGCAACCCAGGCATATTCAATGCCATCCCACCAGACCCAGAACAGAAACAAGGCACAGACCATGCTACCGAGGGAGATCGCGATACATTGGACTTTCGAGGGTACCAGCATCTGAAATTCGCTCGGCGTCGCTTCAACGTCACTCATGAGCACCACCGATATGCGGCTGATTCAGATATTCAGGGGATTGCATTTCCATCAGGCGGCTAACCGCGCGTTCGAATTCAAAGGCATGACGCCCTTCCGTGTAAAGCTGGTGGGGTGGCGTATCTGCCGCCATGATCAGGTTGACCTTGTGTTCGTATAACTCGTCTATCAGCAACATCAACCGCTTCGCTTCGTTGCGCCGGGATTCATCCAGCTTCGGCACACCATTCAGTATGACGGTGTGATAGCGTTCGGCCACCGCGATGTAATCGCCAGCGCCAAGCGGTTTTTCGCATAATTCACCAAACGTAAACCAGGCCACACCGCGCGCCGCCCGGGAAACATCCAAAGTCCGGCCCTTCACCTCGATCGTTTCCGGCTCGGCGACCGCACCTTCCGTCAATTCGGCAAAGTCCGTTTCCAGTGCTGCGGTTGACTCCGGGCCGAGCGGCGAAACAAATACTTCCATCGCCATGAGTCGTTCATGGCGGTAATCCGTCGGCGAATCCAGGTGAAGGATATCGAGCTTCTGCTTGATCAGGCCGATGAACGGCATAAACAGTTCCCGGTTCAGTCCATCCTTGTACAGAACATCCGGTGCAAAATTCGACGTGGCAACGACCACGACACCACGGGCGAACAACGCCTCGAACAGTCGCCCCAAAATCATCGCATCCGCGATATCAACGACGTGGAATTCATCAAAGCACAGCAGCCATGCGTCCCCGGCCAACTTGTCCGCAATTGTCGCAATGGGGTCGTCATCGCGCTTGTCTTTTTCGACCTTGCGCCAGCGGTGCATGCCTTCCTGCACCTCGATCATGAATTCATGGAAATGGACCCTGCGCTTGTGTTCGACTGTCGCGTGGTCGAAGAACAGATCCATCAACATCGATTTACCGCGCCCGACGCCGCCATAAATATAGAGCCCCATCGGGGGGTCTGCGACACGCCGGGCAAGCCCCAGGCGCGCTTTCCAGCCCTTGACCCCGGACGCGGGTTCATACCCTTTCAACCCGTTATGCAGGCTCTGAAATTTTTCGGCCGCCAGCTCCTGTATACCATCTGCCTTGAGCACGCCTTCACGGCGCATCTCACGATATGCGAACAGAGGGCCATCCGGCACGGGAAGTCTCCTTGGGCGTCTTCAGGGTTTGCGATTGCACAGCGTATCCCGGCAACCCTGTAACAGGTCTTAACAACAACTTCTACATTCGACTCGACGCATTATCCCTGTACTTCGGCTTTACGACGGGTCTGGGCGGAACGTCCCAAACTTTTCTCATGAAGACAAGGAAGGATCACAGAGCCCGGTAGTTGTCCGCGCTGGCGACCAATGCTATTTCTGGTTCGATAGCGAAACAGGTCCCGGGGTGGGTAAGCGTGGAAGAAAAGTCGTCAACAGAAATTCTGAACCTGTGGCGCGGGGCACTGGTCGAAAGTGTCCGGCGCGATTCACCCGACCTTTCCGCCCGACAAATGGCTCTGCTGCTGACGGTATACCTGACACCGCCGCCACACACCGTGCGTGGCCTTGCCGAAACTCTCAATATTTCCAAACCCGCGATCACTCGCGCGCTTGACCGGCTCAGCACCCTGGAAATGCTCCGCCGGAAACCGGATGAGAAGGATCGCCGCTCCATCGATGTGCAACGCACCGTAAAGGGTTCGGTCTATCTATCGGAATTCAGCGACCTGATACGGCGCGCCCTGCCGGAATAATTTGATCGCCAGACAGCCCCTCGAAAAAGCCCTTCAGTACCCGGCCCCCATATCGACAGTATTCAACGGCGGTTCCCCGGCCTCGATCCGCACGATATTGGCAACCACCTCCACTGCGGCCGAACGTGGCTGGGTCACACTGGCGATATGAGCGGTAACCGTGATGCGGGGATGCGACCAGAAAACATGATCCTTTGGCAGCGGTTCGGTCTCGAACACATCCAGTGTCGCGCCCGCAAGCTGGCCTGACTGCAGCGCCTCCAGGATATCCTCCTCGACCTGATGACCGCCGCGCGCCGCATTGATCAGCCACGCGCCCCGCGGCATGCTGGCAAACAGATCCCGGTTCAGGATACCCTCGGTTTCGGGGGTCAATGGCAGCAGGCAGACAAGGATTTCCGTCCGGGCAAGAAACGATACCAGCCCGTCGCTGCCATGGAAGGACTCGCCTCCCGGGAAATCCTTTGCCGTCCGGGACCAACAGGCAAGATCAAATCCAAACACACGCAGCGCCTCCGCCGCAGCCTGCCCCAGCACCCCGAATCCCATGATGCCAACCCGGCGATGCGGTGCGGTTGGCGTAATCAGTTCATTCCATTGACGCGCCCGCTGGGACTGCTGCAAGGCAGGCAAGTCGCGATGATAGCGCAGCACATGCAGCGCAACATATTCCGACATGCCCCGCGTCAGTTCCGGTTCAACCATGCGAACCACGGGAACGCCTTCGGGAAGGTCGACATCGCCAAGAAGATGATCGACGCCGGCACCGATGGAAAAGATGCATTTCAGATTCGGAAACCGGCGCAACGAGCCCTTTTCCGGTTTCCAGACAAACGCATATTCTATTTCGCTCAGATCACCCGGCGCCTGCCAGCTGCGGCAATCCAGTTCGGGACTTGCGAATTGAAATGCCTCGCGCCAGATCACGTCGCGGGCAAAATCGGATTTGATGATAAGGGCCATGAGCTCACACGTTGACGACACCACTGGCAACAGCCTGCTCGTCAAATTCGAGATCAAATGCTGCCGCCATCAGTGCCTTTGTATAGGCTTCCACCGGATTGTCGAAGATCGTTTCCGCCGGCCCCTGTTCAACCACCTTGCCCTCCTTCATGACAATCACATGATCTGCCAGCGCGCGGACGACCTTCAGGTCATGGCTGATGAACATAAATGCCAGTTTGTGCTTGCGCTGCAAACCGGTCAACAGATCGACGATCTGCGCCTGGACCGACATATCCAGCGCAGATGTCGGTTCATCGAGCACGATGAATTTCGGTTTGAGAACGATGGCACGGGCGATGGCGATGCGCTGGCGCTGGCCACCGGAAAATTCATGCGGGTAGCGGAACCGGCTTTCAGGATCGAGACCGACCTCTTGCAGGGCCTCGACCACCCGCGCATCCCGTTCTTCGCTGCTCAAGGATTCGCCATGAATTTTCAGCCCCTCGGCGACGATTTCGCCGATCGACATGCGCGGCGACAACGATCCATAAGGGTCCTGGAAGACAACCTGCATTTCGCGGCGTAGCGGCCGCATGTCATCCACAGACAACCCCTGAATTTCGTGGCCGTCAAATCGGATACCGCCGGTGGAATGCTCCAGCCGCAGCAGCGCCATGCCAAGCGTCGTCTTGCCCGAACCGGATTCGCCGACAACACCGACGGTCTGTCCTTCGCGCACTGTCACGGATATGCCGTCGACGGCGCGGACATGGTCAACCGTCCGTCGCAACACGCCCTTCTTGATCGGGAACCAGACCTTGACGTCCGTTCCTTCGATGATGACCGGCGCATCAGCGGCCGGCGACGACTTGGTCCCTTTCGGTTCCGCTTCGAGAAGCCGCTGGGTATAGGCGTCGATGGGGTTCGAGAATATTTGTTGCGTCGGGCCAGCCTCGACGATTTGGCCGTCCTGCATAACGCATACCGTATCCGCCATTTTGCGAACGATACCAAGGTCATGGGTGATGAACAGCATCGCCATCCCGAATTCCTGCTGCAGGTCCTTCAGCAGCTTCAGGATTTGCGCCTGGATCGTCACGTCCAGCGCCGTCGTCGGCTCGTCCGCGATCAGCAGGTCAGGTTCATTGGCCAGCGCCATGGCGATGATCACACGCTGACGCTGCCCGCCGGACAATTCGTGCGGATAAGCCGTCAGGCGTTGTTCGGCATTCCGCACGCCGACAAGGTTTAACAGTTCCAGCACACGGGCGCGTGCAGCCGTATCCGACATTCCCTTGTGCAGGGTCAGGGTTTCCGAAATCTGCTTCTCGATACTGTGCAGCGGATTGAGCGAGGTCATCGGCTCCTGGAAAATCATCGAAATCCGGTTGCCCCGGACCTTGCGCATCGCGGGTTCACTGGCGCCGACGACCTCTTCGCCCTTGAACCGGATGGAACCGTTCGGATGCCGCGCGACCGGATAGGGCAGCAATTGCAGGATCGACAGCGCCGTCACCGATTTACCCGATCCCGATTCACCAACCAGCGCCAGCGTTTCGCCCTTGTCGATTTCAAACGACACGTGCTTCACCGCATCGACCGTCCCGCCCGGCGTGACAAAACTGACAGACAGGTCATTCACAGTGAGGAGTTTTGCTTCTGCCATGATTCTTCCTAGCGCTGCGTCTTGCGCGGGTCGAAGGCGTCGCGAACCGCTTCGCCGATAAATACCATGAGCGTCAGCATCAGGCTGATAATGACAAACCCGGTAATGCCAAGCCACGGTGCCTGCAGGTTTTCCTTGCCCTGCTTCAACAGCTCGCCAAGCGACGGCGATCCGGGCGGCAGCCCGAAGCCAAGGAAATCGAGCGAGGTCAGCGTGACCAGCGCGCCCGAGGTAATGAACGGCAGGAAAGTCAACGTCGCCACCATCGCATTGGGCAGAACATGGCGGAACATGATGGTGCGGTCGGGAACGCCCAGCGCGCGCGCCGCCTTCACATATTCGAAATTGCGCGCCCGCAACACTTCGGCGCGCACCAGCCCAACCAGCGCCGTCCAGCTGAACAGCAGCAACAGGCCGAGCAGCAGCCAGAAGCTCGGCGTCACGATGCTTGCCATGATGATGAGGATGAATAGGGTCGGCATGCCGGCCCAGATTTCGATCAGCCGCTGGCCGAACAGGTCAATCATACCGCCAAAAAACCCCTGGATCGCGCCGACTGCAATGCCAATGATGGAACTGAAGATGGTCAGCAGCAACCCGAAAAGAACGGAAACCCGAAACCCGTAGATAATGCGTGCCACAACATCCCGGGACTGGTCATCAGTGCCGAGCCAATTGCGCGCCGTGGGCGGCGATGGGGCGGGCGTTTCCAGGTCGGTTATATTCGTATCGTAGCGATACCGGATCGGCGGCCACAGGATCCAGCCCTTTTCCTCGATCAGCTCCAAAACGAACGTGTCGGTGTAATCGGCCTCTGTCGGAAATTCCCCGCCAAACTCGGTCTCCGCATAGGAAACCAGAAAGGGCGTATAAAACCCGCCGTCATAGCGAATCAGAATCGGACGGTCATTGGCGACCATTTCCGCGAAGAGCGACAGGACGAACATCGCCAGAAAAATCCACAACGACCAGAACCCACGGCGATTGGCCGTGAAATTCTCGAGCCGGCGCCGGGTCAGCGGGCGGATGGGGATGCCAAGAAAACGATCCCGATGCATCGCCGTATCCGTCATCCCTGGCGGCTTTCAAAATCGATGCGCGGGTCAATCAGCATGTACAACACGTCGCTGACGATCCCCATCAGCAGGCCCAGCAACGTGAAGAAATACAGCGTGGCGAACATGATCGGATAGTCACGGTTGATAACCGCCTCAAACCCCAGCAAGCCAAGGCCATCGAGCGAGAAGATGATTTCGATCAGCAGCGTGCTGGTAAACAGGATACCGATAAAGGCCGACGGGAAACCCGCGATCACGATCAGCATGGCGTTCCGGAAGACGTGTCCATACAACACGCGGTTTTCGGTCAACCCCTTGGCGCGCGCCGTGATGACGAACTGCTTGTTGATTTCCTCCAGAAACGAATTCTTGGTCAGTAGCGTCAATGTCGCGAAGGACCCGATCAACAGGGCCGTTAGCGGCAATGCCAGGTGCCAGAAATAATCGGCGATCCGTGCCGGCCAGGACAACTGCTCCCAATTGTCGGACACCAGCCCGCGCAACGGAAACCAGTCCAGATACTGTCCGCCGGCAAATATGACGATCAGCAGAATGGCAAACAGGAAGGATGGCACCGCATTGCCGACAATCACGACAGTGCTGGTCCAGATATCGAAGCGCGTCCCGTCCCGGACCGCCTTGGCGATCCCCAGCGGGATAGAGATCAGATAGACGAGCAGCGTTGTCCACAAACCCAGTGAGATCGACACCGGCATCTTTTCCAGCACGAGATCGATGACCGCCTGGTCCCGAAAGAAGCTATTGCCGAAATCGAAGGTCGCGTAATTTCCAAGCATCAACAAGAAGCGTTCCAGCGGCGGCTTATCAAACCCGAACTGTTTTTCGATACTTTTGATAAATGCCGGATCCAGACCCTGCGCGCCCCGGTACTGGCTGTCGCCGGAAGCACCATTCCCTGCAGAAGGCCGGTTACCGCCGACTTCCGCGCCGGCAGGCCCGCCGATCCGCGCCGTTGCGCTGACAGCCGTGCCGTCGAGTTCTGCCAGTATCTGCTCCACTGGACCACCCGGCGCAAACTGAACGATCCCGAAATTGATCGCCATGATGACGAACAGGGTTGGGATAACCAGCAATACGCGGCGGATAATATAGGGAAGCATTGGTTATGATTATCCGGCCGACTATTTCTTTGTCTCAGCCCGCCGCAACTGCGACAGCTTCGCATCTTTCACAGGATCAATCCACCACGAGAAAAACTGCGTCCCCTGATCGGGAATAACCGGCGGTTGGGTAAATCGGTCCCAATAGACATAGCGGTCATAGGGAATATGCCAGTGCGGAATGACGAGATGCTGCCATAGCAACACCGTATCGAGCGCACGGACACTGTTTACCAGGCTGCGGCGATCCGGCGCCGCAATAACCTGGTCGATCAATGCATCGATCACCGGGTTGCTAATCCCGGACAGGTTCCGGCTACCGTTTCGGGCCGCCGATTCCGTGCCCCAGAAATCGCGCTGTTCGTTACCCGGGGACGCGGACTGTCCCCAACTACCCACCACAATGTCGAAATCAAAATTATCGCGCCGCTCTTTATACTGCGAAGAATCGACGGTCCGGACGCTGGCGTCGATTCCCAACCGTTTCAGGTTGCTCGTGAAAGGCAGGGCAATACGTTCGAACAGTGGACTGACCAGCAGTATTTCGAAGGTAAACACGTCGCCTGTCTTGTCGTTGGTCAGTTTCTTCGTTTTCGGATCAACCACCCATCCCGCTTCACGCAACAGCTTCAATGCCGCCCGCAGGTTTTTACGGATATTGCCACTTCCATCAGTTTTCGGCGGCACATAGGACGTCGTAAACAATTCCTCAGGAAGCTGCCCGCGATAGGGCTCCAACAGATCAAGAACGGCGCCTTCAGGCGCGCCGGTCGATGCCAATTCCGAATTGTCAAAATAACTGTGCGTCCGGACATACTGCCCGTAGAACAGCGCCTTGTTGGACCATTCGAAATCGAACGCATAGGAAAGCGCCTGCCGGACCTTCGGGTCCTTGAAGATCGCGCGGCGCTGGTTCATGACAAACCCTTGCATTCCCGCGGTTCGATTATGATCGAAGGTCTTCTTCATCATCGATCCGTCGCGAACGGCCGAAACGTCATAGGCCGTCGCCCAGGCCTTCGACGAATTTTCGGCCCGGTAGTCGAATGCGCCTGATTTGAACGCTTCGATCGCAACCGTCTCATCCCGGTAATAGTCAAAGCGGATACGATCGAAATTCCAGAAGCCTTTCTGGGTCGGATGTTCCGCGCCCCAGTAGTCAGCGACCCGCTCGTAAACGATATGCCGGTTCGGCTCGAAATCAACGATACGGTATGGCCCGCTGCCCAGCGGCGGTTCCAGTGTCGTCGCCTCGAAGTCACGCCCATCCCAGTAATGCTTGGGCAGGACCGGCGCCTGCCCCACGATCAACGGCAATTCACGGTTGGTACCGCCCGTAAATACAAACTTGACCGTCCGCTCGCCCGTTTTCGTCGGCGTTTCGACATTGGCGTAATAATAGCGAAAAAAGGGCGCGCCTTTTTCCTTCAATGTTTCGAAGCTCCAGATAACGTCATCTACCGTCACCGGTTTGCCATCATGCCATTTCGCATCAGCCCGCAAGGTAAAGGCGACCCAGGACCGGTCCGCCGGCATTTCGATGGTTTCGGCCAGCAATCCGTATTCGCTGAACGGCTCATCAGCCGAAGAGGTCATCAGCGTCTCGAACAAAAAGCTGGTCCCCGCTGCCGGGCGCCCCTTGATGACATAGGGGTTGAATGTGTCGAAACCGCCTGACGCCCAAAGCCGCACCTCGCCCCCCTTGGGCGCGTCCGGATTGACGTAGTCGAAATACTTGAAATCTGCCGGGTATTTCAGATCGCCATGCATGGCAATGCCGTGACTGACAGATGTCTGCGACAGGGCCGGCGTGACGGAGAGAAAAACGCTGGCGACGATGGCTCCGAGAATACGGCGGATCACATTCGGCTCCTTCTCTAGGCACGTTTGACGGTGACGGCGTTAGCATAACCGATAACCGACACGATACTTGGTCTTTTGTAACGCTGATTTCCAGCTTTGCGCGGTGATTTACCCCGCCAATAGTGACAAAGCCGCCGCATGCAGCGCCGGCGTGCTTGCCGCAAGGACGCTACCACCGTCAGAAGTCGAGGACAGTGGCTTACCCTGCCAGTCCGTCACCACGCCCCCCGCGTTTTCGACGACAGCCGCCGGTGCGGCGTAATCCCAGACATGGAGTTCCGCTTCGATCACCAGGTCGGTATGCCCGGAAGCCAGCAACCCGAAGGCATAGCAATCGGCGCCGTAGCGTGTGAACCGGGCCCCGTCGCGAACCCGGTGGAATGCCGCCTGCGTCTCTTCCGTCGAAAAATACTCGGGCGCCGTCGTGAACAACCGCGCCTGCGACAGCTCAGTACAGCCACTGACCTGCGCAGCTGTGCCGTTCAGCGTCGTCGGCCGCCCGGCCGCGCCAAGCCAGCGCTCTTCGGTAATCGGCTGGTCAATCAATCCGAGCACAAAGTTCCCGTCAATCGCGAGACCAACCAGCGTACCGAACATCGCAACACCCGACGCGAAAGCCGACGTGCCGTCAATTGGATCCAGAATCCACTGCACACCGGTCGAAACCGGTGTACCGCCCATCTCTTCTCCAAGAATTTCATGATCGGGGCAGGTTTCACGCAGGATTTCGCGCATCGCGGCCTCAACCTCACGGTCGGCACGCGTTACCGGCGTATCATCGGCTTTGGTTTCAATATCAAGCGGCGCGCGGAAATACCGCTGCGCAATCGGACGCGCCGCATCGGCCAGCCTTACGGCGATATCCAGATAATCGGGAGGGCAGCGCATGCCAGCCGCCAATCCCATCAAATCGCCTACTGCAGCGGGATCGGCGAATCCGCCTTGTCGCGCAGGTACCGAACCATGGCGGCACGATCGGCTGTTTTCTTGAAGCCCGCGAAATTCATCTTCGTGCCCTTTGCGAAGGTTTTCGGCTTGAGCAGGAAGGCATTCAGATCGGCAACAGTCCAATTGCCGCCCATATCCTTCAGTACGCCGGAATAACTGAAACCAGCCACCTTTGCGCGGGGACCGCCAACGACGTTCCACAAGTTCGGACCAACCTTGTTCGCCCCGCCCTTATCGAATGTATGGCAGGCCGTACATTTCTTCGCGAGCTTTTCACCATTCGCCGGATCGGCCGCCGCGAGCAACGCTGCGATCGGCTCAGGGCCCGCCGGTGCTGCCGCCGTCTGGGTTTCAGCCGGGGCATTGCCGCCAATGGCATAAACAGGTTCGTCGAGTTCGCCCGGGTGATAGGCCAAGTTTGCAATGAAACCACTGGTCATTGCGATCAACCCAGCCAAAATCAGCGCGCCCATGACCTTGTTCATAAAAAGCGGATCACTGTTCATGCCTAATATCCCCTCTTTTACCCGACCGTTGCAGTGTTCGCCCGTATGCGACACGCCTGCTTTCGGCACCTTACCGATTCGGCGCAATTAGCCCTACGCCATCCCGTGCGAGCGGTATAATGTGCCTCGGCGCGGATTGCAATGTCGCGCACAAGCAGAAACAACCGCAAATCGCGGCGTCCGACCGCCGGGAAACATCAATATTATTACAGCCACTGGTTTACATGTCCTTACCAAAAAATCCCATTGTGATCATCCCCGCGCGGATGAGCTCCACCCGCCTTCCCGATAAACCCATGGCCGATATTCACGGCGCCCCCATGATCGTGCATGTCTGGCGAAGGGCCATGGAAGCAAATATCGGTCAGGTCGTCGTCGCCGCAGCAGAGCCCGAAATCGCCGATGTGATCACGGCTGCCGGGGGAAAGGCCGTCCTGACAGACCCTGACCATCCTTCAGGTTCCGACCGGATATACGAAGCGCTGCAGAAATCCGACCCTGCCAGACAATACGATGCGATCGTCAATATTCAGGGTGACCTGCCGACCATTTCAGCCGATGCCATCCGCGCTGTATTCAAACCGCTGGAAAATGCGACCGTTGATATCGCCACCCTTGGCGTCGAAATTACGGACGAGTCGGAAAAAACCAACGCCAACATCGTCAAGGCCGTGGCCGGAATCCCCGCACATGCGACAACGGGTCGCGCCCTGTATTTCACCCGGGCGACCGCCCCCTGGGGCGAGGGACCGCTATATCACCACATCGGTTTGTATGCATATCGCCGCGCCGCGCTGGAACGATTCGTTGCCTTGCCACCCGGTGTCCTGGAGCAACGCGAGCGGCTGGAACAACTTCGGGCGCTGGAAGCAGGCATGCGGATCGACCTCGCGCTCGTTGACACGGTTCCGCTCGGTGTCGATACTCCCGCCGACTTGGACAAGGCGCGAAATTCCCTTGCTTCCTGAATAACTTAACTCTCTGCAAAGCAAAGAAGAACGAGATGCCTTCCGCTTCAGACAATATCATTGCATATCAGGGCCAACCCGGTGCGAATTCCGACATGGCCTGCCATACGGTTTACCCCGATATGGAAACCCTGCCCTGCGCGTCATTCGAAGACGTGTTTGCGGCCGTTCGTGACGGTCATGCACGCTTGGCAATGATCCCGATTGAAAATTCCATCGCCGGACGCGTAGCGGATATCCATCATCTGCTGCCGGATTCACACCTGCATATCATTGCCGAACATTTCCAGCCGGTGCGCTATCTGTTGCTGGCAAACAAAGGGACAAAGATCGAAGACCTCGAATATGTCTTCAGTCATCACCAATCCCTGTCGCAATGTCGCGAAAGCCTGCGAGAACTGGGCCTGACACCGATGATTCATGCCGACAATGCCGGCGCAGCGAAAGATCTGGCGGAAAAGCCCGTTCCCAATCATGGCGCGCTTTCATCGCATCTCGCCGCCGAAATTTACGACCTGGATATCCTGAAGCGGGATATGGAAGATCATTCCCATAACACAACGCGCTTCATCATCATGGCGAATGAACCAATCGACCCGGAACAGGACCAGGGCCCGATCGTGACCTCTTTCGTGTTCCAGGTTCGCAACGTTCCGGCAGCGCTATACAAGGCAATGGGCGGATTCGCGACCAATGGCGTTAATATGACGAAGCTGGAATCATACATGATCAATGGCGAATTCACCGCCACCCAGTTTTATGCCGACATCGAAGGACACCCCAGTGACACATCCGTAAGGCTGGCACTGGAAGAACTCGGCTTTTTCAGCCGTCAAGTGAAGGTACTGGGCGTTTATCCGGCCAACCCGCAGCGTTACGAAACACGCTGACGGCGAAACCCGGACCATTCGAACAATCAGTCTTCGCCACGCATCCAGCCATCAATCAATCGGCGCGAAATAGAATCCTTGCGCGGCAGGCGGAACGTGTCGTCCTCGGGCGAATTCAGCAACTGATCACGGGTAAACCAGGCAGCGTCCTCAAGTTCCTCCCGATCCACATTCAGCGTCATATCCGTTGCCCGGGCGGCGAAACCCAGCATGATCGAGGACGGAAACGGCCAGGGCTGTGACGAGTGATAATGGACGTCGGTGACGGGCACCCCCGCTTCCTCGAACACTTCCCGAGCGACTGCATCTTCCAGTGATTCACCTGATTCGACAAAACCGGCCAGTACAGAATGCTGCCCCGCCGGCCAGTTGCGTTGCCGGCCAAGGATCAGCCGGTCACCCCCGTCATGGACCAACATAATGACCGCCGGATCGATTCGCGGGAAAACCTGTGAATTGCAGTCTGCATTTGTACATTGCCGCATATGGCCCGCTTCGCGGATTTCAGTCGGGCTGCCGCAGATACCGCAAAATTTATGCCTCAAATGCCATTGGAGCGTCGCCCGGGCATAAACAAGCAGCGCACCTTCCTCGTGCGACAGTAATTGCCCGACCCCGCGCATGTCGCGGAACTGGCCGTGCTCTTCCAGCGGTGGGTCTTCATAGCCCGAGAAATCGGCGGCGAAATGGGGAACATCGCCAACAAGACCGAGGAACACCACCGTCTCGGCGCCCATCAACAGCCCACGGCTCGATTCCAAGACAACACCCTGAGGCGTCGTCCCATGTCCGATGAGGTTCTGCATGCGCCAGAGCGGCACAATTCGGGCCTGCCGGTTACCAAGCTGCTCGGCAATCCAACTTTCATCGGATCGAAGATGTGCAGCGCGATCGACGCCGCCGGATGCATAAAAATTAGGCGATTTCATAGCCGGAACACTGCCATGCTTTGCCCGATGGTGCAATTCACCGCATGCGGCAACGACTCTTCTTGCCCGACCGGGCATGAATCCTGATATAGTGTCTTTGGAAGGCTGGCGTGCGGACGAGTCCCTCGCCAACCCGGTCAGATCCGGAAGGAAGCAGCCGTAACGAGTTCGATCCGGGTCGTGCGTCCAGTCTTCCACTCAGTTTCTTTAAACGATGACAGACGTTTCCTGACGATATGAACGACAGCCCTCTTTCCGGCGGATATCGCGTTCTCGCACGCAAGTACCGTCCGCGCGGATTCGATGAGCTGATCGGACAGGAAGCGCTCGTCCGGACACTCTCGAACGCAATATCATCCGGCCGGATCGCACATGCTTTCGTGCTGACCGGTGTGCGTGGCGTTGGCAAGACCACGACCGCCCGTATCATTGCGCGGGCGTTGAACTGTGTCGGACCGGACGGCAATGGCGGCCCCACAATCGCCCCCTGCGGTGAATGCGACCATTGCAAATCCATCGCGGAAGACCGTCATGTCGATGTCATCGAGATGGACGCCGCCAGCCGCACAGGCATCGACGACATTCGGGAACTGATTGAAGGCGTGCGCTACAAGCCGGTTTCCGCGCGCTACAAAGTCTACATTATCGACGAAGTCCACATGCTGTCGCGCCAGGCTTTCAACGGCCTGCTGAAAACACTGGAAGAACCACCCGACCACGTCATCTTTGTCTTCGCCACAACGGAAATCCGCAAGGTACCCGTTACTGTACTGTCTCGCTGCCAGCGGTTCGACCTGCGCCGGGTAGAACGCGACCTGCTGACGACACATTTTCAGTCGATCGCCGCGAAAGAAGGCGTTCAGATCGAGGATGCCGCGCTCGACATTATCGCCCGCGCCGCCGACGGATCGGTGCGTGACGGGCTGTCCCTGCTCGACCAGGCCATCGCGCTATCTGCCGAAATTGTGACGGCGACACAGATTCGCGACATGCTGGGCCTCGCGGACCGCAGCGCCGTGTTCGATCTGTTCGATGCGCTGATGTCCGGCAAAATCGCCGGCGCTCTGGACCAGTTCCAGGCAATGTATCGTGACGGCGCCGACCCGGTCATCATCCTGGAAGACCTGCTGGAACTGACCCACTGGCTGACCCGCGTAAAGATTGCCCCGGCGCTGGCGGAAGAACCCGGTGTGCCGGAAGAAGAACGGGTCAAGGGCGCGCAGATGTCCCAGGCGCTGACCATGCCGATTCTGACCCGCAGTTGGCAGATGTTGTTGAAAGGACTGGGCGAGGTACAGGCCGCGCCATCGCCATTGTCAGCGGCCGAAATGGTTCTGGTCCGCCTGACCCACGCTGCTGACATGCCGCCACCGGCGGAATTGCTGAAAGTCATTAAAGACGGAACGGGCACTGCGCCGTCCACGGCACCGGCGGCGGCGCCCCCGGTAGCCGCGCCAACGACGAGCGCGGCGATGGATCCTGGCCCAACCGTCCCTACTCGTGAACAATCACCCGCGGCACCGCCGACGATGATGGCGACACCACGCGCGGAAACCGGACCCGGCGGAACCGCCATGGCGGCACAGATGCCGGCCCCGGACGCTTATCCCGACGACATGCCGATGCCCGATATAGAGGCCTATGACGATATCGGGCCGGCACCGGACTTCAATCCGGACGATATGCCAATCGACGCACCGATTGCATATAACCTTGCCCGGTACGACGATGTTGTCGGTCTGTTCGATAAAAAACGCGAAGGCATTCTGACCGCGCATCTTCGGCAGGATGTCCATCTGGTGGATTTTTCACCGAACCGCATTGAATTCCGGCCCGGGCCGATGGCGCCAAAGGATCTTGCGAACCGGATGGGGCGGATGCTGTCCGACTGGACCGGCGACCGCTGGATTGTCAGTGTCTCCGATGCGGAAGGGGCACCGACCCTGGCCGAGCAGGAGGCCGCGATAGAAGCAGCGCGCATGGATGCGGCCAATAAAACACCGTTGGTCAACGCCGTGAAAGAAGCCTTTCCAGGCGCCAAGGTGATAAAGGTCGTTGATCGGCCGGTAAACGAACAAAGCGAAAGCAAGGAGAAGAAGCAGTCATGAAAAATCTTGGCCAGTTGATGAAACAGGCGCAGGAAATGCAGACCAAAATGGCAGAGATGCAGGAGCGTCTCGCCGAGACGGAAGTTATCGGTCAGTCCGGCGCGGGCATGGTTACCGTGACACTGAACGGCAAGGGTGAAATGCGCAGCGTGAAGGTCGACCCGTCGCTGATTATTCCCGCCGAGGCCGAGGTCATGGAAGACCTGATTACCGCAGCGCATAATGATGCGCTCTCGAAAGTGGAGGCACAAAAGAAAGAAGAATCATCGAAGATGATGGGTGGGCTCCAACTTCCCCCCGGCTTCAAACTGCCGTTCTAAGCGCATCTGATTTCCTCACCCAATGCGTGAAGTCGAACACCTCATTCAATTGCTTTCCCGCCTGCCGGGGCTGGGGCCGCGTTCCGCGCGCCGCGCCGCGCTGCATCTGATCAAGAAGCCCGAAACGTTGATGGAGCCGCTTGCAAAAGCGCTGAACACGACGGCTGCCGCGATTCGTACCTGCAGTAATTGCGGCAATGTCGATACGGTCGACCCTTGCGCTATATGCGCGGACACGGAACGGGACGGGTCGATACTCTGCGTGGTCGAAGAGGTCGCAGACCTGTGGGCACTCGAACGAACGGACGTGTTTTCAGGGCGCTACCATGTGCTTGGCGGACGATTATCAGCGCTGGATGGAATCGGACCGGAAGACCTAAACATTCCAGGGCTGATTTCCCGCGCCGAGACCCAGGCCATCACCGAAGTCATTCTGGCGACAAACCTGACCGTGGACGGTCAGACAACCGCCCATTACCTGACCGACCGGCTGACAGCCGCGAACGTTACCGTAACGCAGCTGGCGCATGGCGTACCCGTCGGCGGCGAACTCGACTATCTGGACGACGGCACCCTGACCGCGGCATTGCGGGCGCGCCGTTAACACACTGCCCGATACGAACCCTGTTGCTGCCGCGCTTTGGCCACAATGAAACAGTTTCATTCGGCTTCAGATGTTGAAGGAGAGATATTTGTCCAAGTTCCGAATTGTCGCGCTCGCAATGCTGCTGCCAATTGCCGTTGCAGAGACACATGCCGACGAACAGGTCACCACGGCGATGGACCGGACGGGTCTTACTCTGACGGTCTATCAGGGTAACCTGACCCTGATTCACGAAGAACGCCGCATCGCCGTGAATCGGGACATTACCAGCCTTGCCGTAACCGACATCCCCCCGGCAATCATTCCTGAATCCGTTTCGGCCAGCAGTTCGCCATCCGACAAATTGCGTGTAACCGGGCAAGTGTTCGAAACCGGCGTGTTGACCCCGGAAGCATTACTTGGCGCCGCCGTCGGAAAATCTGTTCAAATCGTCCATACCAGTACGCTTTCAGGCGAAGAGACCTTCGTTTCCGCCGACGTACTGCGTGCCCAGGGCCGGGAAGCGCTTGTACGGACTGAAGACGGCATCCGTTCTGTCACGACAGATCGCATCGTCTTTGATTCGCTGCCGCCAGGGTTGCGCAGTAAACCGACGCTGGTACTCGACCTTGCCACCGATGGCACGACGGCGCCGGGACATCTGACGTTGCGCTATCTGACCAGCGGGCTGAACTGGCGCACGGATTATGTCGCCGAGCTGAACGAAAGCGAAACCGCCATTCGCCTGACAGGCTGGGTCAGCCTGACCAACAATTCAGGAATCCCGTTCCGGGACGCAACCCTGCGCCTCGTTTCCGGGTCGCTAAACCGCGCCGGCGGCGACAGAAACCGCGGGGTTTCGAAAGCACTGATGATGCGCGCCGAAGCCATGGCGCCGGCACCGAGCCAATCTGTTGTATCTGACCTCCACATCTTCGATTTCGATCATTCCGTTTCCGTCAGCGGCAAGGAAACACGCCAACTGGCGCTGCTCCCCGCAACGGAGGTCCCCGTGGAGAAAGAATATCGGCTCGAGGGCAATGGCGGACAGTTCAATCGGCCGGTCAACGGTCTGCAGCGCAACAACCCGTCGATTCGCTTCCATATCCGCAATACGGTGGCGGATGGGCTGGGACGCGGACTGCCCGGCGGTGCCATGCGTTTCTACGCCACCGACAAGGGTGGATCGCTGCTGCTCGGCGAGAACAATATCGGGTATACGCCCCCCGGGGAAAAAGTAACGGTCACGGTTGGCCGCGCCATCGACATTACCAGTGAACGACGGCAGACCGACTTTCGCCGCGACGGCCTGCCCAAAAATGTCATGGAAACAGCGCATGCCATTGTCCTGCGCAACGGGTCGCCCCGCGATGTTTCCGTCACGGTTGTCGAAAATATTCCAGGCGACTGGACCATGCTGTCGGAATCCCAATCGCATACCAAGGAAAGTGCCGGACAGGCCGCGTGGGATGTCGCCATTCCCGCCGGCGGCAAAACCGAACTGACATACCGGGTCCGCACCAGGTTCTGATCACTCGCTCGCGGGCGGCAACAGTTCTCGCGGCGCATCAACGGTTTTGGAATCAGTATCGATAGCGTCGGAAATTTCCGTTTCCACGACCTGAAAACCAGGCAGGGCCTTGGGAATTCCCTTGGAGGGCGCCTCAATTCCCTGTTCGATCAGTTTCCGGGCGCGGGGCAGGACGCGTGAATTGACCGACCCGGACAGTTTTCCATAGGCCGTGGCAGCGGTTTTCAGCCCCCGCCCGACACCACCGACATGGTTGAGCATCACCGTGACACTTTCGATCAGCTCATGGACAGTTTCAACGATGCGATCGCGGTTCTCTGCCTGCCGACCCAGATTGATATGCAGCCCTGCCACGCCCATCGCCGTCCACAGGCTGTTCGGTCCGGCAACATAGATATTGTGTTGCGACGCCTTGCGCTGAAAATCGGGATCAGCCCGCTGCACCTTCTCGACAGCCGCGTCATTGGGCAGCCACATAATACTGATCAGCTGTGCCGCCTCGCGCCCGTGCCCTGCAGCCTTGTAGTCGGCCTGCACGGCAGCACGGTAGTTGCGGCCCGCCAGATCGCGCAGATGCTGGTTCATGCTGGTTGACAGGCGGGCATTGGCCGCCGCTTCCGATACTTCATCTTCCGCGCGGGCCAGTTCCAATATGTGTTTCGAGGCCTTGCTATCGACCACCAGTACCGTATCGCCGGGCAGGAAGACCAGCGCATCCGGCCGCAACCGGCTGCCCTCACCGGAATCAACCGTGTATTGCAGGACATAATCACGACCCGGCGTCAGCCCGAATGATTTCAGCGTGTTTTCCAAAACCGTTTCGGCGGCATAACCAGCGCTGCTCGGATTCGATAACGCGCGCTCGATCACGTTGACCGTCTCGCGGCTCTGGCCGACCTGATCGTGCAGCGATGACACCGTTTTCGACAGGGTGTCGAACTGCGTCAGCAAGTGCTTCGTGGCATCGCCGACGCGTTTTTCGCCGTCTTCTTTCGCCGATTTGGCTTCGCGCTTGTGATCCTCTAGCAGTTTATTGGACAACTGCGTCGCAGTGTTCAGCATCGCCGACCGGGCCGCCGCCAGGGATTCTTCCTTGGTTTTCTCCCAATCGGCCATGCGGGTGCGGATGGATTCTGTTTCCTGCTTCGCCAATGCGGTCGCCTGTTCCGCTGCCGCGCGGGCCTGACGGGCCGATTCCAGTTCCGTCACCAGTCTCGACTGCTCTGCCTGGCTGCTGGTCAGTTGCGATTCGGCCAATGAAAGGCGCGTTTCCGCTTCGGTCGTCCGCCGAAGATGGTCGCTTACCGCGCCATCCACCGTCGCAATACGCTGCCGTTCGACAGCAAGCTCTGCCTGCACAACCGCCAGTTCACGGCCGAGCCCCCGAACGCGCATGACGCCCAGCATGACTGCAATCGCAAGCGCCGCCCCGAGACCGAGTATCAGAGGATCCATCCGTTCTCTCCAAAATAACTGTTGCTGCAATTATACCCTGAGTCGCGCCCCTTGCCTTGACGAAGCGGGCTTTCGGCCATAGGTAGGGTCAATCAGGAACGAATGAGAAACAATATGGCTGTGTTGCCGATCATCGTCGCACCCGACAAGCGACTGAAAACAAAATGTAAATCTGTTGATTCTGTCGATGAAAATATCGTGCAGCTGATGGCGGATATGCTGGAAACGATGTATCTGGCACCCGGTATCGGGCTGGCGGCGCCACAGATCGGCGTGACCAAACGCATAATTGTCGTTGATACGGCCGGCAAGGACGAGGACCCGCAGCCCTACAAGATGGTCAATCCCGAACTACTGGGTGTATCCGAAGAAACCTGGATTCATGAAGAAGGGTGCTTATCGTTACCCGAACATTACGCTGATGTTGAGCGGCCCGAGCGGATCGCCGTGCGGTATCTTGACGAAACCGGCACGCGCAAAGAGCTGGAAGCCGACGGATTACTGGCAACCTGCATCCAGCACGAGATGGATCACCTGGACGGTTTGTTATTCGTCGACCATATCTCTGCACTGAAACGTAATATGATCCTGCGCAAGCTGACCAAGAGCAAGAAGCTCGACCTGGCCAACGCGGCCGAATAGCGCCCATGACCGGCCCCCTGCGTCTCGCCTATATGGGCACGCCCGATTTCGCGGTTCCCGCGCTGCGGGCGCTGATCGCAGCCGGGCACGATATTGTCTGTGTCTACAGTCAGCCGCCCAGACCCGCCGGACGCGGTCAAAAACAGCGACTGTCTGCCGTTCACGCCTTCGCCGAAGCACAGGGAATCCCCGTTCGAACCCCAAAATCATTGCGCGATCCGGCGGAACAGCAGGAATTTTCCGCCCTTGCACTGGATGCGGCCATTGTGGCGGCCTATGGGCTGATATTGCCAAAGGCCATCCTGAATGCACCGAAACTTGGCTGCTTCAATATCCACGCATCATTGTTACCGCGCTGGCGCGGTGCCGCCCCTATTCATCGGGCCATTCTGGCTGGCGACAGTGAAACCGGCGTGACCATCATGCAGATGGATGAAGGGCTCGATACCGGCGACATGATCCGGGTTGAATCGGTACCAATCAGCGACGGGACAACCGCATCCAACCTGCATGATGCCTTGGCCGACCTTGGTGCAGAACTGATTGTCGCGGCACTGGAAAGTGTCGTCGCAGGTACGGCGACAGCGACGCCGCAGCCGGAACAAGGCGTCACATACGCCACGAAGCTCTCCAAGGATGAAGGGCGGTTGGACTGGCGCCGAAGCGCCATTGAACTGGCACGGGCCGTTCGCGCGTACACGCCCTGGCCTGGTGCCTGGTTCGACCATGGCAATACCCGGATCAAGGTACTGGCCGCAGAAACGGTGCCTGAAAACGGTGCCCCCGGTACCGTTCTGGACGACCAATTGACCATCGCCTGCGGCGACGGCGCGTTGCGCCTTCGCACGGTACAGCGCAGCGGCAAAGGACCTGTGGACGCCCAGTCTTTTGTGCGCGGATACGACCTGCCCCCAGGCACACTTCTGTCATGAGCCGGTGGAAGATCACCATCGAATATGATGGCGGTCCCTTTGTCGGCTGGCAGCGGCAGGATAACGGTTATTCCGTGCAGGCCGCCATTGAGGACGCAATCCGCGGTTTCGTTGGCAAGGATGTCACAGTGCACGGTGCCGGCCGCACGGATTCCGGGGTGCATGCATTGGCCCAGGTTGCCCATTTTGATCTCGACCGGGACGCTGATGCGAAAACAGTTCGCGATGCGCTGAACTATCACCTGAAAGGCGTTGCCGTTACGATTATGGATGCAGAAGCCGTACCGGATGATTTCCACGCGAGGTTTTCCGCGACGGGCCGTCACTACCTGTACCGGATTCTGAATAGACGCGGCCCACCGGCGCTCGAACAGGGGCGGGTCTGGCATGTGATACGGGCCCTGGATGCCGAGGCAATGAACGCCGCCGCCCAGGTCCTTGTCGGCAAGCATGATTTTACGAGCTTCCGTTCGATTCATTGCCAGGCGGAATCGGCAGTAAAAACACTCGGCGCAATCCGTGTTACCCGAAATAACGATGAAATACACATCGTCGCCGAAGCCCGGTCCTTCCTACACAATCAGGTCCGTATTCTCACCGGCACCCTGAAGATGGTCGGCGAAGGTTCCTGGCCAGCAGCACGCGTGCGCGAAGCCCTGCAAGCATGCGACCGGGCGGCCGGGGGACCGACAGCACCACCAACCGGGCTTTATCTGACGCGCGTCGTTTATTGACGTCGCCTATTCAGCATCCTCTTCGCGCATCTGCCGCATCGTGATCCACAGCAAATAGAGCAGAAACCCGACCCCTGCCATGATAGCGGCCGGAACCCATCCAAATGCATTTTCAATGACGACGAGAACCGCCAGCGCGATCAGCGTCAGCAATACCCGTTTCAAGAAGCTGACCATGGGTTCCCCTTTCCGGCGGGATTTCAGCCGTGCAACATGCCGATCGTGATGCTGCGGACAAACTGACTTAAAAGGTATTCGCCGAACACCATCGCTGCGGCCGCCCCCGACGACACATCAAGCGCCACCCGCAGAATATACCAGTGATAATATAGCAGAACAGCCATCACGCAGAAGGTGACAACAGCGACAACACCTTCGGGAAGCTGCAATACGAACAACAGAAGCAACACTAGCAGAAAAAGTGTGATCTGAATTACGGTCGCCCAGTTATACGCGACAATATAGCGAATATAGTTGTCATCGCGACTTACTGCGGAAGCGACATAGGCCATTGCCAGCGGCCATGACACCCAACCGATGACATAGCCTATTCCCTCAACTGATATTATTCGAAGAAGGCCAACGCCCTCGTAGACATCACTCGGCGCGAAGCCAATCCAGGCGATATAGCCGGGCAATATGAGCAGGGCACAGAAGAATGACTTCCAGTATCCGTCGATCGAATTGTCGAGCCATTCAACACCACGAGGATCGCGCAATAGCAGGCGCCAAACGCCGTAAAGCGAAATCAGAACCTCGTGGCGGGTAATCACTTGAAATAGCCGTGCAACACCGCCTCGTAGATATCCGTCAGATTTTCGATATCGCGAACGGCGACCTGCTCATCCGCCTTATGCATGGTCTGCCCAACAAGGCCAAATTCGGCCACAGGGCAGTAATCCTTGATGAAACGGGCATCCGACGTGCCACCCGTTGTGCTGAGTTCCGGCCGCTCGCCCAACACTTTCTCACAGGCATCAGATACGATATCGCTAAGCTGCCCCGGCGGCGTCAGGAAGGATTCGCCACTGACTTCGATATGAAGGTCGTATTTTCCACCGTCGCCTATCGACGCATCAAAGACCTTGTGCAGCCATTCGGTCAGCTTGGCGGAACTGTGCAGATCGTTGAACCGGATATTGAAGGTTGCCCGCGCCTCGCCGGGAATGACATTTGTCGTCGGATTCCCCACATCGATCGTCGATATCTGCAGCGTGGAAGGCTGGAAATGATCCGACCCTTCATCCAGCGGTTCCGCCGTCAGCGCCCGTAACATGTCGACGATCCGGTGCGCCGCGTTGTCTGCCAGGTGTGGATAGGCGGTATGCCCCTGTTCGCCACGCACGGTCAGCCAACCGTTCATGCTGCCACGGCGACCGATCTTCATCATTTCGCCGAGCCGCGTCGGGTTGGTTGGTTCACCGACAATGCAGATATCGATATCTTCGTCGTTCTCGGTCAGCCATTGCAGCATTTTCTTTGTGCCATTGACCGACGGCCCTTCTTCATCCCCCGTAATCAGCAGGCTTATCGACCCTTCCGGCGTTTTGTCACGCAGCATACGCTGCACCGCGACCACAAACGCCGCGATGGCGCTTTTCATGTCGGTCGCCCCCCGGCCATACAGCACACCATCGCGGATTTCCGCCGCGAAGGGGTCGACACTCCACGATTCGGTCGGCCCCGTTGGAACGACATCCGTATGCCCTGCAAAGCAGAAATTCGGGCGGGCCGTGCCATATCGGGCATAAAGGTTGTCAACATCGGGCGTCCCTTCCGCCGAGAACGGAAGCCGGTGACAGGTAAAGCCCATGCCTTCGAGGGTCGACTGCAACAGGTCCAATGCCCCGCCTTCAATCGGCGTAACACTGGGACAGCGAATCAGATCCCGCGCCAGGGCAACCGCGTCATGCATCGGGTCAGTCCCGCAGCAGGTCGTTGATCGACGTCTTCGAACGCGTCTGCGCATCCACCGTCTTGACGATGACCACGCAGTACAGGCTCGGCACCGGTGCGCCTGACGGATCGGCCCGCCCCGGCAGGGACCCGGGAACAACAACCGAATACGCAGGAACGCGCCCGATATGAATTTCTCCCGTGGCGCGGTCCACGATCTTTGTCGAAGCGCTGATGAAGCAGCCCATCGAAAGAACGGAGCCTTCCTCGACGATAACGCCTTCAACGACTTCCGACCGGGCGCCGATGAAACAATTATCCTCGATGATGACCGGGTCTGCCTGCAATGGTTCCAACACGCCGCCGATGCCCACACCGCCGGACAAGTGACAATTCTTGCCGATCTGCGCACAGGACCCGACAGTCACCCAGGTATCGACCATCGTACCTTCATCGACATATGCGCCGAGATTGACGAAACTGGGCATCACCACAACCTGCGGCGCGATATAAGCTGAATGCCTTACGATACAGCCCGGTACCGCACGAAAGCCCGCCCCGCGGAAATTGTCCCCGGTCCAGCCTTCAAACTTCGAGGGAACCTTGTCCCACCACGGCGTATCCTTGCCCGGGCCGCCGGCGATGGTTTCCATGTCGTTCAGACGAAAGGACAGCAGAACCGCCTTTTTGAGCCATTGATTGATATGCCAGGTGCCACCGACTTTCTCGGCCACCCGTTCCTGACCGGAATCAAGCAGGTTCAGGGTATCGTTGGCCGCCTCGCGGACCGCCCCTTTGGTATCGATGGAAACCGTGTCGCGCGCCTCCCAGGCGGCGTCGATCGTCTGCCGTAAATCGTCGTGGCTCATATCCTGTCAGGCCTTTCAGAATGGGAAAGTGAAACGGCGCCGAATGTGTCCGCCAAGCGAAGGTGAGTCAACCCGTCAACCAGGCGCAAACGGCGCATGATCAGGCGGTGTCCTCGATTAAAATCCTGTCGAGCCAGTCCTGTAAATCATCCGCAACATGGTGAATATGGTCTTCATCATCCGCTTCAGGTGAATGCCGTTCTGTGCGGATCAGAACCGTCTTCATGCCCAGGTCATGCGCCGGCTTCAGATTACGGTGCATATCCTCCACCATAACAGCCCGGGCCGGTTCGATTTCGTAAAGCCGCACAAAATCATCATAGGGTTCCGGCGACGGTTTCGGTCGATAATTTGAAGCGATGATATCGTGAATTCCGTCAAACAGATCGGTCACACCCAGCCGCGCCATGACATTTTCCGCGTGGGTCAGCGATCCATTGGTGTAGACGAGACGACGCCCGGGAAGGTGTGACAACGATTCCCGCAATGCCGGACTGGGCGGTATCGGCGTCACGTCGATGTCATGCACGAAATCCAGGAAGGCTTCCGGATGGACGCCTTCATTGGCCATCAGGCCTGCCAGTGTTGTCCCATGCTCGTAATAATACTGTTTTTGTATCCGTCGCGCCTCCACCCGGTCGACACCCAGCAGATCCGAAATAAAGGAACCCATGCGCACATCGATCTGACTGAACAGATCGCAGGCCGCCGGATAGAGCGTATTGTCCAGATCAAATATCCAGCAATCAGTTTCGTGAAACGGCGAGCTCAACGTACGCTTGATGTTCATTTTCGAATACTTCTTCAAACCTGGAGGGAAACCTGAACGCCGCAGGAAACCGCGACAAGATAGGCAAATTCGACGCTGATGGCCAGTATACCTAACGTTTGATTAATATTTGCCTGATAGCTTTTACATGGGAGCATGATACCGCAAAGCCGTCTACCGCTTCGTGGCTTCCCTGTTTATTGACAGTGTGCCGGAGCTTTCCGAGTGTCGACTAAGATCGCCTTCGCTGACAGCCGCAAGCCAAAGGGATCGTCTATGGGCGATCCCTCGCCCTTGGCGGTGTTTGGTAAAATTCCGGGTCCGGCGCTGCTGTTTGACAAAAGAGGGTCTTTTGCCGGCCTGAATCCGGAAGGGCAATGGCTGGCAAGTTTCATACAGCAACATCCAGATTCGACCGCCGTCGAAACCCTTGTCGGAATCTGCGGCCAGGTCCAAAAAGACAAATCCAGTCTGGTGCACTCCTTTGTCGTCACCAGGGACGATAGCAACCTGTGGATCGACGCGACAATTCTGTCGGATGACATGGGCAATGTGATCCTGCTCTGCCGGAATGCGACGATAGACGTCAATATGCGGACAGCGCTTATCGATTCACGGCAACGCTATAAAGACCTTGTCGAAATCTCCAGCGACTTCGCCTGGGAAGCAGACATCAACGTCATCTTCACATTTGTTTCGCCCCGTGGCGCAATGGGATTCCCCGCCAGCACGATCGTCGGTGCGGCCGCCCGGGCTTTTTTGTTCGTACCGGATACTGCCCAACAGGAATTCGCTTTCGAAAGCCGGCACCCCGTCGAAAGGTCCGAGATCTGGATGCGCGACTCGGAAGGCAATCCTGTATGCCTGTTGGCCAGCGCTAAACCGCTATTCACACCGGATGGCCAGTTTAGCGGGGTCCGTGGCGTCTGCCGGGATGTCACCGCCGACCGAATGCGCGAGAATGAACTGGCCCGCCGCAAGGCACGGGAACAGGTTGTGGATTTCATCGTCGATGCCGTCCGCAATGAAGCAAAACCTGACAATATGTTAAAAACGGCGGTCCGGTCGGTCAGCCGGGCAATGTTGTCAACATCCTGTGCCGTCTACAAAACAGATGATTCCGGAAAACTGGTTTCCGCCGCCAAACACGGAAACCTGCCGCATGGCCGTCGGCTGTCCGCCATCGTCAATTCCCTTCCCACGGCGCGCGAATCCTATGAAACCAAGCTCGACGAATACCAGGTTTTTGTCGAAACCACCCATTATCGTGGTGTCCCGAACGGCGCAACTGTCCTGTGCCGTGATGCCGGTGGGGCCCCCTGGGATGAAGATGACCGATTGCTCATGCAGGCCGTCGCCGGACAGCTGGGCATTGCGTTGCAGCAGATCGCCGAACAGCAGGAACTGATTCTCCTGTCCCGGACAGATTCTCTGACAGGGCTACTCAATCGACGGGCCTTCATGGAAGAACTGGAGCGGGCAAAAGAGCGTACAACCCGGAACCGCGCCAGCAGTGCCATACTTTTCCTCGACCTGAACAACTTCAAATACGTAAACGATACGCAGGGCCACGATGCCGGTGACCGCGTATTGAAGAGACTTGCAGAAGCACTGCACAGCGCGACACGCAGTTACGATTTCGTCGCGCGATTGGGTGGCGACGAGTTTGTGGTCTGGCTTGAAAATGTAGACAAGGAAACGGCGCGACGCCGTGCAGCAGCCATTCTGGCCAGTAGCCGGATGCTTACCGACGCAGTCTCGCACGATCCGGCAAAGAAACTGGGACTGTCAATCGGGATTGCCATTTTCGACACTGACCACCCGGAATCGGCGCAGGAATTGATGTCACGCGCTGACGAAGCAATGTATCGCGCCAAAAATAACAACAAGAAAAACATCGCCATTGCGCGCCATAAACATGGCAGTGGACAAAAAAGTAGAGAACTCCGGGGAATAAATGACACTTTCACTAACGTATGAAGACACCAAACGGCTCGCACGGGACGGAAGCACCGCGGAACGGTTTGCGATCGCCTCTCACAGCGAAACCCAGCCGGAAATTCTGTACTACCTGGCCGACGACCCGGACTCGCAGGTCCGCCAATGTATCGCCGCCAATGTTCAGACACCGAACCAGGCTGACCTTCTGCTTGCCCGGGACGACGATACCGATGTTCGCTGCGCCCTTGCCTCGAAGATCGGTCGCCTTTTCCCACAGGTGCCCGAAGCAGACCAGGATTCCTTGCGACATGCTGTTCTGGATATTGTTGAAGTGCTTGCATCGGATCAGACCAGCCGTGTCCGTGCTGTCATCAGCGAGGCGCTGAAGGATGTTGCGGAAGTTCCACACGATCTGATCCTGCAACTCGCAAATGACGAGGCGCAGCCGGTTTGCTTGCCTGTCCTGGAATATTCACCGGTCCTCACGAATAATGACCTGCTTTCACTGGTTCTGAGTGCGCCTGTCCAGGGAGCCCTCAGCGCCATTTCTCGTCGCGCGACCGTCGACGAGCAGGTCGCCGATGCCATTGCCGAATCGAATAACCAGGATGCCATAACAAGTCTGCTGGCCAACAAGAGTGCCCAGATTCGGGAGGAAACCCTGGACAAGCTGATTGACGAGGCGACAGGCGTTGTTGCCTGGCACGATCCGCTTGTCCAGCGACCGGAATTGCCGGAAGGCCCCGCCAAGAAGATTGCCAGTTTCGTCGCGCAATCTCTCCTCGAGAAATTGCGTGCCAGAACGGACCTGGCACCGAAAACCCTGGATGCCGTCGAGGCAGCCGTCGCGAGCCGCCTTGATGACGATAATCTGGATACGCCATCGACCGAATCCGAAAACTGGACCGCGCCGCTTTCAAGGCAGCAAAAGGCGGCACGTCAGCGCGCAATTGAGCTGCACCGGACCGGAGCCCTGGACAACCGCTCCATCTGCCGCGCCATGACGCAGGGCGACAAACATTTCATCCTGACGGCGCTGAGCCTCCTCTCGTCAATTGACGAGGAGACAGTGGGTAATATTTTCGATCAGGAAAGCAGCAAAGGTATTGTCGCCCTATGCTGGAAGTCGCGCCTGGACATGGATATCGCCATGCAGATGCAGTTCACGATCGGCAAAATCACGCCATCCAACGTTATCCGAACGAAGGGAACGGACAAATTCCCCATGACGCCGGAAGAAATGAACTGGCAAATCGAATTTTTTGAAAACCAGGCGGGGAAATTTCCCCGAACGGCGGTCCACTAGAACGCGCCGCACCTGTTTGAGAATACGGGGACGGAAAACACCATCAGCTGCCGCGTATCATCGTCCCGGAACCGTGCGCCGTAAAGATTTCCAGCAATGTCGCATGCAGCGTTCGGCCATCGACGATAACCGCCGCGCCAACGCCTCCCTCAATCGCCTCGATACAGGTCTCGACCTTGGGAATCATTCCGCCCGTCAACGTACCGTCGGTCATTCGCTCCCGCGCTTCCTTGACGTTCATTTCCTTGATCAGCGCCTTGTTTTTATCCAGAACGCCTTCGACATCGGTAAGCAGCAGCAACCGCGATGCACCTGTCGCAATAGCAATCGCGCCCGCAGCAGTATCGGCATTGATATTGAATGTCTCGCCATTTTCGCCAAGCCCGATAGGCGCGATAACCGGAATCACTTCCGAATCCCCAAAGACGGTCAGCACGCGAGGGTCCACTTTCGAAGGCTGACCGACAAACCCGAGATCCAGTACGCGTTCAATGTTGGAATCGGCATCGCGCTTGGTCCGGATCAGCTTGGTCGCCTGAATCAGGCCTGCGTCCTTGCCGGACAGGCCGACAGCGCGTCCGCCGACGCCCATAATCGCAGCAACAATTTCCTTGTTGATACTCCCTGACAAAACCATCTCGACGATTTCAACAGTGGCCGCATCAGTGACCCGCAAACCATCGATAAATTCGCTTTTGATTTTTAACCGTTCCAGCATCGCGCCGATCTGCGGCCCACCACCATGCACGATCACGGGATTCAGGCCGACCTGTTTCAACAGGACGACGTCACGGGCAAATGCATGCGACAACGCCGCATCCCCCATCGCATGGCCACCATACTTGATGACAATCGTCTGGCCGGCATATTGCCGCATATAGGGCAGTGCTTCGGTTAGAATATCTGCCTTGGCGAGCCAATCATCCCGCTGAGATTTGCTGGTATCGTCCATTTTCCCGTCCCGATTAAGTCCGCAAACTGAGTGCGGGCGCGGACTTTATACCAAAGGTTTTGGCGCCGCTATAGCAGTCAGAACCGCCCGCATTTCCGAAACCCCAACACCTTCGCGCGAACTTGTCACCAGGATTTCCGGTATCGCGGCAGCACGCTTCTTCAGCGCCGCCTCAGTATCGGCCAGACGTGTCTTTAATGCCTCTGCCTTCACCTTGTCGGTCTTGGTCAAGACCACCTGGTAAGGCACCGCCGCCTTGTCCAGCATGTCCATGATTTCCCGGTCATTGACCTTGATCCCGTGCCGCCCATCGATAAGCAGGCAAATCCTGCGAAGCCCGACCCGACCACGCAGATAATCACGAACAAGCTTTGTCCATGCATAGACATCTGTCTTCGAAGCCCGGGCATAACCATACCCCGGCAAGTCGACCAGCGTGAGGCGCCCGCCCAGATCGAAAAAGTTGAGTTGCTGGGTCCGGCCCGGCGTATGGCTGGTGCGCGCCAGTGTCTTGCGGCCCGTCAGAGAATTAACGAGGCTCGATTTTCCAACATTGGAACGCCCCGCGAAGGCTACTTCTGGCAACCCCTCCGGCGGCAGCGAGGCAAGCGTCGTCACGCCCCGGACGAATTCGCAATGTTGTGCAAACAGAAGCCGTCCTGCTTCGATTTCCTCGCTTGAGAATTCGGCGTTCAGCTTTTCTTCCCCGCTGCAGTCGAGCCGCCACCAATCGCGACACCCTGACGGCGCATGATCACGTATTGCTGTGCGACCGACAGGGTATTGTTCCACGCCCAGTAAATCACCAGCCCGGCCGGGAAACCCGCCAGCATGAACATGAAAATCAGTGGCATGAACGCGAAGACCTTGGCCTGAATCGGATCAGCCGGGGCCGGGTTCAACTTCTGTTGAACGTACATGGTCAAACCCATGATCAACGGCCAGACACCAAGATTGAGAATGGAGAGAGTTGGTGACACGTCCCACGGGAACAGGCCAAAGCCAGTCAGCAACCCAACAGGATCCGGCGCGGACAGATCGTGGATCCAGCCATAAAACGGCGCGTGGCGCATTTCAATATTGACGAACAGAACCTTGTACAGGGCAAAGAAGACCGGGATCTGAACAAGAATCGGCAGACACCCCGCTGCCGGGTTGGCGCCTTCCTTCTTGTAAAGCCCCATCATTTCCTGGTTCAGCTTCTGCCGGTCGTCGCCATAGCGTTCCCGCAGTTCAACCAGCTTCGGCTGTAACAGCTTCATCTTGCTCATGGAAACATAGGACTTGTTCGCTAACGGAAAGAACAACAGCTTGATGCCAACCGTCAGCGCCAGAATTGCCAGACCAAAGTTACCCAGATGATCATTCAGCCAGTCGATCGCATAAAAGATCGGCTTGGTCAGGAAGTGCAGGTATCCGAAATCGACCGCCTTGTCGAAGGACGGAACGCCGAGTTCCTCTTCATACTTGTCGAGAATGCCGACAACCTTGGCCCCCGCAAAAAGACGGCTGCTGGATTCCGCAGCGCCCCCAGCCGGAACCGTTCTTGGTTGCCCGACGAAATCTGTCTGATACAGGTCTTCCGTGCCTCGCTTGCCAGCGATGAAACGGGCTTTGACCGGCTCCTTCTGATCCGGCAACAGTGCAACAAGCCAGTACTTGTCCGTGATACCCAACCAGCCGCTTGTGGTTTCGTATTGTTTGGGTCCGCCTTCCCGAAGTTCGTCGTAATCAATTTCTTCCAGAACCTCATTGAGAACCCCGATAAGGCCTTCATGCAAAATGATAAAGCCGTCCGTTTTCGGCGTGCCCGTACGAGAAACCAGACCGTAGGGGGTCACGACGACAGGTGCATTTGTCGAATTGCGTACTCGCTGATCGGTGTGGATCAAAAAATCTTCATCGATCGAAAAAGTCTGTTCGAAAACCAGCCCGGCACCGTTATCCCAGAATAGCGTCAACGGCGTCTCGGGCGTCAGCGAGGCCCCATTTGTCTTCCAGACCGTATCGGCAGTCGGAAGCACGACATCCTTACCGATCCAGCCAAACTCGGCATAGTAGGGCTTTTCGCTCTTCATCGGATGCAAAAGCTCGATACTCGGGCTATCCAGCGCCAGTTCTTCCCGATACTCCTTCAGGGTCAGATCGTCGATCCGCGCGCCTTTCAGCGAAATAGATCCATGGAGACGGGGGGAATCAATGCTGATACGGGGCGTTTTTGCCAGCGTCGTATCGCGGCTCAGAACGGCAGCATCAGGGGTCTTATCAAGACCCGCGGCACCGAGATTGGGGCCAGGCCCGCTGAT
>Ga0222651_1000015_pt1 | contig 159256 bp, 160 predicted proteins | sample AntAcemetagen369_FD_179855 | JGI IMG/M metagenome (GOLD analysis project Ga0222651, IMG submission 179855) | Saline water microbial communities from Ace Lake, Antarctica - #369 | ecosystem: Environmental > Aquatic > Non-marine Saline and Alkaline > Saline | place: Antarctica: Ace Lake...
TGACCATCTTGTTCGAAATTTCGGGATACTTCACACAGAAGGACCCGCCGAAACCACAACACAATTCCGCGCCAGGCAATTCGACAAGATTCAGTCCCGATACCTTTTCCAGCAAGGCGCGCGGTTGCGCCTTTATGCCCAGCTCCCGAAGGCCGGAACAGGAATCGTGATAGGTGACGGTCCCGGCATAGGCGGCATCGAATTCCTGCATGCCCCGAATGTCAGCAAGGAACGAAATTAATTCATGCGTCCGCAATGCCAGGTCACGCGCCCGCACAATCATCTCAGGATCGTCCGCAAACAGTTCCGGATAGTGCTTCGCAATCATGCCCGCACAGGAACCGGAAGGCGCAACGACATAGTCGAATCCGTCGAACGCTTCGATAACCTGTTTGGCAATCGCCTTCGCGTCGGCGCGATCCCCGCTGTTGAACGCCGGCTGGCCACAACATGTTTGCATCTCGGGAACGGCAACGGCACAGCCTGCGCGCTCCAGCAATTCCACAGCAGCAAAGCCGATGCCGGGCCGGAACAGATCCACCAGGCAGGTTACAAATAGCCCGATTTCCGGGCGCTTGTCGGTCATCGTTTTCTTTCCGTTACCGTAGGAGTGCAATGGCGGGATCAAGAATGCGCATGCTCGCATCGAAAAGCAATGCGGCGGGTACGCCTCAGCTTCCCGAATGTCGCGCTGCCGCAGTCCGGGGAAGCAGCAGGTAATAGGCGCCCTGACTTTTCATGCGCCCGGCATAGGACAACGCTTCGGCACCATAGCCCCAGAAGAAATCACCGCGGATCGGACCGCGGATCGCGCTGCCCGTATCCTGGGCAACCATCAGTTGGCGCAGCGGCCGGCTTGTGTCGTTCGGCCATACGGTATCAAGCCATATAGGCACACCATACGGGATGAAACGGGAATCAACGGCGAGACTTCGACGCGGTGTCAGCGGAACACCAGCAGCGCCGATGGGCCCGTCACCATCAATTTTTCGAAAGAATATATAGCGCGGATTCACCGCCAGTAATGCTTCTGCCTGATCCGGATTGTTTTCAATCCAGCGTCGGATGTCGCCCCACGAAGCGCCCCCGGCCGGCAGCGCACCACGGTCAATCAATGCCCGGCCGATTGACCGGTACGGCAGGCCGTTATTGCCGGCATACCCAAGGCGAACCACCTCACCATCCGGCAGGATCACGCGACCCGAACCCTGAACATGCAGGACGAATGCGTCGATAACGTCATCAACCCACAGCAATTCCTGCCTGCCGGATGAAAGGGCACCGGCCTCTATATCGCCCCGGGCAAAATAAGGCTCCAGCTTCCCGTCCGCGACACGTCCGATAACTCTTTTTCCGGCCAGCGCTGAATCGAATTTGGACAGATCAACGATCACATGATCGTCGGGCACACGATATAGCGGTACGGTGTATGGTTCGCCCTTTTGCAGGGCGCCGCGCAACTCCGCCTCGAAATATCCCGTAAACAGCCCCGTCGACTTCGCGCCATTGGCCACCCGGAAGGGACGGAACCATTGCTCGAAAAACAGTTGTACGGCTTTACCGTCGTCGGCATCGAGTTGCCCGGCCGCATCACAGGGACCGACCCAATCCGACAACGCAATTTCAATCGGTCGGTCGGCGCTGGCCCGTGTCGCACGCGGCTTGCGGCAGGATTGCAGCAATGCGGTCAAGGCATCGCTATGCCGATCCGCCGACCATCCCGGCAATGACGCAAAGGCCACCGGCGTCAGCCCAAGGCCTCCAGTCTTTGCTGGTTCAGGTTTCTTGGTGCAGGACGCCACAAGAAGCCCCACGGCAATCGACAGGATAATTATCAGGGAAGGGAAGCGCCGCGACGACGGTTCAAAGATCATCACGGGATGTTCAGGACGGGCTGCGTGTTGCGACCAGCTTCCAGTTCGGATTGTCGGAACGGGTATCGCGCGCAAAGGTCCAGATGTCGGTTACGGTTATAACCAGGGACTGGTCGCCATCGACCACTTCGTCGTTCTCGTCCAGCGTGGCCTTGATCTGCTCGCTGACAAACTTGATCGTGACCATCGCGACGCTGTCCTGCATCTCGGCTTCGAGAAGATCCGTGGATTCAATACTGACAACCGTCGTTTCCAGGGTCTGGTTGGCCAGTTCCCGCTGACGGATAGCATTGGCGAAATCCTGATAGACATCGTCAGCCAAAAGCATGTTCAGGGTCTTGCCGTCACCTGTCGAAAACGCCTTGATCACCATCTCGAAGGCAGCCTGCGCGCCTTTCATGAAGCCCGTATCGTCAAACGACCTGTCGGCAATCTTGATCTGGGCCAATCCCGCGGCCAGTGGCGTATCCGGCGTTACCGCCGTCGGCTCCGCCTGGCGGGTATCGGGCAATGGGATGACGTTATCGGCATCCTGATCGGCGTCGTTATCTCCCGGGGAGAAAATATTGGGGCGGCGGTTTTCATTGCCGGTCCGCTTCCCCAAAACGCTCCGCAGGCGATAGACAAGGAATGCTGCCAGCATGGCAAACAAAATAATCTCGACCAGATTGAAACTGTTGCCCATGTGACGTTTCTTTCAAGCTCCACACGCCTTGGTCCGGGAATTCGGGCCATCGCGCGGTTGTCTGAACAGGTCCGGAACCTTACGTTAGCACAAAGATTGTCCGGATATCTTAAAGGATTTCCCCTTTATAGCACCCGGATACCCTCACTACCGGTTTTAGATAGGGCTTCGGGCACAAAAGAGCAAGCATGGGGCTGATACTTCTCTTCGCGTTCATTGCAACGCCAATCATCGAAATCGCCCTGTTTATCGAAGCAGGGGAGCGTATCGGGCTATGGCCAACGCTCGGTATTGTCGTACTCACCGCCGTCGCCGGCACCTGGCTTCTGCGCTGGCAGGGCACGGCAACCTGGTCGCGCGCAACCCAATCCCTGCAACGCAATGAGTTTCCGATGGAAGAAGTGTTTGCCGGCCTGTGCCTTGTGCTCGCCGGTGCGCTGCTTCTGACACCGGGGTTCATGACCGATGCCATCGGGTTCGCCTTGTTCCTGCCACCAGTGCGGAAACTGTTAGCCCGCTTTATCCGGCGCCGGCTGGAACGCAGCAGTAATGCAAAAATCTGGGTGAACGGCGCGGAACGGGATTTCGGGCAGACGCATCGCCCGGCATCTGATGGCGTCGTTGAGGGGGAATTCAGCGAAGTCGACCCGAAAGCCGCTGAAATCAAGGCTTTGCAGGATCTGGAAGAAAGTGACCGGCCGCCCAATCCCAACAGCCCCTGGGCCGGAAAATCATGATTCTTGTCCGACATGGCCAGTCCGAATTCAACGTTATTTACGGCGAGACCCGGCGGGACCCGGGGATTGTCGATCCCGTTCTGACGGAACTGGGCCATCAGCAGGCCGCAGAAACCGCAAAGGCGCTGGCGGATAGCGGCGCCCACACACTGATAGCCAGCCCGTATCGTCGCGCGATCCAGACCGCGCTGATTGTCGGCGAAACCCTGGGCCTGGACGTCACGATTGATCCGCTGATCGGCGAACGCGCCGCCTTTTCATGCGATATCGGCACGCCGGGATCAACGCTTGCCACGACCTGGCCGACACTGGATTTTGCCCATATCGGAGAAAACTGGTGGCCGGATATGGAAGAAAGCGAAGAATCGCTGGATTTACGCGGACAGACATTCCGGAACCGCATGCGTGACCATGATCGCTGGGAAGGCGTTGTCGTGGTCACCCATTGGGGCTTTATACGCACGCTGACCGGTCATCGGGTCGGTAATTGTACGGCGGTCCGGCTGGACCCGCATGCGGCACATCCTGGTGGCGGTACAGTTGTATCGGTTCCAGATGTATGTTAGCCACGCGCCGTCTCGCATTCATAGAAAACACCAGCAATAAGGAACACCGGCATGTCCGATACAGCCACTGGCGCGGAAGGCGCAGCGTCTTCAATTTCAATCGGAATTGCGCAGCAATACGTTAAGGACCTGTCGTTCGAAAGCCCGGGTGCCCCGGCCGTTTTTCTGGAACAGGCGAAACAGCCGAACATCAATGTTAATTTCAACGTTGCTTCCGAAAATATCCGTGAGGATATCTACGAAGTTGTGCTGAGCATCGAAATCAGTTCCGAAGTTGAGGAAAAGCCGGTCTTTATCGCCGAACTCGCCTATGCCGGCCTATGTCAGATCAAGGCCAGCTCGGCGGAAGTGACACAGCAGGCGCTGATGATAGAAGTGCCGCGCCAACTGTTCCCGTTCGCGCGTTCCGTCATCGCAAACACCATTCGCGACGGTGGATTTCCGCCATTGATGCTGAATCCGATCGATTTCCAGCAGTTTTATCGCGAGCACCAGAAGGCCGCCACCGAAAGCACCTGATCGGGTTTTCGGTGTTCAGGCTTTCCAGAGGGGGTCGGTTATCTTGCCCAGGAAAGCTTCATGCGCTTCCCCTTCCGCCACGGATACCGCATGCGGCCGTGGCGGGCGAAACGTCTTTTCCCCGCGCTGCGTAACCGTTTCGGAGCCGACGGACCGCGCTGTCAGGTCGAGGCCTGGCTCCCGCGCACCGATCAGGTCGATATAAACGGCCGCCAGCAAATCCGCGTCCAGCAACGCGCCATGCAGGGTTCGTGAGGTATTATCGACCCCGAAACGGCGGCAAAGATCGTCGAGGCTTGCGCCCGCACCGGGAAAACGGCTGCGCGCAATTTGCACCGTATCCACGGCGCGGGACATTGGTATTGGTGCAAAACCAAGACGGGCGAGTTCCGCATTCACAAACTTCATGTCGAACGACGCGTTATGGGCGACAATCTTGTCGTCACCGATGAAATCCAGAAACTGGTCGGCGATGCTGGCAAAAATGGGAAAGTCGCCCAGAAACGCTTCGGAAAGCCCATGAATCCGGAACGATTCCGCCGGAACATCCCGTTCGGGATTCACATATTGATGGTAGTTTTCACCCGTCGGCAGGTGGTTTATCAGCTCTATGCAGCCGATTTCCACAATGCGGTCCCCGGAAACAGGGTCGAGGCCAGTGGTTTCAGTATCGAGGACGATTTCGCGCATAATACCGGGTGGGTTTCCAACGGGGTTGCGATGCAGGCGGCCAGTGCCGGGCCTTGCGGGTGGCCAACAGTCTGACGATCTGTTTCAGCCCGCGCAAGGTTGTGCGTTGCCCGAATCCTGTTTCCACGACGAATTCCGCGCGGCGGCGCTTTTCCCCGTTCGGCATTTGCTGTTCGCGGACCTTTTGCAGGCGCTCCCGGGTCATGCCCGGGCGGCGCAATACCCGGATTTCCTGTATCAATGCCGGTGCGGATACCAGAATTACCGCGTCACACCGGCTATCGGCGCCAATTTCAAACAGAAGCGGCACGTCCAGAACAACCATCGGCGCCCTGCGCAAGGCCGCCCGACGCAGAAACCGGTCGCGCTCACGGGCAACCAGCGGATGAACAATGCCTTCCAGCTGGCGCAGCGCTTCGGGATTGCCAAAAACCCGCTTGCCCAGTTCCGCACGGTCGATCGCCCCATTCTTCACAACACCGGGAAAAGCGGCGGCCACCGGCGCCACGGCAGCCCCGCCGGGCGCCATCAGCTTGTGGACATTCGCATCAGCGTCATTCGTTGCAATACCGAAACGGCGCAGCATGGCCGCCGCCGTGGATTTGCCCATCCCGATTGAACCGGTCAGCCCGATAATAATCATACGCTGCCCAGTACGAATTCCCGTAATTCAGGGGTGACTTCCGGGTCTTGTCCGAACCAGGCCTTGAAGCCCGGCCGGGCCTGATGCAGCAACATGCCGATCCCGTCGACTGTCTGGTTGCCGCGTGCCCGCGCGGCTGCGAGAAGTTCCGTTTCCAGCGGGGCGTAGACGATGTCATTTACGACCGCATTGCCCGGCAGCGCCGCCAGGTCGATTTCCAGCGGCGGTTGACCCGTCATACCAAGGGATGTCGTATTGACCAGAAGACCGGCACCATCCAGCGCATCATTGCGATCCGCCCAGTTTCCGGCCGTTACCGGTCCGCCAAGGCTTTCCGCCAGGGTTTCGGCGCGTTCCCGGGTTCTGTTTATCAGCCGGATTTCCGTTACACCGGCGTCCGACAGCGCCACGCAGACAGCGCGGGCCGATCCACCGGCACCAAGCACGACAGCCGCGCCACCGGATGTCCAGTCGCTGTTCTGACGAACATTCTCGATAAAACCAAAGGCATCGGTATTGCCGCCATGAATCGCGCCATCATCGCCGAAGACAATCGTATTGACCGCCCCGATGCGTTTCGCTGTATCGTCAATCGTGTCGCACGCCTCGTATGCCGTGAGTTTGTGCGGCAAGGTTACATTGAGACCGCGAAACCCGGCTGCCGCCAGGCCCTTGAATGCGATATCAATCCGCTCCGGCGGCACGCCAAGCGGCACATATATTCCATCTATGCCATGGTGGTTCAGCCAGAAACCGTGCAATTGGGGTGATCTGGAATGCGTGATCGGCCAACCGACAATACCGGCAACCCTGGCCTTTCCTGTCAATGTCATCGCTTTACAATGCCCTCATTGGAAAGAAACCCGAGAACAGCCAGTAGCGGCAGCCCCAGGATAGTAAAAAAGTCGCCCTCGATGCGGGCAAACAGTTGCGCGCCCAGACCTTCCAGTTGATAGGCGCCAACCGAGCGGCAGACATCGTCGCCAACACTTGCAAGATAGGAATCCAGGAAATCATCGCTGAAGGGCCGCATTGTCATGCGGGCGCTTTCAAGATGACGCCATACGCATTCCCCGTCGCGGACAATGCACACCGCGGCAAACAGTTCGTGCTCACGGCCGCGCAGCGCCTGTAAATGTCCACGGGCATGGTCCCGGTCCACCGGCTTATCGAACCAGACCCCGCCGCATTGCAGCATCTGGTCTGCACCGATAACAAGGCTTTCAGGATGCCGCCCCGATACAGCAAGGGCCTTGTCCTCCGCCAACTGGTGCGCAACATCAGCAGCAGTATGATCGAGCCGACGCATCGATTCCTTTACCGCATCTTCGTCGATATTTGCGGCGTCCTGAACAATATTGACGCCGGCATTCCGAAGAACCGTGGCGCGGGACTGACTGGCCGACGCCAGCACGACCGACATTCCGGTATCCAGCAGATCAGGCATCGGGGCGGCGTTCTTTCAGCAATTGCATAATGGCCGCGGCAGATTCCTCAATCGAGCGGCGCGTTACATCAATAACCGGCCAATTGTTTTCGCTACACAAGCGTCGCGCCGCGGAAACTTCCTGACGGACAATTTCGGGGTCGATATAATCGGTTTCCTGGTCTTCCGCCAACAAACGGAGCCGGTTTCGACGTATCTGAACCAGACTTTCAACTTCCTTTGTCAAACCGACGATAAGCGGTCCATTTTCCCGCTTCAGTTCAAAAATATCCTGCGGCAGCGGCACGCCCGGTACGATGGGGATATTCGCGGCATTGATACTGCGGTTCGCAAGATACATGCATGTTGGGGTTTTCGAGCTGCGGGATACGCCAACCAGGACCACATCCGCATCCTGAAGATCCCAGGTCATCTGCCCGTCATCATGGTTCAGCGCGAAGGTCATCGCGTCAATACGATGGAAGTATTCGGCATCAAGCTCGTGTTGGCGGCCGGGCAACCCCTTGCTCTGCAAACCGAGATGGCTGGCGAGGGCCGCGATCACCGGATCAAGAACCGGAATACAGGGTATCTGCAGCTGCCGGCACCCATCCTGAAGCGCCCGACGCAGGGTTTCACTGACAATTGTGCACATGACGATGCCGGGATTTTCGGAGATCTTCTTAAGGACCTTTTCTATCTGGCCCGTTGTCCGGATCAGCGTCCAGTTATGTTCTTCAGCGTCGACACCTTCGAACTGCGAGAAACAGGCACGGGCGACACTGTGAATCGTTTCACCGGTTGCGTCAGATACAAGATGCAGATGCACGCGAATAACGAATACTCCCAGTCATTACGGGCTGTGTGCTTTATGGGGATAAAACCTGTTTTTTTCAGGTAGCGTGGTTTTGGACACCTAGTGCCGATTCCGATACATGTTGTTATCCCATGAGGATAACCAGTCAGGACCGGTTTTTGGAATGGGGATAATCGGTCTGCAGATATGGTTCATACACGTTATACACATTTTCCGGGTTTGTGGAATTGGCGGAAAATATCGATATTTCAATATTCATGCACAGCTGCAGCAACTCGACATATGCATCGCGGATAACCATATGGATAAAGTTTAATCCACGGAATACACAGCACAACAACTACCACTACTTTAATTAATTTAAAAAAATCATTGTAGTGATACCAGGCATGAAATCGTACCAATCAGCTCAAGAGAACCGAATACATGGCAACGAAAAAGCTCTTACAGGCGCTAAACGGCGAAAAAACAGAACGGCCGCCAATATGGCTCATGCGGCAGGCCGGACGCTATTTGCCGGAATACCGTAAGGTCAGGGCGGAAGCCGGTTCGTTTCTCGACCTATGTTACACGCCGAAACGTGCTGTCGAGGTAACATTACAGCCAATTCGCCGGTTCGGTTTTGATGCCGCTATTCTGTTTTCAGATATTCTGGTTGTCCCGCATGGCTTGGGACAGGATGTCTGGTTTGTCGAAGGCGAAGGACCGAAGCTGGCGCCTATCCGCGACACAAACGGTCTAAAAGCGCTCAAACCCGAAGGGATGTCGGCCTTTCTGGCGCCTGTGTATGAAGCCGTTGGCGAACTTTCGGCAACCTTACCGGACAATGTCACCCTCGTAGGGTTTTCAGGGGCACCCTGGACGGTTGCGACTTACATGGTTGAAGGGGGCAGCAGTCGAGACTTTGCCAATACCAAGAGTTGGGCGTTCTCGGACCCTGAAGGTTTTGGTAATTTGATCGATATCCTTGTCGATGGCATAGCGACGCATTTGTGCAATCAGATTGAAGCCGGCGCCGAAGCGGTTCAGTTGTTTGACAGTTGGGCCGGGGTTCTGCCGGACATGGCCTTCCGACGGTGGATTATCGAACCGACACGCGCAATCGTGGAGCAGGTAAGAGCGCGTTATCCCAAGGTTTCGATAATCGGGTTTCCGCGGGGGGCAGGAATCTATTATCCGGAATACGCGGCGGAGACAGGTGTTACGGCGGTTAGCCTGGATACGACCGTGCCGACCCGTTGGGCCGCGGATACGCTGCAGCCAAAAATGCCGGTACAGGGAAACCTTGACCCCATGATCCTTCTCGCCGGAGGTGAGGGGCTGGCGGAAAGCGTCGACCATATTATTGGTGAACTGAACAATGGCCCGTTCATTTTCAATCTAGGGCACGGCATTATCAAGGAAACACCGGTCGAGAACGTTGAGAATCTTATTCGGCTGGTCCGGGGAGAGGGTTGATCCATGACCGGGAAAACCGCAATTGTCCTTTTTAATCTAGGCGGACCGGATAATCTGGAAGCGGTTGAACCCTTTCTATTCAATCTGTTCAACGATCCCGCGATCATCGGGATTCCCAATCCATTCCGGTGGATGCTGGCAAAGTTCATTTCGTCCAGGCGGGCGCCGGTCGCGCGAGAGATTTACAAATTGATCGGTGGCTCTTCGCCGCTGCTGGAAAACACGCGAACACAGGCTGAGGCGCTTTCCAGCGTATTGAATAATAATGACGGCTCTGGTGAATTTCGTTGTTTTATTTCAATGCGGTATTGGAATCCACGCTCGAACGAAACCGTCGCTGCCGTGCAATCTTTTGATCCGGATAAAATCGTTTTGCTTCCGTTATATCCGCAATTTTCGGGGACGACGTCGGGCTCGTCTATCGGTGATTGGCATCGTGCTGCAAAATCGGCAGGGCTGAATGTGCCGACTCAGACGATCTGTTGTTATCCCAGGGATGAGGGGTTTGTTGGGGCCGTTGCGGATCGGGTCGGGAAGGCGATCGAGAAAGCCGGCGCGTCCGGAAAGCCGCCACGTGTCCTGTTTTCAGCACATGGTTTGCCGCAAAAGATTGTCGATGCCGGGGATCCGTACCAATGGCAGATCGAGCAATCCGTTGAAGCTGTTGTTTCACGCCTGGGTCTACCGGATCTGGACTGGCAGGTTTGTTATCAAAGCAGGGTAGGCCGGCTTGAATGGCTTCGTCCCTATACCGAAGATGCCTTGAAAACGGCGGGTAAAGAGGGTGTTCCGGTTGTGGTCGTGCCGATTGCCTTTACGTCGGAACATTCCGAAACCCTTGTCGAACTGGATATCGAATATCGGGAGTTGGCGGAAGAAGCCGGTGTTCCGGATTATATTCGGGTGGAAACGGTTCGTGCGGATGCCGTGTTTATCGATGGATTGGCATCAGCGGTAACGAATGTGATGGCGGGTTCAGAGGAACTTGTCAGCGGCGAAGGGGGCAGGATCTGTCCGCCGAACTGCAGTCGCTGTGCGTTCGCGGCATAGGATACCGGTTTTCATGGTCGAGTATTATCTTTGGATCAAGGCGTTACACGTGATTGCGGTTATCGCCTGGATGGCGGGATTGCTCTATTTGCCGCGATTGTACGTTTATCACTGCCAGGCGGCGGTGGGTTCGGAAAAGTCTGAAGTTTTCAAGGTGATGGAACGCAGGCTGTTCCGGGCCATCATGAATCCGGCGATGATTGTCGTCTGGATCACGGGGCCGCTTATGGTCTGGATTGGGGATTTCTGGATAGACCCCTGGTTTCTGGGAAAAGCGTTTTTTATCATTGTCTTGACAGTCGCCCACCATGCGTTTGGCCGGTGGCGGAAAGATTTCGAAAGTGACCGCAATACGCATAGCGAACGATTTTTCCGGATTGCAAATGAAGTACCCACAATCGGGATGATTTTTATCGTTGTGTTTGTGATTGTTAAGCCGTTTTGACGGCACGTTTTGGTTCCCAGGAAATGGGGGATAAAGAAGGGCTTGAATTTGTGAGATAGAAACCGTATCTAACGGTCAGGATAGTGATCCGTTCAGGACCGTTATCTTCGCTGGCTGTAAACCAGCGAAATCTCTCATCTAAGAAATCCGCATAATCAGTAGACAGTTCGCATCAATGCGGTCTGGTCGCCATCAAGGCGCCTTTAGCGGTAATCCACCCTTTCCCTTTCAGCTGCGGTGGCATAATGCAACTCCAGGAATTGAAGAAAAAGACACCGGCGGAACTTCTTGCGTTCGCCGAAGAACTTGAAATCGAGAATGCGAGCGTCTTGCGCAAGCAGGACATGATGTTTGCCATTCTCAAACAGCTTGCGACGAATGATATCGCCATTTTTGGTGATGGCGTTCTCGAGGTGCTGTCCGATGGTTTCGGGTTTCTGCGCTCACCAGAATCAAACTATCTCCCGGGACCGGACGATATCTATGTCAGTCCGAACCAGATCCGTCGATACGGGCTGCGCACGGGCGATACAGTGGACGGACAAATTCGCGCGCCTAAGGATGGCGAGCGGTATTTCGCCCTTTTGACAGTCATCAAGATCAATTTTGACGAACCTGATACGGTGCGGCATCGGATTAATTTTGACAATCTGACACCGCTTTATCCCGAAGAACGGTTAAAGCTCGAAATAGATGATCCGACAAACAAGGACATGGCGGCCCGCGTTATCGAGCTGATTGCGCCGCTTGGTAAAGGGCAACGCGCACTGATCGTTGCGCAGCCGCGGACGGGTAAGACCGTGATGCTGCAAAGCATTGCACACGCTATCACGATGAATAATAAGGAAGTTTACCTCATTGTTCTGCTGATCGATGAACGTCCGGAAGAAGTTACGGATATGCAACGGTCGGTAAATGGCGAGGTTGTCAGTTCAACATTCGATGAACCTGCACAGCGGCATGTCCAGGTCGCCGAGATGGTCATTCAGAAGGCCAAGCGCCTTGTCGAACACAAGCGTGACGTTGTCATCCTGCTTGATTCGATTACGCGTCTTGCCAGGGCCTACAACACGGTGGTTCCTAGCTCCGGCAAGGTTCTGACCGGTGGTGTGGACGCCAATGCGCTACAGCGGCCCAAGCGCTTCTTCGGTGCGGCACGTAATATCGAGGAAGGCGGCTCGCTGACGATCATCGCGACGGCGCTGATTGATACCGGCAGCCGTATGGATGAGGTTATCTTCGAAGAATTCAAGGGTACCGGTAACTCGGAAATTGTTCTTGATCGCAAGCTGTCGGACAAACGGGTGTTCCCGGCCATCGATATCACGAAGTCCGGTACGCGTAAGGAAGAGCTTATCGTTGAGAAGGGCGCGTTGGGCAAGATGTGGATGCTGCGCAGGATCCTGAACCCGATGGGTGTCAATGACAGTATGGAATTCCTGCTGGAGAAGCTCAAGCGGACCAAAAACAACGCCGATTTCTTCGACTCTATGAACCAGTAGGTAAATTAGACGCAATTTGATACAAATTCGAAACGAAAATGCCGCCGGTTGGGGAGTAATATCCTTAACCGGCGGTTTTTTTATTTAGGGATTGAGCCTATGTTTTGTGGGTATCTGCGGCAGTGACACCACATGTGCTTGCTACATGGTTAATACCAGAACAATCAACTACAAATGAAGTTTACAGAGAGTTTTGATCTTCACTGTGTGCCACGCGTATCAAGCGGATGGTGACAGACCAGGTTGTGGGGTCAGCTCGTGAGGGGGTCCATAAGCCGCTTTATAAGCGTATCGGATGTCAGAATAGAAAAAAAGGGTGATACATTAGGTATCACCCTTAATTCATCGTGCTTTGTATTGCTGTTACGGCAGGAAAATTGTCGATCCTGTCGTCTTCCGGTCCTCAAGATCGCGATGTGCCTGTGGGGCATCCTTCAGCGCGTAGCGCTGGTTGATCTCGATTTTGAGCCCCTTGTTGACGGCATCGAACAAGGCGGCCGAGCTTCCGTCGATCTGGGCTTTGGTTCCATTGTATGACCCCAGGCTAGGACGGGTGAGAAAGTACGATCCCTTGGCAAGCAGTCCGACATCGAAACTACTGATCGGACCCGATGCATTGCCGAACGAAACGAATAATCCGAGCGGCGCCAGACAGTCCAGAGTGCCCAGATAGGTGTCTTTGCCGATCGAGTCATAGACAACCGGAACCCCTTTTCCATCGGTGATTTCCCGGACCCGGTCCGGAAAGTTCTCGCGGGTATAGACGATGGTGTGATCGCAGCCATGCGCCTTGGCGATTTCGGCCTTCTCGTCGGACCCGACTGTGCCAATGACCGTGGCGCCAAGCTGCTTCAGCCATTGGCAGGCAATCAGCCCCACACCGCCGGCGGCCGCATGGAACAGGACCGTGTCACCCGGCTTTACCGCGTAGGTGCGGCGGATCAGGTATTCAGCGGTCATGCCCTGCAGCATCATTGCCGCGGCGGTTTCATCGGAAATCGAATCCGGCAGTTTTACGACCTTATCGGCTTCGATCACGCGCTGTTCGGCATAGGATCCCGGCGGGCCCGCGGCATAGGCAACACGATCGCCGACGGCAAGATCGCTGACGCCATTACCGACCGCATCAACGACGCCGGCGCCTTCCATCCCGATACCTGCCGGCATGGGAAGCGGATACAGACCGCTGCGATGGTAACAATCGATGTAATTCAGCCCGACAGCCTTGTGCGTAACGCTGATCTGGCCGGGGCCAGGGGCCGGTACGTCGACCGTTTCCCATTTCATTACATCGGGGCCACCCTGTTCGTGTATTCGGATCGCTTGGGTCATCAAAATTCCCTGTCAGATTGGTTGTTAGGATTTATCGCAAGGCCGCCGCGAACGCATCGGCCGTCCGGCCCTGCGCCAGTTTGGCGGCGGCTTCGTCATAATGGATACCGTTGTTACGGGTAAAAGCATGATTGACGCCCGAATAGGAATGGACCGTCACATAGCTGTTGCCGGCAAGGCCGGCCTTGATCTTTTCCTGCGCCGTTTTGTCGACATATTCGTCTTCCTCGGCAATATGCAGGAGGGTCGGCGTTGAGATGGTCTTGGCCTCATCGAGTCGTTCATCGATGCCGACGCCGTAATAACTGACATTGCATTCGGCATCGGATCGGCAGGCCATCATATACGCCAGCAACCCGCCAAGGCAGAAGCCGACGGTTCCAGCCTTGCCCGTACATCCGGCAATGCCGCGAAGGTGTTGCAGCGTCGTCACCAGATCGTCGACGCCCTTGTCGACATCAAACCCCTGGTAGAGCTGAAACGCCTGCTGCCATTCGGCATCGGTCTGGTCGGTTATCTGGATTCCCGGCTCCTGGCGCCAGAACAGGTCCGGACTGATGGCAATGTAGCCCTGCGCCGCAAACGCGTCGCAATGTTCGCGCATATCGGCGTTGACGCCGAAGATTTCCTGGATGGCGACAATACCAGGGCCTTTTCCGCCGGCCGGCATTGCAAGATAGGCTGAAAAAGGGCCGTCGGCGCCATTGATCGTGATATCAGGCATGAATTCTGCTCCCCGTTTTCGTGCGTGTCGTTATTGCAGGAAGAATATCGCGGTGGTTCGGTTGTGTCATTACGGGAACAGCGGCCCGGCTTCGAGCGCCAGAAGTTTTTGTTTCGTTGGCGTACCGTTCCCGCCTGAAAAGCCGCCGATACGGCCGCCGGCGGCCAGAACCCTGTGACACGGGACGATGATCGGTATGGGATTGGCACCGCAGGCCTGACCGACAGCGCGCGGGACGCCGCCGATTGACGTGGCCAATTCGCCGTAGCTTCTGGTTTCGCCAAAGGGTATCGCGATCATCGCGGACCGTACCTGCGCCTGGAATGGCGTAGCCGGATCGCCCAGGGGAAGGTCAAAACCGGTAAATGTTCCGGTAAAGTATTCGAGGAGCTGGGCGGAAGCCTTGCGCAATAATGGCGTTTCGGTTGTTGCGGCGGCGCCGCTGCCGATGTCAATCCGCTGGATACATGTGTCGTCCGCGGTGATGTGAATCGCGCCGATGGGGCTGGGAATTATAACAGTGTCCATACCAGGACCAATCCTAGCGGGTTGCGAGGTCTGTCCGAAGCGCGTCCGGATCGGTCAGGGGTGGTGAACAGATCATGCCCTCGCAGACATAGGCGGCTGCCTTTCCGTCAACCGGGCCTTTTCCGTGTGCCGGATGATTTTGCGGCAGTTCGATGCCAGAACCAACAATGCTCATTACCCTGTTCGGCAGGCATGCATCCGTTACGACCTTGCGCAGCGCCAGGGTTGTCTTGTCCTCGGCGTCTCCGGCGATGACGATTTGCACGGCATTCCGCATCAGGTCATTGGCGTTGATGAGCGTGGAAAGCGGAAAGACATTCCGGTCAAGCTCTCCTGAGAACGCCGCAATCGTCTGTTGCGCCCGTTCAAGCCAGTTCGTATCACCGGTCAGATAATACAGGCGGCTGAAAACGGCGGTAATCATGCCATTTCCCGAAGGAACGGCATTGTCGGCTGCTGATTTGGTGCGGGTGATCAGCCCCGGCGTGTCATCCGCGGCGAGGAAATAACCGCCGCCCTGTGGGTCCAAATAGTGGCGTTCGATGTTGGCGCACCAGTCAATCGCCGCGTCACGGTAGGCGGGGTCTGCCGTGACCTCGTACAGCGCGAGCGCGCCCCGGCACATGGCGGCGTAGTCATCCACGGTCGCAGGGTGGTTCAGTTTGCCGGCGCGCCAGGCGTGGCGGAGCCGCTTTTCGAGGGTCATGCTGTTGCGTACGAAGGCAAAGGCGCGGGCGGCGGCGTCAATCCATTCTGGGCGTTCAAACGCCGCGCCGGCATTGGCCAGGGCGGCAATCATGAGGCCGTTCCAGTCGGCAAGGACCTTGTCATCTTTACCCGGCTGGATTCGTGTTTCCCGGATTTTGAGGAGCGTGGATCGGCAATTGGCCAGAATCTCTTCGGTTTTGCTGTCTGAAAGTTCGATGGCGTGCAGCCGGTTCAGGATGTTTTTGCCTTCCCAGTTACCGGATGGGGAGACGTCGTAGAATTTTTTGAACAAAACGGTGTCGTCGCCGAGGGCTTCGTCGATCTCGGCTTCGGTCCAGACGCAGAACTTGCCCTCCTCCCCTTCACTATCCGCATCAAGCGAGCTGACAAAGCCCCCTTGGGGATCGGTCATGTCGCCGATGACCCAGTCGATAGTCTCTTCGACGCGCTGCGCATAAAGCGGGTCCCGGGTTTCCTGCCAGACCATGGTCAGGAGGTCGATAAACTGGGCATTGTCGTAGAGCATTTTTTCAAAATGCGGTGCCAGCCACCGTTCGTCGGTGGAATATCGGGCCAGGCCGCCGCGCAGATGGTCGTAGATTCCGCCCTGGCACATCTGTGTCAGCGAATGCGTGACCGCGTCGGCATAGGGTTTTTGCCCTGTCCGTTTGAAGGTGCGCCATAATTGCTCGAAAAAGCTCGGTTGTGGAAATTTCGGGGCGCCGCCGATGCCACCATTGACGGCGTCGACCTCCTGAACCAGGCGCTGGGCAACCATATTCATGCGCGAAACCGGTATTTCGCCGCCGGCCTTGGATTCACCTAGGGCCTTCAGGCCTTCCACGAGTGCGGTGGTATTCGATTTTACCCGGTCTGGGTCTTCTTGATAGACACCGGCGATCCCTTTGAGGACCTCGGGGAAGCCGGGCCGTCCGAATTTCGGTGTCGCGGGAAAGTAAGTACCGCCCCAGAAGGGTTCACCATCGCCATTCAGGAACATCGTCAGGGGCCAGCCCCCCTGTTCGCCGAGCATCTGCAGGGCGGACTGGTATATGACGTCGATGTCGGGTCGTTCTTCCCGGTCGACCTTTATATTGATGAACAGGTCGTTCATCAGGTCGGCAATTTTATCGTCTTCGAAACTTTCATGGGCCATGACATGGCACCAATGGCAGGCGGCGTATCCGATTGATAACAGGATGGGTTTTCCCGTTTCCTTCGACAGTGCGAGGGCTTCCTCGCTCCAGGGCCGCCAATGGACCGGATTGTCGCTGTGCTGCAGCAGGTAGGGGCTTGTTTCGTCGGCGAGGAAGTTGCGGGTCATCTGGTGAGGTGTCCTTCGGGCCGGCTTCGGGTGTTATTTGGTGGAGTCGCATCCTTGTAGGATGGGTTTATCGGTAAACCAGTCAAGGGCGCATGACCAAATGAGAACTTGCTGGTAACGTCCGCGGGAACCGATTACCTCTGATTAGAGTATCGCAAGGAGATCCGCCATGAAATTCCAGATCGAGATAGATTGCACACCGGCCGAGGCGCGGCAGTTTCTGGGTCTTCCGGATGTTGTCCCCATGCAGGAAGCGTTGATGAAGCAATTGGAAGAACAGCTGGCTTCTGCGCTGTCCGGGCATGACGCTGATACGTTGCTAAAAACCTGGATGCCTGTCGGGATTCAGGGGGTCGAGCAAATGCAGAAAGCGTTCTGGTCCAGCTTTACGGACCCAAAGGGCCCTAAGGACAAAAAGTAGTCCGACCGCTCAACGGTATTCAGTCATGAACGATACCATATTTGCCTTATCCAGCGCGCCGGGTCGTGCGGGTGTCGCCGTCATCCGCGTCTCCGGAGGGGCGGCAGCGGATGCCCTTCGCGCGTTGACGGGGATTGCGTCTCCCTCGCCCCGCGTGGCGACCCGCGGCCGGCTTGTGCGGCCCGATGACGGTGAAATGCTGGATGACGGGCTGGTGCTCTGGTTTCCCGCCCCCCGGAGCTTTACGGGTGAAGATGTTGTCGAGTTCCAGATTCATGGCGGTAACGCGGTCGTTTCAGCCGTGCTTGAATCACTGTCACGGTTGCCGGGGCTGACAATGGCGGAGCCGGGGGAATTTACCCGCCGCGCTTTCTTGGCGGGAAAACTCGACCTGACCGAAGCCGAAGGGTTGATTGATCTGATTGATTCCGAGACTGAGGCGCAACGCAGGCAGGCGCTGCGCCAGAGTAAGGGCGCGTTAGGGCGCCTTTATGGGGAGTGGCGGGAACGCCTGCTGCGGGTTCTGGCGCATTTCGAAGCGACAATCGATTTTCCGGATGAGGAATTGCCCGAGTCTGTCGAGAATTCAGTGAAACAGGGCATGTTGGGCATCATCGAGGAGCTGTCGGATCATCTTGATGACAATCGTCGGGGCGAACGGCTTCGCGATGGGGTACAGATCGCGATTCTGGGTGCGCCGAATGTCGGAAAATCCAGCTTGCTTAATCTTTTTTCGCGCCGCGAAGCCGCGATTGTCTCCTCTCAGGCCGGAACAACGCGGGATGTCATCGAGGTTCATCTGGATTTGGGGGGGTATCCGGTCCTTCTGGCGGATACAGCCGGTATTCGGGAAACGGCTGATTCAGTAGAGGCCGAAGGCGTGTTGCGGGCCAGGGCACGGGCGGACGAAGCGGATCTGAAGCTTTTTGTTTGTGACGCCGCCGACGCAGAGGAAGCGTTGAAGTCCGGGTTTGTGGACGGGGATACGATAGTGGTTCTGAACAAGACGGACCTGCTGCCTGTTGGTGTCGGAGGGTTCGGTCAAACGAAATCCCCTGCCCTCGCGGTCTGTGCCGTGTCGGTTCAGGATGGCGATGGAATTGAGGCACTACTTGACGCGGTCGGGTCCGCGGTTCAGGCGCGGTTTGGCCAAAGCGGGGGGCCGGTGATTACCCGTACGCGGCATCGTGCGGCGGTCGAATCCTGTCGGGATGCCCTGGTGCGGGCGGTATCGGCGGATTTGCCGGAATTGTCGGCTGAAGATGTTCGGCTCGCGATGCGGTTCCTGGGCAGGATTACCGGGACCGTCGATGTCGAGGACCTTCTGGATGTCATTTTTCGGGACTTTTGTATCGGCAAGTGAACCGATGTGATGTTTCACGTGAAACATTCGTTGAATTTCTCGATTCTCCAATGCTTTGACTTGTTTCAACGCCGGCAGTAGATTGCGCGCCATGTCACATTGGGATGTCATTATTGTCGGCGGCGGTCACGCCGGATGCGAGGCGGCGGCCGCATCGGCGCGGCTGGGCGTTCGGACGCTGCTGGTGACCCACAAGCTGGAAACAATCGGCGAAATGTCCTGTAACCCGGCAATCGGGGGTTTGGGCAAAGGGCATCTTGTCCGCGAAATTGATGCGCTGGACGGCGTGATGGGCCGGGTGACGGATCAGTCGGGCATTCAGTTCCGAATGTTGAATCGCCGTAAGGGTCCGGCTGTCCGGGGCCCGCGCGCCCAGGCGGATCGCAAGCTTTATCGCTCGGCGATGCAGGCCACATTGGCCGCGCAGGACAATCTGGAGATCGTGGCCGCGGCGGTTGAGGATATTGCCCTGGACGCTGCCGGCAATGCCTGTGGTGTGGTGACCGCTGACGGTACTGTGCTGGCGGCGGGTTCGGTTGTCCTGACAACGGGAACTTTCCTTGGCGGCCTGATTCATATTGGCGACGAGAAAATTCCCGCTGGCCGTGTTGGTGAGGCGCCGTCCACCGGGCTTTCGGCGACATTGGCGCGGTTCGGGTTTCCGCTGGGCCGGCTGAAGACCGGCACCCCGCCCCGGCTGGATGGGCGGACAATCGATTATGCGTCCTTGACGGCGCAGCCTGGTGATGACGTTCCGGTGCCCTTTTCGACACTGACAGACCGGATAACGGTGCCGCAGGTGGATTGTCACATCACGACAACGACCGAAGCCGGGCATGCGTTGATCCGGGATAACCTGGACCGGGCACCCCTGTATTCGGGCCAGATCGAGGGAACCGGACCGCGATACTGTCCTTCCATCGAGGACAAGGTCGTTCGCTTCGCGGACAAGACCGGGCACCAGATCTTTCTGGAGCCGGAAGGGCTGGATGATACGACGGTGTATCCCAACGGTATTTCGACCTCCCTGCCCCGCGATGTGCAGCTTGCCTTGTTGAAGACGATACCGGGCCTGGAGCATGCCGAAATGATCCGGCCGGGATATGCGATCGAGTATGACTATGTTGATCCGCGCGCATTGCACCATTCGTTGGAAACGCGCCATATCCCGGGCCTTTATTTTGCCGGACAGATAAACGGCACCACAGGATATGAAGAGGCCGCGGCACAGGGGTTGATGGCCGGGCTGAACGCGGCGTTGTCCGTGATGAACCGGGAGCCCCTGATCCTTGACCGGGCAGATGCCTATATCGGCGTCTTGATCGACGATCTGGTGACCAAGGGTGCGAACGAACCCTATCGTATGTTCACGTCCCGGGCGGAATATCGGCTGCGTTTGCGGTCGGACAATGCGGATCAGCGCCTCAGTCCCATCGGGGCCCGAATTGGTTGCCTCTCACAGGATCGCTCGACGGCATGGCAGCGCAAGGAAAAAGCGCTTGTCGCGGCGCGGGAGATGGCACGGTCGCTGCGCGCCAGTCCGAATGAACTCGGCCGGCATGGCATCGCCGTCAATGCCGACGGTATTGTTCGGGACGTAACCACGCTTCTGGCCTTCCCGGACATCGCGCTGGAAGATCTGGCCCGGCTCTGGCCGGCGCTGGGCGACCTGGATGCCGATGTTGCAGAGCAACTGACAATCGATGGCCGTTACAGCGGTTACATGGCGCGTCAGGATGCGGATATCCGCGCGTATCGCCGGGATGACCAGCTTGTTCTTCCCGATGACCTGGATTACGAGGCCGTTGGCAGCCTGTCGAATGAAGTACGGCAGAAGTTACAGGCCGCGCGGCCACGGACACTGGGCGCGGCGGCGCGTATTTCGGGCGTGACCCCGGCGGCGACGGTTGCGCTGTTGCGTTTTGTGCAGCGTGGCGATGCCCGGGTCTGAAGATTTCGGGGCCGCTGCCTTTCAGGCCGCAACCGATGTTTCACGTGAAACACTCGTACAATTACAGCGCTACGTGGATGTCCTTCAACGATGGGCACCGCGGGTCAATCTGATTGGTCCGTCCACGCTGGACGATATCTGGCGGCGCCATATCCTGGATTCGGCGCAGCTCTGGCCGCATCTGCCGGACAATTCGAAAACGCTTGTCGATTTTGGCAGTGGCGCCGGGTTTCCCGGGATGGTTCTGGCAATAATGGGCGTTCCGGATGTGCATCTGGTTGAGTCCAATCAGCGCAAATGTGTGTTTCTGCGGGAAGTGGCGCGTGCCGCCGGCGTCAATGTTACCGTGCATGCGTCGCGTATCGAGGCGCTCACCCCCTTCCCGGTAGATGTTGTCACGGCGCGGGCCTTGGCATCGCTGCCAATCCTTCTTGAATATGCTGAACCATTTCTGAAAAGTAATACGATATGCTTGTTCCCGAAGGGGCAGCGAGTGAATGAGGAATTGACGGAAACGCAAAAAAGATGGAATATTACGCATGATGTGTTTTCCAGCCTGACGGATCCGACAGGCGGCATCGTCCGATTGGAGGCTATATCCCGTGTCGATCCTTGTTGATGATCCTCAGGCCGCAGCGAATTTGGTTCCTTTGAAGCCAGCCCAGCGCGGACCCCGTATTCTTGCAATCGCCAACCAGAAAGGCGGCGTCGGCAAGACAACGACGACCGTGAACCTGGCCACGGCCATGGCGGCGACGAAGAAGAAAGTACTGATTATCGATCTCGATCCGCAGGGTAACGCAAGCACGGGGCTGGGGATTGATCGCGATTCCCGTACGGTTACGACCTATGACCTGTTGCTTGGCGATGCGCAAATGGCGGATGCGGTGCGCCAGACCATGGTTCCGGGCCTGTCGATTATCCCCTCTTCGGTCGATCTTGCGGGCGCGGAGCTTGAACTGATCGATATCCCCGAGCGGGAATACCGGCTTTCCAAGACCCTGCGCCGGGGCTGCGCCGAATATGATTTCGTCCTGATCGACTGCCCGCCGGCGCTCGGCCTGCTGACATTGAATGCGCTTTGCCTTGCGGATGCCGTGCTTGTGCCGCTGCAATGTGAATATTACGCCCTTGAAGGGTTGAGCCATCTGGTTCGGACAATTGACCGGGTCAAGCGGGCCTTTAATCCGACGCTGGAAATTCAGGGTGTTGTGCTGACCATGTATGACCGGCGCAACAACCTGTCGGATATGGTGGCCGCGGATGTGCGGGAACATTTCGGTGACAAGGTCTATCGGACGGTTATTCCCCGCAATGTACGGGTTTCAGAGGCGCCGTCGCATGGGCGGCCGGTGCTGCTGTATGACTGGCGGTGTGCGGGAAGTCAGGCCTATATCCATTTGGCGAGCGAAATGCTGCGCCGGGAACGGAAAGCTGCGGCATGATGGCGGCGGACGAAGCCAAGCGGCGCGGCCTGGGACGCGGCCTGTCCGCCCTTCTGGGGGACGAGACGGAAGATTACGCCTCGCTCGACCGGTTGCGCCTGTCCAAGATGGTGCCAATCGAATTTCTGCATCCGGGGGCGAGCCAGCCGCGCAAACGTTTCGATGCCGAATCAATAGCGTCTCTGGTTGATTCCGTGCGGGAAAAAGGCGTGTTACAGCCCTTGCTGGTCCGCCGGCATCCCGAACATGCGAACGCTTATGAAATCATCGCCGGCGAACGGCGCTGGCGGGCGGCGCAGCAGGCCTCCTTGCCGGAAGTTCCGGTTGTTATCAAGGAGCTGAGCGATAGCGAAGCGCTGGAAATTGCCCTGGTTGAAAACATCCAGCGCGAGGACCTGACACCGATCGAGGAAGCACAGGGTTTTCAGCGGTTGATCGATGAATTCCAGCATACGCAGGAAGCGCTGTCCCAGGCGGTCGGGAAAAGCCGCAGTCATATCGCCAACCTGTTGCGGTTGCTGACATTGCCGGAATCCGTACAGACTATGGTGAATGAAAGCGCCCTGTCGGCAGGCCATGCGCGGGCGCTGGTGACGGCGGAAGCGCCGGAAGCGCTGGCGCGGCAGATTGTCGAGCGCGGGTTGAATGTCCGTCAGGCCGAACAGCTGGTAAAAGCCGGAAAACCGGCTGTTGCCCGCGCGCGCAAATCGCCGGAAAAAGATCCCAACACCGCGGCCCTGGAAGAAAACCTGGCGCAGTTACTGGGATTGAAAGTATCCATCCAGGTGCGCGGTGAAAGCGGGTCGCTTAAAATTGACTACGAAACGCTGGATCAGCTGGATGACGTGCTGCATCGGTTGACCAATGGTCCCCGGCCCCGGAACGACGACGACTAGAACCGGGAGCCGCTTAACGGCGCTGTCCCATCATTCCCAACCTGGCAATCTGCAGAACGGTACGGCCGCAAAGCGACTCCGCTGGCATGCCGGTCTGTTTGCATTGCTGTTCAGCCTCCAGTGTCAGGTTTAGCGCCTGACCCAGCCGCCGGCCATTCCAGCTGCGAAGTTGATTACGGAAGGGACCGGCAGCCTTGAAAAAGACCGGTGGCCGAAGGGCCTTCATCGCCACATCGGGCGTGGCGCCCGTATCAATCTTCGAACGGACCAGCTGCAGCCGAAGCAGATGCCGCGCCATTGCCCGCAATACCGTGACCGGATTCGCACCCTCCTGATAGCTTCGGGTCAACGCCTTGTCCGCGGCTGTCGGATTACCACCGGCGGCAGCCATAACAACATCATCCAGCGATAAGGCACTTGAATTTCCAACCGACGCCGCGGCATCCGCGACACTCACCTCGCTTCCGGACCCGACATAAAGGGCCAGTTTCTCCAGTTCCGAGCGGCTCAACCCCCTGTCGGCGCCAAGATTGGCGCTGAGATATGCCATTGCATCCGGACTGACCCTGATATTCTCTTTCGCCAGGGTTTCATGAATAACCCGATCGAGCGCCCGTTCGTCATCGGCATAGCAGGGAACGGCGGCAGCATTGGGGGCTGCCTCGAAAATTTTCCGCAATCCGGAACGCGGGTTAAGATCACCAGCCTGTAAAATGACCAGCGCGTCCCCCGGTGAATCCTCCAGAAACTGTTCCACGGGTGTTGCCACGGCCTCCGTTGCATCACGCAGCCGCACAACCCGGCGGCCGCCGGTGAGCGCGATCGCGGCGGCTTCGTCGGCAATGAGGGTTGGAATTTCGCGCAATTGCGATGGAATAATCTCGGCAACAAGAAACGGATCGGAAAGATCCGGTACTACCGTCCGGGCCAGCGTTTCCGCGCGTTCCCGTACCAGGCCGGAATCGGGCCCATAGACGAGAATGCCACGAACCGTTGCATCGGGGGCCCGAATAAAGGCTTCTACGCGTCCCGCCGCAACTTTCATGCTGATTCCCCGATCAGGCGCCGGCGCCGAAAAAGATACCGATGCGGATGCGGATGGCGTCGCTTATCTCGCGCGCTGCACGATCCAGGGCGTCTTTCTCCGCGCTGAGGGTGGCAAAATCAGAATCAACAATATTGAAACTGTTTACCGACCGCTCCGACCCGGAATACAACGCTTGGCCGGTTGCCACCGACGAAAGCGTATAACTGGCACTTACCTGCATGAGCGCCCGGGTAGCGGTTTCGTCCCGCTGTATACCAAGATTCGTTCTCGAAATGGTCGGAAGCACAGTCAGTGTGTATAGGGGACGGGCTGGCTGCCCCTTCGGATTTAACCGATCGAGAAGGAAATTACGCAATTTCTGCCCAATCCTGTCCGGAATCGGTGCAACCCGGATTTGCTGAAGCTGCAAGGGTACATCTTTGCCGTTGGACGTACCGTATAACGGTTGAAATCCACACCCGGTCAGCAGCCCGATCAGGGCACAGACGCCCCCCAACCGGCGCAGTATCCGGGGGCGAAGCCGGGGAAAGGTATCAGATAACGACATTGACGATCTTGTTCGGCACAACAATGACCCGCCGCGGCACGGCGCCATTGGTGACTTTCTGAACCTGTTCAAGCGCCAGGGCGGCCTGCTCCACAAGGGCCTGATCGGCATCGATGGGCATTTCAATTGTTCCCCGCAGTTTGCCCTTAACCTGTACCGCGATGGTGACCGTGTCTTCAACCAGCATGGCGGGGTCGGCCTTCGGCCAGGCTGCATCTGCGAGAATCTCCGTGTAGCCGAGAACCTGCCACAATTCTTCTGCCAGATGCGGCATCATCGGACCCAGCAATTGAACGGTGGTTTCGTACCCAAACCGCCGCACCCAGTCATGTCCTGGCCCGGCTTCGTTGAATTCGCCCAACGCATTGGTCAGCGAGCGAACATGCGCAACCGCCCGGTTAAACCGAAATTGTTCAAGATCGTCGGTAACCGTTGCGATTGCCGTATGGATGGACCGTTCCATGGTCGCGGCAGCATCGTCCAACCCGTCCGGCCGCACGGACCCGAGCGGCGCAATGGGCGCTTCGGCATCGGCGATCAGCCTCCAGATCCTGTTCACATAGCGCCACGCGCCTTCAATACCCGCTTCGGTCCATTCCAGATCACGCTCCGGCGGACTGTCCGACATCATGAACAAGCGGCCTGAATCCGCCCCATAGGTATCCAGAATTACTTCGGGATCAACGACATTCCGCCGTGACTTGCTCATCTTCTCCGACCGACCGGTCTGCACCGGCGCGCCGGTCGTCACCTGAACCGTGTTCCCTTCGGGGTTCACTATAATATCATTAGGAAACAACCAGTTACCATTCTCATCCCGGTAGGTCTCATGGCAAACCATGCCTTGGGTGAAAAGCCCGGCAAACGGTTCATCGACACTCAGATACCCGCATTTGTGCAGGGCGCGGGTGAAGAACCGGGCGTAAAGCAGATGCAGTACGGCATGTTCGACGCCGCCTATATACTGGTCGACCGGAAGCCAGTAATCGACGGCTTCGCGTGTAAAGGGTGCATCACTGACCGGTGCGCAGAAGCGGGCGAAATACCAGGACGATTCAACAAATGTATCGAATGTATCCGTCTCGCGGGTTGCCGCCGCGCCACAGGTCGGGCAATTGACATGTTTCCAGGTTGGATGATGGTCCAGCGGATTGCCGGGCGCATCAAAGCTGACATCCTCGGGTAAGGTGACCGGCAGGTCACTTTCCGGCACGGGGACAATCCCGCAGGACGCGCAATGTATGACGGGAACCGGGCAACCCCAGTACCGTTGCCGCGACACGCCCCAGTCGCGCAGCCGGTAATTCACTGTGCCTTCGCCATCGCCCTGATCCACCAGTTTCCGGATCGCCGTGGCCAAGGCGGTTTTGACGTCCATTCCGTCCAGGAACCCCGAATTAATCAGCGTGCCGTCGTCAACATAGGCTTCATCGCCAACTGAAAAACCGGCAGGGTCCGCATCCTTCGGACAAACCACCGGAATGACGGGCAGGTCGTATTTGCGGGCAAAATCCAGATCGCGCTGGTCATGGGCGGGACAGCCAAAAATCGCACCGGCGCCGTACTCCATCAGCACGAAATTCGCGACATATACGGGCAGTGTCTTGCCGTCGATAAAGGGATGCGTGACCGTCAGGCCTGTATCGACGCCCTTCTTTTCGGTCGATTCCAGGACCGCTTCACTGGTGCCCAGCCGGCTGCATTCGGCAAGAAACGCGCCCAACGCCGGGTCTTTCTCGCCGCATTCGATTGCCAGCGGGTGGTTCGGTGACAGGGCACAGAACGACGCTCCAAAAAGCGTATCCGGCCGGGTGGTGAACACTTCCAACCGGTCATCGCGCCCGGTCAGCGGGAACATGACCTTGGCCCCTTCCGAACGGTTGATCCAGTTTGTCTGCATAAGACGGACCTTGTCCGGCCACCGGTCCAGAGTTTCGATCCCCGCCAGCAGGTCATCGGCGAATTCGGTAATCTTGAAGAACCACTGCGACAGCAGCTTCTTTTCGACTTCCGCGCCCGACCGCCAGCCCTTCCCGTCGATCACCTGTTCATTTGCCAGGACAGTGTCTTCGACCGGGTCCCAATTGACCCAGGACTCCCGGCGATAGGCGAGACCGGCTTCAAGGAAATCGAGGAACATCTTCTGTTCGAAGGCGTAGTATTCGGGTTCGCACGTCGAGATTTCGCGGCTCCAGTCAATGGAAAGGCCCATTGTCTTAAGCTGCTCGCGCATTGTGGCGACGTTTTCCCGGGTCCATTTTGCGGGATGGACCTTGTTTTCGAACGCGGCGTTTTCCGCCGGAAGGCCAAACGAATCCCAGCCCATCGGATGCAGGACGTTGTAACCCTGGGCCCGTTTGAACCGGGCGGTCACATCGCCCATCGTATAGTTGCGGACATGGCCCATATGTATGCGGCCCGACGGATACGGAAACATTTCGAGGACGTAATATTTTTCGCGGCTCGGGTCTTCAGTGACCTCAAACACACTCTGGTCTTGCCAAATGCCCTGCCATTTGGCTTCCGTTTCCCTGACGTTATAGCGGCTCATGTTTTATTGATTTTCCTAAGGCGAGCGTTGAATGGCAGCCGCCTCAGCGGGCGGTCATGCCTCAATTGATGCGAATATTGGCGATCCGGAGCTCACGTGCGCGTTTGAGTATGGCGTTTTCCAGGTCCTGAACGGTCTGCGGGTCGACCGCAGCTGCCAGCCATTCATTGTTGTTGCGCGCCTCGCGAAAAACGGAAATCCGCAATCCATCGGCCCGCAACTGTCGATCCAGGATATAGATGTTCACCTTTACCCGTTCGTTCGGCGTTTCCGGTGGTGAATACCAATCCGTAATGATAACGCCGCCAAATGGGTCAGCGGAGCTCAGCGGCATAAAGGACATGGTATCGAGCGAAGCACGCCACAGGTAACTGTTTACGGCGATACCGCCGCCGCCCCCACCGCCGGAATCATCGCCTCCGCCAAACAGCGAATCGATCAACCCGCCATTGTCGCCGGAAACGGCGCCGGTATTCTCCGGCGGTGGCGTTGGATCGGGCGCCAAACCAACGCTTTCGCAACCGGACAGGGCCAGGGTGAGGAGGATAGCGCAGGCGAAATGTGGAATACGTGTCAGCATGAGCGATTTATGCCTGAATTTCGGGGTTCATATCCAGCATTATGTCGTATTGCACACGTCTTGGCACATCTGGTTTTACATATCGCCAAAATTGCGCCTTTCCGTTCGCTTTGATAGGTCTTGGCCTGTCGCGTCCAAAACCGTGTCATCCTTTGCATAAACCGCCGCCGGGAAGAATGCGCCATGACAGAAACAATCGATTTCGCCGCCAACCTCGCTTCTGTACAGGCTGACATTGCGGATGCTGCTCGCCAGGCCGGCCGCGCCCCGGAATCCATAACGCTGGTCGCTGTTGGCAAAGGCCACCCTGCGGAACGGTCCCGGGCGATTCTGGCCGCGGGGCAGCGGGTTTTTGGCGAAAACCGCGTACAGGAAGCAGAAGAAAAATGGCCGGCCCTGAAAGCCGATTTCCCCGATGCGCGGGTTCATCTGATCGGCCCGTTGCAGACCAACAAGGTGCGGCATGCCGTCGCACTGTTCGATGTGATTGAAACCGTCGACCGGCCGCGGCTGGCGCAGGCGCTGGCGCGGGAATTCGACAGTTCGGGACGGCAGCTTCCCTGCTATATCCAGGTGAATACCGGCGCTGAGCCGCAAAAGGCGGGTGTTTTGCCCGAAGACGCCGATGCGTTCATCGCGCAATGTCGTGACGAACTGGGCCTGCCCGTCGCCGGATTAATGTGCATTCCGCCGGTTGATGAAGAGCCGTCGCTCCATTTCGCCCTGTTGCGGGAAATGGCGAAACGACAGGGCCTGGACGGTCTCAGCATGGGCATGTCTGCCGATTACCCGATTGCCGTCGCTTTTGGTGCGACGCTGGTCCGGGTCGGGACCGCTATTTTTGGGACTCGTCCGGCGCGCTGATACAGAGACGGTCGCCGGGCCCACACCGCGCCAGGACGGCCTGTAAATCGGGCATCGTCAGTGCGACGCAGCCTTCCGTTGGTGTGTAGCCGGGTCTGGCGACATGCATGAAAATGGCACTGCCCCGTCCGGGAACCGGCGGATCGTCATTATGTCCCAGGATGACGATGACATCGTATACGGCATCTGTTCGCCACAATGATTCCGTGCTGGCCGCGTAGGGCAGCGTTACCGGCTGGTTGTAGGCGGCGTCACCCGGGTCGTCGCACCATCCGTCTTTCGGGTTGATTGGCTGCATGTCGAGCGCTGTTTCAGGTGGCGCCAGACGGTCGGCGCGGTACAGGGCCCGGCGCAGCGCGAAACATCCCGTCGGTGTTGCGCCATCCCCTTCCGATTTCAATGTGCCGTCGCGGATTCCCGATCGACCCAGCGCGCACCGCATCTGATCAGCACCGATGCGCAGTGTTCCATCCGCTGCTACGTGAATATCCATTGGGCAATACTAAACGAAATCAATCAGCCTGAAATACCCGCGGCTTCCGCCTGCTTCATCTTCTGATACCGATCCAGGGTTTGCATCATGTTTTCAGGGCCCTGGCTAAATGGGTTTTGTGGCAGCCCCGATGGTGCCTGGACGGTTGCCTGACGATCCGCGCCACGGTCCCTTGCCCGTTTTTCCGGCGTGGGTTCCGGCGGGATCCGTTCGGGCAGTGGCGACCGGCCCGCCAGCGCTGCCAGTTTGTCCGCGAGCCGCGAACTGACATTCGGAATGCCGTCTTGCGGTGTTTGCGGCGCCTGCGCCACGGGGCGTGTCACGCCTTGGCCAGGCAGTCCGGGTACCGGACCGGCGGCCGGAACGGCGGCGCGGGCCTGCAGGATTGCCGCAACCGGGTCGTTGGTTTGATTCTGTGACTTGGTAAAGGGAAGCGCACCCATGCCGCCAAATGGCTGGCGCGCCGCGACCGGCGTGCTGGCGGCAACAGGTGCTGCTGATGCCAAAATGGCGGCTTCCGGCGCAGCCGCTGCCAGCGCTATCTGGGAGGCGGGCCGGAAACCAGCGCCGACGATGGCCGGATCCGCTTCGGATACTTTCGTTGCGGCACCGGCCACGGCGGCCACGGTGCTTTCGGCCACGGCGGTGTCATCGCTGTCACCGGTAAATGCTGTCATGATGGTTTCGCCGATATCGCTGCCGGTGGATTGTTCAACCATGGCATTGACGACAGCCACGCCCGCCCCAATCGGTCCGCCATACAAGGCGCCGCCGGCAACGCGCGCACCGGGCGATATTTCATCGCCTGTCATGGCCCGGTACATTGTTGAAATAACGGGGATATGTTGCAGCGGATTGATGATGTCGAGAACGTCACTGAAGGTCAGCCCATCCTCGCCGAAAAATTCGGAATCGGAACCCGAAGCGGGCGGCAATGACACGATGCCTTCAATGTCCAGGTCTTCAGGCCGGTGATGTTCCGCAATGAGATCCGGCACGGCTGACCCGTCCGCATAGAATTCCTGCGGGCGTCCCGTGCCTGTTATCGTCGGCATTGCACCCTGACGGGGCATTGCTGCGGTCGCGGAAGCAATTGTCTCGCTCATCGGATACTCCTCTGCCCCTGTTGCAATGCAAGCAGGGTGCCAGAGAAATCAGAGTATGAATTCCGCTGTTTCGCCCAGATTCCCGATGTCAGCGTGCCGCCAATTGGCAAATATTGCCGTTTTCGGCGGATAGTTCTGCCGCTTTAGAACATATGGCCGCTGCGGGTCGCCTTGGTTTCGAGATAATGCTCGTTATGCCCGTTGGACGGAAAGGCATGCGTGATCCGGTCGACAACTTCGATACCATGCTCGGCCAGCGCCGACAGCTTGATCGGGTTGTTGGTCATGAGCCGGATGCGGCTGAATCCAAGCCGATGCAGAATGCCCGCTGCCGGCGCATACACCCGTTCGTCCGCACCGAAGCCAAGCTCTTCATTCGCGTCGATCGTATCGAAACCGGTGTCCTGCAGCCGATACGCCCGCAATTTGTTGGCCAACCCGATACCCCGGCCTTCCTGCGCCAGATACAGCAGCAGGCCGCCGCCATCCTGCGCGATGGCTTCGACGGCGCCCCGTAACTGGTCGCCGCAATCGCAGCGCAGGCTGCCCAGCAGGTCGCCGGTAAAACACTCGGAATGCAGCCGGGCGAGAACGGGTTCTGACGGGTCCGGGTCCCCGATAATAATGGCGATATGCTCTTTGCCGCCGTCGGCCGGCCGGAAGGCAACAAAACGCGCGTCTTCCGCGCCCTGCAACGGAACCCGGGCGGAAATCTCTGACGGTGTCAATTCGGTTGCCGCATAACTGTAGCCGGCGACATCGCCGCTGCTGACCGATAGAAAATCATGCTGCTTCGCGAAATCCAGCGCATCGCCGGCAATCGGCGTGGTCAGGGCGGCGGGCAGAAGGCGCGAAAATTTCGTCAGGTCGACGGCGGCTTCCTGCAACGGCTGCCCCGGTGCGGTGATTGTGACGACCGGTCTGGTGCTCTCCGGGGTGTCGCCTGTCATGGCGGCGATGCTGGCAATGGTCAGCCCGGCGGCAGGCACAACCGAAACGGTGCGCGCACTTATCGGATCCAGACCAAGCGCGATCGCCCGCTGGTCGGTGACGAGGCACGATATCGGATTGCCGGTCAACTGGCCCAGCGTTGCCGGGTCGTGGCCGGATTCGGCGGCCGCGACAAGCAGCGCTCTGCCGCCGCCATGCAGGACAATCGGCATGCCGCGGCGTAACTCACCTATGACGCGGTTGACGGCGTTCACCCCCGGATGCGGGCCGGTTGAAAGATCGTGTGCGGTATTTTGCGTCATTCGGTTCAATCGGTGTTCTGGTTCAGCGGCCTGTGCAGCAACCATAATATGTCCCGACCAAAGGACAAGCACAGGATGGCGAGGGCCATACCGCCTATAACGGTCGCCATGTCATTTGTCACGACCGGAAGCAGGCAGGCCAGCAACGCGCCGACCTGTATGGCGCAGACGGCACGGCGGCGGTTGCTGGGCGGCAGTGGTTTCGTGAGGACCGGCCAGACCCGGCCGGCGGCGACAAAGACATAGCGTAATGCCCCTGCCGCAATAATCCATAAGCCGGTCTTGTCGCTGACGCCGATCAGCAGGCTCAGCACCAGGATAAGCGCGGCATCGGTTTCCATATCGAACCGGGCGCCAAAGGGACTGCTGACCGCATGGTGTCTGGCCAGCCAGCCGTCGAGGCCGTCCAGCGCCAGCGCTGCCCCGGCCAAAGCGCCGATGATCCACCAGTTCAGCAGGGCCGGCGTATCCGCGACCGCCAGTGCCCCGGCGATGATTGTCGTCAGACCCGTGCGCAACCATGTGACCCGGTTGGCGGGCCCGAAACGCTGCATATTGCCGGTGCGCACCGCAAAATACAGGACCATGCCGCCCGCGATTGCATACAGCGCCAGCGCCAGCGTTATGGCCGGCCCCGTCGGCAAGACCGCAACTCCGATGACCATCAGCGGAATCGCCAGCAACGCCATGGTGACGCGGGCATCATCCGCGACCGCGAAAATCCGGCGCCAGCCGTTTTCGGCGGCTATTGTTTGGTCACGAAACATTGATGCGGTCCATATAGACGTTCAGGTTCAACTGCGATTCATATATGGTCGATTACAGTAAAACGGTAGTAAAAGTGTAAATCAGTTTAAAGAAACATCGGGCCAGGCGGTGCAAAAGCCGCAGTTGGGGGGAGGCCGATAGTGTTGAAAGGATACGACAATTACAGAAAACGAAGCCTGGGGCATCATACTGGCATTCGTACAACAGTCCCGTGGCAGGACCCCTTGCGCAACCGGGCGTAAATGGACCCTGACCCGTTCCCCCGAATCACTTGCCGTCTATTCCAGCCAAAACCCTGAAACAGCCAAACCGCTGGCGTCTGTCGATTGCGACGGCAACGTAACGGTTGACGACAGCCTGTCATCCGACGTGGCGGAACTGTTCCAGCTATATCTGCCGCTCTGCGAACCGCAGCGGCCGTTCATGGTCGGGCATCTGGGCCAAAGTCTGGATGGGCGGATCGCGACCGAAAGCGGCGCATCGCATTATGTAACGGGCCCTGTCGATATCCGGCATAACCACCGGATGCGGGCGCTGTTCGATGCGATCATCGTGGGTGCCGGGACAGCAGTGCATGACGATCCGCAGCTCACGGTGCGGGAATGCGAAGGCGACAGCCCGATCCGGGTCGTTATCGACGCGGAACGCCGCCTGTCCGCCGACCTGAAGCTGTTTCATGACGCGGCCGCGCCGACCCTGCTGCTGTGCGCAGAGGACAAGGTCAATGACGGCGACCGGCATGGCAATGCGGAAGTCGTCGGCATCGAACGGGATGCGGAAAGCCTTTCACCGCATGCGATCAAGGCGGCGCTGGGCGCGCGGGGTCTGCTGCGTCTGTATGTGGAAGGCGGCGGCGTGACGGTGTCGCGCTTCCTGAAGGCGGGCTGTCTGGACCGGTTACAGGTGACGGTGTCGCCGTTGATCATCGGGTCGGGCCGTCCGGCAATTGTGCTGCCCGAAGTGACCAGCCTGACCGAAGGGTTGCGGCCCGCGGTCCGCCGTTTCGATTTCGGCGACGACATCATGTTCGAGTGCCGCTTCCATGGATGAGCGGTCATTCTGGGTTGCGGCGCCCGGTCGCGGCGAGGTTCGCAGCGCGCCGGGTCGGAATCCGAATGACGGCGAGGTTGCGATCAGGGCGCTGGCAAGCGGTGTCAGTCGCGGCACGGAGGCGCTGGTGTTTCAGGGCCGGGTGCCGGAAAGCCAGTACGCCATCATGCGCTGCCCTTTTCAGGCGGGCGATTTTCCGGGCCCGGTGAAATACGGCTACGCCTCCGTCGGCAACCGGGAAGACGGTGGCGGGCGGGTATTCTGTCTGCACCCGCATCAGGATCGCTATGTCGTGCCCGACAATATGGTTGTGCCGGTACCTGACGATGTGCCCGATGCCCGCGCCGTGCTGGGCGCCAACATGGAAACGGCGGTCAATGCGATGTGGGATGCGGGACCGCGCATCGGTGACCGGATTGCCGTGGTCGGGGGTGGCGTCGTCGGCTGTTTTGTCGCGGCCTTGTGCGCCCGACTGCCGGGAACATCGGTACAGCTTGTCGATATCAATCCGGCGCGGGCGGAAACGGCGGCGCGGTTGGGCGTTGGTTTTGCCGCCCCCGATAAGGCGGACGGCGACCTGGATATCGTCGTGCATGCCAGCGGCGCACCCGCCGGGTTGACCGCGGCTCTCGGCCTTGCCGGGTTCGAGGCAACGGTGCTGGAGATGAGCTGGTATGGCGACCGCATGGTGCCGGCGCCACTGGGCGAGGCATTCCATTCGCGACGGCTGGTTTTGAAATCCAGCCAGGTCGGCCATGTCGCGGCCAGCCGCCGCGCACGGCGTACGCATCGCGACCGGATGCTGCTGGGACTGGAATTATTACGTGATCCGGTGTTCGATTGCCTGCTCAGCGAGACGTCGTCCTTTGACGATCTGCCGGAAACCATGGGGCGGCTTGCCGAAGCGCCGGGCGACACGCTCTGCCATGTTGTTACGTATTCGTAATTATTAAAAATAACAGGAAAAACAATATGTTCAGCGTATCTGTCCGTGACAATATAATGATTGCACATTCCCTGAAAGGCGAGGTTTTCGGCCCCGCGCAGCGCCTGCATGGCGCAACCTTCGTGGTCGAGGTAACGCTGCGCCGTGCGTCGCTGGATGAAGACGGTATCGTCGCCGATATCGGCCGTGCAACGACCTTGCTGACCGAAATACTGGAAACATACGCGTACAGAAATCTGGACGATCTGGATGCCTTCAAGGGGCGCAATTCCACTACGGAAGTGCTCGCGAAGGAAATCCATGATCGATATGCCGCCGGCATTCGTGCCGGCCGGCTGGACGGCGACGCCGATAAGGCGATTGTGTCGCTATCCGTGGTCCTGCGGGAAAATCCGGATGCCTGGGCCGGGTATGATGCGCCGCTGAACGGCTGACATGGATGGTGCGCCCCTGATATTCGCGCTACCCGGCTCCATCCACCAGCGGACCGGCGGCACGATCTATGACAGGCGGATCGTGGAAGGGTTGCGATGTTCCGGCCAGCCGGTGCAACTCGCGGAACTGCCGGGCGCCTTTCCGGTCTGCGATACGATTGCCAAAACCGCGGCCCGGCACACGGTTCTCGATGCGCCTGATGATGCGTGCCTGGTCATCGACGGGCTGGCATTGCCCGGTTTCGTCAATTGCCTTGCGGATCATCACGCGCGGTTGCGGGTGACCGCGCTTGTCCATCATCCGCTTGCCGCTGAAAGCGGATTGCCTGAAACCGACCGCGTGGCGCTGTTCGGGCTTGAACGGGACATGCTGCGCTTTGTCGACGGTATTGTGACGACCAGCCCGGCAACAGCCCGCATGCTGGTGGATGATTACGACGTGGCGGCGCCTCGCATCGTCACCGTGTTGCCGGGAACCGATCCGGCGCCCCCTTCCCGGGGTTCCGGCGGCAGGGGACCGCTGAGATTACTGTGTGTTGCGTCGCTGATTGCCCGCAAAGGGCATGTGGCGTTGATTTCAGCGCTGGCCGCCTGCCCGTCATCCGACTGGCGGCTTGATTGTCTGGGGGCATCGGATCGCGATCCGGCGGTGACGCAGGCAATACGCGATGTGATCGACAGCCTTGGCGTCACGGATCGTGTTTTCCTGCATGGCGAAGCGGATGATGGCCAGCTTGCGGCGGCTTATGATGCGGCGGATGTCTTTGTGCTGGCGTCTGAACTGGAAGGCTACGGCATGGCCTTCGCCGAAGCGCTGTCACACGGATTGCCGGTGATCGGCAGCGGTGACGGCGCGGTGCGCGACACCGTACCGCCCGAAGCGGGCACAATCGTGCCGGTCGGGGACCATGGCGCGCTGGTTCAGGCCCTGTCCCAGATCATGTCCATGCCGGAACACCGTGCCGACCTGGCGCGTGGGGCCCGGGTGGCGGGGGCGGCCCTCCCTGACTGGGCCGAAGCGGCGCGCCGGTTTGATGCCGCCTTGATTCGGTCGCCTGCACCCGTACGATGACAGAAACCTTTGAATCAAAGTGGCTTGCGCTGCGCGAACCGGTTGATATCGTATCCCGTTCGCCAGCCCTTGCCGATGCCTTCCTTGATTGTCTGCCGGCGAATCCCCGAATTCTGGATCTCGGTGCGGGTACGGGCTCGAATGCACGTTACCTTCAGACCCGGGCGGCGGCGCGGGGCATGACAATAGACTGGCTGCTGGTTGATGGCGATGTGACGCTGCTGGACCGGGTTGTGGGCCTGCCCCGTTTTGACCGCCAGGTCGCCGATTTTGCCGCGGACCCGGGCGTGATTGATGTTTCGGGTGTTGATGGCGTTGCGGCGTCGGCCCTGTTCGACCTGGTATCCGAAGGCTGGTTTGCTAAATTCGTGGCGCATATCGCCGGTCGCCCCCTGCTGGCGGCGCTGACCGCGGATGGTGGGCATCGCTGGGACCCGGAAGATCCGGTGGATACGTATATCGATGTGCAATTCGCAGCGGATATGTCCCGCGACAAGGGGTTTGGACCGGCCATGGGGCTCGTGGCGGCAACCGGTATGGCGTCGGTCCTGGATGCTGCCGGGTATGCTGTGCAGGGGGCCGATACGCCCTGGCTTCTTGGTTGCGCCAATGCGGCGCTTGTCGCGGCCATGATCGGGGGCATTGCCGATGCCGCAAACCGCCATGGTGAACGCGCCGATGTGACGGGCTGGCGGCACCGGCGTAACGCGGGCCTGGCGGCAGAAAACCTGCATTTGACGGTCGGTCACCGGGATCTTCTCGCCATTCGCGGGTAAACCTGCAAATAACCGGCGCTTGCACTTGCCGGTGCGGTGATCAACTATATTTTATACGTATTGATCCTGTCGTAATACGGATCGGGTAGTATGCGTGCTATAGTACCCTACCGAATTATGATACAGGGGTTGTTTGTATGACCGTTGGAGTTGCCGTGGCCAGCAAGAAAGTTCTCATCGTCGACGACGATGTTACCTTGTGCGAATCCCTCTGCGAGCAGCTTCAATTGCACGAGGAATTCGAAACAGTGGTTTCGCCGACGGCTCGTGATGCGCTGGAACAGGCAAAAAACCAGTATTTTGATGCCGTACTGCTCGATGTCGGCCTGCCGGATATGGACGGGCGGGAAGCCTGTCGGTTGATGCGGCGCGCCGGGGTTAAGGTGCCGATCGTCATGCTGACCGGCGCGGATTCCGATGCGGATACGATCCTTGGCCTGGACGCGGGCGCCAACGACTATATCACCAAACCCTTCCGGCTTGGCGTGTTGCTGGCCCGGTTGCGGGCCCAGTTGCGCCAGCATGAACAAAGCGAAGACGCCGTTTTCACAATCGGCCCCTATACGTTCCAGCCCAGCGGCAAGCTGCTGCTGGAAGAAGCGACGCAGAAAAAGGTTCGCCTGACCGAAAAGGAAACGTCGATCCTGAAATACCTGTTCCGCTCTGGCGACCGGCCGGTCAACCGCGACACATTGCTGGGTGAAGTGTGGGGCTACAATGCGGGGGTGACCACCCATACGCTGGAAACCCATGTCTACCGGCTGCGGCAGAAAATCGAACTGGACCCGTCAAACGCCGAAATACTGGTAACGGAACCCGGTGGCTACCGGTTGGTGCCGTAAGGCCTTACCATCCGGAGCCGGATTATCGGTCTAGCCAAATGCCGGCATCACGTCGCGGGCGAAACGGCGCAGCGACTGCTGGTCGCGCGATGACAGCAATACATAGCCGACACCCGCCGCTTCCATCTTCTTCAGCCGCTCGATTATGGCATCCGGCGTTCCGAGCAGCACCCCGTCGACGGCGGCTTTGCGCAGATCCGCATCGGATACCATGCTGGATTGGCCCTTTCCGTCAGCCGTCTGGCCGAACGAATTCATGACTTCCAGTTGTTTCATCCGCTGTGCAATGGCGGTCTCGCGTTCGTCATCGGTATCCGCCACCATCAATCCCCGCGCCACGCCCACGCCCAGCGGGTCATAGTGACGCCCGGCTTCCGTTAGCGCCGCCCGGAATATCCGAAGGCGCTCGAAGATGACATCCAGTGTCTGAAACTGGTCCAGGAACAGGTTGAAGTTCTCTTTTGCCGCGTATTGCAGCGATTCCGGCCGTCCGGCCGCAAGCCAAAGGGGCGGATGGGGCTGTTGCACCGGCGATGGTTCCAGCAGAATATCCTCATAATGCCAGCGTTTGCCGTGATGCGAAAACCGGCCCTCGGTGGTCCAGGCCGTGCGGATAACGGTCATTGCCTCTTCGAAACGTTCTGTTGATTCCGCGATCGGAATACAGAACCCCGCAAATTCGTTATGCCGGTAGCCTTTGCCGACGCCGAAATCGAACCGGCCCTTTGAAAGCAGGTCCAGTGTCGCCGCCTGCTCCGCCACCAGAACCGGGTTGTGCCAGGGCAAAACCACCACCGCGGTCCCCAACCGAATGGACGACGTCCGGGCCGCCAGAAAGGACAGCAGGTTAAGCGAGGCCGAAACCTGCCCCATGCCGCTGAAATGGTGTTCGACCAGAAAACTGCTGTAAAAGCCCAGATCCTCGGCTTCAACCACTGAATCGATATAGGCGTCATAGCCTTCCCGATAGCCGTCTTCCACGCCGGGGACAGATCGTGCGCCGCCGAAAATACCGAACTTCATCGCCGCCTTCCCTTCCCGTCAGTCAAAAAAACTTGTGCCATGCGCCCCCGCAATCGCGCCCAATACGGTCACGACGCTTACGGTCAGCAGAAGCCAGTGCATCCGCGCTATGGACGTTAGTGTTCCTTCGGGATCGCGGTCAAACCGCCTGCGAAACCAATCCCGCAGGAAAAGGGGTTCGGCCACAAACAAAATGAGCGTGAACACGATCCAGATCGCTGTCATGGCGTGAATCCACCAGTATTCGAACTGCGTATAGCGGATCCATGCATCCAGTACGTACAACATGTAAAAGCCGGTGATGCCCGCCAGCAAAACGGCGACACGCGACCAGGGGGCAAAGCGCCGTTCGATATCCTCGAACGCCTGCCCGGCTGCTTTCTGGTCTTTCATGCGTCGCAATGCCGGCAGAATTGCCAGCGTCTCCATGGCGACCCCGCCGATCCATACGATAACGGCCAGGACATGCAGTGCCCGCGCCAGCAATTCCGAATCCACGATTCTTCTCCCCAGCCCTGCGGCGCAATACGCCACGGCGCCGACTGTAGCCGCATTGACGTGCAACTGGCAAAAGCAGCCGGGCGAAGGGTTGCTCCAAATCGTTTGGTAGGGGTCCGGGTTTGCATCACTCAAGGGACTGACGCGGAAGTGTTGTTTGCTTTGTGTTTGTTGAAAGAAGGCTAAAGATGGTCTTAAAAGCTATAAACTAGGCACCACACCGAATTATACATTATTCAATTACGCCCTATAACGAGATACCGTAAACCTGTTACGGCCCCTTAATCGGTTTAACACGTAATTAAAGGTATATAAGTTCCACGCTGGCATGGTGCCTGAAAAGATGTGGGCCCGGCCCGTTACTCGGCGGCATATCCCTTTTTTTCCGCGGCGTCGAAGAATCCGGCCGTGTTCTGGAATACGTTCGGCTTGCGGTAGATGGCCAGCAGGACGGCCCCTTCGTCGGAGTGGGTTTCGTGAAAGGAACCCTGACGCCGCCATACGTACTCGCCGGCCCGGCAGATGCCGTCATGGTCATAGAACGAACCTTCCAGAACAAAGGACTGTTCCAGTTCCGGATGTTTGTGCATGGGCAGGGTCGCGCCCGGTTCCCATTTCAGCAGGCAGGTCATCTCCCCCTTTTCCTTGTCTTCATACAGGATCTTGATGCTGATACCCTCGAACTGTGACGGCGACCATTCGATTGCTTTGGGATCAACATAGGTCGATGCGCCTATGGTCGGTTCCACCTTTGATTTACGCGTTGCCATGGCTGGTTTCCTCCCTGTTTGTCAGGCGGCTCCGGATGAACCGCATCTCCCCGTTCTTTCAACTATACCGAAAACGCCGGTTTCGAACATGCCGTCACCACAAAACCGGCCTTGATTTTACAGCATAATAGGCTTATGTTCCTTTTTAATGACGCGGCGGGCTCTCGGTCGAGGATCGGTGTCCGAGGGGCGATGTCCATGAATGCATATCGACGCCAATCAAAACGCTGTTTCGGCGGGTGAAGCGGTATCGGGTTGCGGCGGGGCTATTCTGTGACTTGGCCGTACCGGTAATCAGGCGCTATGGTCCCGGGACGGCAGGTATTGTCTCCACAAAATGACAATCATCGCCAATCGATGTCTATCAATGTCAATCGATGTATATGAATTCTGGAAGGGGGACGTCGCATGGCGGAGGATTTGAAGGTTGGCGTGGTCGGGTGCACCGGCCGCATGGGGCAGATGGTCGTCACCCTGGTGACCGAAGCCGAGGGATGTACGATCGCCGGCGCCAGCGAATATCCGGGCCATCCAATGGTTGGCCGCGATGCGGGCGAGGTGGCGGGCCTGGACCGGCTTGGCGTTGAAATCCTGGCGGATGCCGCGCAAATGATCGCCACCGTCGATGTGGTGGTTGATTTCACCATTCCCGAAGCCTGCGTCGAACACGCAAGGCTGGCGGCACAGGCTGGTGCGGCGATGGTGATCGGTACAACGGGGCTGGACAAGGAACAGACCGCTATCCTGGATGCAGCGGCGCGGCATGTCCCCGTCGTCTGGGCGCCGAACATGAGTGTAGGCGTTACCCTGCTACTGGCGCTAAGTGAACAGGTCGCCGGATTGCTTGGCCCCGATGATTACGATGCCGAAATAGTAGAGATGCATCATCGGCACAAGATTGATGCGCCTTCCGGAACGGCGCTGGGCCTTGGTCGTGCGGTTGCCGCCGGTCGTGGCGTCGCGTTGGAAGATGTCTATAAGGCGGCGCGTGACGGCCATACTGGGGCGCGGCCGCGTGGTGAAATCGGCTTTGCTGTATTGCGTGGCGGTGATGTTGTCGGCGACCATTCGGTCATTTTCGCCGGTGAAGGCGAGCAGGTGGTGCTGACGCACAAAGCGGGCAGCCGCCGGGTCTTCGGCGCGGGCGCCGTCCGCGCCCTGTTATGGACGCGCGGACAGCCGGCCGGGATGTATTCGATGAAGAACGTGCTTGGCTTCAACGACTGACCAAGGTGTGCTGTTTAGCGCGGAAACTTGATGATTCCCGTGCTCCACGCGGAACAGACGGGGGCGGAAACCGCCGGGTCACTGGGCGCGGCGCAGTATGACGTCGTCCCGTTGGCGGTATTGATGCGCCATGCGAAGGCGCCGCCTTCACCGACCGAAAGTTCGTAAAAGCCGGGCCCGAGCGCCCTTGTATCCTGTGCGGACAGCGCGAATGGCAGTGCCAGCGCGGCACCGGCGGCGAGCCCGATCAATAATGTCTGGCCTTTGGTCATGGGGAATCTCCTTTTTTGGCAGCGGGGGAACCGTGTTTGCCTCGCCGGGCCACGGCAATACCGGCGAGAACAAGCACGAGCGCAAAAGCGGCGTTGGGGTTCAGGGACTCATCCAGGATTAAGACGCCCCAGAAGACGCCGATAACCGGGACCAGGTAATTGCTCAACGAAACAAAGGTCGCGCCGGCGGTCCGCACCAGCCACAGATAGATCAATGTTGCCAATGCCGTCGGCAACAGCCCCAGTGCCAGTATCGCGATCAGGGATGCGGACGATGGATCGGCCGTCCAGGGCCGCTCCACAAACAGCGCAACCGGTACCCACAATATTGCGGCAGCGGCCATGATACCGGCGGAATTGGTCATATCGGATTCTTTCGGCAAATGCCGCGCAACGATGTTGCCGCAGGCATAACAGACCGCTCCCAGCGCGACGGCGCCTTGCCGGATCGCGTGGTCCCCCAGCCCCTGCAACGCCGACGGACCGATCAACACGACGACCCCGGCCAACCCGAGCAGGATGCCGATCACCCGGGATATCGTCATCGGCTCGTCGGAAACAAAAAGATGCGCCAGAACCAGCGTCGACAACGGCGTTACGGCCATCAGGATCGCAGCAAGCCCGCTATCGATGGCAACTTCGCCCCAGCCGATCAGCGTGAAGGGCAGGGCGGCGGCCAGTGCGCCCATGATGAAATACTGCCGCCAGGCCCGCCATGTCAGCGGCAGCCGGTGCCCGCTGAGCCAGGCAATGGTGACAAGAATGAGGGCCGCAATCAGGAGCCGGGCCGCCGCGACGCTCGCGGCCGGGACTGACTCGACGGCAACCTTGAGCACCATGAAGGACCCACCCCACAACATGCCAAGCGCCAGCAATCCACCGACTTGCGCGCCGCGGGGTGTTCCGGAAAGCGGTGTATTGGCCATTACGCGCCCTGATAGGGCGTGCTGCGGTATTCCTGGATTGCGGTCTCCAGCGCGTCGGCCAGTTCCTGCCTTTCGGTATGGGTCAGAAAGCTGCCGATGCTGGTTTGTTGTCCGCGGCTGGAAAGCACAATCCGGCCGGCGCCCCGGCGCGGGTTTTCAACGGAAACCCGCAGCCAGCTGGGTTCCGTTTCCCAGTTGGAAACCCTGCCATCCGGCGCAAGATAGCGAATCCGCAAACCCCGGCCGGTCACACTGATATGTTCGCGCCGCAACCCGGCCCGATAATTCAGGCGAAATGCGATATAGAGCAACAGGATTTCAAGGCCGCAAAACCCCAGCACGGGCCAGGCGCCGGCGATCATGAACGTGATGCCGATGACAAACCCGAACCCTGTCGCTACGGCCATGACGATGGCGAATCCGCTTGGCCCAAGACTGCGGTGTGGCCGCAGCTCGGCGTCAAAAAAGACCCGCTGGTCCTCAGGCGTCATCTGATTCTCCATGCTGCATTATACATGGGAATGGTTCACCCTTGTTACCAACTGCGGCAGCTTGCCGCTGCCGGTTCCGATGAACTAATGTCCGGCCCATGAAAAAAGCCGATGTCGTCACCTTTTTCGCCCGCCTGGAAGAACGTGAACCGGAACCGAAGGGCGAGCTGAACTACTCAAGCCCCTTTACGCTGCTTGTAGCGGTGGTGCTGTCGGCGCAGGCTACGGATATCGGCGTGAACAAGGCAACCGGACCGTTGTTCAAGGTGGCCGATACGCCAGAAAAGATTCTGGCGCTCGGGCTCGAAGGATTGCGCGGCTATATCAAAACAATCGGCCTGTTCAACAGCAAGGCGAAGAACGTCATTCTGTTGTGCCAGCAGCTCCTGGAACGCCATGACGGCGTCGTTCCCCAGGATCAGGAATCGCTGGAAGCATTGGCTGGTGTCGGGCGCAAGACCGCGAATGTTGTGCGAAACATGGCTTTCGGCGCCCCAACCATTGCCGTCGACACGCATGTGTTCCGCGTCGGCAACCGAACCGGGCTTGCGCCGGGGAAGACACCGCTGGCCGTTGAAAAAAAGCTCGAAAAAGCGATACCCGCCGCGTTCAAGCTACATGCACATCACTGGCTGATCCTGCATGGCCGCTATATCTGCAAGGCGCGCAAGCCGGATTGCCCCGCCTGTCCAGTGAATGACCTGTGCCGCTTCAAGGGAAAGACACTCTAGCTATTGCGCGCTGGCAAGCAGTCCAGCGAAACAGCGACGGGGCGGTTCGGTCGACGCCGTCCGTTTCCGCAATTCGACATGGGCCACCGCCAGCCTGCTTCCGTCCCGATACAGGAAAACGTCCAGAACGCATTGCGCGGCCCTGTACTGCCAGATTTCAGCGGGCCCATCGCGCCGTACGAAATTTGCCGGGCCCAGCAGCGCCGCGACGCGCATTCCGCTCAGTTTCAGCAATTGTCGCGGATCATCGTTTACCGGAATGGCTTTCGGCGATGCTGACGCTTCCTGCGGTCCTGCGGATTGTTCCGGCGGGGAAACGGTTTCCGGTGGGCTGGCGTCAAGCGTCGGCGCCAGTGGCGCAGTTGTGACGACAGGGGCCGCTTGCTCGGCTGGATCCGGGGATTTCGCGGGGGGCGTGCCGCATGCCGCAAGTATCAGGAAAACCGCAGGTACCGCCCAACGGGCCGGCCAGTTAGCTCCGGTCGGGTGCATTCACGCTTGCGGGCGGTGTTTTTTCGATGACTTCAATTTCGCCGGCAATCTGGCCGCCGCGTTCGATCTCGATCTCGGCATAGCGAATCTTGCCGGATACGCGACCCTTGCTGCGGATAATCAGCCGGGTGCGCGCCGTCAGCGATCCTTCGAACTGGCCGCTGATTTCGGCCACATCAATTTCGATCTCGCCGCGGAAGACGCCGGATTCGGCGATCTCTACCGTTCGGCTGTTGCTCAGCGACGCTTCGACGGTGCCTTCGACCACCAGCGTATCGCAGGCGGAAATCTGTCCCGAAAGGCTGATTTCACGACCGACGATGAGTTTCTTGCCCTGCGTGCCGCTGGGCTGATCGGGCCTGTTGACGCCAGGAATATCCATGACGCGGCGGTTTGACTCCGCGCGGTTCTCCGAAGCAAAAGTGTTTTCGTTCGCCATGAAACCTCCTGGTCGATGGGCGGGTACCGGCCGCCGTGTCTCTTGGCGCGGCTAAAGTGTCTACCGCCCCTGCTATTGACTATCACGGACGCTTTGGGAATTTAAGCAATATTTGCTGGCGGGCCACTGGACTTTGTCGTGAATTCCTCGCGCCGTGGCAGATGTTGATAGACATGCACCATGAATGCGGCGGCCAGAACCGGGGTAATGAAATTGACAATGGGGATGGTCATCAGGAAGGCGAGCAGGACGCCGGAGAACAGAACCCGGCCGGAATGCGCGCGGCGCAACCGCTTTGCGCTGCGGGGGTCCAGCCGCCGGAACGCGACCAGTTCATAATATTCCCGGCTAATCAGATAGCCGTTCACGACGTAGTACAGCACGAGGTTCAGGGGCGGCAGCAGGAACAGAATGAGATAGAAAGGCAGGAACAGCAGGTTCACCGCGACGACGGTCAGCGCGAACCGTAACGTCGATGCGAGCATTTCCGGCAGCGGTTGCGGCCTTGGTGTCGGTTCGTTCGGATAATGCTTGGCTTCAACGGCGCTGACGACATCTTCCAGGAAGAATCCGACGATAATCGTGACGACGGCGGGAAAAAGCAGGAAGCTGGCGATCAGAACGGAAGAGACGTAGACCACGCCGCCAAGCCATTCCGCAAAACTGCCGAACCATTCGATCAACCCGCCGATCAGCCATATTTCGGTCCAGGCAATGGCGCCCATGACCCACCATAGCGCCAGCCACAGCACGATGAATATTCCCAGCGAACCGGCAATGCCGATCAGCAACACCCGCCGCAATCGCGGATCGGGCAATTGGGACACGGCTTTCATGAAACAGTCGACAATGCTCATCGGATCATTCCAGTTATCATGGGGTTACATATCGCCCAGATCGTTGCGGCGCAAGACGGCGGTGCCGCGTGAAACCGCCGGGGACGAAAATTCGCAAAACCCGTCGGCCCTTGTGTTAAAGATAGGGACGATTGGCTATTTGTTCAAAAGGACTGTTTCATGACGCAATTCGATCTTCTCGGCATTGGCAACGCACTTGTCGATGTTGTCGCGCAATCCAACGATGGTTTTCTGACGGACCAGGGACTCGACAAGGGCGGCATGATGTTGATCGATCCTGACCGGGCGTCGCAGCTTTACGCGCATATGGGGCCAGCGGTTGAAAGTTCCGGCGGTTCTTGCGCGAATACAATGGCCGGTTTTGCGTCGCTGGGCGGCAATGGCGCCTATATCGGGAAGGTTCATGACGACGTGTTCGGCACGGTTTTCCGGCATGACATGACCTCGATCGGCGTTTCGTTCACGACGCCTGCCGCAGGTGACGGTGACCCGACCGGCCGCTGCCTTGTACTGGTGACGCCGGATGCCCAACGGACCATGTGTACCTGTCTGGGTGCGGCAACCGCGCTCAATGAAAGCGATATCGACGCCGATCTGGTTCAGGCATCCGCGGTGACCTATCTCGAAGGCTATCTGTTTGATCCGCCGGAAGCGAAGAAAGCGTTCGTTCGCGCCGCCGAACTGGCGCATGCCGCCGATCGCAAGGTCGCCATAACCCTGTCCGACAGTTTCTGCGTCGAACGCCACCGGGATGAATTCCGGGCATTGGTCGAGCAGCATATCGATATCCTTTTCGCCAATGAGGCGGAAATTTTGTCGCTGTATCAGGTCGACAAGTTTGACGATGCGCTGCAGGCCGTGCGCGGCCATTGCGAGATCGCCTGCCTGACACGGAGCGAAAAAGGTTCGGTGATCCTGTCCGGCGATGAACTGCATGTCGTGGATGCGGAACCGGCATCGAAAATTATCGATTCGACCGGCGCCGGCGATCAATATGCTGCCGGGTTCCTGTATGCCTATGCGAAGGGCCGCGATCTGGCCACGGCGGGCCAGATGGGCAGCATCGCGGCCGCTGAAATTATCAGTCATTACGGTGCGCGACCCGAAGTCAGTCTTGCGAAGCTGGTCCAGGAAAAGATCGGCTGATTAACGACCCGGCGATGGTTCTGACACGCTGGATTGGTGCTGCGGGCGTCTACCGTGACAGGCGTGTTGCGTCACTTTTCTTTTTCGGCTTTTCCAGCGGGCTGCCGCTTGCCCTGACCGGGGCGACGCTTGCCGCCTGGTTTACCGAATCCGGCATGTCGTTGACGGAAATCGGTCTGGTCGGTTTGATCGGGATCGCCTACGCGCTGAAATTCCTCTGGTCGCCCCTGGTCGACCGATTACCGATACCATTCCTCTGCCGCATTCTTGGCCGCCGCCGCGGCTGGATGCTGGCGTCCCAATTGGCGGTTGTTGGCGCGCTCGCCGCGCTCGCGGTGACGGACCCGGCATCGGTGGGGGCCTGGACCGTGATATGCGCGGTGGCGGTCGCGTTCGCATCGGCGACCCAGGATATCGTCATCGACGCCTATCGCACCGAAATCCTGGAACCCGAAAAACTCGGGGCCGGGGCGGCAATGCTGGTGTTCGGCTATCGGGTTGCGATGGTCGTTTCCGGCGGGGGTGCGCTGGTGATTGCGGGATTTGCCGGCTGGTTCTGGGCTTATGGCGTGATGGCTTTGCTGATGGCTGTGGGGATTGCGGCAACGATTGCCAATCCCGAGCCGGAACAGCCCTCTTCTGGCGTGCAAGATGTCCCGGCCGGTCGGAACGGCGGCATCCAGCAGGCGCTGGTCTGGTTTCATGGCGCGGTCGTCCGGCCTTTTGCCGAGTTCATGACCCGTCCGGGCTGGGTCGCGGTGCTGCTGTTTGTTGCACTGTATAAATATGGCGATGCCCTGCTTGGCGTGATGGCGACGCCGTTCTATCTCGACACGGGGTTTTCACTTGCCGAAATCGGGGTCGTGACCAAGGGCTTCGGACTGGCGATGACCCTGGCGGGAACGGCGATCGGCGGGGTCCTTGTCGCGCGGTTCGGCATTATCCAGGCCCTGCTCATCGCGGGCCTGTTGCAGGCAGCGTCCAATCTGGTTTTTGTCGCGCAAGCCATGATCGGATATTCGCTGCCGATGCTGTCGGTCACCATCAGTGTCGAAAATATCACTGGCGGTATGGGAACCACCGCATTCGTGGCCTATCTGTCCAGCCTCTGCAATCGGGCCTATACGGCGACCCAGTATGCCTTGCTGTCGTCCATGATGGCGGCGGCGCGCACATTCTTTGCGTCCGGTGGCGGCTGGGCGGCGGAGCAGACCGGCTGGATCGGCTATTTCATGCTGACGACGCTGGCGGCGGCGCCGGGCCTGTTGCTGTTATGGTGGATGATGCGGCGCTATCCGGAAACGGCAGCGGAATAAGGGGCGCGCGTCATGCGAATGACAGCGATTGAGGCAGACATAACCACCCTGGATGTTGATGCGATCGTCAACGCGGCGAATGAATCGCTGCTGGGTGGCGGTGGTGTGGATGGCGCCATTCACCGCACCGCCGGACCCCGGCTGTTGGCGGCCTGCCGCGTGCTTGGGGGCTGTCCGACAGGTCAGGCGAAAATGACGGCGGGATTTGATCTGCCGGCACGCCATGTCATTCACACGGTGGGGCCGGTGTGGAATGGTGGCGGCGAAGGTGAAGACGACCTGTTGCGCAGTTGCTATCGTCATTCCATGGCGCTGGCCGAAGACGCGGGTCTGCACAGTATTGCGTTCCCGGCCATTTCAACCGGTGTGTACCGGTTTCCACTGGACCGGGCGACGGGGATAGCCGTTGCCACGGTCGCAGAAGCATTGGAAACGACGCAGGTTATCGAACGGGTGACCTTCTGCTGCTTCGGCGCCGCCGCGCTGGCGGTCTACCGAAGCGAGCTTTCAAGGTTCCGCTGACCCTGCAGACGGTCAATCCAGCGTGGCATGGGCTGCCAGGGCAGCCGCTGTCACCAGATCATGCGCCGTTGCACCCATTTGAACGATCTGCACCGGCTTTTCGACGCCGAGCAGGATCGGGCCGACGACCGAACCGCCGCCGAGTTCCTGCATCAGTTTGGCGGCGATATTGGCGCCATGCAGTGCCGGCATGACCAGCACATTCGCGGGACCGGTCAATCGGCAGAACGGATAGTGCTGCTGCATCAGGTTGAAGTTCAGCGCCGTATCCGCGGCCATGTCGCCGTCGTATTCGAAATCGACGCCCCGTTTGTCCAGAATGGCAACGGCGTCACGGATACGGGACACATTATCCGTTTGCGGCTGGCCGAAATTTGAATAGGACAGCAGCGCGACGCGGGGTGTATGGCCGACGCGCCGGGCGTAGGCGGCGCTTTCAATGGCAATATCCGCCAGTGCTTCGGCGTCCGGTTCCTCATGAACCCTTGTGTCGCCGATAAAGACGGTCCGGTCCTGAGCGATCATGATCTGCAGGCCAAGGATCCGTTCCCCCGGTTTCGCGTCGAAGACCTTGCGGATATCTTCATAGGCGACCGAGAAAGGACGTGTGGCGCCGGTGACCATCGCGTCGGCATCGCCGCAGGCAACCATGCAGGCGGCGAAAACATTCCGGTCCTGGTTCACCAGCCGCTGGCAATCGCGGTAAAGCATGCCTTCGCGCTGCAGCCGGCTATACAGGAAATCGGTATATTTCTTGTTGTTGGACGACAGCCGCGCGTTGTGAATTTCCAGTCCGTCGCTGTTTTCGATCCCCAGCGCCGCGATCTTGTCGGAGACCTCTTCGTCGCGGCCGATCAGGATTGGCGTCCCGTAACCGGCGTCGCGATATGATTGTGCGGCCCGAATGATCCGGTCTTCCTCGCCTTCGGCAAATACCGTCCGCCGCGGGTTGGCGCGCAGCTTTTCATATATGAGCTGCAACGTGGATACCCTCGGATCAAGCCGCGCGGATAATTGCTGTTTGTACTGTTCCATATCCTTGATCGGCTTGCGCGCAACGCCGCTATCCATTGCCGCCTGTGCGACGGCAGCGGGAATTGCCGCGATCAGCCGGGGATCGAACGGCACGGGGATGATATAGCCCGGGCCATACCGCAGATGCTGCCCGGCATAGGCGGCGTCGACTTCATCGGGAACGTCTTCGCGGGCCAATGCGGCGAGCGCCTCGGCAGCGGCGATTTTCATCGCGTCGTTGATCTGGACGGCGCGCACATCAAGCGCGCCGCGAAAGATATACGGAAAGCCGAGCACGTTGTTTATCTGGTTCGGGTAATCCGACCGGCCGGTTGCCATGATGGCGTCATCGCGAACCGCGGCGACTTCCTCCGGCGTGATTTCCGGGTCCGGGTTCGCCATGGCGAAGATCAGCGGTTTGGCGGCCATCGATTTGACCATTTCCCGGGTGACCGCGCCCTTGACCGACAGGCCCAGCATGACGTCAGCACCATCCAGCGCATCCGCCAGGCTGCGCGCATCGGTATCTGCGGCATGCGCCGATTTCCACTGGTTCATGCCGTCTTCGCGACCCTGATAAATCACACCCTTGCTGTCGCAGAGGATCGCGTTGTTGTGGGGCAGGCCCATCGACTTCAGCAATTCGATGCAGGCAATGGACGCGGCGCCGGCGCCGTTTACGACGATTTTCGTGTTGGCCAGGGTCCGGCCGGTAAGGTGCAGCCCGTTGATCACGCCGGCGGCGGTGATGATGGCCGTGCCATGCTGATCGTCATGAAAGACCGGGATGTCCATCAATTCGCGCAGGCGCTGTTCGATGATAAAACATTCCGGTGCCTTGATGTCTTCAAGGTTGATGCCGCCGAACGTCTTGCCCAGGAAGCGGACGCAGTTCACGAATTCATCGACATTTTCCGTATCGACTTCGATATCCATACCGTCGATATCCGCGAAGCGCTTGAACAGGACACCCTTGCCTTCCATGACCGGTTTCGCGGCCAGCGCGCCGATATTGCCGAGGCCAAGGACGGCCGTACCGTTGGTGATGACGGCAACGACATTGCCCTTGTTCGTATAGTCGAACGCAAGGTCCGGGTTCTTTTCAATGTGCAGGCACGGAAATGCCACGCCGGGCGAATATGCGAGCGAAAGTTCATGCTGTGTCGTCAGCGGCTTCGTCGCCATAACCGCAAGCTTGCCGGGGCGCCCCTTTGCGTGGAATTCGAGCGCTTCTTCTTCCAATGATCTTCCGTTGGCCATATGCAATTGACGGAGGCCTTGCCCCCTCCCCCTCTTATCGGTTATTGCACTGCAATATTAATGCAGTAGCTATGATTGCGTACTTAGTGAAAGCTAAACTCCATATTCGCCGCCATGGCAAGGCATTAAGTGCGCCGATCGCGTGTATTGGGGCATGGTGTTCCTGCATTGGGGTTTAACGTTCGGCCATGCTATGAACCGACATCATGACTAGCCCTGTCCGCAAACCCGCCGTAACGCCGATGATGGCGCAGTATCATTCGATCAAACAGCAGCAGCCTGACTGCCTGCTGTTCTATCGTATGGGCGATTTTTACGAGCTGTTTTTCGATGATGCGGTCCAGGCATCCGCGGCGCTGGATATCGCGCTAACCAAGCGTGGCTCTCACGACGGCAACGATATACCGATGTGTGGCGTACCCGTACATGCCGCAGATTCATACCTGTCCCGCCTGATCCGGGAAGGGTTCAAGGTCGCAGTCTGCGAACAGGTCGAAAACCCCGCCGAGGCAAAGAAGCGCGGACCGAAATCAGTCGTAAAGCGCGAAATCGTCAGGCTGGTAACGCCGGGCACGCTGACCGAAGAGGTGCTGCTGGATGCGCGTGCGCATAATCACCTGGCGGCGCTGGCGGAAGTGGGCGGGCGCATGGGTTTTTCCTGGCTCGATATGTCGACCGGGGAATTCACGGTTCAGTTGATCGATGCGGGCGGGGTTGCGGCGGCGCTGGCGCGGGTTGCGCCGGGTGAACTGATCGTGCCCGAACGCCTGCTGGAGAACCCGGAACTGTTTGACGTTTTCGCGGATTGGAAGGACGTGCTGTCGCCGCTGCCGAACAGTCGTTTCGATTCCGAAAATGGCCGTCGCCGGCTGGAGGCCCTGTACGATGTGGCGGTGCTGGACGGGTTCGGTACCTTTGAACGCATGGAACTCGCGGCCGCCGGCGCGCTGGTCGATTATGTTGCCCTGACCCAGTACGGCAACATGCCGCGCCTTTCGCCGCCGCAACGGCTGGCTACGGGAGCGGTGCTTGAAATCGACGCGGCGACGCGGGCCAGTCTGGAACTGACACGCAGCCTGGGCGGGGCGCGCAAGGGCAGCCTGCTGTCGGTCATAGACCGCACCGTGACCGGTCCGGGCGCAAGGCTGCTTTCGGCACGTTTGTCTGCGCCGCTGACCGATGCGACGGCGATTGCCGGCCGTCTCGACATGATCCAGTTTTTCGTCGATTCAACGGTTGTCCGGAACGACCTTGTCGGCCAGTTGCGACGATGCCCCGATATGATGCGCGCGATGTCCCGGCTGACCGTTCAGCGCGGCGGTCCCCGCGATCTCGCGGCGATCCGCGACGGGTTGAGTGTGGCGGAGGAAATCCGGCTGCTGCTGGCGGACCCGGCCTTGCTGCCGCCGGCGGGTGTTGTGACGGCGCACCGATCCCTGGGCCCGCATGATGCCTTGCGCGACAGGCTTGGCCGCGCGCTGGCGGAAAGCCTTCCGCTCATGGCGCGCGATGGCGGCTTTATCGGGCCGGATTATTCATCGGAACTGGATGGTTTTCGCAAGCTGCGCGATGAGGGCAGGCGGCTGATCGCCAATCTGGAAAGCCGGTACCGGGGCGAAACCGGCGTCGATGCATTGAAAATCAAGCACAATAACGTGCTGGGATATTTCATCGAAATCACGCCGCGACATTCGGACAAGATGGGCGACGTCTTTATTCATCGCCAGACCCTGGCCAGCGCGATGCGGTATTCCACGGTCGAATTGGCCGATCTTGCACGGGATATTTCCGAAGCGGCGGACAAGGCGCTGGCGATTGAACTCAACCTGTTTGACGATCTGGTCGGCGAAGTGACCGCGCATGCCGAAGCAATCGCGGCGACGGCGGACGGGCTCGCCGCGCTGGATGTCGCGTCCGCACTGGCTGACCTGGCGCAGGCACGGCGCTATTGCCGCCCCCGTATTCTGGAAGACACGACGTTCGAAATTACCGGCGGACGGCATCCGGTCGTCGAGGCATCGCTGGATGGTGTCGAATTTGTCCCGAACGATTGTGACCTGTCCAACGACCGGCGGCTATGGCTGGTGACGGGCCCCAACATGGCGGGCAAGAGTACTTTTCTTCGCCAGAACGCGCTGATCGCGATATTGGCGCAGATGGGCTCGTATACCCCCGCGGAATCGGTGACGATCGGTGTCATCGACCGATTGTTCAGCCGCGTCGGCGCGGCGGATGATCTGGCGCGGGGGCGGTCCACGTTCATGGTCGAGATGGTTGAAACCGCGGCAATTCTGAATCAGGCCGGCCCGCGTTCGCTGGTGATTCTGGATGAAATCGGGCGCGGAACCGCGACCTATGACGGTTTGTCGATTGCATGGGCCTGTGTTGAACACCTGCATGAGGTAAACCGCTGCCGGTCCCTGTTTGCGACGCATTATCATGAACTTACCGGCTTGACCGGACGGCTCGATTCCCTGTCGCCGCATACGATGCAGGTGAAGGAATGGGAAGGCGATGTCGTGTTCCTGCATTCTGTTGCGCCGGGCGCCGCCGACCGGTCCTATGGCATTCATGTGGCGAAACTGGCGGGCTTGCCGACGGTCGTGGTCGATCGGGCCGGGGGTATCCTGAAAGAGCTTGAACAGGGCGAACAGTCCGGCGCCATTGCACGGCTTTCCGACGACCTGCCGCTATTTGCGGCTGCCGTGGCCCAGCCAGCCGTTGCCGAACCCAAAAATTCAGCGGTCGAGTCGGCGTTGGCGGATACAGATCCCGACAGTCTTTCCCCCCGCGAAGCGCTGGAGGTTCTGTACCGGCTTCGGGGCATGGTTGTTGATAATTAACCTACCCTTGTTATTGTCTTCGGGCATTCAAAGGTATTGGCCATGAAAACGCTGCGTGGAACACGTAAAATTATCGACCGCCTTGCGGTGACCGAGACGGCTTCTGCGCTTGCCGAGCTGAAGGATTCCGAGCGGGTGCCAGCAATGCTCGCCTGTTACCGCGAGGCGCTGGACGCGGGCACTGCCGAGGTGCGTCGCCGGTTTGAAGAAGATCACGACGGTGAGTTATGCGTGCAGGGCACATGCCATCTGATTGACCAGTTAATTCGGGCAATCTTTGAGGTCGTTTCCGAACGTATATACCCGGCCGCCAATCCGACCGCCGGCGATCAGGTCTGTGTCGTTGCTTTTGGCGGCTACGGTCGCGGTGAACTGGCGCCGAAATCGGATGTCGATCTTCTGTTTGTCCTGCCCTACAAAAAGACCGGCCGCAGCGAACAGATCGTCGAGCATATTCTTTATATGTTGTGGGACCTGGGCCTGAAGGTCGGGCATGCGACGCGGTCCCTGGATGAATGCATACGCCAGTCCAAGGCCGATATTACGATCCGGACCGGATTGCTCGAATCCCGCTATATCTGGGGAGAGCAAAGCCTTTACCTGGAATTGCGCCAGCGGTTCTGGAAAGAGGTTGCGGAAGGAACCGGTGGTGCTTTCATTGAAGCAAAGCTGCATGAACGCGATGAACGCCACAAGCAGATGGGCGATACGCGATACGTTCTGGAGCCGAACATAAAAGAAGGCAAGGGCGGCATTCGCGACCTGCAGACGCTGTTCTGGATCGCGAAGTATCTCTATCAGGTGGACAATGTCGCAGCGCTGGTCGATCAGGGTGTCTTCACCGCCGGTGAAGTGAAGCGGTTCGACAAGGCGCAGACCTATCTGTGGGCCGTGCGATGTCATCTTCACTATCTGGCGGGCCGCCCGGAAGAACGCCTGACCTTCGATGTGCAACCCGAACTGGCGCGCCGTATGGGCTATACGGATCGCGCGGGCATGCTGGGTGTCGAACGGTTCATGCGTCACTATTTTCTGGTCGCCAAGGACGTTGGTGACCTGACCCGCATTTTCTGCGCGGCGCTGGAAGCACAACAGCAGCGGCCACGACGGTTTACGCTGCCGCGTCTGGGGTTGTGGAGTCGCGAGGTCGAGGGATTCCCGGTATCGTCGAGTCGTCTGACAGTCCCGTCGCCGAAACACTTCACCGAAAACCCGGTCGATATGATCCGGCTGTTTGAAGTTGCGCAGCGCAACCGCATGGATATCCATCCCGATGCGCTGCAGACCATCACCCGGAATCTGAGCCGGCTGAACAAGGAAATGCGGCAAAGCCCGGAAGCCTGCGGCGTGTTCATGAAAATCCTCACGGCCCCGCGCGATACAGACCTGACATTGCGGCGCATGAACGAAGCGGGCGTGTTGGGCAAGTTTCTGCCGGACTTCGGCCGTGTCGTCGCGCAGATGCAGTACGACATGTATCACGTCTATACGACGGACGAGCATACCATCCGTGCCATCGGCATTCTGGGCCAGATCGAACGCGGGGAACTGAAGGAAGAGCTGCCGACCTCCAGCGAGATCATCCACAAGGTGCAGTCGCGGGCGGTTCTGTATATGGCGGTTCTGTTGCACGATATCGCCAAGGGGCGTGGGGGGGACCATTCGGTGCTTGGGGCCAAGGTCGCGGAACGGCTTTGTCCGCGCTTTGGCTTTACGTCCGCGCAGACGGAGACGATAGCCTGGTTGGTGCGGCACCACCTCGATATGTCCAATACGGCGTTCAAGCGCGACCTTGATGACCCGAAGACTGTTACCGACTTTGCCGAAGAAGTGCAGTCACCCGAACGCCTGCGATTGCTCTTGTGTCTGACGGCGGCGGATATTCGCGCGGTCGGGCCCGGTCGCTGGAACAACTGGAAGGCGACGCTGCTGCGGGAGCTGTATTTCCATGCGGAATCCGCGATGTCCGGCGGGTATGACAGTTATCAGTCGCGGGATCGTGCTGCCAAGGTCCGGCACAGAGTGGCCGACGCCCTGTCGGACTGGCCCGAGGCGGAACGCGAAGCGCATGTCCGTCGCGGCGAGTCCTCATACTGGCTGTTCTATGATCTGGACACGCTTGTCAGGCACGCAAACATGATGCGTAACGTCGGCGATACGGAAAACAGCCTGGCCGTGGATACGCGGATCAACGTAGATCACGATGTGACGGAGCTGACCGTTTACACGGCCGACCATCCGGGCCTGTTCAACAAAATAGCAGCGGCGTTGGCGGTGAGTGGCGCGACGATTGTCGATGCGCGGATCAATACGCTGATGGACGGGATGGCACTGGATACGTTCTGGGTTCAGGATTCAAAGGGCACGCCGATTGATAGCGCAACGAACCTTGCCCGCCTCGCGGAACGGGTGGAGCTATCCCTGACCGGGCGTTTCGATATGGAAGACGAATTGTCGAAGCGTGGCACGATGTCCAGCCGCACGAAAATATTCAAGGTGGCGCCGCAGGTCTTTATCGACAACAAGGCGAGCAATACCCATACGGTTATCGAAATTAACGGCCGTGACCGGCCGGGCCTTGTTTTCGACCTGACCAGCGCGTTGCAGGAGCTGAATTTGCAGGTCGCCTCGGCGAAGGTTTCAACCTTCGGCGAACGTGTCGTCGATGTTTTTTACGTCAAGAATCTGTTCGGCACCAAAGTTGACCACCCAGAAAAACTGAAACAGATAAACGAGGTCTTGTTCAAAGTGCTGAATGGCCCGGAAGCCCCGCCTGGCGAAGAGCCGAAGAAACGACAGCGCAAACCGGCGGCTAAAGTATCAAGGCCGGAACAGGATTCGAAGAAAGAAGCTGCCGTAGCAAAGTGATTCAACATTTTAACCCGGCGTTTTCATCCCGGCCGGATTGTCGCAGGCGCTTCCGATAACCGGCAATTTGCTCTAGACAGCGGCATGGCACTTTACCGATCCATAGCGACCGTCGGCGGCTGGACGATGATGAGCCGTATTCTCGGCTTTGTTCGTGACATGCTGATGGCGAATGTCCTTGGTGCGGGCATGATCGCGGATGCTTTTTTCGTTGCCTTCAAGTTTCCGAATTTTTTCCGCAGACTTTTCGCCGAAGGCGCCTTCAATGCCGCCTTCGTGCCGCTGTTTGCCGGTCGGTTGACCAGTGACGGGCGCGAGGTCGCCTTGCGGTTCGCGGCCGAGGTTGCGGCGGTCATGTGGACCGGTCTGCTGGTTTTCAGTATCGCGGCCATCATGTCGATGCCCTGGCTGATGTACGTGATTGCACCCGGGTTTGTGGATGAGCCCGCAAAGTTCGGACTGGCTATCGAACTGACCCAGATAACCTTTCCCTATCTGATGTTCATGGCGCTGGTCGCGTTGATGGGCGGCATGCTGAATTCGATCGACCGGTTCGCGGCAACGGCCGCGGCGCCGATACTCCTGAATATCGTGCTGATTTCGGTAATGCTGCTGTTGCATTTCGGGGTTTTGTCACTGCCGGGCCAGGCGCTGGCATGGGGCGTCGCTGCCGCGGGGCTGGGCCAGTTCATCTGGATTGCGCTGGCGTGCCGGCGCGAGGGGATATTGTTTGTCTTGCCGCGACCGCGTCTGACACCGGGGGTGAAGCGGCTTCTTGCATTGATGGTTCCGGCACTGATCGGTGCCGGTGTCGTGCAGATCAATCTGGTGGTCGATGTGATTCTGGCGTCAACCCTGCCGGAAGGTTCGGTGTCATTCCTGTATTACGCCGACCGGGTGAACCAGTTGCCGCTGGGTGTTGTCGGCGTTGCTGTGGGAATAGCATTGCTGCCGCTGCTGGTTCGGCAATTGCGGTCCGGAGAATATGAAGCGGCGCAATACAGCCAGAACCGGGCCATTGAATTTGCCCTTACCCTGACCGTCCCGGCCGCCGTCGCGCTGATCGTAATTCCGGGCCCGATTATTACAGTGCTGTTTCAGCGTGGTGCATTTGATGCCGCGGATGCGTCCGCTACGGCTGATGCGTTAAGCGCATTTGCGGTCGGCCTGCCGGCCTATGTGCTGATCAAGGCGCTGACGCCAGGTTTCTATGCGCGGGAGGATACGAAGACGCCGGTCAAGATCGCGATTTTTGCGGTGGCGGCGAATATCGGGCTGGCGTTGTTGTTGATGCAGGTGCTGGCGCATGCGGGCATTGCGCTGGCGACGGCAATCGCGGCCTGGATGAATGCAGGGTTTCTGGGGCTGATACTGGTGCGGCGGGGGTTTCTGGTATTCGATGCCCGCCTTTTGAACCGGCTGCCGCGGCTGGTCCTTGCCTCCGTGGTTATGGGGGCCGCGCTCTGGTGGGCGGCCGATTTCGGTGCCGGTTGGCTGAATGGGCGTGAACCGGTTCGAATTCTGGCACTGGTCGTGCTGGTGGCAGGCGGCGGCGCATTGTTTGCCGGTACGGCCGCCGTTACCGGCGCCGTTCGGCTTAGCGACTTGCGTGCGATGATGTCGCGCAGCTGACGGCGCTTGACCGCGCGGGGGGGAGCCGCGATAACTCGCGCCGTCCCGCAACACAAAAGTACTGGAACGAGGGCGTCATGGACCGGATTTTCTCGGGCGTACAGCCCACGGGTAACCTGCATCTTGGCAATTATCTGGGTGCGATCCGTAATTTTGTTCGCCTGCAGGAAGGCAATGAATGCATCTATTGCGTGGTTGATTTGCACGCGATCACGATGTGGCAGGACCCTGACGAGCTTCGTCAAAGTACCCGAGAAGTGACGGCAGCGTTCATCGCCTCGGGAATCGATCCCAAGAACAGCATCATCTTCAACCAGTCCCAGAACCCGCACCATGCGGAGCTGGCCTGGATATTTAACTGTGTTGCCCGGCTTGGCTGGTTGAATCGGATGACGCAGTTCAAGGACAAGGCCGGTAAAAACCGCGAAAATGCGTCGGTCGGGCTGTACGCGTACCCCAACCTGATGGCCGCGGATATCTTGGCCTATAAGGCGACACACGTGCCGGTCGGCGAAGATCAGAAGCAGCATCTGGAACTTTGCCGCGATATTGCGCAGAAATTCAACAACGACTTCGGCACGGAAGTTTTTCCGATCACCGAACCGCTGATTCTCGGGCCGGCGACGCGGGTGATGTCGTTGCGGGACGGGTCGGCGAAAATGTCGAAATCCGACCCATCGGATAACAGCCGGTTGAATCTAACGGATGACGCGGATGCCATTGCCCAGAAAATCCGCCGGGCGAGAACCGACCCTGACGCGTTGCCCAGTGAACCGGCGGGTCTAGAAGGGCGTCCGGAAGCCGCGAACCTCGTCGGTATTTACGCCGCGCTGTCGGACAAGAGTATCGAGGATGTGCTGGCCGAAATGGGTGGCAAGATGTTTTCGGAGTTCAAGCCTGTGCTGGCCGATGTCGCGGTGTCAAAGCTGGGCCCGATTGGCGCGGAAATGCAGCGGCTCGTCGCCGACAGTGCCTATATCGACAGCGTGCTGGCCGATGGCGGCGCGCGGGCCCGCGAACTGTCCGCCCCGGTGATGCGTGAAGTCTTCGATATTGTCGGATTTGTGCGGTCATGAGCCGGCGTTCGGACGGGTGCGGACCCTTGTATCCACCGTTCGGCATGCACAAGTTTACTAAATGAATGATGAAGACCTGATAAGCGATGCCGCTGCGAAACGTCCGCAACTTGGCGGTCATAATGATTCCCGCGAACGCCGGGATTACGTTCGGCTCACGTTAAAATTCCTCGGTTTCCTGGCGATTATTGCGTTGCTCTACTATCCGGTGGGCATGTTTCTTGTTCATGATATCAATGACGACGTGGAACTTGGCTACGACGTGAATGACGGCGAAAGCCATGCGGTGGCGATGGCCGCGGCGCTGATTACCCGCGAAACCGATGAAAACCGCTGGACCGCGAATGACCCGTTCTTTTTGCCGGGTGCAGTGCTCGACAATATGCCGAATTTCCAGCAAGGCATTATGTACGCCTTATCCCGTTTCGCTATCGAAATGAGCGACCAGATCGGCCGGGTTCGCGGATCAAGCCAGGTTGACGACGATTTGGACAGCGCTGCGGGCCGGCTGAAATTTCCGGGGACGATCTGGTTTTTTGATTTCAAGACCTCGCTGGCGCCGACAACGGCGTCGGAGCAGCATTACCGGACCGCCCGGCAGGCATTCCTCAAATACAATCAGCGGCTGGCGGCAGGCGATGCCAGTTTCGAGCGCCGCGCGGACAATCTGCAGGCGACACTGGAACGGATCAGTTCGGATATCGGGTCGTCCTCGGCGGTGATTGATCAGCGGATCGCCGATGGCGGTTTTCTGATTGATATGCAGGCTGACGATGTTTTCTACCAGGTCAAGGGACGGTTATACGCGTATTACCAGATCCTCAAGGCACTGGGCGTGGATTTCCAGAAGATCATCGAGGAACGCGAATTGACCGCCGCCTGGGATCAGATGCTGGAATCCCTGCGGGTGGCGTCGACCATGCAGCCGATGGTCGTCGTCAATGGCGACCCAGACAGCCAGGTGATGCCCAGCCATCTTGCATCACAAGGGTTCTACCTGCTGCGGTCCCGCACGCAGCTCAAGGAAATCGCGAATATCCTGCTGAAATAAGCAGTCTGCCGTCCTGACAGACGGGCGGTGACGCGCTAGAGTCTTCCCATTACATTCCGAATGCCGAATGCGTTGGCGTTCGGGAATATCACAAGGAAGATTGATCCATGTTCTCACTGACCGACGACCAGCGTGCATTCCAGGCCCGCGCCCGTGATCTTGCGGAAACCGTAATCGCCCCCCGCGCGGCCGAGGTCGACCGCAGCGAACAGTATCCATGGGATAATGTGCAGGCGCTGAAGGAAGCCGGGTTTGTCGGTATTTCCATTCCCAAAGAACTCGGTGGTCAGGGGCGGTCAATTCTGGATGCGGTTTTGCTGATCGTTGAGATGGCCAAGGTCTGCGGCGTCACCGGGCGCATTGCGGTGGAATGCAACATGGGCGCGATCAGTGCCGTGATGAAATACGGCGATGCGGCGCAGCGGAAACTGGCGGCGGAAGTTGTGCTGTCCGGCGACAAGCCGGCGATTTGCATTACCGAACCGAATGCCGGTAGCGCCGCCAGTGAAATGACGACCCGTGCCGAGAAGAAAGGCGACAAGTATATCCTGAACGGCAAGAAGCACTGGATCACCGGTGGCGGGGTGTCGCGGCTGCATCTGATCTTCGCCCGGGTTTTCGAGAACGGTTTCGAACAGGGGATCGGCGGATTCCTGGCTGTGCGCGATCCGGAAGCCGGAACGCCGAAAGGGCTGGTCATCGGCAAGCGTGAACCGACCATGGGCTTGCGCGGCATTCCCGAAGCGGAAGTGATGTTCGAGGATCTGGAAGTCGACGAATCCATGATGATCGTGCCGCCGGAAGGGCTGCGGCGCGGTTTCGCCGGGTTGATGAATGCGTATAACGCGCAGCGTGTCGGGGCGGCTTCGGTGGCGCTGGGTCTGGCGCAGGGCGCCTATGAAAAGGCCTTGGCGTTCAGCCACCAGCGCGAACAGTTCGGTCGGCCCATCCATGAATTCCAGGGATTGCAGTGGATGCTGGCCGATATGTCGATCCAGGTCGCGGCGGCAGAGGCGCTTTGTTACAAGGCGGCGGGCAATGCCGGGGACGCGTTTCCCGATGCCAACGAAGCGGCGCAGGCGAAAATCTTCACATCGGAAATGGCGATCAAGGTTACCAATGACGCGCTGCAGGTGTTCGGTGCAGCCGGGTATTCCCGGAATAACCCGCTGGAACGCATGGTGCGGGACGCCCGCATGTTCACCATCGGCGGCGGCACCGCGCAGATCCTGCGCACGGTTGTGGCATCGCGCATCCTGAACAAGAAACTGCCACAGACCCGCGACGGGTATATGAACCTGCCGCGGGCGGGGTCCTGACGGGCATGGCGACCGCCGCTCAGCTCATTGCCCGTCGATTGTATGAGGCGGGCTGCCGCCATGCTTTCGGCATTCCCGGCGGCGAAGTGCTGACAATGATGGAAGCCCTGCAGGATGCGGGGATCGAATTCGTTCTGGTGAAGCATGAAAACGCCGGTGGCTTCATGGCGGAAGGCACCTTTCATGCGACCGGTGCGCCCGGGCTGCTGTTGTCGACGATAGGGCCCGGCATCACCAATGCGGTCAATGTCATTTCGAATGCGAAACAGGACCGCGTCCCGCTGATTTTCCTGACCGGTGCGTTCACCGAAGCTGAATCGCACAGCTACACGCATCAGGTCATGGACCATGTTGCGGTGATGAAATCGATTACCAAGGCGAGCTTTACGCTACAGGACGGCGCTGTCGACACAATCATCGACAAGGCGGTTGCGATTGCGACCGACACGCCGCCTGGCCCGGTTCATATCGATATACCGACGCCACTGGCCGGCCTGGAACAGCCGGATGCTGCGCCGGTCCGGCGGGTTTCGCCGGCGCCTTCCGTTCCGGCAGCAGGCCCGGAATTCGGTTTTGCCCGGAATTTGCTGGGACAGGCCAAGCGCCCGGTCATGATCGCCGGTGTCGAGGTGCTGGAACATGGCGCGGAGGAGGCGGTTGCATCCCTGGCGCGGGACTTTTCCATCCCGCTTGTCACGACATACAAGGCCAAGGGTGTCTTGCCCGAAGACGATCCGATGGCGCTGGGCGGCTGGGGGCTTTCGCCGCTGGGCGATAAACACGTAATGCCCCTGATTGAAACCGCCGACCTTATCCTGCTTGCCGGTTACGACCCGATCGAGATGCGGTCGAGCTGGGTGAACCCGTGGGACCCGAAAAAGACGCCGGTCATCGAATTCAGCGCTGCCGCGAATACCCATTACGTGCACCAGGCGACACTTTCCTTTATCGGCGATATCGGTGCCGGGCTGACTATGTTGCGTGATGGCGTTGTGCCGCCGCCGGTCTGGTCGAACGGCGCGCCGCAGGAAACCCGCAAGGCGCTGGCGGCAGCATTCCCCACGGACGAGGAATGGGGTCCGGCGGCGATTTGCGACGAGGTGAACCGCCTGCTGCCCGATGATGCGATGGTCAGCTGTGATACCGGCGCGCACCGTATCCTGTTGAGTTCAGTATGGAAATGCGCCCAGCCGCATACGCTGATCCAGTCTTCGGCATTCGGCAGTATGGGCTGTGGCATGCCGTTGGCGGTGGGGGTCAAGCTGTCGGACCCGGATCGCCCGGTTGTTGCGTTTACCGGCGATGCCGGTCTGGAAATGATCCTGGGCGAACTGGCGACGCTGCGCGACCGGAAACTGCCGGTGGTTATCGTCGTCTTTGTTGATGCTTCGCTGACGCTGATTGAAATGAAACAGCGCGCGACGGGTATGAAGAACCTCGGTGTCGATTCCGGTCAAACCGATTTTGCCGCCGTTGCGCGGGCAATGGGCGGGAACGGGGTGGACGTTGAAAACCGGGCCGGGCTCGCATCCGCGGTCACAGAAGGCCTGGCGGCGGAAAGCTTTACCGTGATTGCCGCGCATATCCCGCGTGGTGTCTATGACGGGCGATTCTGATACCCGGACGGGCGTTTACGGGTCCTTAAACGATATATGCGACTATGGCGGGGTCAGGAGAAGCCCGGCCATGGCCGATACAGAACACAACCACATGATCGTGCAGTCGCGGACGCGGCGCTATGCGCTATTGGTTTGCGGGTGGAGCAACGTGGTGCTTGGCACGATCGGTGCGGTGGTGCCCGGGATGCCGACAACGGTTTTCCTGATCATTGCGTTCTGGGCATTCACCCAGAGTTCGCCGCGCATGCGGATCTGGCTGTGGAATCATCCCCGGTATGGCGCGACGTTGCAGGCATGGGAACACCATCGGGTCATTCCGCCGCGGGCCAAATGTCTCGCGATGATGACAATGACCGTGAGCCTCGTCATTTTCATCATCCTGGCGTCCGGCTGGATGCTGCCGGTTACGGTTGGGGGGATCATGTTTGTGGTATCCGCCTTTATTCTGACGCGGCCGAGTCATGCGCCGGTTGAAACTGCCTCCAACAAATAAGATATTGATACCGGATATTTAGTCGCGCCGCGGAACGTCATCACGCAGCGCAACTGAATTGATATTTCAGAAGCAGGAGCCGGGATTCGTGATACTGAGCCGCGAGTCGATCAAGAGCGGGATCGTTAGTGAGATCGTCCGCGAAGCGGAGGCGCTTGGCCTGACGTCGCGAATAACGGATGAAGAACGGCATGAAAGCTTGCGCAGGACACTGGCCGAAGTGCCGTCGGGAGAATGTGTCTGGGTGTTTGGGTATGGCTCGCTCATGTGGAATCCGGCGTTCCATTACTGCGAGCGCCGTCCGGGCCGGGTGCATGGCTATCACCGCCGTTTCTGTATGTGGATCGCTGCGGGTCGCGGGTCGCCGGAACTGGCGGGTCTGATGCTGGGGCTGGATAGCGGTGGGTCATGTTCCGGCATGGCGTATTGCATCGCGCCGGAAAAAGTCCGCGAAGAGCTGGAGATCGTATGGGCCCGGGAAATGGGCGGCGGATCATATCTGGCGCGCTGGGTAACGATACGGACGGCGGATGGTCCGGTGCGGGCGCTGACATTCGTCATCAACCGCCACCAGCCGCGCTACGCCGGAAAATTGCCGCAGGAGCTGCTGGTTGCCCATCTGGCGATGGCGTCGGGTAAAATCGGCACCTGCGCGGAATATCTCACCAATACAGTGGAACACATGCATGCGCTTGGCATTGAAGACGGGCAGCTGCACGATGTTCTGGAACGGGTCCGCGATTATAGTGGTGGACCGCCACAAGGACGATGGGAGAACGGAAAATGGCTGACGACGCATCTGGCAAGGTCGTAAAAAGCGAAGCGGAATGGCGGGCGCAATTATCGCCCGAGCAATATCATGTGTGCCGTGAACATGGCACCGAGAGAGCCTTCAGCGGCAAATATGCCGAGAACAAGGACCCGGGCGTCTATGTCTGCGTGGGTTGCGGTAACCCGCTTTTCGATTCCGATACCAAATTCGATTCCGGCACCGGCTGGCCCAGTTTCTTTCAACCGGTATCGGCCGATGCGGTTGACGAAAAAACCGATACAAAGTTTTTCATGCGCCGGACGGAAATTCTCTGCGCAAAATGCGACTCGCATCTCGGGCATGTCTTTCCCGACGGCCCCGCGCCCACGGGGTTGCGATACTGCATGAATTCCGCGTCGCTGGACCTGAAACCGAAGGAATAGATAGTCCGTCGCGGACGGAATGTCCGCGACGACGCGGTTGCGGCAAGAAATGCGACCTCAGGCTGGTGGGATTGTTCGCTGCATCAGGTCGCGTTCGCCAAACCGGTCAACCCAGGCGGAAAGGCGGTCATTGCCGTGCCGCCAGTCGAATTCCGGCATCGTCCGGTCGCGCCAGTGCAATGTGCTGCCGAGCGTCAGTTGCGTCATGTCCAGGGGTCCATCCAGCGCACCTGATCCGACGATCGTGTCGAACGCCTTTGCCATTCGTAGCGCGCGCCCTGCTTCATGTTTCAGAATGACCGGCGACTGGTGATCCTCGGGGCGCCGTAACTCCCGCACCCAAACGGCAACGCCGTCCAGCATGCTGCGCGCAGACGCTTCCAGCCGCCGCGCATTCCAGTCAGGCTGCGGCGCAAGCACGCGCGGTGCATAAACTGTTTCCAGATAGTCGATGATCAGTGCTGAATCCTCAAATGCGTCGCCATCATCATTGACCAGCACGGGCACGCGGCCCGACGGGTTGATATCGAGGAGCGGCATATCCGGTTTTCGGGTCACGATCGGTTCCACCGTGACGTTGTCCTCTATGCCTTTTTCGACGATCAGCGCCCGGACCATGCGGGCATAGGGAGACGTCAGCGTGACATATAGTTTCATCAGATGACGACTTCGATCAGGTAGGGACCGTTGACGGCAAGCCCGGCGATCAGTGCGGCATGGAATGTCTCGCAATCCTCCACACGGACCGCTTCCACACCCATACCGTTTGCCATCTGGACCCAGTTCAGTTCGGGCCGTGAAAGGTCCAGCATATCCAGCGCCTTGCGTCCCGGGTTCTCCGCACCGACCCGGGTCAGCTCGCCGCGCAGGATTGCGTAGGACCGGTTGGCGAGAACGACTGTCGTCACGTCCAGATTGGCGCGCGCTTGTGTCCACAGGGCCTGCAGCGTGTACATGCCGCTGCCGTCGCCTTCCAGGCAAACCACCTTGCGATCGGGGCAGGCTACGGCAGCCCCGGTTGCCATTGGCATGCCAAGCCCAATGGAACCGCCCATATTGTTCAGCCAGTCATGCGGTGGTGCGCCGGCGGTCAATCCAAAAAACCCACGGCCGACGGAAACCGATTCGTCAGCGACGATCGCGCCTTCCGGTAACGCATTCCCCAATACCGCGGCGATGGTTTCCGCCGTCAGCGCGCCCGTCGGAAGATCGGGCCGGAACGCTTTCTGCACGATGGCATCGCCCGGCTTTGCGCCGACTTCTTCGGCGAGCCGGTTGAGCGCGTCTTCGGCATCCTCTCCCAATTCACACAGGCGGTGGATCTTGCAGCCCTCGGCTTCCAGCCGGCTTGGCTTGCCGGGGTAGGCGAAGAATGCGACCGGCGGTTTTGCGCCGACGAGAATAATGTTCTGGTAGGGAGCCAGTACTTCCAGTGCCTGATCGACCGAAAACGGGATGCGGTTGATCGCGACACGCCCCGCGCCGCGCTCCAGCCGCGCGTTTGCGCCCTGCGATATCAGGCCGGCGCCGGTCTTTGCCGCGATGCGGCCGGACAGATCCAGCGGGTTTTCGTACAGCGCCTGTCCGGCCAGCAGCAACACAGTTGGTTCGCCAGAGCGCAGTACCTTTGCCGCGGCTGTAATGGCGTCATCCGAAACGGTTTTGCGTCCCGCAATCTCCGGAACGACAGCCGGGCCGTCGGCATCTTCCCAGGCGGTATTGGCAGGCAGTATCAGTGTTGCGATCTGCCCCGGCGGGGCGCTAGCGGTGGCGATGGCTTCCGCGGCATCCGCCGCAACGGTTTTTGAATCCCGCGACGTATGCACCCAATGTGAAACCGGTCGGGCAATGCCTTCGATATCCGCTGTCAGTGGCGCGTCGTGTTCGACGTGATAGGTCGCGTGTTCGCCGACGATGTTAATCATCGGGGTGTCGGCCTTGCGGGCGTTGTGCAGGTTGGCAACGGCATTGCCGAGCCCGGGGCCAAGATGCAGCAGTGTCGATGCCGGCTTTCCCGCCATTCGCGCGTAGCCGTCTGCCGCGCCGGTCACCACGCCCTCGAACAGGCACAGCAGGCAATTCATGCCATCGACCTTGTCCAGGGCGGCGACGAAATGCATCTCCGATGTGCCGGGGTTTGTGAAACAGACATCCACGCCACCATTGACCAATGTCCTTACCAGGCTTTCGGCACCATTCATTCAACGTTCCTTCCGTGAGCTTCTGTGTTTTCGCATCGCGCTGCGGACGGGTTAGCAATTGCATCGCGGTACCGCATATGTCAAACGATGCCGGATCATTGCATTAATGCTACGTTTTTATTACGTCGCTTGACGGTGTCTGAAAGTTGAGTCGGGGGAATCTGGAGCATGTATAAGGAAACGCTCAGCAAGGATCTGTCCAAGATCGGGCAGGTCAGCGCGGCAACCCGGACAACGGCGGGCCGGGCCGGGCTGGTCGGGCTCGCGGTACTGTTTCTTGTCATTGTCTGGATTTTTACAAGCTTCGTTTCCGGGGACGGCGCCAACCACAGCCTTGTCATCGCGGCCGGCGTGATCGGCGGCTATATGGCGTTGAATATCGGCGCCAATGACGTCGCCAATAACATGGCGCCGGCGGTCGGGTCCCGGGCGCTGACCATGGTGGGCGCTCTGATTATCGCGGCGATTTTTGAAGCAGCCGGCGCGATCCTGGCGGGTGGCGACGTTGTCTCTACAATCTCCAAAAATATTATTTCTGCCGATGCCATGCCGCACGGACAGGCCTTTATCTGGGCAATGATGTCGGCGCTGTTGGCGGCGGCTATCTGGGTAAATCTCGCGACCTTCCTCAATGCGCCCGTGTCGACGACGCATTCCGTTGTCGGCGGCGTTGCCGGGGCTGGAATCGCCGCGGCAGGCATGAGCGTCGTAAACTGGCCGACCATGGGTTCCATCGCCGCAAGCTGGGTTATCTCCCCGGTCATGGGCGGCATCATCGCTGCGATCTTCCTCGCCTTTGTAAAATCGCAAATCATTTATCAGCCGGATAAAATCGCGGCGGCGCGCCGCTGGGTGCCGCTGCTGGTCGCGCTGATGGCCGGAATTTTCGCCGCCTACCTGGTCATGAAGGGGCTGAAGAAAATCTGGAAACCGGACGCCTGGGTTGTCGTTGCCATCGGTGTCGGAGTCTTTGCTGCAAGTTATGCCGTCCTCAAGCCGTTGATCGCGCGTCAGTCCGAAGGAATGGAGAACCGGAACCGCTCGCTGCGCAAGCTGTTCACAATTCCGCTGATTTTTTCGGCGGCGCTGCTGTCCTTCGCCCATGGCGCCAACGATGTTGCAAACGCGGTCGGTCCGCTTGCCGCAATTGTTGACGCGGCAAGTACGGGTACCGTGGCGAAAAAGGTGGAGCTGCCGCTTTGGATCCTGCTTGTCGGTGCCGCCGGTATTTCGGCAGGGCTGGTCCTGTTCGGACCAAAACTGATCCGTACGGTTGGCGAGCAGATTACGAAGATGAACCCGATGCGCGCCTATTGCGTCGCGCTTTCAGCGGCGATCACGGTGTTGATCGCATCGACACTGGGGTTGCCGGTCAGTTCGACCCATATCGCTGTCGGCGCGATTTTCGGCGTTGGGTTTTATCGTGAATACCATACCAGGCGACGGACGCATATCAATCACGGCCGTTTCAACAAGTCAGGGACGACGAAACAAACCGGCGGTGCCGATCAGGTGCGGTACCGTAAACTGGTTCGCCGCCGTCACCTCATGACAATTGTGTCTGCCTGGGTGATTACGGTTCCGGCCGCCGCCGTGCTGGCCGCGGGCGTTTTTCATATCTTCAGCTTCTTCGCTTCATAAGCGCTACCCGGTATCCCCTTGGCCGGGATATAGTGAGCCACAATGGACTGGCTCACTCTGCATGTTGCCGCGTTGGTTCCGGTTGCTGTTCTGTTTGGCGGCATGACCTTCTTCATGGCATTTTTCGCACCAATGATTTTCCGGAACCTGCCACGGGAAGCCGCTGCCGATTTCATGCGGGCCCTTTTCCCAAAGTATTTTTCCGTGATGGGCATTGTCGCCCTGATGCCGCTTCTTGTGCTGCTGCCCATTCATGCTTATCGGCCGGAAGGCCTGGCCATGATGGTTGTCGCGATTCTGTTTTTCGCCATGCGCGGCCTGCTATTGCCGGCGCTTGAAAAACAACGCAAGGCCGGCCGTGACCGTGCCGCCGCAATGTTGCATCGCGCCAGCGTCTTTATTCATATGGCGCAATGGGCCGTGGTCGCCGTCGTCTTTGTCCGCCTGGCTGCCTGAATGGTTGCGCCGGGGCTGATCCTTGCCGCGCCATCCAGCGGCAGCGGCAAGACCGTAACGACCCTGGCATTGCTGCGGGCGCTGCGAAACAACGGCGTCAGGGTCGCATCGGCAAAGGCGGGTCCGGACTATATCGATCCTGCGTTTCATGCGGCCGCCAGCGGCCGTGCCTGTTTCAATCTCGACGCATGGGGGATGCGCGCGGAAACCCTGTCCGGACTCGTCTGCCGCTTGGGCGATGATGCGGATCTCATTTTGTGCGAAGGGGTCATGGGGTTGTTCGACGGCGCGTCGGGCGGTGGTGGTTCCACGGCGGATCTGGCCGCGATTACCGGGTGGCCCGTGGTGTTGATCGTTGACGCGAAGGGCCAGGGTGCGTCGGTTGCCGCGCTGGTCGAGGGCTTCGCCCACCACCGCACCGATATCGATGTCGCAGGGATTATCTGCAACCGGGTTGGCGGGCCGGGCCATGAAAGAATACTGGGCAACGCCATCACCTCCATGCGCCGGGCGATTCCGCTGCTAGGGCATATACCGAACAGTACCGCACTGAACCTGCCCTCGCGGCATCTGGGGCTGGTACAGGCTTCGGAACACGATGCGCTGGACGGTTTTCTCGATGACGCTGCCGCCGTCATTTCGGGTCATGTTGACCTGGCGCTGTTGCAGCGAACGGCAAAACCATCCGGCATGGCGGGCACGGAAAGTGCTGCCAATCTTCCGCCGCTGGGACAACGCATCGCGATAGCCAGCGACGCCGCATTTCGTTTTTCCTATCCGGCGGTGCGGCGGGGCTGGCGCGAATCGGGCGTTGCGATAACGACGTTTTCGCCCCTGGCGGATGAAGCGCCGGATGCAAATGCCGATGCGGTATACCTGCCGGGTGGCTATCCGGAATTGCATGCGGGGAGGCTCGCCGCGAATCAGAAATTCATGGTTGGCTTGCGCCGGGCGGCGGCAAAGGGCGCGGCCGTTTTCGGTGAATGCGGCGGGTACATGGTGCTGGGTGAGGAATTGGTCGATGCCGAGGGTGCCCGGCACAGGATGGCGGGACTGCTGCCGCTCGCAACCTCTTTTGCGAAGCGAAAGCTGCATCTCGGCTACCGTCGCCTGGAAACGACGCTATCGTCACCCCTTGGTAAATCGGGTACCCGATTCACCGGCCATGAGTTCCACTACGCATCCATTGAGCAGGAAGGTCCTGGCGATCATTTGTTCAACGCAGTGGATTCGCGGGGCACCGATTTGCCGGCTGCGGGTCTTGTTGTTGAAAATGTCGCCGGATCCTTCATACATTTGATAGATTGCGCGACATGACCGACCGTGAAGCGCCGATTCCATTCTGGAAACTGAAAACCCTGAGTCAGATGACACAGGAAGAATGGGAGTCCTTGTGCGATGGCTGCGGGCAATGTTGCCTGCACAAGGTTGAGGACGCGGATACCGGCGAAATCGGTTTGACCGATGTCGCCTGTTCGCTGCTCGATCTGCATGGCTGCAATTGCAAGGACTATACAAACCGGAAATCACAGGTGCCCGATTGTGTCCAGTTGACGCCGGGCCGGGCAACAACGTTGCGCTGGTTGCCACAAACCTGCGGCTACCGGCTCGTTGCCAATGGCAAGGACCTGGAATGGTGGCACCCGCTCGTGTCCGGCAATCCGGATACCGTGCATGAAGCCGGTATCTCCGTTCGTGACAAGGCGGTCTCCGAAGAAAACGTCAAGAACCTTGAACAGCATATCGTCGACTGGCTGGTCGATGGGGCGGAACCGTTTCATCGACGCAAGTTCGGCGGCCGGGGCCGCAGGCGGTGACGGGTGGGACGGCGGTCCTGAATGTGGATGGCCGCGACATTGAAGTGGCGATCCGGCGCAGCGCCAGGGCGCGGCGGATTGCAATCCGGGTTGATCAGGCCATCGGCGGTGCGGAACTTGTTCTGCCGCCCCGCGCCAGCAAACGCGACGGTATCGCATTCCTGAAAGAGCGCGCTGACTGGCTGGTGGACCGGCTCGGCGCGTTGCCGGCTTTCGTTCCTTTCGGCGATGGCGTCGTGCTGCCCTATCGTGGTGTTGACCATCTAATTTCCCATGAGCCGTCTGCGCGGCGTGGTGTTTGGTCCGAAGCCGGCCGGATCTGTGTTTCAGGACAGGCGGATTATCTCGCGCGGCGTTTGCACGACTGGTTACGCCGTGATGCCCGGGCCGCTGTATCGCCGCTCGTTGTGGAGAAGGCGGCGCGATTGGGGCGCCGCGCCGGTCGAATATCGATCCGCAATCAGAAAAGCCGTTGGGGCAGTTGTTCGAGTACCGGGAATCTGTCCTTCAACTGGCGGCTTGTCCTCGCGCCGCCGGAAGTGCTGGACTATGTCGTCGCGCATGAGGTTGGCCATCTTGCCCAGCCAAATCATTCACCGGCTTTCTGGACGGTTGTCGACCGGTTGAGCGAATACACGGATTTTGGCCGCGCCTGGCTCAGGGAAAATGGTGCTGACCTGTTTCGGTATGGATGATTGACATTCGACACATTCAAAAAATGTAGATACAACCCTGTTACAAAAAGCATTTGCACCCGAAAACAAGCCGTATTATGTAACGCCTATGATCATGATCCGTCCATTTCGCCCGGTGTTGGACCGGCTGACCGCAGCAGGTTTGCGTCCGACACGGCAACGTCTTGCCCTGGCACGGCTGCTCTTCGATTCCGGGGATCGGCACGTCACGGCGGAGCAATTGCATCAGCAGGCTGTCGGCAATGGCGTAAAAGTCTCGCTGGCCACCGTCTACAATACGCTGAACCAGTTTACGGCGTCGGGGCTCCTGCGCGAAGTGGCGGTGGATTCGCGACGGTCCTATTTCGATACGAATACCGAACTGCATCATCATTTTTTCAATCAGGATTCGGAACAGCTGATTGATATTTCAGGGGATGCGGTTGCTGTTTCGCATCTGCCGTCCGCACCGGATGGGACGGTCATCGATGGCGTTGACGTCATCATCAGAGTGCGCGCTAGTTGACAATTATTCTCAACTAACCCAACCGCATACTTCTTTCTTTAAAACCATTCTAGAATTATTGACTCCTTTTGGATGCTGCGCCATATAGAGGGCTGTGGCTGATTATTAACCCAAGAGGAGGGACCCATGGGACTCAAAGGCAGCAAGACCGAAGACAACCTCAAGGCAGCGTTTGCCGGTGAAAGCCAGGCCAATCGCCGCTATCTGTATTTCGCGCAGAAAGCTGATGTCGAAGGTTATAACGATGTCGCAACGGTGTTCCGTTCAACGGCCGAAGGCGAAACCGGCCATGCGCACGGTCATCTCGAATTTCTCGAAGAAACCGGCGATCCGGCAACGGGTCTTCCGATCGGTGGCACGGCTGACAATCTTGGCGCTGCCGTCGCTGGTGAAACCCATGAATACACCGACATGTATCCGGGTATGGCGCGGACCGCTCGTGAAGAAAACTTCGATGAGATCGCGGACTGGTTTGAAACCCTGGCGAAGGCTGAAAAGAGCCACGCCGGACGGTTCCAGAAGGCGCTGGACACGCTCGACGACTGATTGAGTGTTGTTGCGCGGCTGTGTCGTGAAAACGTCGCAGCCGCGTAGGTTTCCTTATTAAATTTATGGCGGACTAGCTCATGGTCGAGGGTAGCCTGGAAGCGCCAACGCGGCATCCGATCGCGTGGCAGGAACCGGATTTCTATGACAAGGAAAAGCTCGACGTCGAATTGCGGCGGGTCTTCGATATCTGTCATGGCTGCCGGCGATGTTTCAATTTGTGCGACAGCTTTCCGCAACTGTTCGATTTGATCGACGAAGCCGAGACAGGCGAGCTGGATTCAGTCGATTCCAAGGATTTCAAGCCGGTCGTTGATGCCTGCACGCTTTGCGATATGTGCTTCATGACGAAATGTCCTTATGTGCCGCCGCATGAATTCAACCTGGATTTTCCGCATTTGATGCTGCGCTATCGCGCCATCGAACAGCGTGACGGCGAAGTCGGCTTTGCCGAAAAGCAAATGACCAAAACCGACCGTAACGGCAAACTTGCGGCGATGGTCGCACCGGTCGTGAACTGGGCCGTCGATGAAAAAAATGCGCTGACACGCCCCGTCATGGAATCGGTGGCGGGGATTCACCGCGATGCCGCGTTGCCGAAATTTGCCGGCGAAAGCTTCGTCAAGTCGTCGAGCGCCAACCCGCCGGCGGTCAATCTTCAGGCGCCGGGCCACGGACGCAAGGCTGTGCTCTATGCGACCTGCTATGGCAATTACAACAATCCCGAAATTGGCCATGCAACGCGTGCGATTCTGGCGCGAAACGGGGTCGAAACGGAAGTTGTCCACCCGGCTTGCTGCGGCATGCCGCAGCTTGAACAAGGCGATATCGCTGCCGTCGCGGAAAGCGCGCGAAAGGTTGCCGCCGAACTCGTTCCCTGGATCGACAAGGGCTACGACATTATTGCGATGATGCCGTCCTGCGCCCTGATGCTGAAATTCGAATGGCCCCTGATCCTGCCCGACGATCCGGCGGTTGAGAAGTTGAGCAAGGCGACCCGGGATATCGCGCAATACGTCGTCGAAATCGCCAAGGATGTCGGACTTGTGGAAGGGTTGTCACCGCTGGAAGGTGGCGTGACAGTGCATCTTGCCTGTCATGCGCGGGCGCAGAATATGGGGGCAAAGGCCGCCGAAATGCTGCGTCTGCTTCCCGATACCAAGGTACAGGTCATCGAACGGTGCTCCGGTCACGGCGGGTCCTGGGGGGTGATGAAGGATAATTTCGACATCGCGTTGAAAGTCGGCAAACCGGCCGCACGGCAGGCATTGAAGAACGCGACGAAACACGTTGTATCCGAGTGCCCGTTGGCCGGTGCGCATCTCGCGCAGGGCATGGAACGGCTTGCCGACGCGGAAAACACACCCGCGGAAACGGCATCGCATCCGGTCGTTCTGTTTGCCCGCGCCTATGGGATCGCCGTCTAAGCGGCGAAGAAAGCAAGACAATGAAAAAGACGGAAATAACCGCGGCGGATATACTCTCCCTGCCGGAATTTGCCAAAATCCGGGCCGACAAGCGCAAGGAACTTGTTGGTCACAAGCGGAACCGGCGGATCGAAATCGGTCCGGTCACGACCTGTTATTTTGAATCCTACAACACAATGTGGTGGCAGATTCAGGAAATGCTCTTCATCGAGAAGGGGGGCGACGAGCAGCTCGCAGACGAATTGGTGGCCTATAACCCGCTGATCCCGAAAGGGAAGGAACTCGTTTGCACGATCATGTTTGAAATCAACGATGAAGCGCGGCGCCGTACCTTCCTGAACAAGCTTGGCGGCATTGAAGAGAAAGTATTTTTGCGCGTCGCGGGAACACAAATTCGGGGTGTTGCGGAAGAGGATATTGACCGGACCACTGCGGACGGCAAGGCTTCATCGGTCCAGTTTCTGCATTTCCCCTTCACGGATGAACAGGTTGCCGCATTCCGGCAACCGGGCACAGAGATCGTGATCGGTTTCGATCATCAAGCCTATGGCCATATGGCCATAATGCCGGAAGCAATGCGGGTTGCCCTGGCGGACGATTTTACGACCTAGGCTGCGCCGTCGGGCGTATATGGTCACTCGACCGTTTCGCCGTCCTTCAGGCCCCATAGCGCTTTTCGCGGCAGCCATCCTGAATAGGAATGCGCTGTGGCCCGGCACCATTGCGCATCACACGAATCCAGTTCAGCGACAATACCCGGCGCCAGGCGGGCGACGGCGGGTGCTGTCTCGCTTGGCGTGCGGCGCAATGTCGTGACCTCGCCGGCGATAACGACGCTGCGCCGGCCGGAAAGCATGGCGCGGTGGACCCATCCTTCAGCACCTTCTGAATCCCGGATCTTGCGCCAGCTTTCGAACTCCGCGGTGATCATGACGGGCAGGTGCTTGCGTACGAAAACCCATTTCACATGATATCGGACGCCGGGGCCCGCCCGGACATTGACCTCGTCCGCGCGTAATGACGCGAAGCGTATATTGGCTTCATTCTGCGTCGATCCGCTCGCCGACTGCGCTGCCGCCGGACCGGCCATAAAAATGGCGGCCAGAAAGACCAGAAGATGACGAAACAGAATATGCGATGACTCAGGAGACATGGCTTCCAATATCGTGCGGGCATATAAGGGTCAAGGCGCGACATTGTCCGACGGAGCGGATATTATCAAGCTGACCAGTTACAGGGACCGATCATGACTTCGAACAGACCCAGAGTCATTGTGACTCGCAGACTACCCGATGCCATCGAAACCCGCATGATGGAATTGTTCGATGCGCATTTGAATCTGGACGATACCCCGATGAGCAAGGCCGAACTGATCGCAGCGGTGCAGGATGCCGACGTGCTGGTTCCGACCGTCACGGACAGGATCGATGCCGAAACAATCGCTGCCGCGGGCGATCGGTTGAAGCTGATTGCGTCTTTTGGCACCGGCGTCGACCACGTCGATATGGAAGCGGCGAAAGCCCACTCCATCATGGTCACCAATACCCCGGGCGTTCTGACAGAAGATACCGCCGACATGACGATGGCGCTTATTCTGGCGGTGCCCCGCCGTCTGGCGGAAGGCGAGCGTCTGGTCCGTTCCGGCCAATGGACCGGCTGGAGCCCGACAACGATGCTTGGTCACCGGATTTGGGGAAAACGGCTTGGTATCGTCGGTATGGGTAGAATTGGTGAAGCGGTGGCCCGGCGCGCCCGCGGCTTCGGTCTGTCGATCCATTATCACAACCGGCGCCGCGTCCATGAAGAAATCGAGGGTGAGCTGGAGGCGACTTACTGGGAAAGCCTGGACCAGATGCTGGCGCGGATGGATATCGTGTCGATCAACTGTCCGCATACCCCCGCAACCTATCACCTGTTGAACAAACGCCGGTTGCAGCTGATGAAAAAGGATGCCTATCTCGTCAATACCAGCCGCGGTGAGGTTGTCGATGAGAACGCATTGACGCAATTGCTTGGCCAGGGCGCTTTCGCTGGCGCCGGGCTCGACGTGTTCGAAAACGAACCGGCCATCAATCCAAAACTGCTGGCGCTCGACAATGTCGTGTTGTTGCCGCATATGGGGTCGGCGACGATTGAAGGGCGCATCGCCATGGGCGAAAAGGTCATCATCAATATCAAGACCATGGCCGACGGACACAGCCCGCCTGACCGCGTCCTTGAAACGATGTTCTGATACCCGGCGATTTCCCTTTCATGCCGGATGATTCCCAACGGCTGATGCCGCGCCTGCGCGGCCATATTGTCGAAACGGTCAAGCTTGCCGCGCCGGTCGTCATAACGCGGGCCGGAATAATGGTTATGGCGGCGGTCGATACCGCCATGCTGGGCCGTACGCATGTCGATCAGGTGGCTTTCTACGGCATCAGTGTTGCTCCTTTTATCGTCATAATCGTCGCGGGCATCGGGTTGATGTTCGGTACTGTCGTCGCCACCAGCCACGCAGTCGGCCGGGGTATGGATGCGGAATGCGGCAATATCTGGCGGCGGTCCCTGCCTTACGCGTTGTTGCTCGGCATGGCGGGTTTTGGTGTTTGCCTGCTGGGCGAGCCCTTTTTCCTGCTGGCGGGGCAGACTCCGGAAATTGCGGAAGGGGGCGGCAGGGTCATTGCCATCCTCGGTATCGGCATGCCGGGAACGCTGTTGTATTGCACGACGGCGTTCTTTCTCGAAGGATTGCGGCGCCCGACGCCGGCCATGGTCGTCATGATCGTCGTCAACCTGTTGAATGTGTTGTTGAACTGGTTCTTTATTTTTGGGAATGCGGGCTTTCCGGCAATGGGTGCAGAAGGGGCGGCCTGGTCGACCGCAATTGTGCGGCTCGTCATGGCGGCGATGCTTATTGCCTATGTCTGGTGGATGCCGGGGCGGGAAAAATATGCGGTGCGGGGCCTGCTGGAACGGCATTGGTGGCGAAAGGGCAAGCAACAGCGCCGCTATGGTTTTGCGACGGGAACGAGTTACACGATCGAGGAATCGGCATTTTCCGCACTCAGCTTTTTTGCCGGCATGTTGGGAACGCTGTCGCTTGCAGCCTATACGATCCAGAATATCGCCGTGGCCTTTGTGTTCATGTCGGCGCTGGGCATGGCCTCGGCAACAGGCGTCCGCGTTGGCATTGCGCATGGTCGGGGTGATTGGTCCAATCGCACGATGGCTGCGTGGACAGGTCTTGGTCTGGTTATCGTGATGCTGGGCGGTATCGGTGTGGTCTTTGCGTTTTTTCCAGCGTCGGTCGCCAGGATTTTCACGAGTGACCCGACTCTGATCGCAGCGGCGGCGCCACTGATCGCGCTGTCGGCCATCGCCATCATGACTGATGGCGGGCAGGTCGTGATGGCGAACGCTTTACGCGGCGCGGCTGAAGCATGGTCGCCACCGGTTATTCACGCGGCGGCGTTTTATCTGCTGATGCTTCCACTGGCCTGGTACCTCGCCATCCACCTGGGCAAGGGGACCCACGGGCTGATCTACGCCATCATTGCAGGCAGTGCGGTCTCGGTCGTCCTGTTGATCGCCCGGTTCTGGCTGATCTCACGGCGGCAGGCGGCTATCGGTCTAGCGACGTAATCGTCGGATGCTCGCCGCACAGGGCGCATTTCCTGTCCGGCGGGACCCGTATTTTTCGGAACGTGGTATTCATTGCATCATACAGGATGAGGTTCCCAGACAGGCTTTTACCAAGGCCCAGCAGCTCCTTGAGAATCTCGCTGGCCTGCATCGTGCCGATCACGCCGGCGATCGCGCCAAAGATACCGGCGGTTTCGCAACGTGGTGTCGTGCCCGCCGGCGGCGGGCTGGGAAACAGGCAGCGATAGCACGGGTTTTCACCGCCAAGGTGTGACTTGAAGGTCGCGAGCTGTCCTTCGAACCGCAGCAATGCCCCGGCGACCAGCGTTTTTCCACCCAGGTGACAGGCATCATTCAACAGGTAGCGTGTCTCGAAATTATCGCTGCCATCGGCAATAATGTCGTATTGCGATATCAGTTCCGCCACATTTTTTGCATCGAGCCGCATTGTGTGTTCGTTGACGACGATTTCCGGGTTGATCGATTGAATCGTTTCCCGGGCGCTGGTGACCTTCAGCGCGCCCACGCTGTCGGTGTGATGAATGACCTGACGCTGCAGGTTGGAAATATCGACCGTATCGAAATCGATGATCCCAAGGGTGCCAACACCGGCCGCCGCCAGATAAAGCAGTACTGGCGACCCCAGCCCGCCGGCGCCGACGACCAGGACTCTGGATTGCAGCAGTTTGAGCTGACCTTCCTCGCCGACCTCGTCGAGGATGATGTGGCGCGCATATCGCTGTAACTGATCGTCGGTGATTTCTGTGTGCATGACCATTTCAGATGCCATCGAATAGGGGCGTGGACAGGTATCGTTCGGCGAAGGACGGAATGATGACAAGAATCCGCTTGCCCGACATTTCAGGTCTTGCCGAGATTTCAAGAGCGGCAGCGACAGCCGCGCCGGAAGAAATGCCAACCGGTATCCCTTCCAGTTTTGCCATGTTCCGCGCGGTACGGAATGCCGTTTCATTGGCGATCGATATCACCTCGTCGATCACGGAAGTATCGAGGATGTCCGGGACAAAACCAGCGCCGATCCCCTGAATTTTGTGGGGCCCGGGTGTGCCGCCCGACAAAACCGGGCTGTCTTCCGGTTCGACCGCGACAATCCGGAAATCGGGATTGCGTTCCTTCAGCAACCCGGCACAGCCGGTGACGGTGCCGCCGGTTCCGACCCCGGCAACGAGAACGTCCAGGTTACCGTCCGTATCACGCCAGATTTCCTCCGCGGTCGTTGTCCGGTGAATCGCCGGGTTGGCCGGATTGTGGAACTGCTGGGGAATGACGGCGTCGCCGATTTCTTCTTTCAGCGCGAGGGCGCGGTTGATCGCGCCTCTCATGCCCATGTTCGCCGGCGTCAATTCAATTTCCGCTCCAAGGATAAGCAGCATCTTGCGGCGCTCAACCGACATTGATTCCGGCATGGTCAGAATTAACCGGTAGCCTTTCGCGGCGCAAACGAATGCGAGCGCGATGCCGGTATTGCCGGAAGTCGGCTCCACGATGGTCGTGTCCGGCCCGATATCGCCAGCCTTTTCCATCGCTTCGATCATTGCGGCGCCGATACGGTCCTTGACCGACCCCATCGGATTGTAAAACTCAAGCTTGGCCAGCAGCTCGACCGAAACCCCCGCGTCATCGGCCATGCGTGCCAAGCGCACAATTGGCGTGGCGCCGATCGTATCGAGGATGCTGTCGTATATTCGGCCGCGAAATTCCATACCCGCTCCGTCAGGTTATTCGTTCCGGGAATTGGTTCAATAAGAGAGGCAGAAAGAACGATTCGTCAAATCATGAAGTCGAACATATCGGCGGCATTGCATTGAACCCCGGCCGAACGCGCGCGCGAACACAGGTCCTCGATGCTGACCTCATCCAGGCGCTGCATCGCTGTTTCCTGCAATTCGAGCCACAGCGGATGAAGGACAGCCTGACCAAGCTCCGAACCGACTGGTTCCTCAAGCGGGTCCGCGGTCCCTTCCATCTGGTCGACGATACGGGTGATCTCGCCGAGTGAAATGCGGCGCCGTTCGCGTGACAGACGATAGCCGCCGCGCGGACCGCGTACCCCGTGCAGGATTTCCGCTTTTACGAGGTTCTGCAGCACCTGCTCCAGATACCGCCTGGGGATACCCTGACGCTGGGCAATTTCCTTGCTTTGCACGGGCGTTTCCGCCGCGTTGTAGGCGATATCAACAACCGCATCGATGGCATAAATAAGTTTCTTCGTCAGACGCAACATCGCTTTCAGTCTTTCCCCGTACCTGTCGATCCATATCCGCCGGTACCTCTCGCAGTATCCGACAGTTCCTCTGCTTCCGCCCATTCGATCTGCGTAACCGGCGCAACAACCATCTGCGCAACCCGCATGCCGCGCGTGACCACGAACGGTTCGGCCCCGCAATTCGCCAGGATCACACCGATCTCCCCACGATAATCGGCATCGACCGTGCCGGGGCTGTTCAGCACGGTAACGCCGTTCTTCAGGGCGAGGCCGGAGCGTGGCCGAACCTGTGCTTCGTAACCATGGGGCAGGGCGATGGCCAATCCCGTTGGCACAAGCGCCCGTTCGCTGGGTGCAAGGGTCATGGGGTCGGTGATGGCGGCCAAAAGGTCGAGCCCCGCGCTTCCCGCCGTCGCGTATTGCGGCAGGGGCAGATCCGCACCATGCGGTAATCGCTTAACTGTGACTGTAACTGCCGTCATGTGCTTTTCCCGAAATGGTCGCTGATCCGTGCCGCCAGGCGCTCTGCGACCTGCTGCTTCGTCATGGTCGGCCAGGCTTCTTCCGCACCATCCGCAACCAGGTGAATCGTGTTTGCATCGCCGCCGAAAGTCCCGGTTGTCGGCGAAACGTCATTGGCCAGGATCCAGTCGCATTTCTTGGTCTTGCGTTTCGTTCGTGCGTTGTCGACCACGTTTTCGGTTTCTGCGGCAAACCCGACAACCAGTTCCGGTCGATTGTTACCGCCTTTGCTCAGGGTTTTTAGAATGTCCGGGTTTTCCGCGAATTCCAGCATCGGTGGGCCGCCACCGTTTTTCTTCAGCTTCTGCGTTGCAGCGGATTTGACGCGCCAGTCCGCGACGGCGGCGACGCAGATCGCGGCATCGGCCGGTAATGCGTCCTTGCACGCGGCCAGCATATCGCGTGCCGATTCGACTTTAATCATTTTGACGCCGGCAGGGTCGGCCAGCGCCGTTGGCCCGCTGATCAGGATCGTCTCCGCGCCGAGGCCGGAAAGGGCCGCTGCGACGGCGTGCCCCTGTTTTCCGGATGACCGATTGGCGATGTAGCGCACAGGGTCAATCGCTTCAAACGTCGGGCCGCTGGTGACAAGGATTCGTCGCCCGGCCAGTGGTCCGCCGTTGAAATGCCCGACGACTGAATTGACGATGTCAGGGACATCCGTCATGCGCCCGAAACCGTACTCACCACACGCCATGTCGCCCTGGACCGGGCCGACAAACGCGACACCCCGTTCCGCCAGCAGCGCGCAATTGGCTTTGGTCGCGGCGTGCTCCCACATCCGCACGTTCATGGCCGGCACCACCATGACCGGTTTATCGGTTGCCAATAGCGCTGTGGTGGCCAGGTCGTTGGCGATTCCAGCGGCCATACGGGCCAGAATATCAGCGGTTGCCGGCGCGACGAGCAACAGGTCCGCATCCCGCGAAAGCTGGATATGCCCCATCTCGGCTTCGTCGGTCAGCGAGAATATGTCCTGATAGACGCGGTCTTCACTCAGCGCAGAAACCGACAGTGGCGTAACGAATTGGGTTGCCCCTTTGGTCAGCACGCAACGGACGGCTGCTCCCTGATCGCGCAGACGGCGGATCAGGTCCAGCGATTTATATGCCGCGATGCCACCCGAAATGATAAGGAGAATACGTTTGCCGTGAAGCGCCATGATGGGTGGGCCCAAAAATACATTACAATGACTGTATTAATGTAGTTGGCCCATAACCACTGTGCAAGATCGTTAAACCGCAAACGCCTTGAAAAAGATGCTGGCTTATAACGCGACCATCGCGCATCAAACCCTGCTTCTGTCGCTTGCAGCAAGGCAACGCCCGTCGAATTGACCGGGGCCGCTACGCCAACCAAGCCGCCTGCTCGCGGAATGGCGCCGTTGACGCTTTCGATCTCGACTTCAGAAATTCCGCATCAGCAGAAACGCGATAATACCCAGCAGGATAAGTACCAGCCAGTTGGGCCCCCAGCGCTGGCGGGAGGGATCGCCACCGTAGCGCGGGATATGCGGTCCAGGCTCTGACCCCGCGCTCATTGCTTCGACGACCGCTTCGGCGCGACCGACCAGCCGGGGCAGTCGTTCCAGGTTCGAAACGGCGTCGGTGACCGCATCGCGGATACGCGCATCGGGGCCACGATGGGCCATGACCCATTCTTCCACCAGGGGCCGCGCGAGCGTCCACATGTTTACCGACGGGTCCAGCGTCCGGCCGACGCCTTCGGCGACCAGCATGGTCTTCTGCAGCAGCAGTAATTGCGGCTGGGCTTCCATCTCGAATGTCTTCGTAACCTGGAACAGGTGGGCGAGCAGCCGCGCCAGGGAAATTTCGTGTAGCGGTTTGCCCAAAATTGGTTCACCAATAGAGCGAACTGCTTGAGTGAAATTTCCAATGGACATACGGGCCGGAACGTAACCGGCTTCGAAATGAACTTCTGCCACGCGCTTGTAATCGCGGTCCAGAAACCCCAAAAGCATGTCGGCAAGATAGTTTCGGGTCCGGGCGTCGAGCCGGCCCATGATCCCGAAATCGACCGGACACAGCGTGCCTTCCCGATCGACAAACATATTGCCCGGATGAATATCCGCGTGGAAAAACCCGTCGCGAAAAACCTGATTGAAAAAGGACTCCGCGGACCGTTGCAACACGTCGCGGGGCGCGAACCCGGCTTCGTTCAATGCATCGATCTCGTCGATCTGGATGCCATCGATGCGCTCCAGTGTCATGACGCGCTGGGCCGTGCGCACCCAGTCGATTTTCGGTACCCGAAACCCAGGATCGCCTTCCGTATTCTCCCGCAATTCAGACGCGGCTGCCGCCTCCAGCCGCAGATCCATTTCGGTAACAACAGTTGCCTGGAACGTGTGCACGACGGCGAGCGGGCGCAGGCGTCGCAGGCTAGGCTGGGTTCGCTCGACCATGCGGGCGATCCAGAGAAACAGCTCGATATCGCGATTAAACCGGTCCTCAATGCCGGGCCGCAACACCTTGACGGCGACATCGTCGCCTTCGACAGTTCGGGCGAAATGGACCTGGGCGATGGACGCCGCTGCAACCGGCGTGTCATCGAAGGACTCGAATACCGCATCAAGCGGCATCTGCAGTTCTTCTTCGATGATGGCGCGGGCCCGTTCGCCTGCAAACGGGGGCAACTGATCCTGCAGCGCGGACAGGTCTTCCGCGATGTCGTCGCCGACCAGGTCGGACCGCACAGATAACGCCTGTCCGAGTTTTATAAAACTGGGTCCCAGCTCTTCCAGTGCGGCTGCCAGCCGCTCGCCGGGACGCCCCGGCACATCCCGCCGGGAAAGCATTCGCGCCAGCGTCACGATGACGGGTGCAACGCCCATCTGTTCCAGCGGGAAGAGAGCATCATGCCGGGCAAAGGTCCGCGCAATCCGCAGCAGCCGCCTTATCTGTGTAATCGCTGTAAACATGATCGCCGGATCAGATGCGCCAGGCGGCGTGTATGGCCGCGATACCGCCGGAAAGATTGCGAACAGAAACGCGCTCCAGCCCACTGGCCGTCATCCGCTCGGCGAGTTTTTCCTGCGTTGGAAAGCGGCGAATGCTTTCGACAAGGTACTGATAGGATGCCGCGTCACCCGCCACCTTTTCGCCCAGGGCGGGCACGACCGAAAAAGAGTAGCGATCATAGACATCCGCGAGCAGGGGCAGCACCACATGGCTGAATTCCAGGCAAAGAAACTGACCGCCCGGTTTCAGAACCCGGCGCGCCTCGCGAAGCGCATTGTCCATTTCGGTCACGTTGCGCAATCCGAAAGCGATGGTATAGGCATCGGCGCTGCGGTCCGGGAATGGCAACGCCTCCGCATCTCCGACCACCCATTGCATGCCGTCCAGCGTTCCACGGTCCAGGGCGCGATCGCGCCCGACTGATACCATTTCCGCATTGATGTCGCAGACCGTGACGTTGCCACCGCCCGCGTCTTGAAACCGGGTCGCGATATCGCCTGTGCCGCCGGCAACATCAATAAGGTGCATGCCCTTATGCGGCTTAAGCTGGTCGATCAGCGAGGCTTTCCAAAGTCGATGCACGCCCAGGGACATCAGGTCATTCATCAGGTCATAGCGTCGCGCCACACGGTCGAAGACCCCGCGTACCATCTGCGCCTTTTCGCCCTTGCCGACTTCCTGAAAGCCGAAATGGGTTGTTTGTCCGTCGTTTGTGTCCTGTATCATCGGGCGGACGATAGCGCACTGCGTCAGGGTTTGCTAGAACGGCGGAGACCGGTGCGCTTGGCCCGGAACCGGATGACAGGCTGCATTAATGCCGGAACTACCCGAAGTCGAAACCGTATGCCGCGGGCTGCGTCCGCCCCTGGAAGGGCGGTTGCTGACACGCGTGGTCCAACGGCGTCCCGATCTGCGGTTTCCGATACCGGAAGGGTTCGTTGAACGGCTGACCGGCCGCCGGGTGATGCGGGTCGAACGTCGGGCCAAATACATTCTGATGACGTTCGATGACGATACGGTGCTGATGGCGCATCTGGGGATGTCAGGCCGAATGACAATCGTCGAAGCGGCGTCGGCGCCACCGGCCGGACCGCATGATCATGTCGAATTCGAAACGGATCAGGGTGTGCTGATCCGGTATTGCGATCCGCGGCGTTTCGGGATGATGGACCTGACCACCGTGCAGGCGCTGGGCGAACACCGGCTGCTGAAAAAGCTTGGCCCGGAACCGCTTGGTAATGCTTTCAATGCGTCTGTGCTGGATTTGGCGCTTGCCGGAAAGAAAACGCCAATCAAAGCGGCGCTTCTGGACCAGCGTATCGTCGCCGGGTTGGGGAATATCTATATATGCGAGGCCCTGCATCGGGCGGGTATTTCACCGCGGCGGGCGGCCGCGACGATACCCGGCGCACGATCGGAGCGGCTGGTCCGCGAAATCAGGGCGGTTCTGGGCGATGCGATAGACGCCGGCGGGTCGTCATTGCGTGATTACGTCCAGGCATCCGGCGATCTTGGATATTTTCAGCATAGCTGGCAGGCCTATGGCCGGGAGGGCGAGCCCTGTCTGCATCCTGAATGTGATGGCACCATCAGCCGGATCGTGCAAAGCGGACGGTCCACGTTTCTTTGTTCCACGCACCAACGATGATATAGCAGCGGACATGCGAACCCTGATCACCTTTGCAGCGCTTGCCGGTATCCTGCTGACGGCGGCGGTTAGCCGCGGCGGCGAATTCATCGCCGGATTCGAGGACATCCCGGTCATGCCCGGCATGGCGGTCGATGGTGACGCCTCGACCGCGTTCGATACGCGGACCGGGCGGATTGTTGAAGCTTATGCCGCCGGCGATGTAACGGACGCGGCGATGCGACAGTTCTACCAGGAAACGCTGCCACAGCTTGGATGGGCGCGTATCGGGAAGCTGGCTTTCCAGCGCGAAGGCGAAATGTTGACGCTGGAGGTGATTGACCAGGGCACGCCCCTGACGGTGCGATTCCGGCTTTCACCATCGCCGAAGTGACAGTAACGCCGCAATTTTGAACGAAGGAATGGGACGCGATGGCATACGAACATATTCTGGTTGAAACGCGTGATGCCGTAGGAATTGTGACACTGAACCGGCCCGCGGCTCTCAACGCATTATGTGCCGGCCTGATACAGGAACTGAGCGAGGCCTTTGACGCGCTGGAAGCGAATGAGGCCATTGGCGCCATAGTCCTGACGGGGTCGGACAAGGCATTTGCCGCCGGCGCCGATATAAAAGAAATGGCTGAAAAGTCGTATATGGACGTTTACAAAGCCGATTTCATAACGGTTGGTTGGGAACGAGTCGCGGAATGTCGCAAACCGGTTATCGCGGCGGTTGCCGGATATGCGCTGGGTGGCGGTTGCGAACTTGCCATGATGTGCGATTTCATTCTTGCGGCGGATACGGCCCGGTTCGGGCAGCCCGAAATTACCCTGGGGACAATTCCCGGCGCGGGCGGGACGCAACGGTTGAGCCGTTTTGTCGGTAAGTCCAAGGCGATGGAAATGTGCCTGACCGGCCGAATGATGGATGCCCAGGAAGCGGAACGCTGCGGGCTGGTGAGCCGTATTGTTCCGGCGGCGGAACTGCTGGAAGATGCTGTGAAAACCGCGGCAAAAATCGCGCGGATGTCGCAGCCGGTGGCGATGATGGCAAAGGAATCCGTCAATCGCGCCTTTGAAACGACCCTTGCAGAGGGCATTCGGTTCGAGCGCCGGATCTTCCATTCGACATTTGCGACCGAGGATCAGAAGGAAGGAATGAGCGCTTTTGTGGACAAGCGCCAGCCGTCGTTCCGGAACCGGTGATGGCACTGGTTACGAAACGAGGTTGACGAGACCCTGGACCCCGGATATAAGCCGTTCCCTTGAATTCACTAATGACTGTCAGGACATATTATGGCGAATCATAAGTCCGCCAAGAAGCGTATCCGTCAAACCGAACGCCGGACCGAAGTGAACAGGGACCGTCGTGGTCGTGTTCGGACATACGTGCGCAAGGTAGAGGAAGCGATTGAAAGTGGCGATAAGGGTAACGCGCAATCCGCAATGCTGGGCGCAGTTCCCGAATTGCAGCGCAGCGTCGGGCACGGTCTGATGCATAAGAACACGGTTGCCCGGAAGATCTCTCGGCTGACGAAGCGCATAAAAGCTTTGTAATCTGCGGCTGAAATTCAGCCCGGCAGGAGCCGCATCCGAAGGATGCGGCTCTTTTATTTTGAGTCAAAAAAAAGCGAAATTTTTACCACTGGTAGATTCAAAGGCTTAGCCTGATTCATCCGCCTGATTACCGAATTATTTTGATGTTTGCGTTTGGTTCTCGTTGCAACCCGGATATAGCATGGGTAGATTATGATCGTAGCGGTCAGCTTGACGGGGTTTCAGTCAAGTAAAAGATAAGAACCGGCGACGGCAATCAAAAAAGAGTCAGGTGCGAGGATCGATAAAGACAGTAAAATTAAGAATAAAAGCTGTCTGAATTATCCGAATATTTGAAGCGTTCTTTATAAACCGGAAGGGCTATTTGCTTTTCTGGCGCAGGAATTTTGTATTCTCGTTTCGTCTGTTTGCTTTACTTGGTCTGTCGTAACCTCGCGCGAAATCCCGATTTTGGGGCCGTTCACAAAATGGGTGGGGACCTTTTTGTCTGCCGCATGCGAAATGTTTCGGTGCGGCTTTGCTTTTAGGGGTGGCGACAACGGTGACCAACGACAAGCATTCTACCAGTGAACAGGCGCCTTTTTGGGCACGTTTGCGTTCGCGGCTTCGTGCGGAATTCGGTGAAGCAGCATATCGGAGCTGGCTGAAGCCGGCGTCGTTCGAGCAGGCCGATGATGAGACGATCAGGATTCTGGCACCGACGCGCTTCATGCGCGACTGGATTGAAACCCAGTACGGCGATCGCCTTCTGAGACTCTGGTCGGAAGAGAATCCGAAAATTGTCCGGCTGGATATCGTTCACGCGGGTGCGGATAGCGATGCTCCGATTGCGGAGCCGCTGCCCGCGGTGCCGGTGCAGACAGAATCGCCACGCGCCGAAATCGGTGCGCCGCTTGATCCGCGGTTCCGGTTTGATAATTTTGTCGTCGGAAAGCCGAACGAATTGGCGTTTGCGGCCGCGCGCCGTGTTGCCGAATCAGAATCGGTACCGTTCAATCCGCTGTTTCTGTATGGCGGTGTCGGTCTCGGGAAAACCCATCTGATGCACGCCATCGCCTGGCAAATCCGCAAGACGAGTCCGGAACGCCGGGTCATCTATCTGTCCGCGGAAAAGTTCATGTACCAGTTCATCCGGGCGATGCGGTTCAAGGATACGATGGCGTTCAAGGAACAATTCCGGTCCGTCGATGTGCTGATGATTGACGATGTGCAGTTCTTCAGCGGCAAGGACAATACTCAAGAAGAGTTCTTCCATACCTTCAATGCGCTGGTTGATCATAACCGCCAGGTCATTATTTCGGCGGACAAGTCGCCGAATGACCTGGAGGGCATGGAAGATCGAATGAAGTCCCGCCTCGGCTGGGGATTGGTCGCGGATATCCATCCGACAATTTATGAACTTCGCCTGGGGATTCTGCAGTCCAAGGCGGAGAAGATGGAATTTGATATTCCGCTGAAGGTGCTGGAGTTCCTGGCGCACAAGATTACGTCGAATGTTCGGGAACTGGAGGGTGCTCTGAATCGTCTGGTTGCCTATGCCCGGCTGATCGGGCGACCGATCGACCTCGACAACACGCAGGAGGTTCTGCAGGACATCCTGCGGGCGAATGACCGAAAGGTCACGATCGAGGAAATTCAAAAGCGTGTCGCCGAGCATTATAATATCCGGCTCGGGGAAATGTATTCCGCCCGCCGGTCGCGCGCGATCGCGCGTCCGCGTCAGGTTGCGATGTATCTCTCCAAACAGCTGACCGAGCGTTCCTTGCCCGAAATCGGCCGAAAATTTGGTGGTCGCGACCATACGACGGTCATGCATGCGGTGCGCAAGATCGATGAACTGTGCGCGCTGGACACATCCTTTTCCGAAGATGTGGAGTTGCTGCGGCGCATGCTGGAAGGCTGACGCTGTAAAAACCGGGTTTCGCGACCGATTTGGCGCATTACCGGGGCGGAAGACGCACATAAACTAGTGCGGAATCGTGGCCGGTCATGCTAGATTCGGTAGTGGCCCCCTCGAATCTGCTGCTATTCTTCGGAGCAGGCTGGAAGGGGTGTCATAGCAACCGCTTTTCCTGCAAATATCTTGAAGCATGTGATCAAAGAGAAATCATGAAACTGACTATTGAACGAGCGGCACTTCTGCGGTCATTGAGCCATGTCCAGAGCGTTGTTGAACGGCGCAATACAATTCCGATCCTCGCGAATGTCCTGCTGGAATCCTCAGACGGCGGCGTCAATCTGACAGCGACAGATATGGATATATCGATCGTTGATGCGGCGCCTTCGCAGGTGACGACAGCGGGCAAGACAACCGCCCCGGCGCATACGCTGTACGACATTGTCCGCAAATTGCCGGACGGGGCACAAATTGAGCTGGATTCAAGTGCCGAGGACGGCCGGCTTCTTCTCAACGCCGGTCGATCGCATTTCGTTCTGGCATCCTTGCCGACGGCTGATTTCCCCGCAATGACGGATGGGGACATGCCGCATCGGTTTGCGATGCCGGCGGATTCCCTGCGGGCACTTATTGACCGGACCAAGTTTGCCATATCGACCGAGGAAACCCGGTATTACCTGAACGGCATATATCTGCACGCGACGGAGATGGACGGCGTGCCTGTCATGCGGGCCGTGGCGACCGACGGGCATCGGCTCGCGCGGGTTGAGGCACCGATGCCGGCTGGCGCAGAGGGTATGCCGGGCATTATTGTCCCCCGGAAGACGGTCAATGAATTACGGCGACTCATCGACGAATGCGAAGGGGATGTCGAGGTATCGCTTTCTGATACCAAGATACGGTTTGCGTTCGATGGGACGGTGCTGTCCTCGAAGCTGATTGACGGCACTTTTCCGGATTACGAGAAGGTTATTCCGGTTGGAAACGACAAGCTGCTGGAGGTTGATTGCAAGCAGTTCGCCGCCGCGGTTGACCGTGTCGCGACAATCTCCACGGAGCGTTCCCGGTCGGTCAAGCTGATACTGGAGCCGGGTGGACTGACGCTTTCCGCCAGCAGCCCCGACGCAGGCTCTGCGACGGAAGAGCTGGAAGTTTCCTATGACAAGGAAGGGCTGGAAATCGGTTTCAATTCTCGCTACCTGCTGGATATCGCACAGCAGGTGCAGGGTGAGACAGTGCAGGTTCTGCTGGCGGATGGCGCATCGCCAACCATTGTCCGCGACACAGCGGACACCACGGCCCTGTATGTCCTGATGCCGATGCGGGTCTAAGGCGCGGATGCAGGACGCCGCTATAGCCAGGAATGATTTCTATACAGGTCCGGCCGATACTCGGCTGGCTGTAACCCGGCTGCGGCTGACAGATTTTCGTAGTTATCGACGCGCTGAGTATGATGGTGACGCTCGACCGGTTGTACTGACCGGGCCGAATGGGGCCGGAAAAACCAATATGCTCGAAGCGGTGTCCTTTCTGGCGCCGGGACGGGGTTTGCGTCAGGCTCGACTGAGCGAGATTGACCGCCGGGCCGATGGCGTTGTCGGTTGGGGAGTTGCGGCAACGGTATCGGGTGCGTCGGGCCCTGTGGACCTTGGCACCGGGCGCGAGCAGGATCAGCAACGCCGAACGGTGCGCCTCAATGGCGTGCCGGCATCCGGCCAGAGCACCCTTGCGGAATATGTCAGCGTTGTCTGGCTGACACCGCAAATGGACCGTTTGTTCCTGGATGGGGCCTCGGCGCGGCGACGGTTTCTGGACCGCTTGGTTTTCGGTTTTGATACAGCCCACGCTGGCCGCGTGGGGTCGTATGAACATGCGATGCGGGAACGGCTGAGGTTGCTTAAGGCTGGCGGCGCGGACAATGTCTGGCTGTCGGCGCTGGAAGAAACGATGGCGGAGCGTGGCGTTGCCATCGCCGCAGCGCGACAGGATATGGCGCATCGGCTGGCCCGGGCCTGCGCCGAGGGAACGGGGCCGTTTCCCCGCGCCGGGATCGCGGCGACGGGCGATGTTGAAACATGGCTCGACAATGGCCCGGCCCTGGCGGCCGAAGACCGCCTGCGCGAGCAATTGGCACAGTCTCGTCGCACGGATGCCGAATCGGGGCGGACGGCCGTAGGGCCGCACCGCAGTGATTTCTCGGTCTGGCATCTGGAAAAAGATATGCCTGCGGATCAATGTTCAACCGGCGAACAGAAAGCATTGCTGATTGCCGTTGTGCTGGCCGATGCACGGCTGCAGGCGGCGGAACGCGGTGCCGCGCCATTGTTGTTGCTGGATGAGGTTGTTGCCCATCTGGATGCGGAAAAACGACAGGCGTTGTTTGCGGAAATTTTATCGCTGGGCGCGCAGGCCTGGCTGACGGGGACGGACAGGGAAACCTTCGCGGAACTCGAGTCATCAGTGCAATTTTTCAGGGTCGCGAATGCGGCGTTGGAACGGACTTCCTGAAATCGAACGGAAACTTGAATGAACGACGTCAACGATAATGCCGAAACTGCCAATGAAGAGGCGTATGGTGCAGATTCGATCAAGGTGTTGCGTGGGCTGGAAGCTGTCCGCAAGCGGCCGGGCATGTATATCGGCGACACCGAAGACGGATCAGGCCTGCACCACATGGTCTATGAAGTCGTCGATAACGGCATAGACGAAGCCATGGCGGGCCACGCCAACAAGGTGACGGTCACGCTGAATGGCGATGGCTCGGTGACGGTGACCGATAATGGTCGCGGCATCCCCGTCGACATTCATACCGAAGAGGGTATTTCGGCGGCCCAGGTGATCATGACCCAGCTACATGCCGGCGGGAAATTCGATTCAAATTCCTACAAGATTTCCGGCGGTCTGCACGGTGTTGGCGTTTCCGTGGTGAATGGTTTGTCCAAGCGGCTCGACCTGACGATCCGGCGCAACGGCCATATCCACAAGATGCAGTTTCAGGATGGCGATGCGATGGATGGCCAGGATCTGGCTGTTACCGGTGATTGTGATGTCGATGATACCGGCACTGAAGTGACCTTCTGGGCGTCTGAAGAAATATTCAAGATAACCGAATATGACTACGACACGCTGGAACACCGGTTGCGGGAACTTGCGTTTCTGAATTCCGGCGTCAACATCATCCTGACGGATGCGCGGTTACCGGAACCGAAGGTTACCAATTTTCACTACGATGGTGGCCTTGTCGAATTCGCGAAGTATCTCAACCGGTCACGGACGGCGCTGCATGGCGAAGTGATCCAGATGATCAGCGAAAAAGACGGAATTACGGTCGAAGTCGCGATGCAATGGAATGATAGTTATCACGAAACCACACTTTGCTTTACCAACAATATCCCGCAACGCGACGGTGGTACCCATCTGGCTGGTTTTCGGGCCGGGTTGACCCGGCAAATCAATAATTACGCCGCGGAAACCGGCATTGCGAAGCGCGAGAAAGTATCGATTGTCGGTGACGACGCGCGCGAAGGCCTGACATGCATTCTGTCGGTTAAGGTGCCGGATCCGAAATTTTCCAGCCAGACAAAAGACAAGCTGGTGTCTTCGGAAGTTCGCAACGTGGTCGAATCCGCGGTCAATGACCGGCTTGCACAATGGTTCGAGGAGCATCCGGCAGACGCCCGTCAGATCATCCAGAAAGTCGTCGAAGCCGCCGCCGCACGTGAAGCGGCGAAAAAGGCACGGGAACTAACCCGGCGCAAGGGCGCGCTGGATATTTCAAGCCTGCCCGGCAAGCTGGCGGATTGCCAGGAACGGGATCCCGCCCATGCCGAAATATTCATCGTCGAGGGTGATTCCGCTGGCGGTTCCGCAAAACAGGGCCGGGAACGAAAATCGCAGGCGATCCTGCCGCTGCGCGGTAAGATTTTGAATGTCGAACGTGCCCGTTTTGACAAGATGCTGGGGTCATCAGAAATTGGTACGCTGATTACCGCGCTGGGCACCGGGATTGGCCATGATGATTTTGATGCCGACAAGTGCCGCTATCACCGAATCATCATCATGACGGATGCTGACGTCGACGGCAGCCATATCCGCACCTTGCTGCTGACTTTCTTTTTCAGGCAGATGCCTGAGCTGGTGGAGCGCGGCTATCTCTATATTGCGCAGCCGCCCCTGTACCGCGCAAAAAAGGGAAATTCGGGTGTCTACCTGAAGGATGACCGCGAGTTGGAGGAGTTTCTGATTCGCGATGGCGTGACCGGCGCGACGCTGATTGTCGGAGACAATGAAGAGTTGGGGGCTGAAGATCTGTATCGGGCGGTAACCGAGGCTCATACCGCGGCGCAGTTGATGGAGCCGTTGATTCGAAAGGTCGGAAACCGCACCGTTGTCGAGCAAACGGCGATCGCGGGCGCCCTGAACCCGTCCATTCTGTCGGACCCGGAACAGGCGGCGGAAACAGCCGCATACATTGCGCGGCGGCTGGACAGCCTTTCCGTTGAAACCGAGCAGGGTTGGGTGGGCGTTCCGCAGGAAGATGGCGGTTTGTCATTCAGTCGCACACTGCGCGGCGTGACGCAGCGGTACAGCATCGACGGGGACCTGGTGCGCAGTGCGGAAGCAAGACGGCTTGATGCGCTTGCCCCGGAATTGCAGTTGAAATACGGCACAAACAATACGGTCTTGCGGACCAAAGATGGTGAAACGCGTATTACAAGCCCGATCGACCTGTTCGATCAGGTGATGGCGCTGGGCCGGAAAGGTATTTCAATTCAGCGTTACAAGGGACTGGGAGAAATGAATCCGGATCAGCTTTGGGAAACCACGCTTGATCCGAATGTTCGGACATTGTTGCAAGTGAAGGTTGGACAGGAACAGGAAGCCGCGGATCTGTTTTCAACTTTGATGGGCGATGTCGTCGAACCAAGGCGGGATTTCATTCGGGCGAACGCGCTGAAGGTTGCGAACCTGGATGTTTAGCGGGATTGTGCGCGACTTGCGTGCCGTTGAATGAAATGATGTAAACCGTTACATACGTGGCGTGCCGGATTGCGGCGAACGATTAGCAACTAAAGCTGGATACCTTTCGGGGGTATCGGCGATGGGGATGGGTGTGAAGCTTACACAAAACAGTTTCTCCTACGAGGAATTGCTCGAATGTGGACATGGCAACTTGTTCGGGCCGGGCAATGCCCATTTACCATTGCCGCCAATGTTGATGCTCGACCGAATTACGTCGATCACGGAAGATGGCGGTGAGCATGGAAAAGGCCAGATCGTGGCCGAACTGGATATCAATCCCGAGCTCTGGTTCTTCAAATGCCATTTCGAAAATGATCCTGTTATGCCGGGATGCCTGGGGCTGGACGCCATGTGGCAGCTTGTCGGATTTTTTCTTGGCTGGCTTGGTGGGGCCGGCAAGGGGCGCGCGCTTGGCGTCGGTGAGGTAAAATTCACTGGTCAGGTGCTGGAATCCGCAAAGCGGGTAACTTACATAATCAATCTCAAGCGCGTGATGATGCGCAAACTGGTCCTTGGCGTCGCCGATGGCGAATTGCAGGTCGATGGTGAATCGATCTATGAAGCCAAGAATATGCGGGTTGGTCTGTTTACAGCAGACGACGGCCGCTAGCGAGGCTTTGAATATGCGACGTGTCGTAGTTACCGGTATCGGAATTGTATCCAGTATCGGAAATAGCAAGGAAGAAGTGCTCGATTCGCTGAAGGCGGGTCGTTCCGGTATCGAGTTTTGCGAAACCTATAAGGAATTGGGGTTTCGCAGCCACGTGCACGGATCTTTGAAAATCAATCTTGAGGACCGGATGGATCGCAAGCAAATGCGGTTCATGGGCGATGGTGCGGCCTATAATTACATCGCGATGGAAGAGGCAATTGCCGATTCCGGGCTGGAAGAAGGCGATATTACCAACGAACGCACAGGCCTGATCATGGGATCCGGGGGGCCGTCGATGCGGAACATGGTTGCCGCGGTCGATACGATGCGTGAAAAGAATGCGAAGCGCGTTGGGCCGTTTGTTGTACCCAAGGTCATGTCGAGCACGAATTCAGCAACCCTTGCGACGCCCTTTCATATTCATGGGGTGAACTATTCCATCAGTTCGGCTTGTTCAACCAGCGCGCATTGCATCGGCAATGCGTCTGAACTGATTCAATGGGGCAAGCAGGATATCGTCTTTGCCGGTGGTGGTGAGGAGTTGCACTGGTCGTTCACGCTGCTGTTTGATGCGATGCCGGCCCTATCTTCGAAGTACAACGATACACCGTCCGTTGCGAGCCGGGCATTCGACAAGAACCGCGACGGATTTGTTATTGCCGGTGGCGGCGGTGTGGTTGTTCTTGAAGAGCTTGAGCACGCCAAGGCGCGTGGTGCGAAAATTTACGGCGAAATCGTCGGCTACGGCGCGACTTCTGACGGTTACGATATGGTGCAGCCGTCGGGAGAAGGGGCAGCGCGTTGTATGCGTCAGGCCCTGTCGACGGTTGACGGAAAGATCGACTATATCAACGCGCATGGTACTTCGACGCCGATTGGCGACGTGAAGGAATTGCAGGCAATTCGCGAAGTTTTCGGGAATGATATTCCGGCCATCAATTCAACAAAATCGCTGACAGGTCACTCTCTCGGCGCTGCCGGTGTGCAGGAATCGATCTATTCGATACTGATGATGCAAAACCGCTTCCTCGCGGCCTCGGCGCATATTGATGAACTGGAGCCGGAAGCCGAAGGGTTCCCGATTGTACGGGAACGCCAGGACGACGTTGGTCTCGATTATGTCATGTCCAACAGTTTTGGCTTCGGTGGAACAAACGCCACACTGGTGTTCAAGCGGTACGACGAATAATAACCGGCACTGATGACAGTGCGGCAGACAAAGGGGGGATCGCTGGCGCGTCCAGATAGCGCACCAGCGGCAAAGGCCGAATGACAACAACGCATGGCCTGATGGAAGGCAAACGAGGCCTCGTAATGGGGGTCGCGAACGATCATTCGATTGCATGGGGCATTGCACAGGCATTGGCGGAAAATGGTGCCGAAGTCGCGTTGACCTATCAGGACGAAAATTTCGAAAAACGTGTTCGTCCGCTGGCAAAAACCATTGATTCCTCTTTGATACTACCATGCGATGTATCTGATCAGGATAGTATCGACGCTGCGTTTGAAACGATCGCCACTGAATGGGGTGGCCTTGATTTTGTCGTTCATGCCATCGCGTTTTCCGACAAATCAGAATTGAACGGCCGGTTCTTCGATACGTCACGGGCTAATTTTTCCCGCACGATGGATATTTCCTGTTTTTCGTTTACGGCGGTGACACGCGCTGCTGCCGCATTGATGCCAACAGGCGGCAGCGTGCTGACGCTGACCTATGCCGGCGCTCGCCGGGTCATGCCGAACTATAACGTGATGGGTGTTGCGAAGGCGGCACTGGAGGCAAGTACGCGATACCTGGCAGCGGATCTCGGTCCGCAGGCAATCCGGGTGAATGCGCTTTCCGCAGGCCCCATGCGAACACTCGCAGGTGCCGCCATTGGCGGTTCTCGCTTCGTATATAAATGGCAGTCGGAAAATGCGCCGCTACGCCGGAACGTGACCCTCGATGAAATCGGCGGGGCGGCACTGTATCTTCTTTCCGATCAGGGCAAGGGAACGACCGGTGAAATCCTGCATGTCGATGCCGGGTATCATGTGGTCGGGATGCTGGCTCACGACTAACTTTTCCTGCTTCGGCTGGAAACATACTTCGAACAGATTAAAGAAAAAGGGCGGCGAGTAATCTCGCCGCCCTTTCCTTTTGTATCGTTTGCGCCGTTCGCTTTAGCCGTCGTTGGCTTCTTCGCTGCGCGGACGACGTTCACGGGGCGGGCGACCGCCGCCACCGCCGCCTTCACGTGGCATATCACCCAGGTCCTCACCGGTTTCCTGATTGACCACACGCATCGACAGTTTGACTTTGCCGCGATCGTCGACGGCCAGGACCTTGACCCTGACGGTCTGTCCTTCGCTGACCACGTCGCCGACAGAGCCGACACGCTCTTTGGACAGTTCCGAGATATGAACCAGTCCATCGCGTGCGCCGAAGAAGTTCACGAAAGCACCGAAGTCCATGATCTTGACGACCTTGCCTTCGTAGATAACGCCGACTTCCGGTTCTGCGACGATGGAATGAATCCATTTGACCGCCTTGTCGCCGGCTTCGGCATCAACGGCAGCGACCTTAACGGTGCCATCGTCTTCGATGTCGATTTTTGCGCCGGTAACTTCGCAGATTTCACGGATAATCTTGCCGCCGGCACCAATGATGTCGCGGATCTTGTCCCGCGGCACCGTCATGGTCGTGATGCGGGGTGCGTGTTCTGAAACACCCTGCCGGACCGCCGTAATACCGGCTGCCATTTCACTCAGGATATGCAATCGGCCGTCGCGGGCCTGTCCCAGTGCGATTTTCATGATCTCCTCGGTGATAGAGGTGATCTTGATGTCCATCTGCAGTGCGGTAATTCCGGTTTCGGTACCCGCAACCTTGAAGTCCATATCGCCGAGATGATCTTCGTCACCAAGGATATCGGACAGAACGGCGAAGTCGTCGCCTTCCTTGATCAGGCCCATGGCGATACCGGCGCAGGGCTGCTTCAGCGGAACGCCCGCATCCATCAGCGACATTGACGACCCGCAAACGCTGGCCATGGAAGACGAACCGTTCGATTCTGTGACTTCCGCGACGACGCGAACCGTATAGGGGAACTCTTCCTTGGACGGCAGAAGCGGATGAATTGCCCGCCAGGCAAGCTTGCCATGCCCGATTTCACGCCGACCAGGTGAGCGCAGGAAAGACGCCTCACCCACCGAATACGGCGGGAAGTTATAGTGCAGCATGAAGTGCTCGCGGTACTCGCCCTCAAGCGCATCGATGATCTGTTCATCCTGGCCGGTGCCCAGCGTGGTCACGACCAGTGCCTGGGTTTCGCCGCGTGTAAACAGGGACGAACCGTGCGCACGATCCAGAACGCCGACTTCGGCGGCAATCGGACGAACCGATTTGGTGTCGCGTCCATCAATGCGCATGCCTGTTTTGAGGATATTGCCGCGAACGACGTCCTTCTCCAGACTCTTCATCGCGCCACCGACGAGCTGGGAATCAAAGTCGTCGCCCATTTCCCCGGCAATTGTTGCGAACGCGGCGTCTTTGGCCGCTGAGATCGCTTCGACCCGATCCTGTTTGACTGTGATCGCATAGGCATCACGAATTGACGCCTCGGCGAGTTCGGTCAGCCGTGCCTTGACGGTCGTCAGGTTTTCAGGTGCCGCCGGGACAGCCCAGGGCTCCTTGGCACAAACTTCTGCCAGATCGATAATCAGATCGATAACCGGCTGGAATTCCCGGTGTCCGAACATGACAGCGCCGAGCATGACGTCTTCATCGAGTTCGCTTGCTTCAGACTCGACCATCAAAACGCCTTCCTGGGTACCGGCAACAAGCAGGTCCAGGGTGCTGTTCGGCAGGTCTTCTGCGAGTGGGTTCAGCACGTATTCGCCATTGATATAACCGATACGGGCGCCGCCAAGGGGGCCGAGGAACGGGATACCTGAAATCGTCAGCGCGGCCGAAGAGCCGATCAGCGCCGGGATATCGGGATCGTTTTCAAGGTCATGCGCCAAAACGGTGCAGATGACCTGGGTTTCGTTCCGGAAACCGCTGGCGAACAGCGGGCGGATGGGCCGGTCAATCAGGCGCGAGGTCAGCGTTTCTTTTTCGCTGGGGCGTCCTTCGCGCTTGAAAAAGCCGCCCGGAATCTTGCCGGCGGCAAACGTTTTTTCCTGGTAGTTGATTGTCAGCGGGAAAAAGTCGATCCCGGCTTTCGGCTGCTTCTGTGCAACCGCCGTACACAGCACCTTTGTGCCGCCATAGGTGACCAGCACGGCGCCGTCGGCCTGACGGGCAATCTTGCCGGTTTCCAGCGTGAGGGGCCGTCCGCCCCACATCATTTCTTTCTTCTTCACATTGAACATTTATGTTCCTTCACATACGGTCATACGAAAACCGCGCCCACAGACCCATGCCCGTGACCGTTTTGCCAAAGATGAACCCGCCGCCACATGCGACGAGCCAACTTTGGGATCTGGTTTTCGAAACTGTTTCATGCATTCCGGTGCGGGCGCTACGGATTTTTGTCACAATGGCGCCCGTCTTGCCGGCGCTGCTACCGGCGCAGCCCCAGCCGGTTGATGAGCGTCTCGTAGCGCTCCTGGCTCTTGCGTTTGATGTAATCAAGCAGACGTCGCCGTTGGCCAACCATGATCAAAAGGCCGCGGCGTGAATGAAAGTCTTTCTTATGCGTCTGCAGATGCTCCGTAAGGTTACGGATCCGCTCGGTGAGGATGGCAACCTGTACTTCAGGTGACCCTGTATCCCCGGATTTCGTTGCGAACTCGCCGATGAGTTCCTGTTTCTTTTCTGCCGTAATCGACATCGGTTGCTCCTTGAAACTAGAGGTTCAACACGCGGAAGGGTTTCATTTCACCGGCTGCATACCGGACAAGTGCTATCGGTTTGGTCCGTGTTCGGGCCAGAACCGTATCGCCTTGTTCCAAGTCGGCAATACGCTGAAGGTCTACCTTCTGCAACAAAGAGACCGCCCGGCCATTACGCAGCAGGGCGGCTTCTGTATCGGTCACAACCAGTGCCGGGATGTCGTCCAGCGCGGTTTCAACCGGTAACAGTTTTTCTTCACGGGCTGCAATTTGCCCAATTGATTCCAATTCGTCCAGCGAAATCGAATCCGCTTCGGTGAAGGGGCCGACGGCCATACGTCGCAGGGCCGAAACATGCCCCAATCCGTCCACGGCCCGGGCAATATCACGGGCAAGAGAACGCATATAGGCGCCTTTGCCGCTGGTGACGGCAAAAACCGTATGGTCCCGGTCGGGCATCGCATCAACCTGGATATCGAAGATATCGATATCGCGAGGCGCCAGCTCAACAGGCTTGTTGGCCCGGGCCAGGTCGTAGGCGCGCTCCCCATTGATCTTGATGGCCGAAAACCGGGGTGGGGTTTGCTGTATCCGTCCACGGAACGCGGATAGTGCCTGCTCCACAGCCTGTGGGTCAGGTCGGAAATCACTGCGTTCCAGCGCCTCCCCTTCGGAATCGTCGGTGTCGGTTTCGATGCCCCAACGCAGTGTAAACGAATATGTTTTTGTTCCGTCCATGACATGGGAAACGGTCTTTGTTGCTTCGCCGAAGGCGATGGGCAGCAATCCGGTCGCGAGCGGGTCCAGGGTTCCACCATGTCCCGCCTTGCGGGCGTCATACAGGCGTTTCGCACGATTGACGGCGCCGGTGGACGTAATGCCACTGGGCTTGTCCAGGATGAGCCAGCCGTTGATCGGCTGACCTTTTTGTTTACGACCCATCGCTTTCGTCCTTTTTCAAAAGGTCCTTGGCGACTTGCGGGTGTTGCAACAGGGTGTCAATTTCGGAAGCCCTGTTGAAGCTGCGGTCGAGTTCAAAGACGAGCCGTGGTGCGTGCCTTAGTTGGGTTTGTCCGGCAACCGCACCGCGCAGATACGCTGATGCCCGCCCTAATGCTGCAACGATTTCTTCTGCATCGTTGCCGCCCAGGGGCATTACATAGGCTGTGGCATTCTTCAGATCCGGGCTGACCCGGACTTCGCTGACCGTGATGGATGACCCCTGCAGGACTGGGTCGCGAAGACCGCCCTGATGGAGGACGTCAACGAGTATATGGCGCAGAGTTTCCCCCACGCGCAACTGCCTTTGGGATGGTGACCGACCCTTACGCATGCATTTTAAATCCGGGTAATCCGATTGGCGCGGTGCTGAAACGGTAGCCGTTGACGCCAGTCGGTTGGCCCCTAAAGTTCGCGCTTAACCTCTTCGACTTCATAGCATTCGATGACATCGCCCTGTTTGATGTCGTTGTAATTTTCGAATGCGATGCCGCACTCATAACCGTTCTGCACTTCGCGGACATCGTCCTTGAAGCGTTTCAGTGTTTTGAGTGCGCCGTCGAAGATGACGACATTGTCGCGCAGCAGACGAACCTTGGTCCCTCTGCGGATGAAGCCTTCAGTGACATAACAGCCCGCGACCTTGCCGGTCTTGGTGATGTTGAATACCTCGCGTATTTCGGCATACCCGATGGTGTTTTCTCTGATTTCCGGCGCCAGCAGGCCGCTCATGAGGCCACGCATGTCATCGATCAGGTCATAAATGATCGAGTAGTACCGGATATCGACATGTTCCTGCTTGGCAAGATCCCGCGCCTGCGGATTGGCGCGGACGTTGAAGCCGAAAATAATGGCCTGCGACGCGCCGGCAAGGCCAACATCAGATTCTGAAATGCCGCCGACGCCCGAATGCAGGATGTTGCATTTGACTTCGTCGGTCTGCAGGTTCTGCAGGGCTGCGGAAATCGCTTCGACCGATCCCTGCACGTCACCTTTCAGGATGATCGGCATGGTGGCTGCTTCGCCTTCCTTGATCCGGTCGAACATCTGTTCGAGCGTTCCGCGGGAGCTGATGGCGATCTGTGAATCACGCGCCTTGCGTTGGCGGTATTCGGAAATTTCCCGGGCCCGGGATTCATCCGCGACAATTGCAAAATCGTCGCCAGCCGCAGGGGCGCCTTGTGCACCCAGCACCTCGACAGGCATCGACGGTCCTGCTTCCTGGATCGTTTCGCCATGATCGCTGATCAGGGCGCGGACCCGGCCCCATTCGGCGCCGGCAACGAAGATATCGCCAACATGCAGTGTCCCGCGTGTGATCAGAACCGTTGCGACGGCACCGCGACCCCGTTCAAGGCGGGCTTCGACGACGGCGCCTTGTGCGGCACGGTCCGGATTGGCTTTGAGTTCCATCAATTCGGCCTGGAGAATAATAGCTTCCTCCAGCGCTTCGATATTGGTGCCTTCCGTCGCTGAAATTTCGATGTCCTGAACGTCACCACCCAGTGTCTCAACGACAATCTCATGCGACAGCAATTCGTTCCGGATCCGATTGGGGTCGGCAGCGGGGCGATCTATCTTGTTGATCGCGACAATAATGGGAACGCCTGCGGCCTTTGCATGGCTGATCGCTTCAACTGTCTGCGGCTGAACATTGTCGTCCGCGGCAATGACAAGCACGACAATATCGGTAACGCTGGCGCCGCGTGCGCGCATGGCGGTAAAGGCTTCATGGCCAGGTGTGTCCAGGAAGGTGATTGGCGCACCGGTAGACAGCTTCACCTGATAGGCACCGATATGCTGTGTAATGCCGCCGGCTTCCCCGGAAACAACATTGGCTTTTCGCAGGGTATCCAGCAGGGACGTCTTGCCATGATCGACATGGCCCATCACGGTCACGATCGGTGCCCGCGAAACCAATTCTTCTTCTTCGTCAGGCGCGCCTTCCAGGCCGATTTCGACATCCGATTCCGCGACGCGGCGGACCTTGTGGCCGAATTCGGCAACAACCAGCTCCGCCGTATCGGCATCGATGGTCTGATTAGCGGTTACCATGACGCCCGACTTCATCAGGGTCTTGATGACGTCGACCGTTCTGACGGCCATGCGATTTGCAAGGTCGGAAATGGAAATTGTCTCCGGAATGATGACATCCCGGACAAACTTGGATGAATCGCCATCCGCGAGCAATTCACGGGCACGCTGTTTTTCGCGTTCGCGGGCGCGCTTCAGCGACGCAATGCTGCGCGCGCGTTCCAGCGTACCGTCTTCGGTCTCCAGCGCCTGTGTGATGGTCAGCTTATGGGAACCGCGACGGCGTGGTTCCTGACGGGCACGCAGCGTTTGCGGTCGCTTGGCATCCGGGCGTGCGGCAGCACGGCGGCTTTGTTCCTCCGCGGCTTCCGCGGCCAGATCTTTGGTCGTTCCAGGCTTGCGTGCTTCCGGTGCGCGTGCCTTTACGGGCTTTGCGACGACGGGTTCTGCGGCCGGAACAGCGGCGGGCGGCGGCGGGGCAGTCGTTTCCTTCTGCGCTGCTTCCTCAGCCTTCTTCCGGGCTTCCTCTTCGGCTTTCCGGGCTTCTTCTTCGGCCTTTTTGCGGGCCTCTTCTTCTTCTCGCAGCTTCCGTTCGGCCTCCAGGGCCTTATCGCGTTCGGCCTGTTCCGCAGCACTATTTAGGGCGCGTAAACGGGTTGCCCGCTCGCCGTCTGTCAACTGGCTTTCGCCGGTAGTGGGGATCGCGACTGGTGTATCGCTCTTCAGACCCAGCGTCTGCGCCCCTTTCTTGACTTCCTTCATGCCGCCGGTCGCGCCGCGCTCGAACGTCCGCTTTTTCTTGACCTCGACGGTCACGGCCTTCGTTCGGCCATGGCTGAAGCTTTGCCGGACCTGACCGGTCTCGACAGTTTTCTTCAGTTCCAAGCGGCCTGGCTTATTCAGGCTGAGCTTCGCGTCCTGCTCTTTACTTTCACTCATCGTCTTCCTCGTTCTCCGACACTTGCCGGACGCCGGATAACCGTGCGCTGTTCTGGACCAGCTTATCAGCCAGACCACCAGACGCTACGGCAACATGCACCGTTCTTTCACGGGCGAACGCCAAACCAAGTTCGTCAGCCCGCAACACGGTGATAACAGGCATATCTCGGGCAGCCCGCCGCAACTTATCGCGACCGTCCTCCGCCCCGTCAATGGCTGCAAACAATAACTCAGCCCGCCGGCTAACCAGCCACTCCCGGACCTTCGTAAAGCCGGAAACCGCCTGACCTGCCCTGCGCGCAAGGCCCAGTAGATCCGTGCATTGACGGATCAGCAACCGTTCAACTCGGTCCGCCAGTTGATCATCTACGATCACAGGCCGGCGTGCCGCACGATTGAAAAGCCTTCGTTCACACGCTGTAATAATGCTAATTCGGTCCGCGCTCAACCAAATTCCTCTTCCCGGCAGCCGTTCCGACAGGTCCGGGACGACTGAATTGTCCGGACCGATGACGAATCGCAGCAGTTCTTCCTTCGGTTTGGTGACGTTGGAAAAAATGCAACGACGGTGCGAATCCACCTCTTTCAAGGCTTCGCCGTCGTGACCCGTTTTATCGAGAAGTTGGGTTGCTGCCATAGTGGCGATCCCTGACTCAGGCCCCCATGGTTTCGTTTTGCTCGGCGGCAGCTTCCAGCGCTTTCTCTTCAGCCGCCAGCTTTTCGAGTTCGGCCGCGCGCAATTCCTCTTCGGTGAACCAACCGGCTGCCACTCGGGCACTCATGATCAGCTCGTTTGCTTCAGGCTCGCGCATTTCGAAGCTGGCAAAGAAACCTTCTGCCGGGTCCGTCAGCTCGTCGGAAGCCAGGTCGGCGAAATCTTCCATCGTTTTTACGTCGTTCTCTCCGAGCTTGATGAGCATTTCGGGGCTCAATCCATTCAGGCCGGCCAGCTCGTCGGTGACGCCGAGTGTACGGCGCTGTTCCTCCAGACGCGTACTTTCCGCGTCCAGGAAGTTACGGGCGCGTTGCTGCAGCTGTCCGGCAAGCTCTTCATCGAAACCTTCAATACCCGCGACGTCATCGACGGGGACATAGGCGACTTCTTCGACAGACGAGAAACCCTCGGTAACCAGAAGGTGGGCGATGACTTCATCCACATCGAGTGCCTCGATGAACCGCTCACTGCGGGCAATGAACTCTTTCTGGCGGCGTTCGGATTCTTCCTCTTCGGTCAGGATATCGATATCCCAGCCTGTCAGCATGGACGCCAGTCGGACATTCTGGCCACGGCGGCCGATCGCGAGGCTCAGCTGATCATCGGGAACGACGACCTCAATCTTGTTCTGGTCTTCGTCCAGAACGATTTTGGCGACTTCTGCCGGCGCCAATGCATTGACCACGAAGGTTGCCGGGTCTGGCGACCAGGGAATGATGTCAATTTTCTCACCCTGAAGTTCTGAAACGACGGCCTGAACGCGGCTGCCACGCATGCCGACGCAGGCACCGACTGGGTCGATACTGCCGTCATTCGAATGCACGGCGATCTTCGCCCGGCTGCCCGGGTCCCTTGCGACGGCGTCAATTTCAATAATGCCGTCGTAAATTTCCGGCACTTCCTGGGCAAACAGTTTTGCCATGAATTGCGGATGCGTCCGCGACAGATAAATCTGCGGGCCCCGCATTTCCGGACGAACATCATAAATATAGGCGCGGACACGCTCATTCCGGCGGAAATGTTCGCGCGGCAGAAACTCATCGCGCCGCATTACGCCTTCGGCCCGGCCAAGGTCGACGGTCACATTGCCGAATTCGACCCGCTTGACCAATCCGTTGACGATCTCGCCAATACGGTCCTTGTATTCGTCGTACTGACGTTCCCGTTCAGCTTCACGAACCCGCTGGACGATAACCTGCTTCGCAGTCTGTGCCGCGATACGGCCAAAATCGATGGGCGGCAATGTGTCGACCAGAAATTCCCCTAACTCCGCGTCCGGCTTGCGTTGCCGCGCCTGTTCCAGGGTCACCTGTGTCGCATCGTTCTCGATCTCTTCGGCGACTTCCAGAAAGCGGGCCAATTGAATTTCGCCCGTGTTGCGGTCGATCATCGCGCGGATGTCGTGCTCCAGGCCGTATTTTGAACGGCCAGCCTTCTGAATTGCCTGCTCCATGGCTTCGAGAACCTGTTCGCGTTCGATTCCCTTGTCCCGCGCCACCGTATCGGCGACCTGCAGGATTTCCATGGTAAGCTGCGCTACGTTTTCCATGCGGTATTCAGCCTTTCGCCCGTCTCTTAATGTTTGGCGCCATCGGCGCCGGCCAATGCCAGTAATTCGTCGTTCAGGATCAATTTGGCGCGCTGTATGTCGGCATACGGTAGCGCCACAATCTCTCCTTCGATTTCGATCCTCACAAGATCGCCTTCCATTCCCGCGAGCCGGCCCTTGAAACGGCGACGGCCATCGGATTGCTCATGTGCCTCGATACGCGCCTCCAGACCCACGAACTGTTCAAAGTCCTTCGGGCGGGTCAGCGGACGATCCAGGCCGGGGGAGCTGACCTCCAGCGTATAGGCCTCGCTGAGGGGCTCTTCCACGTCGAACATCGCCGACAATTCCCGGCTGATTGTCGCACAATCTTCGACCGTCATGTTCGCGCCGTCCTGTCGTTCCGCCATAATCTGCAAGGTATGGCGTTGCGAACCGGACACCTGCACGCGGACAAGCTCGTACCCTAAGCTCTCAAGCGGAGCCGTGATCATCTTCTCTATACGTTTGGACGCGTCCATTCTGCGGTTCCCGATCGGGAATTAAAAAAGGCGGGCCCGCGGACCCACCCAACGTGTCGGTCGAATTCACGACCTATGGGAATTACGCCCCTTATCTAGGGGATTTTCCCGCAGTTCTCAAGGGTTATCGACCTTGATTTTCGCTGGAAGCGCAAATATGCGCTATGTGCGCCCCGGACAAGGGCCTTTTCTTCGTATCGTGTTTGCGGTGCATCCGCAGGCCGGATACGCCAATCCTGGGGGCCACGCGCCTGCCAATCGAACGCGCCATGTCCAAGTGTATGGAAAAGCATCCAGCGCACGTATTCCATATGGTCGCTTGCGAGTCGCAATTCGGCGCCGTCCTTCATGACCCGGGCCAGGGAATTGAGGTTCTCGTTCGAGATGAACCGACGTCGATTATGACGTGTTTTCGGCCAGGGGTCGGGGAAAAGGATAAAGCAACGATCGATGGAAGCGTCATCCAGCGCATCAAGCAGGGTGCGGGCGTCGTCCGCAAAAATGCGAATATTGCCGATACCGTCGCGGTCGATTTCATCCAGCAATGAGGCGATACCGTTGAAGAAAGGCTCGCACCCAATCAGGTTTACGTCAGGATTTTGGCGCGCCTGCGCCGCAATGTGCTCCCCGCCGCCAAAGCCGATCTCAAGCCATACCTGATCGGCCTGCCGATTGAACATCGTTGCTGGGTCGCAAGGGGTTTTCGACAGGGCGGCAGGGTCAATCGCGACCTGCGGCAATAGCGAGTCGACAAGCTGCCGCTTTCGCGTTCGCAGCTTGTGACCGAACCGCCGCCCGTAGAAAATCCGCTTCTTATCGCCTGTTTCCGGAATCAAGGCTGGCCGACGTCAGGTCAGAGCTGCTTTCAATGCATCGACGAGATCGGTGCGTTCCCAGGAAAACCCGCCATCAGCCGTCGCTTCGCGGCCAAAGTGGCCATATGCCGATGTCGGCACATAAATCGGCTTGCTGAGCTGCAGGTGCTCGCGAATATTGCGCGGGCTCAGGTCCATAGCCTCCTGAATCGCCCCCACCAGTTTGCTGTCGTCGACAGTGCCGGTGCCATATGTATCGACATAGACCGACAATGGCTTGGATACGCCAATAGCATAGGCAACCTGAATGGTGCAGCGCTCAGCCAATCCAGCAGCAACGACATTTTTCGCGACATAGCGAGCGGCATAGGCGGCAGACCGATCGACCTTGGAGGGGTCCTTGCCAGAGAAAGCGCCGCCGCCATGCGGAGACGCACCGCCATAGGTGTCGACAATAATCTTGCGTCCGGTCAGGCCACAATCACTGTCGGGTCCGCCGATCACGAAGCGGCCGGTCGGGTTAACGTAGAATTCTTCTTCGGGACACATCCAGCCGTCGGGCAAGACGCCCTCAACGAACGGCCTTACAATTTCGCGGATCTGCGCCTGTTCCAGGCCGTCATCATGCTGGGTCGATACGACAACCGATGTCGCCCGGACCGGCTTGCCGCCTTCATACTGCAATGTGACCTGGCTTTTCGAATCCGGCCCAAGACCGGAAATCGTGCCGGCATGCCGCGCTTCGGCCAGTCGCTGCAGAATCTGGTGGCTGAAATGGATCGGGGCCGGCATCAAAACCGATGTTTCCTTGCAGGCATAGCCGAACATAAGGCCCTGGTCTCCGGCGCCTTCGTCCTTGTTTCCGGCAGAGTCCACGCCCTGGGCGATATCGACCGACTGACCATGCAGGTGGCATTCGAAGGTCAGGTCTTTCCAGTGGAAGCCAGATTGTTCGTAGCCGATTTCCTTTACGGCAGCCCGTGCGAGCTTCTCGATCTGATCAGCATCAACTTCACCGGATTCGGCGACGATGCTCGATGGGCCTCTGACTTCGCCAGCGACTATGACGCGGTTTGTCGTACACAGGGTTTCACAGGCGACGCGCGATAACGGGTCCGCGCCAAGAAACAGGTCTACGACCTCGTCGGATATGCGATCACTTACCTTATCGGGATGACCTTCGGAAACGGATTCGCTCGTGAATAGAAAATCGCCTTGTGCCACGACTCCACCTATTTATGCTTTAAAGGAAATGTTGGATACGTCATTCGATCTTCGAAAGCAAACCGATCCGGCCGCAAACAGCCAAACGACGCACCGGCTTGGTGCATCGTTTTTTACTGTTCTGCGGTCACGGCCAGCGTTTCAATCAATCGCAGAGAGGAAAGACAAGAATTACTTGTCGTCGGTTTCCGCCAGGCTCTTGGTCAAATCGAAGAGTTTTTTGCGTACTGCGGGATCCTTGATTCGGTAATAGGCCCGAACCAGTTCAAGCGTCTCGCGCTTTGCCAGCGGGTCCGCATCACCGGAATCGCCTGCAGGGGCAATTGAATCGGTGTTTGCGACAGCGCTGCTATCCGCAATTTCAGGCGGCATATCGTCAAAGAAAAATGAGACTGGAACATCAAGCACGCGCGACAGGTCGAAAAGACGGCTGGATCCTATCCGGTTTGCGCCACGTTCATATTTCTGAACTTGCTGAAAAGTCAGGCCAATGGCATCGCCCAGTTTTTCCTGGCTGATGCCGAGCAGCGTCCGGCGAAGGCGGACACGTTTCCCAACATGAACATCGACAGGATTCGGGCGTCCGGTTCCGTAACCGGTTTGAATTGCATCGGCCGTGGCTTTCGCTTGCATTTTAGAATCTCTCCAATTGATTGAAGGGCGCAATATGGCAGGACTTTTTTGCCCGTCAAGGCCTCGTTGAATGAATTATTATGCGAATACCGTCACAATTTTCTGAATCGCAACGCTACATATAAGGCGAGCACAAAAAATAACAATACAACAAATAAGGTATTTCCGAGCCTCGCGAAGATAGTCGATTCCTTGATATTTTCCGGGAGCCGTGCGTCGATTGTGCCGGCGATACCCAGGCCAATTTGCTGCAGTATCCGGCCGTAGGGATCGATCACGGCGGATATTCCCGAATAGGCCGCCCGGATCATCGGAACACCTTCTTCGGTTGCGCGGACACGGGCCTGTGCAAGATGCTGATGCGGGCCGGCGGACCGTCCATACCAGGCGTCATTGGTCAGGTTAAGCAGCCAGGCCGGGCGATCGGCACTATCGACGACGCGACCCGGGAAAATGACTTCGTAGCAGATCAGTGGGCCGACGGGCGGCAGGCCGGGCAATCGCAACGTCTGCGGGCCTGGCCCCGGTGTATAGCCTGTACCGCCCTGGGTAATTTTCTGTATCGGCAGATACTGCGCCAGTGGAACATACTCACCGAAAGGAACGAGATGAAACTTGTCATACTGGCCGACAATTTCGCCCGCAGAATTGATTGCAACCATGGAATTGAGGAGTTTGGCAGGGTCGGATTCGCGTCGCGGTGCCCCCGTCAGCAACAAACCGTCTGCCGGGATGACCGTTGCCAGCAGCCGCCGCAAATCCGGCGCATTTGACAGAAAGAACGTCGCGGCTGTTTCGGGCCAGATGATATGCGTCACCCAATCAGGACGGTCGCGACGGCTTTGATCAAGAAATTGTTGCAAGTTGCGTTGCTGGAATTGCCGGGCCCATTTTTCTTTCTGAGGAATATTGGATTGTACGATCCGAATGCCGACACCCTGATTGTCGGGGGCCGCAGCGGGCAGGCGCATTGTTCCCCCCAACCAGACGGCGGCCGGTGTCGCAATGGCAAGGATGAGCAAAAGCCAGCGCCGCCCATTCGTCCGCTCGGCCGCGGCTGCCGGGATGCAGGCACTAAGGATCACGACAAGGCTGATGCCGTAGACGCCGATGAATGCGGCAAGCTGCAACATTGCATCCGACCCCACCCATGAATAACCGATCAGGTTCCAGGGCAGGCCGGTAAGGAAGTGTCCGCGGACCCATTCCCCGCATGCCCAGGCCAGGGCGAACAGGATGGCCCGTTCCAGGTGGTCCCGCCCGATACTGGCAAGCAGTGTGACGAGGCCGATATATATCGCCAAAACGGCGGGCAGGCCTAAAACGACAAATGGCAGCATCCAGATAAATTTGGCGGCAAAGACAAGAAGTGCATTTCCGATCCAATAGAGGCCGACGGTAAAAAACCCAAAGCCGAACCACCACCCGGTGAAAAATGCCGATCGCCGGGTTGTTGCGCCGCTCAACAGCCATAACAGGATAGGAAAAATCAGAAAATTCAGCGGAAACAGATACAGCGGCGGCAGGGTAAATGTCAGTGTGCAGCCAAGGCAAAAAGTCAGGGCATATCGCCGCCACCCTGCCAGTGCCGCAAAGACCTTTGCAGCATGTTCTATCGAAGCGCCCACTGCCGCACCGCCTTTGGCGGCGTCAGTCATCGGCGGCTTCGGTGACGGGTAAATTCCTCAAGCGCAGGCGTTTTATGCGGCGCGGGTCAGCGTCCAGCACCTCAAATTCTATGCCGGAAGGCTCATGAACAATCAGCTCACCACGTGTTGGTACGCGCCCGGCAAGCGAAAACAGGAACCCGCCGACCGTGTCGATATCCTCAGCGCGCTCCTCTTCGGTCAGAACCGGACCCACTTCCGCTTCAAATTGTTCGACTGTTACCCGTGCATCGGCAATCAGTGAATCGTGCGGACCTCGGGTCAGTTGCGGTCCTGTCGTGGCATCGTGTTCGTCTTCGATTTCCCCGACGATCTGTTCGACCAGGTCCTCGATCGTGATCAGCCCGTCGTTTCCGCCGTACTCGTCCACGACCAGCGCCATATGCAGATGTGTCATTTGCATCTGGAGTAAAAGATCCAGAACCGGCATCGACGGCGCGACGAACAGAACTTTTCGCAAAATCCGGCGCAGGCTGAAGCCGGCGCTGTTGTTCAATTCCGGCAGCACGTCCTTGATGTGCACCATACCGATTATATCGTCGAGAGACTCCCGGTAGACCGGCAAACGGGAATGGCCCTCTGTATTGATCTGGGCAACAAGATCTTCAAGTGAAATGTTGATATCGACCGCGCCGATATCGGCGCGGGGAACCATGACGTCAGAAGCGGTCAAACCACTCAGATTGAGAATATTGGCGATCAGGGCACGTTCACCAGGGTCGATCGAATCAACGCGCTGTTCGTGTTCCTCGATCAGTTCCTCGAACGTATCGCGCAGCGTTGAATCAGCATTCTTTGTCGTGCGCCAAGGCAGTATCTTGTCCAGAAGGCCAGGGCGTTTGTCCTGTTCAAGTGCTTCTTCGGCGTTGTTTCCGCTGCCGCCACCGGAAGAGAGCGATTGTGTTTCTTCGCTCACGCGCTAGACCTCCTGCAAGGCAGTGACAAACGGGTCCGCAATGCCGATACCCGCAAGAATCTCGACTTCCAACGCTTCCATATCCTCTGCTTCATCATCTGTCTGATGGTCGTATCCCAGCAAGTGTAACATCCCGTGAACGCAAAGATGGGACAGGTGATCAGACAATGTCTTGTCCTGTTCCTGGGCCTCGCGGGCTATCGTTTCGTATGCCAGGACGATATCACCCAGCAGGCAAGGTGCCCCTGCGGGCGCTTCATCGCCGTCGGCTGGAAATGACAGTACATTGGTCGGCTTGTCCTGATCGCGATAGGTTCCGTTCAATCGCTGCACCATCTCGTCGTCGCCGAAAACGATACTCACTTCTGTGTTGCGGTTCGTATCGCCGGCTTTCTGCCAGGCGGTGAGCGTCGCATGCCGGGCGACCGTTTCCGCGTCGGGCAATGCCGCTGCCCAGGTGGCTGTTTCCGGCATGACATCAATATGAAGCCCTCCGGTAGTCATTTTCCGCGACTTTTGTCTGCGGCGTCATAGGCGCGGATAACGCGCGCCACCAACGGTGGTCGAACAACGTCCGCATCGGAAAACCGGACAAAAGCGATACCCGGTACGTCCTGCAGTGTATCCACGGCATCGCGCAACCCGGGACGGGTTCCTGACGGCAGATCCACCTGGCTCAGATCTCCGGTAACAACCATGCGGCTGTTTTCACCAAGCCGTGTGAGAAACATCTTCATCTGCGTGGCCGTCGTGTTCTGGGCCTCGTCCAGAATAACAAAGGCGTTGGTCAGTGTCCGCCCGCGCATGAAAGCAAGCGGGGCAACTTCGAACTCGCCGCTGGTGAGCCGCCGTACGACCTGGTCGCCGGGCATTGTGTCGTGCAGGGCATCGAACAGGGGGCGAAGATAAGGGTCGATTTTCTCCTGCATGTCGCCGGGCAGAAACCCCAGCCTTTCCCCCGCTTCCACAGCAGGGCGGGAGAGGATTATTCGATCCACTTTTCCGGCACTGAACATTTCGACGGCGACGCATACCGCAAGATAGGTTTTGCCGGTACCGGCAGGGCCAATACCAAAGACCATTTCGTTCTGCCGCATCGCTTCGATATAGCGCGATTGAGGTGCGGACCGCGCCGCAATCTTTTTTCGATGCAACTGAATAAGGGTCCGGTCGCTGCTTTCACCGTCGGCGGTGTGCGCCATGCGGACCGCGGCATCAACATCGCCTTCGTTCACCAATTCTCCTTCGCGAACCTGTGTGTAGAGCGCGCGCAATGCGGCGCCTGCGGATTTTGTTGCGTCTTCGGAGCCAACGATGGCGACACGGTTGCCCCGCGCCACGAGAGACACGCCCAGCTGTTGTTCAATCCGAACCAGATGCTTGTCATGTGCGCCGAAAACCAATGGTAGAAGATTGTTGTCATCAAACTGGATATGGACCGGCGTCCTTTCATCCGTTCGGGTGACTGTAGTCAAGCGTCGGCCCTTTCGCTGACTGTCTCGGCAGTAACAATTTCTGCGCGAAGACTGTTGTTGAGAACGTCGGTAATCCGACATGTTGCGACGGTACCGATCAGTCGCTCCGGTGCCTCGGCATGGACGGGTTGCATATAGGGCGAACGGCCCTGTACCTGCCCGGGACGGCGGCCCTTGCGTTCGAACAGCACCGGCATGGTCGACCCGGCCTTGGTATGATTGAAGGCAACCTGCTGCGCGTGAACGAGTTGCTGCAATGTCGCGAGCCGGTCGTCTTTGATGGCTTCTTCGACCTGATACTCACTTCCGCTTGCCGGCGTGCCGGGGCGGGGGCTGTACTTGAAAGAATAAGCCTGGGCGAAGGAGACTTCGCGAATCAGCCGTAATGTGTCAGCAAAATCCTGGTTGGATTCGTCCGGAAAGCCCACGATAAAATCAGAAGACAGGCCGATATCGGGCCGTGCGGACCGCAACTTATCAATAATGCGCATATAATCTGCCGCCGTATGCTGGCGATTCATTGCTGCCAGGATGCGGTCAGAGCCAGACTGGACCGGCAGGTGCAGAAACGGCATCAACTGCGGCACATCGCCATGGGCTTCAATAAGCGCGTCATCCATATCCCGCGGATGGCTTGTCGTATAGCGAATGCGTTCAAGGTCCGGCACGGTATCTGCGAGATGCCGGATCAGTCGGCCGAGGCCCCATTCCCCACCTTGCGGTGCTTCGCCGTGATACGCGTTGACGTTCTGGCCCAGAAGCGTGATTTCACGGCTGCCGGCAGCCGTGAGTGAGCGGGCTTCGGCCGTGATGGCTGCGACGGGGCGGGACTGTTCGGTACCGCGCGTATACGGGACGACACAAAAAGTACAAAACTTGTCGCAGCCTTCCTGAATGGACAAAAAGGCAGATGTTCCCTGTGCGGCTGATTCTTCCGGCAAGTGATCAAACTTGTCTTCTTCGGGAAACTCGGTATCTACAATACGGGTCCCGGCCTTCCGCATGATGCGTGTGACCATTTCCGGCAGCCGGTGATAGGTTTGAGGTCCAAAGACCATATCGACGCAATCAGCCCGGGCGATAATCTCGGCACCCTCTGCCTGACCGACACAGCCGCCGACTGCGATTATCATGCGCTCACCCGCGGCTTCCCGGTCGCGTTTCAGCAGGCGCAGCCGTCCGATTTCCGAATAGACTTTCTCCGCCGCTTTCTCGCGGATATGGCATGTGTTCAGAATAACCATATCCGCATCGACGGGGCCATCTGCCGAAACAAAGCCATGGGGTGCCAGGACATCCGCCATACGAACCGAGTCGTAGACGTTCATCTGGCAACCGTAAGTTTTTATATAAAGCCTTTTCACCAGGCAAATTGTCCAGCTTGCACCATATAGGCGGAAGCGATTTTCAATCCGATCAACGGTTTAGACCACAACAAAAGGGATAAAATCCAATTTGGATATTAGCATCGCTTTAAGTGGAAATACAAGGGTTTACCCCGCGGCATGACGTTGGCGCGCTGTTATGGCAATCTTGCACTTCCGGGGGCTCAACCCTTTGTGATCCGTCGGCCGTAAAGTTCCAGCCGGTGATCCATTAATCGATAGCCCAGTTTCTCGGCCACACTTTGCTGCAACGCCTCGATTTCTTCGTTGTTAAATTCGATCACTTCGCCACTTTCTATGTCGATCAGATGATCGTGATGCGTTTCCGATGCCTCTTCGTAGCGAGCGCGACCGTCCCCGAAATCGTGGCGTTCGAGTATGTTCTGCTCTTCAAAAAGGCGGACAGTACGGTAAACGGTGGCGATGCTGATCCGGGAATCGATTTCAGAAGCGCGTTTATGAACAAGTTCGACATCGGGATGATCGTCAGATTCACCCAGAACCTGCGCAATCACGCGGCGCTGCCCCGTCATTTTCAGGCCCTTTTCCTGGCACAGATCCAGTATCCGGTTTGACATTGTATACACCCACTATTCCCTGCTGTCGCTATTGGCTTCGATTACCGTTAACGACGACATCATTATATAGTGCCGGAAGGGCATTCGGCCACGCCAGATAGACGGATTTAACGAAAAAACCGCTGTTACTTGTTTCGCGGACGGGTGCCCAGGCCAATCGCCTTCGCCAGTGAACTGCGTTGGTTGGCATAGTTCGGGGCAACCATCGGGTAATCAGACGGCAATCCCCAGCGTTCACGGTATTCATCGGGCGTCATGTTGTATGCCGTTTTAAGGTGCCGTTTCAGCATCTTGAGGCGCTTGCCGTCTTCCAGGCAGATGATGTAGTCGGGTGTAATCGACTTCTTGATTGGAACCGCTGGCGTCAGTCGTTCGCCCTGCGCCTCGGCATCCTTGCCCACGGTTGAAAGGGTTTTGTAAACCTGTTCAATCAAGGTTGGTAAATCGGACATTGCGACTGAATTGTTCGAAACGTGTGCGGCTACTATTTCGGATGTCAATCCCAGTAGCTCACTCGTCTTTACATCGGAACTGCTCGTATCAGACATCGCTAACTACCTTGTGCTTCCGGGGTTGAACCGAATTGCCGTTATTATTGATAACGGGCGACATGCCGAAAATCGACTATTTCCGACACATATACGTTCAATAAATAGTGTAAAGTCCGCATTACTTGACTAATTCGAAAGTAACACCGCTACACAGCATGTATCAAGAACTATATATACATACTATTTGGCGATGATTTGTGAAATTTCAAGAATTGATACCGTTTTGAGCGTCTAACGTAAGCCGTAACAGCAGGGCGGCGACACGTTTTCCGTCATCACGAAGATAGTAATCGGGGCGGCGCCCGACAATTGTATACCCGGATTTTTCATAAAGTGACTGCGCGGCTGGGTTATCTGTGCCGACTTCCAGAAATATCGTCCGGGCACCGCCAATCGCGGCGATATGTTGCGTGCCCTTCATAAGGGTTTCGCCGACACCGCGTCGTTGATAAAGCGGAACAACGCCGACACTGAACACTTCCGTCTCGTCGAGAATTGTACGTGCCAGAACAAATCCGGCGGGGGTCATCGCCTCGGTGCCGCCCATCGTCGCAAGCAATGCCCAGGTACCGTCCGGTTTCAGGTATTGCTCTACGTCATCGCGAGGCCGGGTGCTGCCAAAACTTTCGCTATATAACCAGGCGATGGCGTCTATATCGTCCGGGCTGGCCATGCGGACGGAAATTTCCTCTTCCTCGATCATGCCTGCTTTTCTATCGGCAGTTTCGCATCCGGTGGGCGAAGATACAGTGGGGCCGGCGGTTCCAGGTCAGTCTGAAACGGCGCAATGCATGAAGCGACTATTCTGGCAAGGACGGCTGCGTCCGGTAAGGCCGGACCGTTTGAGAGGCTTACGTCCGTTTGTTGCAGCGCCTGAAGGACCGTTTCCGCCGCGTTTCCAGCAACAACAATGGGGCCTCCGGGTAAAATGCTTTCTACGAGTCCCGGCATGATTGCCATCGGTAGACTAGCTGGTTCCCGTTCCGGCGAAAACAGTTGCACGTAAACGTCGGATCGCCGTGAATCGATTGCCACCAGCAGCGGGCCGCTACGTTCCGGCTGGGCGGCGGCGACGACTTCCAGCGTCGTCAATCCAACGATGGGCACGCCTGCGGCCAATGCCATCGCCCGGGCGCTGGCCAGGCCGATGCGCAGGCCGGTGAACCCCCCTGGCCCCACAGTCGTCGCAATGCCATCCAGTGTTTTGAATTCCTGGGCGCTCTCTTGCATGACGTCCCGCACCATTGGCATCAGGATTTCGGCCTGCCCGTGCCGCCGTGCTTCAAACCGGTGCGCGGCCAAGGATCCGTCACGCCACAATGCGACGGAACACGCATCCGTCGCTGAATCAAGCGCGAGAATCGTTGTCTTGATCATCACAGCAGCGAACAGACCTCATCAAACGTGAAACGCGGGCTGCGCGGGAACAGGGCGTTCGGGTCGCCAAAACCGAGGTTGCAGATGAAATTGGACCGGGTTTCCGTTCCTTTGAAAAACAGCTCGTCGACCATGGCGTTGTCGAAACCCGAGATCGGCCCGCAGTCCAGTCCGACAGACCGACAGGCCAGCATGAAATACGCGCCTTGCAGCGACCCATTACGCATCGCCGTCGTATCGATCAGGGCCTGGTTGCCTGTAAACCAGGGGCGCGCGTCATCATGCGGAAACAGTTTCGGCAGATGATCATAAAAGGCGTGATCGTTTGCCAGAATTGCCGTTACCGGTGCCCCCATGGTCTTGGCAACATTGCTGCCAAGCAAACAGGGCTTCAATTTTTCCTTGGCATCCGATGAACGTAAAAACAGGATGCGCATGGGCGAACAATTGGCGCTGGTCGGTGCCATTTTTGCCAGATCGAATGCGGCTTGCAGCAGCGAATCATCGACTGTTTTGTCCAGCCATCCGTTGTGGCTGCGCGCTTTACGAAATATTAGGTCCTGGGCCTCATCGTTCAAAACGGGTCGATCGGTCATTTGTATGGGTTCCTCTAAATACGGGGCCGATGCATACCCTAATACGCAACCGGCTTGAGGGTCATGTTACAGTCGCGTTACATTAGGGGCATGTTTAGCCGTATGTATGAATTTTGCGCAAGGCCGCAGCGTTTGTTGCGCGGCGTTGCGTCCGCATTGATTGCTGTATTGCTGGGCACCTCTGTTGCGGTGGCCAAGGAAGAAGCGGTGTTCATTATGTATCACCGGTTCGACGAAGGCAGCTATCCGACGACGAACGTCACGATCGAACAGTTTCAGGCCCATATCGATCTTCTGAGCAACGGGACCTATACGGTTCTTCCCGTGCCGGAAATCCTGGCGGCGATGCGGTCCGGCACATCGTTACCCGACCGGACTGTCGGCATCACAATTGATGACGCATTCCTTTCGGTTTACGCGACAGCATGGCCCATGCTTCGGAAAGCCGGGTTGCCGTTTACGGTCTTCATTGCCACGCAACCGGTCGACAATGGCATCAACGGCTATATGTCCTGGGACCAGGTCCGGGAGATGAAATCTGCCGGTGTTACCTTTGGCGCGCATACGGCAAGCCATTTGCACATGGCCCGAGCAGATTCTGAAAAAAACCGGAAGGAGCTCGAGCGGTCCAGGGCCCGGTATCTTGCCGAACTGGGTGAAATGCCCACTGTATTCGCCTACCCCTACGGCGAAGCCAGCCAGGCGGCCCGCAGTCTTGTGGTTGAGCAAGGGTTTGTCGCGGCTTTCGGGCAGCATTCGGGCGTCGCTTATCGCGCCGCCGACCCATTCTATCTGCCCCGGTTTTCGTTTAACGAGGCCTTTGCCGAACTGAAGCATTTTCGGCAAAGGGTGAATGCGTTGGCTTTACCGGCTATCGAAATTACCCCGGCGGACCCTTTGATCGGAACGAATCCACCGGCATTTGGGTTTACGGTTAAAACGCCACTGGATCGACTGGACCGGCTGGCATGCTACCATCCCCAGTTCGATTCCGTGATGGTCGAAAGGCTGGGCGCGCAGCGGTTCGAAGTCCGGTTTCCGGGGCCATTCAAGCGCGGGCGTTCACGCCTGAACTGCACGGTGCCAGGCCCCGATAATCGATACCACTGGTTTGGCTGGCAATTCTATGTGGGCGGCACGCGCTAAGCCCGCATTGTGCCGGTTGTTCCGTTGCGACCCGCCGCTGTCAGGCGTCCGGGCGCAACCCGATAGCGGAACCAAGTTGGGCATTGTCCAGCATCTGCAGTTTGTTTCCGGCAATAATCCGCCGTAATAAATCCACATAGACACTACCCTTCTCAGAGTATTTGGTCAGTGCGGATGCCAGCATGACACTATCAATCAGCTTGTCGCTTTGGCGCTGCTTTGCCCGTAACTTGCGCAATTCCTTGTAGGCACGGTGCGTATTGAGGTTCCGAACATAAGATTCGACCGATTCCCGAATGTCGTCAAAGGCCCGGATTTTATGATCTTTTCCGGCTTCACGGCCTTTGGGAACAATGCCTTTATACTTCGAAGACGTCCATTGTCCGAAGGCGGCATTTGCTTCCTGTGCGAAGCGTGACGTACCCCAGCCACTTTCGATCGCCGACTGCGCCAGCGCCAAAGAAGGCGGGATCACATCGACGCGGCGCAACAGAAGCGCGAAATCACCAGGCTTTACCTTATATGTCTTGAAAATGGCGGCAAGCCATTTGGCATCGATCGCGTCCAGGTTTTCGCCGTGCATCAGTTCGTCGCGCAGGCGTTGGATCTGCTGCCGCTGCTGAATGACCCGGCTGTTTGCTTCCAATACATAGGGAAGCATGAACTGAAGAAACAATGCCTTGCGATCGGGCGTATGAGTCACTTCTTTCAGGTCGTGCGGCAAGGATGCGTAATGAATCCGCGGAACGTCTATTTCACCCTTCCGAACGGCGTCCAGGCTGTACCCTGCCGATGAAAACACATTCTTCATCAGCGCAGCGGAAGCCTTGAAATCCGACGCGGCAACCGCGTCTAGCGCCTTTACCGAATCGGGCTTGGCGAGCACTGTCGGCACCACGTGCGCAACTGTCGCCTGCTGAACCTGTTTCTGGTCCAGCAACCGCCAATCGTTTGTAACGCTGGACATGATCGTTGCAGCGCCAATCGTCGCAGACAATGCGATAGCCGTGATCGACCCGGTGCCGCGACCCAAGCGTAACGACCCAAGCCGCCACGTCGTATCTGACGTAAACCGTTTCAACGTTTCTATCCCCTGTGACCTTACGGCCGCCCCGGGTTACTACCCAGTCTCAATGTGCAGGCTTTGCGCCTTTTGCACGCTATTTTGTTCGCTGGTAATCCTAAATTGAGGACCGTACTTCCAGTACTTCCGGAATGTAGTGCCGCAACATGTTTTCAATGCCCATTTTCAATGTCGCCGTTGAAGACGGGCAACCGGCACAGGCCCCCTGCATTTGCAGGTAGACGATTCCATCTTCAAATCCGTGATACACGATGTCGCCGCCATCCATCGCGACGGCTGGTCGTACACGCGTGTCGATCAATTCCTTGATCTGCGTGACGATTTCATCGTCGTCATCGGATGCTGTACTGGCGCCAATCGTTGCGGCGTTTTCCGTCATGACGGGACCACCGGCCGTATAATGTTCCATGATCACACCAAGGATCGCCGGCTTCATGACAAACCAGTCCTGATCGGCCGCCTTCGTGATCGTGATAAAGTCGCCACCAAAAAATACTGCGGCAACGCCTTCGATACCGAAAAGGCTTTCCGCAAGCGGTGAATTCCCGGTCGCCTGCTCCAGATTCGAGAAATCCGCGGTTCCCGATTCAAGGACAGCCTCTCCCGGCAGAAACTTCAGCGTTGCCGGATTGGGTGTCTGTTCCGTCTGAATGAACAATTGCGAATTCCTTCTAAATCGTAAATTTCGCGCAGTACTGATGAGCGAAAAAATGGAATCATTCAAGCCAAAAGCAAGGCCCCTCCCTGGCAGGGTGGGCATGCTTTACGGTCTGTTAACGCTAAATGTTGGCCGATATCAATGGGTTTCAGGTAGGAAAAAAGATAAAAAAATTTCTATAAAATACAGTTTAATTTTCCGTTTAATTTCATCAATGTCGCGCATCCAGGCGGCGGAAATCACATTTTCCGGTGTTTTTGCCTGGAGACAAAAAATTCAGACCGTCGGGCCGGTCAGGTAATGGCGATGATCTCGTCGTCGCCAAGCGAGCCGGGGACAATTGTTACCGGTACGCGAATTTGCCCGACGCCCTTGCTGACTATGTGTTCGATGATCGGGCCCGGTCCGCCACGACCGATACCAGCGGCCAGTACGACAATGGAAATTGTAGGCTCTTCGTCCAGCAGCTTGATAAGGGCTTCGCGACGGTCGCCTTCTCTAATGAAGAACATCGGCATTTTACCCGACCATTCATGAACTTCGGAGGACAGATCCTGAAGCAGCTCTTCTGCGGCCTCACGCTGTTCCTCGCGCATGATTGCCTCGACGGCCATCCAATGCTGGAAATCGGCGCGCTCCTGGACGTATAGCAACGCAACGCGTCCGCCGGTATTGCGGGCGCGCCGGCAGGCGAAGTGAAGAGCGATCTTCATTTCCTCGCTTTCGTCGACAACGACGAGGAAAACCCGTTCGCCGGAAAGATCCTTGGTATCTGGCGCTTCGTCCGATCCGTTCATTTCGCGCTCCTGAGCCTGACCCTTGCTATCCTGCACTGGCAATGCAGACCCTGCAATAATCGATTCGGTTATGTGCGGAAAGGTAATTTTCACAGAAAAAAATGTTGTTTTATATTTTTATAACATAAAATAAGTGTTGAAATATATAACACACACCCTATTATGGCTTAAATATTGAAGGGCTGGCTTATCCAGGCCTCCAAATTTACTGACGGTTGGCGATATGCTTGATGATACCGGTAAAGCAACATCCTTCTTAAAGGCCCTGGCCAATGAAACCCGGCTGTTGATTCTGTATCATCTGGCTGATGGCGAAAAATCGGTTACGCAGCTTGAGTCGCTGCTCGGCATTCGGCAGCCGACCCTTTCGCAGCAACTCGCGCGTTTGCGTTCGGAAAACCTTGTCGATACCCGCCGCGCCGCGAAATCAATCTATTATTCGCTCGCCAGTGATGATGCGGTTCTGACGATGCAGTTTCTGCAGGGGATGTTTGGTGCCCAGGGAACAGTGGCGCAGAAAACGGCGCCCCAGCGTCTGCTTGCTATCGCTGAATAGAGCGGTCGTCCCTGGCGCCGGATGGCGCCCTACGCCGGTTCGGCGGCGTGTTCCTGGATCGTTGTGGCGATCCCGATAGCGACCAGTACCGCAGCGCCCAGGGCATAGAAGACAAATTCAATGCCCCATTCATCTGCAATATAGCCTCCGACCAGCGGAACAATCATGGCAAATGCCGATTGCGTACCGAATTGCATGCTGACGACGGATCCGCCCAGCTGTACCGGTGTCATGTCCAGTGCCCAGCTTTGAATCACAGGTCGTACGGAAAAGATAAAGCAACCGGTGAGGCCGACGACCACAATGAGCAGCCATAAAGGCTCAATCGATGGCAGTGCAAAGATGGTAATGCATGATCCAACGAAGCCGACCATGAGGACAGGCTTGCGTCCGATCCGGTCGGACAGGGCGCCGGCGAAGGGCGTGGCGATTGCGCCGCCGACCTGCAGAACCATCACGATGACGCCGAGCCAGAAGGGGTCATCCATGAATGCCGCAACGAAATAGAGCGGCAGAAAGGTGCGCAGCCCGGCCTGGCTGGTGCCCCGAAAGCCCGACATGATCAGGACTTTCCATATCTGCACGTTCCCGACCAGTTGCCGCATACCTGACATGTAAAGTTTTGCGCCGCCACGGGAGGCGGGCGTGTGCACTTCGGGTGCCTGTGAGGAGGCAAAGACAAAGAAGAGAAGGGCGGCGGCGCCGAGCGGCACAATTGCGCCGGCCATTGCCGCACCGTTCCAGCCGAATGCCGCAATCAGTAGACCGGCGGCAATCGGCGCCGCCGCATCGCCGATGCTGGCGCCGATTGTGTGAAAGGAAAGCGCCAATCCGCGCCGTTCCGAATAGGTTGATGACAGGAACGATATCGCCGCCGGATGCCAAAGGGTATTCATCATCGCAACAAGCGACACGGATACGGCAATCATCAGATAGCTTGTCGACCAACCAACAAAAAACAGTCCAAATGCGGCAATAGCTGTCGCAGCAATCTGGCAGGCACGACGCCGACCGGTAATATCAACGATCATACCGCTGGGAATATTGGCGAACAGCGAACTGGTGTGAATGAGAGATGCCAAAAGCCCGGTTTGGAAGTATGTCAGACCGAATTCGACTTTGATGTATGGAAGGACCACGTAAAATATTGCCAGGGCCCAGTGCAGGGAACCGTGCGAGCCCGCAAGGATAAACAAGGGGGTCCGCCCGATAGCGCCAAACCCTCGGTTTTGGTCGATTGAAGTCAATGGTTTGTCATTTCCTGTACGGCGAATACTCGCGCCTGTCGCCTGATTAACCGGATTCGGGCGGTTGGTGTCAATCGACCCCGTACAATTGTGTCAGGTTATACGGTCTGATGCCGCCAGCGCTCTATTGTCTCCGCGATGAACTGCGAATCGTCATCCGGGTCCCGCCAGCTTTCAGAGAATGAGGCGACACCGCTGCGCGGTTGATGCTCTGGATCAAGATTGTCAAAACGAATGCGCATCGGCACCGTCACCCCTTCGCCCACGACGACGGCTTCCTGCATGCGCAGGGCCGGCAGGGCATTCATCAGCCCAAGCCCGCTTTCCGGCACCGCATTGCGCACGAACTCCTGATCGGGGCCATTGCTCATGCGCAGCACGAACAAGGTATTGCATTGCGAGAGGATACCCAGCGAGAGTTCGGACGGTCGCTGGGTAATCAGGCACAGCGACACTCCGTATTTTCGGCCTTCCTTGGCAATCCGGCTCATGACTTTCTTGGTTGGACCAAAGCCGCTGTCATCCGCCGCGACGTAGCGGTGTGCCTCCTCGCAGGCCAGCAGAACCGGAACCGCTTTTCCGCCGGTGTTCCACAGGGCAAAATCAAAGACTGTCCGGCAAAGCATTGAAACCACGACGTCGATGATTTCCGACGGCACGCCGGACAGATCGACGATGGTCATGGGCTTGCCGCCAACAGGGACGCGCAACAGGCGTGACAGGATATCCTTCATATTGTCCCAGACATCCAACCCGGAGAACATGAACGAAAACCGCGTATCGTCTTTCAGGGCCTGGATTCTGGCCTGCAGGCGCAAATAGGGAATGGTGATGTCGGGCCGGTCCAGCTTTGTCATCTGACCTTCAATACACCGGGCCAAAGTACCGAGGTGATACGGCACCGGCGTGTCGACGGTGATGTGTTCCGTCGTGCCATGTTTTTCCGCATAGGCGCGTTTTGCTTCGAGCATTGCCGATTTCAGGATCGCGATTTCACTATCCCGGTACAGCCCTTCCCGGCTCACCAGTACGGCGACGCTTTCCTCGAAATTCAGCAACCAGTAGGGCAATCGCAACGACGTAAGGGTGATGAGCTCGGCGACGTCACCGAAGCAATGGGCATATTCATTGTGTGGATCGAGAAAGATAATATGTCCGTAGGGATGTTCGGTCAGGATCGTGCGAAGGATTAGCGCCGCCGCACATGATTTGCCGGAACCGGTCGTGCCCAGAATCGCGAAATGATGCCCCAGCAGTTTATCCGTTATGGCATAGGCCGGCAGGCTGCGGTCCTGATGGATCGTGCCAACGCGTATCGTATCGACGCCGGGACGCGCGTAGACTCTTGCCAGATCGCTGGCGGTCGCAACGGTAACCGGGGCATCAAGCGGCGGGTAAACCGAAACACCACGCTCGAACTTGCTGTCGTCGACTGTTTCACCCAGAAGCTCAATGTCGAACATCCGGCGCTCACGGCCCGTACCGGGATCGGTTAGCAATTCGGTGCGCAGGTTATCGATAAGCCCGTAAACTTCCGCTCCGGCCGCCGGCACTTTCACGAGGGCGCCAAACTGCACGGCGGCGCTATCCTGGTCTTCGTCCACCACGGCGGAAATAATCGCGCCCGATACCGCGACGACGCGCCCGATCCGACCGACTGTTTCTTGCATAAAAAATCCGTCCTGCTGTGGTCCCTGGTGGCGGGTGTGCCTGGAGGCTTCCAAGGCACCATGAAATCCTTTGAATTTCGTTAACGTCGATTAACCAAAACCGGCGTTAAACAATCTTTAAGCAATAAGATCGAATTTTACAGGCAGTAAGCTGAAGGTTTTCTCGCATATGCTTCATACTCAAGAACCCTATTACAGCGGCGACAAAGGCTTGATGACATGGGCCTTCCGTCAAAGCGGCTCTCATCGAAAATAAAACATCAAAACGCGGCTAATTCCCCATGGCTGAGAGCGCGCTGATGAATCGCGAGCGGCGCATTCAGGACTTCGCGGAGACGGCGTCTGACTGGTTCTGGGAGATGGATGAGAATCTGCGGTTCTCCTATATGTCGCCCAATGTCAGACGGGTTCTTGGTGTTGCACCGGAATCACTGCTCGGCAAGACACGGGAGGACAGCCTGGGCGAAAACTGCGACCGCCAGGCCTGGGATACCCATTTACGGACTCTTCGCGCTCATCTCCCTTTTCATGGCTTTACCTTTGCCTGGAAGGGCGAACGGTGGGTGCGCATCAGCGGCACGCCCATATTCAATGCTGATGGCAGCTTCGCCGGGTATCGCGGGATGGGTAGCGATATTTCCGAAATCAAAAAGGCGGAACAAGCGTTTCGGGAAAGCGAAAGGCGCTTTCGGGATTTCGCGGAATCCAGTGCCGACTGGTTTTGGGAAATGGACGAGAACCTGCGTTTCACGTGGATGTCACCGAATGTCGAACAAATTGTCGGTGTCCCGCCGGAATGGCACTACGGAAAAACACGCCAGGATTTGCTGGGCGACAATTACGATGCCGATCTCTGGGACGCGCATTTCCAGGTTCTGAACGAACGCAAAGCGTTTCGCGATTTTGTGTTTTTGCGCCAAGGCGATGGCATTCCGCAAAAATGGATTCAGACCAGCGGTAAGCCAATCTTTGATATGGAGAACCGTTTTCTGGGCTACCGCGGAACAGGTAGCGATATTACCAGGGCGCGGGAAACGGAAGAGCAGTTGCTGCAGGCACAAAAGATGGAAACGGTTGGACAGTTGACCGGTGGCATTGCGCATGACTTCAACAATCTGCTCGGTATCGTCATTGGAAACCTCGATTTTCTGGCGGAATCGGCCGGTATTGATGATGATCAGCAAACACTCATCGCAACAGCGCTTCAGTCGGCGTTGCGCGGCGCGGACCTGACGCATCGGCTGCTGGCATTTTCGCGTGGCCAGACCCTGAAACCGGAATCAAAGGATCTTGGTGATCTGATTGCGGGCATTACCGGGCTCCTGGAACGAACCCTGGGCGAGGCGATCGCGATTAACGTCGTCGCCGGTACGAATCTGAAAATGACGTATATCGACCCGTCACAATTCGAATCAGCGCTGCTCAACCTCGCCGTGAATTCGCTGCACGCCATGCCGGACGGCGGCAAATTGACGATTGAAACCGCGAATGTCGACATCGATTCCGGATACGCGCACAGCCATCTGGACGTAAGCCCGGGCAGTTATGTCATGCTGGCCGTTTCGGACACCGGCTGCGGCATGCCGCGCGCGGTCAGGGAACAGGTCTTTGAGCCCTTTTTTACGACGAAGCCGGTTGGCAAGGGCAGCGGCCTTGGCCTTAGCATGGTGCATGGATTCGTAAAACAGTCGGGCGGGCATGTGCGAATCTACAGCGAGCCTGACAAGGGTACGACGATCCGGCTGTACTTCCCGGTGTCGGCCCGGGAAGCATTGCCGGTTGTCGCCAAAACGGAATATGAACCCGAATCCAGGGGACAAGGCGAAACCGTGTTGGTCGTTGAAGACGATGACGGGCTGCGGGACATGGCGGTCACGGTAATACGGAAACTGGGTTACCGCGTGGTTGAAGCACGTGATGGCCTGGCAGCCCTGAGCCTGATCGATCACGATGACACAATCGACCTTTTATTTACCGATGTTGTTTTGCCGCGCGGCATGAACGGGCATGAACTTGCGCAGGAATCGTTGCGCCGCCGACCGAACCTGAAGGTTCTGTATACATCCGGATATACGGACAACGCGATCCTGAACAATGGATTGCTGGATTCGGGTTTTGAACTTGTTTCAAAACCTTATATGCGGGCCGAGCTGGCAATTAGATTGCGGCAGGCATTGCTCCGGAAAGCCGGGGTACAGGATAGCGGTTCAACTATGGACGCCTGATTCAGCCTGGCGTCACTGTTTCGTAATCAGTTCCAGTATGCGATCCAGCGTCGCATCTGCAATGTCGGCCAGTTCAGCGGGGGATCGATTCTGTATCGGATGGGGCACCCAGGCCAGACCCGCCGAAAACCCCAACGACTTCATTTGCGCATCGGCGGCCGGAACAAATGCTTCCGATGCGACGGCGCAGCCGGGGATGCCACGACGGTCCAGGGTCTGCAAGTCATGCAAACTGCACGACGTACACGATCCTCAGTCCGCCAGCCCTTCGACGACGACGTCGCAGCGTTCGATGATTTCCTGCAGCACAGATTCAGGGGCCGGCTTGGTATGCGTCGGTTTTTCGAAGCGCAAAACGTTAAGGCCTCGCCCTGTCAGCCGTTCTTCGACATAGTCAAGAAACTCTGCGCTGCGCTCTTTCGAAATGCTCAGCAGACCGATGGTTGCACCCGACAGGTCCGCTGGCGGGGTCAGCCTTTCGCGTTGTACCGCGGCGGTTTCCGCCGTCGGGTCACGCATAAGATATCCTTTTGGAATCATGTGCCAATCTCCTGAGATACAATCTGTACATCTTCGTTGCGACGATGCGCGGTCCAGCCGCCAATGATCGCCGAGAATAATCCGCCAACGCCACCGGCGCGTACCACCAGCAATCCGCCGGGATGGAACTTGTCGATCATTTCGTCGGCGCGCGCGTGGTCAATGCCCTCTTCAACGCCGCCGGCGCCCTCCACAATCTCGTGTCCCGGCCGCTTCAGCGCCTGCCAGATACCCGCTTCGATTTCCGCCCGGCCCCAGCCGCCTTCCCGGAAAATGGCGTAATGATCCGGGGAGAGAACAAGGATCGCATGCGACCATTGCGCCAGCTTCGGGTGACAGACAGACCACAGCGCGAGCGCCAGTGATCGCGCCAGGCTTTCCGGGTCGCGTGATTTCTGATCCGCAACACCTTGTACCCCGTCACCATGGAACAGGGTCACGGTGGACGTGCCGGCTGCGTGACCGCGTGCCAGGTTAAGGGGTACCCAATCCGGATCGGATTCGTCTTCCGCAAAACAGAAAGTGTATTTACCCGGGTTCCCCAAAATGGACCGGTCGATTTCCTGCGGCCGTCCGCCGCCGACATTGCGGATGATGAGTTGCAGCGCACGGCCGATCGTAGCATTCGCCCGGTTGCCCTGGCCCAGGGCGTTCCCCTGTGAATTCATGCCGATCCGTTTGGCCACCGGCCCGTTGACGATGATGACCGGGCCCGAAAACCACAGGGTCGCGAGCAGCCCGTGCATCGAGAATTCCGGCTTGAGGACGGCGTCCACGGCCGCCAGGACCACCGGGAAATATTCCGGCCGACACCCTGCCATGACCGCATTGATTGCGGCCTTTTCGACCGTGCAGGGAATCAGGTTCGGCGGTATGTCGCCAATGATCTCATCGGGTTTGCGGGTGGTCCCGGCCAGCATCCGGGCGATGCGCAGGTCGGTCGCGGGAATGACCGGCAATCCATCCGTCCAGCCGCGGTCATAGGCGACTTCCGCCGGATCATCCATCTCGTCGACTTCGATGGCGCGGGATTCAAAGTGCATATTGCCGAACTTCAGCGCCAGCCGTTCCGGCATGCCCGGTTCCACAGACTTTGATCCGCAACCGGGCCGGAAGACCGGCAGGTTTTCACCCAGCGCATTGATTCCCGTGACGCGCACCCAGTCAGCGCGGTCCCAGCCTTCGGTGCGGGTCGTTTCACGCCCGTTTTCGATTCGGATCAGGGTGGGCACAATTTCCACGTTATGCCGCCATGATTCTTCCAGTGACGTGTCATCCAGGGCACCGCCGGTTGCTTCCGGAAATGTCGTGTCGTCCTGGGAATACAGGGTCAGCGTCGAGACGTTCTGCAGGTCTGCCAAAACCGGGGCAACCATCTGGCAGGTTTCGCAGTCGCGTTTGACAATAACGAGGTATTCCATCCGGGTTCAGGTCTCGACTTTCATTGCTGGAAAAACAGTCAGACCGGCCAATTCGCCGTTCCTTTTGCACCAATAGCGGTGCGCCTGTCAGCGGTTCATGCGGTTCTCGATAAGGTCATCGACAACGGCAGGCTCGGCCAGTGTGGACGTATCGCCAAGATTGCTGAATTCATCCTCGGCGATCTTGCGCAGAATGCGTCGCATGATCTTGCCGGAACGTGTTTTCGGCAAACCGGGCGCCCATTGGATCAGGTCCGGCGATGCGATGGGGCCGATTTCCTTGCGGACCCACTGCACCAGTTCCTTGCGCAGATCCTCGCTTGGTTCGATGCCGATATTAAGAGTGACATAGGCGTAAATGCCCTGGCCCTTGATGTCATGCGGATAGCCGACGACGGCGGCTTCCGCGACACCCTTGTGCGCGACCAGTGCGGATTCCACCTCCGCCGTACCCATGCGGTGGCCGGAGACATTGATGACGTCGTCGACGCGGCCGGTGATCCAGTAATAGCCGTCGGCATCCCGGCGCACGCCGTCGCCGCTGAAATACTTACCCGGAAAGTCCTTGAAATACGCATCGACGAAGCGGTCGTGATCGCCATACAGCGTCCGCATCTGGCCGGGCCAGCTATCGGCGATACACAACACGCCTTCGGTTTCGCCTTCCAGAATATTGCCTTGTGCATCGACCACTTGCGGGACAATGCCAAAGAACGGCCGCGTTGCCGAACCGGGTTTCAGCATGGTTGCGCCCGGCAGCGGTGTAATAAGGATGCCGCCGGTTTCTGTCTGCCACCAGGTATCCACGATCGGGCAGCGTTCCTCGCCGACGATATGATAATACCATTCCCAGGCTTCCGGATTGATCGGTTCGCCAACCGAACCCAACAACCGGATCGATTTGCGGCTGGTCTTTGTGACCGGGTCATTGCCTTCGCGCATCAGGGCGCGGATTGCCGTGGGCGCCGTGTAGTAGATATTGACCTGATGCTTGTCGCAGACCTGCCAGTGACGGCTGGCGTCCGGGTAATTCGGCACACCTTCGAACATCAGTGTCGTTGCGCCATTGGCAAGCGGGCCATACAGAATGTAACTGTGACCGGTGACCCAGCCGACATCGGCGGTGCACCAGTAGATATCGCCATCGTGATAGTCGAAGACATACTGATGCGTCATGGACGCGTACACCATGTACCCGCCGGTCGTGTGCAACACGCCCTTGGGCTTGCCGGTTGAACCGGACGTATACAGGATAAACAGCGGGTCTTCCGCGTTCATGACCTCTGCGGGACAGTCGGCTGAGGCACCTTCGACGAGGTCGTGGTACCAGACATCACGACCGTCTTCCCAGCCCGTCTTCTCGCCGGTGCGCCGGACGACAACGCATTTCTCGATCGTCGGGCAGGTTTTCAGCGCGGCATCGGTATTGGCCTTCAGCGGAATCTTGCGGCCGGCGCGGATGCCTTCATCGGCAGTGATGACGATATTGGATTCGCAGTCATGGATGCGGCCCGCCAGGGCATCGGGGGAAAACCCGCCGAATACGACTGAATGGATCGCGCCGATACGCGCGCAGGCCAGCATGGCGACGGCGGCTTCAGGAATCATCGGCATGTAGATGGTGATGCGGTCGCCTTTCTTGGCGCCGATGGATTTCAGCCCGTTGGCGAACTTGCAGACCTGTTCATGCAGTTCGCGGTAGGTGAGTTTGGCGTCCTCTTTCGGGTCGTCCCCTTCCCAGATGATCGCCGTCTGGTCGCCACGTGTGGCCAGATGCCGGTCGAGGCAGTTATGGGACGCATTCAACGTGCCGTCTTCGTACCATTTTACATGGACGTTCGGCAGATCATAGGAAACGTCCTTGACCTTCGTGTAGGGCGAGAACCAGTCGAGCCGCTTGCCGTGCTCTCCCCAAAAACCCTCCGGGTCTTCGACGGAATACTTGTACATGGACAGGTATTTGTCGTTATCGACATATGCCCTGGCCGCGACATCGGCAGGTACCGGATATAAGTGTTTTTCCGACATGGTATGGACGTCCTCCCTGGGCGCATTAGCTCGTTTCCAACTACCTTATCGCCTTGCGGCGGGGGCATCCAAGCCCATTCTGGAAAGTTTTTCGTCTGTTACTCTAATGCTGTGAAAACAGTGCCGTCCTTTACCGTGACGGGGAACGGCATCAGGTGGTCGCCAAGACAGGGGCCGGCGATGCAGCGCCCGGTTTCGATATCGAACATCGCACCATGGGTCGCACACATGATGTGGGTCTTGTCGCGGTTCATGAACCGGTCAGGCGACCAGTCGAGCTGCACCCAGGCATGTGGACAGGAATTGAGGTAACCAAAGGCCTGCTCGCCTTTGCGGATGATCATGATTTCCCGCTCGCCGGCCTTGGTCTGTACGGTCAGGCCCTTGCCTTCGCCATCCGGAATATCGTCCAGCCGGCAGATCATATCACCTGTCACGGTCTAGGGTTTCGTTCCGGACATTTTCAGGATTGTCTTCCATTCCTTGTCGGTCACCGGGCATACAGACAGGCGCGATTGTTTTACCAGCGCCATATCTTCCAATTCCGGCATTGCCTTGATGTCCGCCAGCGTGACCGGCTTCTCGACCGGTTTTATGGCCTTGAAATCCACCATGCCGAAACGGCCGGATTCGTCGCTCGGGTCGAGATAGTATTCGCTGCAGACCTCGACGATACCGACAACCTGCTTTTCCTTTACGGAATGGTAGAAGAATGCCTGATCGCCGATATTCATCGCCTTCATATTGTTACAGGCCTGATAGTTGCGAACGCCATTCCAGGGTTCGATACCGACGCGCACATGATCATCCCATGACCAGCTACCCGGCTCGGATTTTATCAGCCAGTATGCCATTGCCTGAATCTCCTATGGGTTTCCTGAAGCGTCGTTCTTCGGCCAGCGATGATCATAAACATGAACCGTATGTTGCGCGTAAAGCCCGTTTTTGGTGAAGGGTTCGTCGCTGATCCAGGCCTCTGCCGCTGCTGCATCCGGAAAATCGACGATAAAGATCGAACCGACCCGCGTTTTCCCATCACTGCTGAAATAAGGGCCGGCAGTGATCATGCGATCCTGCGCCGCGCGCAGGTAATCCCAATGCGCCTGTTCGAAACCCGGTCGGCGGGTCAGCGCATCGGTCGCGTTGATATTATGGATCATGAACCACATGTGGCCGGGGCTCCTTACCCTGCTCCCTAGGCGCCGTCGGCATTCTCGGGATGCCAGTGCCCCTTGCGCATGCGGGTCACAACGACGCTTCCGAATAAACCGCCGCTATTGAACGGGTCGCCAGCGGCAAAGGCTTCCGCCTGCTCGCGGCTGTCGACATTGACAATGAACATGCTGCCGGTGGCGGTTTCGCCGTCATCGGTCTGTGTTGCACCGGCAACGACGATGATGTTGGACTGGGTTTTCAGGTAATCCTGATGGGACGGGCGCAGCGATAGTCGCAGCTCGGTTGAATCCGGTTTGTCGACGCAGAATACAGCGTAAAACATGAAGTTTTTCCTCCCTGGCATTCCTGGATCGGTTGCAGTGGACTAAACCAACCCGCATCCACGCCGTCAATCGATGCCGGTAATTTCCCGTGCGAAAGGCCGGGACAAAAGCGTCTGAATGGTCGTGCCAATATTGGCGCCATGATTCACAACCTGATCAACCGCCTCGCAGATCGGCATCTCGACGCCCAGTTGTGCCGCGAGCGCCGTGACCGCGCCGGCGGAAAACACGCCTTCGGTGACGGCGCGACGTTCCGCCATAATGTCGCTCAAACTGCGCCCTTCGCCCAAAGCAACGCCCAATGAAAAATTCCTGGACTGCATCGCGTTGCAGGTCAGCGTCAGGTCGCCCAACCCTGAAAGGCCCATCAGGGTTTCGGGACGCCCGCCCTTGGCGACGGCAAGGCGGGTAATTTCCGCCAGCCCCCTGGTGATGAGTGCCGCGCGGCCGTTATCGCCGAGACGGAGGCCCGAGACGATACCGCAGCCAATGGCGAGCACGTTCTTGACCGCGCCGCCAACCTCCGCGCCGACCACATCGTCCGAAAGGTAGGGCCGGAAATGGGGTGCGCCGATCATCGCCATCACCTTTGTGCCTGTCTCCGGGTCCGTCGTGGCAAGCGTCACGGCGGTGGGAAGGTCACGGGCGACTTCCTGGGCAAAGGTCGGGCCGGAAAGCACGACGGGTTCAGCATGGGGCAGAACCTCGGTCAGGACTTCGCTCATCAACGCCTGGGTGCCCTGTTCGACGCCTTTGGCGCAAATAACGATAGGCATGCGCGCGGGCAGTGCATCGGCCATGCTTGCCGTGACGGTCCGCAGGAACTGTGCTGGAACGACCAGCAACAAGGCATCTGCGCCTGATACGGCCTCGGTCAGGTTACTGGTTGCGCGAATTCCAGGAACCAGCGGGACATCGGGCAGGTAGAGCGTATTCTCGCCTTTGGAATTAATTACGTCCGCGAGTTCCGGTTCCCGTACCCATAGTGTGGTTTCGTTATCCGCGCGTCGGGCGACACAGGCCAATGCTGTTCCCCAGGCGCCGGCGCCGATCACAGCGATACGGCTCATGATGCGATCCTTTGTTTCAGTTCAGCCAGCGGCCAGCGTGGGCGCGGGATGAACGATAAATCGTCCGTTAATCCCAGTCCAAGGCGCTCGACACCGGCCCATGCAATCATGGCGGCGTTGTCGGTGCAAAGGGCGGGGGGCGGCGCGACGAACCGAAATCCGGTCTCGGCTGCCAGCGCTGTCAGGCTTTCCCGTATTGTGCCGTTTGCCGCGACGCCGCCAGCGACGACCAGCGTTCCGTTTGGACCATGCTCAAGCCGGAACCGGTCGATGGCGTGCTGCGCCCGATCGACCAGAACCTCAGCAGCGGCAATCTGGAACGAGGCAGCGGCATCCGCGACATCGCTCTCGGAGAGTGTGTCCAGATTCGCGATGGTTCGGGAAACGGCGGTCTTGAGGCCGGAAAAGGAGAAATCGCAATCGTCGCGACCGCGCATCGGGCGTGGAAAGGCGAATCGGCGGGGGTCCCCGTTCCGGGCTGCTTTTTCGACCGACGGCCCCCCTGGATAGGGCAAGCCAAGCAGTTTCGCGGTCTTGTCGAAGGCTTCGCCGACGGCATCGTCGAGTGTTCCGCCGTATCGGGTATATTGCCCGGGGCCTTCGACAGCCAACAGCTCGCAATGCCCGCCGGAAACAAGCAGCAGCAGGTAGGGAAACGACACGTCGGCGGCCAGCCGGGCGGAAAGCGCGTGACCTTCAAGGTGGTTGACGGCGATCAGCGGCAGGTTATGGACAAGCGCAATGGCTTTCGCCGTCATCATACCCACCAGAACGCCGCCGATCAGGCCGGGCCCGCCGGTCGCGGCGATACCGTCCAGATCCGAAAACGTGACACCGGCTTCATTGATGGCGCGTTCAACGATGCCGTCGATATGATCCAGATGACAGCGGGCCGCGATTTCCGGCACCACGCCGCCATAGGGCCTGTGCTCTTCCAGTTGTGAGAAGATGATGTTGGACAGTATGCGGCGGTCGCCGTCCACAACCGCGGCGGCGGTTTCGTCGCATGAGGATTCGATGCCAAGAACGATCATAATGTGCCGGTTGTAACGCGCGGCAGGGAAGGAAGAAACCGAATCTTTCAGGGTTTTCGGTCCGGCCGGTTTCCGGTTTGGGGTGACAGGCAGGCCTGCCAGTTCATTGCCCGGCCTTCTCGCTCTGCCGCCTGCCGCTCCGCCAGCAGTTTCTTGATATCATATCCCCGTCGGGCCAGTTCGTGCTCGGCCGGCGAACCCTTCTGCTTGCCCAGCAGGTAGTTTGTGCTGAAATGCCTGCGGGACGCCTCCAGCTCACCCAGAAACCGGTAATGCTGGTTCAGTAACTGTTCATCCGTAAAGACCGGGTAATTGTCCCGTGCCTTCAGCGCGATCACCAGACAGATGATGAACACAACAGTAATGGCCGCGATGATGATTGCCATGTCGTTGATTTTCCGCTGGCCGTGTCGGGTTTTCCGGCTTCTAGCATGGTGCTGTCGCCTTGTCCCGAACGAGTGCTGTGCCGCGTACACCGAAAAGCGCTTCCAGCGAGACACCGAAGCAGGTACAGAAGGGATATGACCGATATCTTGAAAATAGGCACCCGTGGGTCGCCGCTGGCACTGGTACAGGCGAACGATGTACGCGACCGCCTGCTTTCGCACTATACGGGGCTGGAGGTTGAGATCGTCGTCATCAAGACGACGGGTGATCAGGTGCAGGACCGGCCGCTCGCGGAAATTGGCGGAAAAGGTCTTTTCACAAAGGAGATCGAGGAAGCCCTGTTCAGCGGCGATATCGATCTTGCCGTGCATTCCATGAAGGATGTCGAAACGCAACTGCCTGATGGCCTTGGCATTTCCACAATTCTGCCACGCGAAGACCCGCGCGACGCCTTTATTTCAAAACGGGCGGCGAGCCTGGCCGATCTTCCGGCTGGCGCCGTGATCGGGACGTCCTCGCTGCGGCGACAGGCACTGGTGCGCCACGCCCGGCCTGACCTGGAAGTGGTCCCGTTGCGGGGCAATGTCGAAACCCGGCTGCGCAAACTGGAAGATGGCGAAATTGACGCGACATTTCTCGCCTATGCCGGCCTGCGTCGGTTGGGCAAGGCCGATGTCGCGACGCAACTGATGGACCCGGCGGAGATGCTTCCCGCTGTGGCGCAGGGGGCGGTTGGTATTGAAATCCGGAGCAGCGACTTGCTCGTGCGGGAATATCTTCGTCCTCTCAATCATGCCGATACGGCACGGCGAGTCCTGGCGGAACGGGCAATGTTGGCCGAACTGGACGGATCGTGCCGAACGCCGATCGCTGCTTTGGCTGAATTCACCGGCCCGGATACGCTGTGGCTGCGCGGCCTGGTCGCCAGCCAGGATGGGCGCACGGTGCATGAGGTGACGCGCAGTGCGCCTGCTGCAGAGGCAGAGGAAATGGGGATTGACGCGGGCCGCACATTGCGTGAGCAGATTGGCCCGGACTTTTTTTGACGAGATGTTACAGATCGGGAGGATTGCATTCGCGCGCTCGTAACCAGACCGACAGAAGATTCCATGACCCTCATCGCGGAACTGGAGCGGCGGGGGGTGGAGGTCTTTACGTCTCCGATGCTGACAATTGCCCTGAAAAGGGTGCCGGAACTGAGCCTTGAGGGCATACAGGGAATTATATTCACGTCTGCGAATGGTGTTCGCGCTTTTTCGAAAGCGTCGATGCGGCGCGACCTGCCGGTTTTCGCCGTGGGCGAGCGTACCGCCACAGTTGCACGTGAGGCGCAGTTTATTGATGTTGAAAGTGCCAATGGCGATGTCGACAGTCTGGTCCAAGTTGTGATGGCCCGTTGTATCCCGGAGGCGGGCGCCTTTCTGCACCCGGCGGGGTCGGCGGTTGCCGGTGATCTGGCAGGGCAGCTGGGCGCTGCGGGGTTTGCCGTGCGTCGTGCTGAAATTTATGAATCCCGGCCGGCTACAGCATTGACGGGTGAAGTGCAGACAGCGCTTGCGGATCATGAACTGGACGTGGCTCTGTTTTATTCACCGCGGTCGGCATCGACATTTGTTACCCTTGTGAAAGGCGTTGGGCTTGAAAAGGCATGCGAAAGTCTTGAAGTTCTTTGTTTGAGTAAGGCCGTTGCCGAGGCGGCCGACCCGATTATGTGGCGACGTGTTATGGTCGCTCCCCGTCCAACCCAGGACGCCCTTCTCGAAACCCTCGACGAAAGGCTGCGTAAGCAATGACCGAAGACGGCGATACCCCGCAACAAGATGATCCCTTTCCGGACGCGTCGTCCGTTATTGATGCCTTTGGTGGCGTGCGGCCGATGGCGACGCGGCTTGGTGTGGCGGCAACGACGATCCAGGGCTGGAAGAGCCGAGGCAATATTCCTGACGCACGGCGCCAGGAAGTGCGGGATGTGGCCGCTGCCGCAGGCATTGACCTGTCGGACCTGCCAGCGATAGCGCCCGCGCAGGCTGTTCCCGAGTCAGAAGAGGATGCGGTACCGGCCGCCGTAGAAATCAATCCGGCAGCGGAAGAGGATATCCCGGCCGATCCGTCCCCGGCGGTGCCTGCGGAAAAGCCCGGTGGCCGAGGCGTGGCCTGGCTGGCGTTGGTGGCCGCTGTCGCGGTGGGCGCTGCCCTCTATACGCAACCGAAATGGTCGCCGCTGGTGTATGGCGAACCCGCAGCGTCGGCACAAACGGTGCCATCAGCGTTGCTTGCGCGGCTTGATGCGCTGGAAGCCAGACCGGCACCACCGCCGCTGGATCCCGTGGTGGCACGGCTGGATGCGCTCGATGCCGCGCTGCGCAATTTGCCTGACACGCCTGAGGCGGGGCCGGATCTGTCTCCCAGAATTGACGAACTTGCCGCCGGGCTGGCGCAAACGGGTGCGCAGATTGACGGTCTGTCATCAAAACTCGATGAAGCTGCGCAGGGAACGAAGACAGCGCTTGCGGACGTCGCGGAAGATTTGCGCGGTGAAGTCGCATCATTGCGCGACGAATTTGCGGTACTGAGTGATCAACTGGAGGATTTGCGAGGCCGCAATGCCGCAGCGACGGGGCGGACGACCGGTCTCGCGCTGGCCGTGGTTTCGCTGGAACAGTCGGTTGTCGCCGGTGACCCTTACGGCAACGTGCTGGCCGCAGTTGAACGTTTGTCGGATGGCGACGTGAATGTCGCCGATGCCGTCACGGCACTCAAGGCTGACGCTGGGACAGGCATTCCGACAAGGGCCGCACTCGAACAACAGTTTGCCATGCTCGCACCGACGCTTGGGGAACCCTTATGGGCGAATACCGGCGTATCCTGGGCCGACCGGATTCTGGCGCGGGTGGATTCAATGGTATCCGTGCGACGGGTTGAAGATGCTTCCGGCAATGCGCTGCCGGCGCGGCAGGCGGAACAGGCAGTTGCTGCCGGGGATCTGGCACAGGCTGTTGCCGCCCTGGCCGATACCACAGGGCCCGCCGCCGACTGGGTGCGGGATGCCGAACGTCGGATTAACGCTGAAAACGCGGTTGCCGCGCTTCGATTATATGCGGTCGAGATGCTGGGCAAAGGGTTGCCTGATGCAGGGGCGCCGCAATGATTCGCTGGATTTTCATCTTTGTCCTGATCGGCATCTTCGTCATTGTTGCCGTCTGGTTCGCAGAACATCCCGGTCGCGTCGGTATTGAAATTGCGGGCCTTCAAATTCAGACCGAAGCGGGTATTTTCGTTGTTGCTCTCGTTCTTTTTGCGATCGTTTCGGCGATTTTGTACCGGCTGTGGCGGTTTATCCGGCGCGCGCCCGGTGGGCTGTTGGATCACCGCCGTTCAAACCGGCGGCAACGCGGATACCAGGCATTGACCCAGGGTATGGTGGCGGTTGCGGCAGGTGATGCGGGAGAAGCGCGGAAGTTTGCCCGTCAAGCAGACTCGTTGTTGAACGACCCGCCGCTGACGATGTTGCTGTCGGCGCAGGCCGCCCAGCTTGAAGGCGATGAAGATGCGGCGCGCCGGTATTTCGAAGAAATGCTGGAAAACCCGGAAATGGCGTTTTTGGGTACACGCGGGCTGCTGATGCAGGCGGTGCGCGCCGAGGACAATGCCGAAGCGTTGCGACTTGCGGAAAGCGCTTTCCGGTTGCGGCCGAATACGCCCTGGGTTCTGCGCCGAATGTTCGATTTGCAGGTTGGTGCCCGTAAATGGGCCGACGCGAACCAGACGGTACAGCGCGCGGTCCGAATCGGCGTTGTCGATGCGGAGACCGGCCGCCGCCAGCGGGCGGTGATCGCCGTGGCGTTGAGCGATGAAGCCAGCGCGGCAGGGGATGCGTCCGCTGCGCTGAAACAGGCGCGCGTGGCACAGGATCTTGTGCCGGGGCTTGTGCCAGCGACGGTTGCCCTTATCCGGTGTCTTGCCGCTTCCGACAAAATGCGGCGGGCTGTGAAAGCTGCCGAGGCTGCCTGGTCTGCGGGGCCGCATCCGGACCTGGCTGCGGCGTTTGACGGGCTGGGCGATGAGAACGAGGCGCCACTTGATCGTGTAAAACGGTTCCAGCGGCTTTGCAGCTTTCGCCCCGAACACAGCGAAAGCCACTATGCCCTGGCGGAAGCGTCGCTTGCGGCGCATCTCTGGGGTGAGGCGCGCCGGCATCTCGAAGCAACCGGTGGCGATAACCCAACGGCCCGTCATTGCCGGTTGATGGCTGAGCTGGAAGAAAAGGAAACCGGCAATCTGGAAGTAACCCGTCAATGGCTTGACCGGGCCGTTGCCGCGCCGCAGGGCGAGTCCTGGTATTGCAATGAATGTGGCTCGATTGCAGGGCATTGGACACCGGGCTGCAACAGCTGTGGGGCGTTTGACGGCCTGGAATGGCAGTTGCCGCCTGGCGTGGTGGCGTTGCCGCCAGCCGCCATCGTGCCGGCACTCACAGCGTCGGACACAGAAAAATAGGCCGGCATCGTATGAAATGCCGGCCCTCAGGATCAGGGAGAAGAGAAGACAACAGCGTGTGAACTGTTAGACGTACATTATCGTGATCGGCTGGTTGACGCTGTGACCGGAATCACTGGAACACCATTTATTAGTGAATTTCAGTCGAAAATGATTTTTTTACAGGATCACCTGCAGGCTTGCGTTGTCGAACGACCCAGCCTATTTTGCGCGCCGACGTGCCGCCTTAGCTCAGCTGGTAGAGCATCGCATTCGTAATGCGGGGGTCGGGTGTTCAAGTCACCCAGGCGGCACCATTTCTTTCAAAGGCTTAGCGGGAAATCGCTGAGCCTTTTGTTTTTCAGGTTAGTAAAAGCGCCCGCGCTGCCATGGTGGCGTTTACCCGGTTGCGCCGTTCCCTTTATGACGCTCGACGGTCGGTTGGCAGCTCGACGCTATACAGTGTGGTCAGGCCGTCGAACAATTCTACGAACTGGGTGTGGCGCATTTGGGCGCCGTACTGTTCCACATACCATTTCCAAAGATTGACGCTATGGGTCGCGACGGAGACATGGGCTGCGAGGCCAAGGTATGAATTTTCCGCATTCTCCAGAAAGTTCATGAATGTCTGTGGCTGATCTTTCTCCACAAACATATTGTAACTCTTCTCATACGAATCGATCACATGGTTCGCAGCAATATAACCTTCCCGCATTTTGGATCGCAGCAAACCCCGGCGGGCAATAATGTTCTTCTGCTGGTCGTCCGACAATTGGATATAGTCTATTGGAAAACACAATTCACTGTGCCCAACCCATTGGAAAAGCGTCTTCAGTTTTTCGACAAGGTCCCCGAAACGGACCTGATAATAGCAGACGGCTTTCCAGGCGAAGAAAATTTCGGGTGCTGTTTCCGGCGGAATCTGCATTGCCTTGACGAAGGGTTCGATTCCTTCGATATCCTGGGCCTGCCAGATCTTTGTCAAAAAGCGTTCGACATATTGTTCGCGCGCCTGATTGTCCTTCCCGTCCCCCGCGCCGCCCAGCGCCATGGCGACCAGCTTTGAAATTTTCTCCCGGATCGGCACCCGAATCTTGTCCCACTCCGCCGCAGATATCGCGAAATAGGCCGGGTTTATATCCGCATCGATACCGGCCTGCTCCGCGCGGCTGCGGAACAGGAACGGGTCAAGGCTGTGCATTGAATCAAGCAGGGTGAGCAGCCCCATATCCCTGTCGATCCGCTCCAGTATTTCCGGTGTCGGTGTGTCGCTGGAAATCTTGAATAAAAGTGCCTTGTAGAAACCGCTATCGCTGAAACTGACTGATTCGCCACCGTCATAGGGATTGTCGAAATCATATGGGAAGTAGACTGTCGTGCTGACATGCATCGACTGCCGCGCAGTGGGAAGCGCCTTTTCATATCGTTTGAGGAGGACAGACTTGTTCAGGATGTCGGTGACAAAAAGAGTGCCGACGAGATCATCCTTCGGGATCGATTTGCTGATCGCATAACAATCCAGCGAAATGGCCCGGCCTGATTCGATCATGTTGCGAAGTTGGGAACGATCCATGGATTGATTACGTCGCCCTAATGAGTAAGGCCGTTAACGGCGATAAAAGGTACAGGGTCATCGCGTTTTGTTCCGAGGTGAAGATCGTTCAAAATATCCGACCCGTTCGATCACGGGTTTGATAAAGATCGCTATGTTTTCCTGCATTCAGGATGCATACGTTTCGAAATTCCCCACCCGATTGCCGGCAAAATCAGTGGTTCCGCGAAATCGGAAGCACTGCGGAGGGACCACCGGGAAACGACAAACTTGCTTTCTGGGAGCTTGGGCTCAGAGTGGTTACTGCATCATTAACATGATACCGCGAATGCTCGCGCCAATTGGGCAAACCGATTGGACGAAAAAGTAAACCATGCGGCGGCGCCTTTTGGTCTCGAAAGTGCTGGTTCCCAGACACGCCGGAGTGTCGATGTCCATTGGTCCCGTTAGAAACCGGGCTGTAATGACAGCATGTCCCGTTACATGATATTTGTTTGCGGATGCCGTATCACTGATCCGGTGTTGCCAAGAAACCGTCAAATAGGGATTGCATACATATGCCGCGCGTAGCCTGTATCGGTGAATGCATGCTGGAACTCAGTGGCGTGGACAACCGCGCGATGACGCTGTCCTACGGCGGTGATACCCTGAACACGGCGGTATATCTGTCCCGGCTTGGGGTCGAAACCGATTACGTTACCGCGCTTGGTAACGATCCTTACAGTGACTGGATGCTGGGGCAATGGCAGGCCGAAGGGGTGGGAACTGAACTGGTCGTCCGGGCGGCGAACCGGGTGCCGGGACTGTATGCGATCCGCACCGAAGCAGGCGGGGAGCGGCAGTTTTTCTATTGGCGGGATCAGGCGCCGGTGCGGGATCTTTTTTCGTTTCCCGAATCCGCCGACCTGGCAGCGCGTCTTTGTGCGTATGACTATATTTACCTGAGCGGAATTACCCTTTCGCTGTTCGGCCCTGAAGACCGGGCCCGATTATTCGAAACGCTGGACGCGGCGCGGGCGAAGGGTGCCAAAATCATGTTCGATACGAATTACCGGCCGCGCGGCTGGACGGATTCTGCCGCCGCGCGTCAGGCCATGACGGATATTCTGGCGCGGACCGATCTGGCGGCCCCAACATTCAGCGATGATATACAGGTTTTCGGTGATGCGAATGCCGATGCCTGTGCTGGTCGTCTGCATGCAACGGGTGTTGCAGAAGTTGTCGTGAAGCTCGACGCCGAGGGCGCCCTTGTATCATCTGGTGGGCACAGGGAAAGCGTTGCGACGGTTCCGCGTATCGATCCGGTGGATACCAGTGCGGCCGGTGATTCCTTCAATGCTGGATATCTGGCGGCGCGGCTGTCCGGGGAAACCCCGGTAGCTGCCGCGCGCGCGGGGCACCGGCTCGCTGGCGAAGTTATCATGTATCGGGGCGCGATCATTCCGCGTGAAGCCATGCCGGGAGGGCAAGAATGAAAGAGATTTTCGAAAAAGCGCGGGTTATCCCCGTCCTCATTTTTTCCGAACCGCATGTTGCTGCGCCAACAGCGGCCGGCTTGATCGCCGGCGGTTTGCCTGTTCTGGAAGTTACCTTGCGGACGGACAGTGCATGGCAATCGCTGGACGCCATTATTACGCAACACCCCGATGCGATGGTTGGTGTCGGCACGGTGCTGGAGCCCGAACAGATGGTGCGGGCGAAGAAAGCCGGCGCCAGGTTTGCGGTGAGCCCGGGGTTCGATCCCGTTTTGGCGGAAGTGGCGCGGGAGCAGGAACTCTTCTATCTGCCGGGCGTCGCGACGGCATCGGAAGTCATGGTCGCAAGGCGGCATGGGTTCCGTTTTCTGAAATTCTTTCCCGCGGAAGCCGCGGGCGGGCGGCCGTTGTTGCAAAGTTTCGCATCGCCCTTTCGGGATATTGCGTTTTGCCCAACCGGCGGTGTCGGGGCTGGCAACCTCGCCGATTATCTTGCGCTGCCTAATGTCGCCTGTGTCGGTGGCAGTTGGGTCGCAACGGCCGGTGATATGGATGCGGGCGACTGGTCCGGAATTACCGCAAAGGCGAAAGCGGCGGGTGGTTCGTAGGATGACAGCATGACGACGCGAACGGCAATTGTAACCGGCGGCACGCGCGGGATCGGCGAAGCCGTTTCCGCTGCGTTGGCAGGGGCAGGGTTTCTCGTTGCGGCGACCTATAGCGGCGATGATGCGGCGGCGCAGGCGTTCCATGACCGGACCGGTATCGGGACCTATAAATTCGATGTCGGTGATTTTGACGCGGCGGGCGATGCCGTGGCCCGGATCGAGGCGGAACTTGGTCCGGTTGATGTGCTGGTCAACAATGCGGGCATTATCTGGGACGTGCCGGTCCATCGCATGACGATGGAACAGTGGTCGTCGGTGATGCGCACAGACCTGGATAGTGTCTTCATCATGTCACGGCATGTCATTGAAGGCATGCGTGAACGGCGTTTCGGCCGCATCGTCAACATGACGTCGATCAACGGCCAGAAGGGTCAGTTCGGACAGGTGAACTATTCCGCGGCCAAGGCCGGAATCATAGGGTTCACCAAGGCGCTGGCGCTGGAAGGGGCGGGCCGGGGTATTACGGTCAATTGCATCGCGCCGGGCCATATCGATACCGGGATGCTGCATTCGCTGGACCGCAGCGTGATCGACGAAAAATTACTGCCGCTGATCCCCGTGGGCCGACTCGGTTCCGCAGAAGATATTGCGCGATGCGTATTATTCCTCGTTGCGGAAGATGCGGGGTTTCTGACCGGGGTGACCCTGACCGCCAATGGCGGCCAGTATATGGCCTGAAGGATTGGACGAGGCCGCGGATGCCGATGCGTCGGGGATCTGTCCGACTGGCGATCCGGGCCTGTGACGTCCTGATGCAGATTTATCCGAACTAGGTTGCGCGTTATTCCGGCAGCGGGTTTTCCATGATTGCCGCTTCGTAGCTCGATCCTGGTTCAACATCCACATCCATGGTCGCAAGGAACCTTACGACGCCGTTGTAGAAGGCGATGATTGTGACGAGGTCGACCAGGTGTTCATTGCTGAAATGGGCCTGCAGAGTGGCAAATGTTGTGTCGGAGGCTTTCAGGTTTTCCGTCATCTCCCGCGCCGCGCGCAGCACGGTGCGGTCCAGTTCCGGCAGGTCGCTTATGCCGCCATTTGTCTCGGTATCAATCGCGGCAATATCCGCATCGGTAACACCGAAATCCTTCCCGATTTTCAGATGGTGGCTGTACTCATACGGGCTTTTGGTCAGGTAGCCGACCTGCAGGATTGCCAGTTCCCGAAGGCGCGGATCCAGCGTGCTGCCGTATCGGATGTGATGGCCCAGCGCCGTGAAGGGGCGTGCCATGCCCGGGCTATGCGCATGCATGCGGTGCAGGTTGATGGGCCGTTTCAGCAGGTCGCGGTCTTCAGGTTTGAGGTCCGCTTCATCGAGATAGGGAAGTCGTGCCATTTAGCGGGCTCCTGTCGGGCGGCCAATAACCGGGTATTGCGGATCATTGTAACCGGGTGTTGAGGGGTGACCGGAAGAGACCATCGAATCGATCAGCGCTTCGTCTTCCGCCGTAAATTCGTGTTTGAAGATATCGAGATAGGATTTCCAGTGCTCGAGCGTCCGGGGACCGGCAACCGCCGCCGTGACGGTCGGGTTATTGAGCACCCACAGGAACGCAAACGAAACCGCGGACATACCGCGCGCTTCGGCATGCTTCCGAATTTTCTGTGCCATCTTCAGCGACTCGGGACGAAATTCGGTTTCCATCATGCGCTGATCTTCGCGTCCTGCGCGGGAGTTCTTGTCCGGCGTGGCCCTGGGATCGTATTTGCCCGTCAATACACCGCGCGCCAGCGGCGAATAGGGAACTACACCGATGCCGTGATGGGCGCAGGCTGGAAGAATGTCGTTTTCCGGCATCCGGTTCATGGCATTGTAATAGGGCTGGCTCGCCGCCGGACGGGGAACACCCAGCCTGTCGGCGGTATGCACGATCTCAGCATGCCGCCAGCCACGGTAATTGGAAATGCCCCAGTATCGGATCTTGCCGGCACGGAGCATATCGCCGACCGTGGCGACGGCTTCTTCAACGCCTCGATGCTCCTCGTCTTTATGCAGGTAATAGAGGTCAATATAGTCCGTCTTGAGCCGTTTCAGGCTATCGTCCAGGAACTTCATCAATCCCTTGCGGCTGACACCTCCGTCATAGGGCCCGGGCCCCAATCGTGAAGCGCCCTTGGTCGCCAGGACCCAATTGTCGCGGTCCTTTGCAATCAGTTCGCCGATCATTTTCTCGGATTTTCCGCGGCCATAGCTATTCGCGGTATCAATGAAGTTGATTCCGGCATCGCGGGCGGACCCCAGAATTGCATCAGCGGTTTTCTTGTTTGTCAGCCCGCCGAACATCATGGTGCCGATGCAAAGCGGTGACACCATCAGGCCGCTACGGCCAAGATTTCGGTATTCCATGTTCATGTCCTGCTATCAGTTTTAACGGGGCGTTGAATGCGCCCATGTCTGGTGCCAGTTTATCCTGTTGCAACCGCATCGGCAAAGTTGTGATCCGGCCCTTCGGCGTGTAAACGAGTCCGGGCAGATAAGGAAAACAATATGTCACGCGAATATCCTGAACGGCCAATGGTCGGTGTTGGCGTCGTTGTTTGGCGCGATGACAAGTTTTTGCTGATCCAGCGTGGAAAACCGCCACGGCGTGGGTCCTGGAGCCTGCCGGGCGGGGCGCAGGAGCTGGGCGAAACCGTCCGCGAAACAGCGGCCCGAGAAATCCGCGAAGAAACCGGTGTCGAGATCGAGGTCAAAGCGCTGATCGATGTATTCGATACCATTGCCCGCGATGACGAGGGGCGCGTCCGTCTGCAATACACGCTGATCGATTTTACCGCCGAATGGCGATCCGGCGAACCGGTCGCGGGGGATGACGCCATGGGCGTGCGCTGGGCAGGTTTGGATGAAATCGAGGGTTATGATTTGTGGAAGGAAACTGCGCGGGCGATCCGGATGTCGGCGGCGTCCCGGTGAACCGCGCCACCGCGATCGGCGCTATGGCGGTGCTGTTATGGGGGGCGCTCGCGCTGTTCACGACCTGGACGGGCAAGGTGCCACCGTTCCAGCTTGTCGCAATGTCGTTCACCGTGGCCTTCGCCCTGACGCTGGCGAAATGGATCGTTCGGGGTGAAGATATACGCACGCATATGCGTCACGGATTGCCCGTGTGGTTATTTGGTGTCGCGGGGCTGTTTGGTTTCCACTTTTTCTACTTTCTGGCGCTGCGCAACGCACCGGCGGTTGAAGCGAACCTGATCAATTACCTTTGGCCCGTGTTGATCGTCGTCTTCTCAGCCCTGCTGCCCGGCGAAAGGCTGCGTTGGTGGCATATGGCGGGCGCCCTTGCCGGGTTGGCCGGTTGCATCCTGCTTGTAACGGATGGGGGCCGTATCGGGTTCCGGCCAGAATTCACGCTGGGTTACCTGGCGGCCATGGCCAGTGCGCTCACCTGGTCCGGTTACTCGGTGCTCAGCCGCCGGTTTTCCAATGTTCCGACCGATACAGTGGGGCTGTTCTGCGGTGCGGTGGCGATACTGGGTTGCCTTGCGCATCTGGGTTTCGAGGAGACAATCTGGCCAGCGGATACGGGTGAGTGGCTCGCTGTCCTGGGTCTTGGTCTTGGGCCCGTTGGTGCGGCATTCTTCGTATGGGATGTGGGCATGAAGCACGGCGATATACGGGCGCTCGGTGTCTTTGCTTATTTTGCCCCGTTGATTTCAACATTGCTTCTGATAGCCTTTGGTCAGGCTGCGGCAAGTGGAGTCGTGCTTGCGGCTTGCGGGCTGATCGTTGGCGGTGCGGTGCTTGCCTCCCTGGACATGTTTGTTCGTAATCGAAAGATTGCGTCATGACGATGGTCATCTTCGACTGTGATGGCGTGCTGGTGGACAGCGAGGTGCTGTTCAACCGGATTGTCGCTGAACAGCTTACGGCTTGCGGTTACCCGGTTGATACGGAAACGTCCATCGCGCGGTTTACCGGCATGAGCATGCCGAGCCTGATTTCCCTGGTTGAACAGGAATGGGGCCAAAGTCTTCCCGCCGATTTTGCCGATCGCTGCCGTACCATTGCCGATCCGGTTTTCGATGCCGAATTGGCGCCAATTCCCGGGATTTCGGAGGTGTTGCTTGGGCATGACGGATTACGCTGCGTGGCGTCATCTTCGGCACCCCGTCGCATTGAACGGTCGTTGCGGACGACCGGTCTGATCGATCATTTCGGCATGGATACCCTGTTCAGCGCCGCAATGGTGGGGCGCGGTAAGCCCGCTCCGGACCTGTTTCTGCATGCGGCGCAGAAGATGGGCGTCGCGCCGGCGGCATGCGTTGTTATCGAAGACAGCCTGTTGGGGGCCGAGGCTGCGGTTGCGGCCGGCATGCCTGCGCTGGGCTTCACCGGCGGCGGCCATATCCGCCAGGGCCACGCCGAAAACCTTCGTTCCGTTGGCGTTGCCGCGGTGTTCGACGATATGACTGCGCTACCGGGCTTGCTGGCGGGTTTTTCCTGATCGCTACTTCGCGTAGCGTCCCGCAATAACGTCGAATGCGGCGCGCATGCCCATCGCCTCGCCACCTTCCGGTCGTCCAGGTTGCGATGAATTATTCCACGCCATGACATCGAAATGCGCCCAGGGGATATCTGCCTCGACGAAGGCTTCCAGAAACAGGGCGGCGGTGATCGCGCCGCCCTGCGGCGAATTACCCGTATTCACGATATCGCCGACCGAGCTCTCGATCATTTTCAGATAGGGTTTCCAGAGCGGCAGGCGCCAGACCGGGTCGTCTGCTGCTTCGCCACGCTTGTAGAAATCATCCGCCAGTTTGTCGCTATTGGTGAACATCGCAGGCAGGCTCGGGCCCAGCGCAATGCGGGCCGCACCAGTGAGTGTTGCAAAATCCAGGATCATTTCGGGCTTGTCGGATGTCGCAAGAGCGAGTGCATCGGATAGAACGACCCGACCTTCCGCATCCGTATTGCCGATCTCGATAGCGATTCCCTTGCGGGTCTTGATGATATCGAGCGGGCGATAGGCATTCCCCGACACACTGTTTTCAACGGCAGGAATCAGCACCCGTAATCGCACTGGCAGCTTCGCCATCATGATCATACGGGCAAGACCCAGCACATGCGCCGCGCCGCCCATATCCTTTTTCATCCGCAGCATGCCGGATGCGGGTTTGAGGTCCAGCCCGCCTGTGTCGAAACAGACACCCTTGCCGACCAGGGTCACTTTCGGATGTTTGGCATTGCCCCAGGTGAAATCAATCAACCGTGGTGCCCGGGTTGACGCCCGGCCTACGGCATGGATCGCCGGGAAATTCTGCTTCAGCAGGTCATCGCCAATAATTGTCTTGAACCGGGCCTTGAATTCCTTGGCCAGCTTCCGCGCTGCGGCCGCCAGTTCTTCCGGCCCCATATCGGCAGCCGGCGTATTGATCAGGTCACGAACCAGGAATGTGGCGCTGACCGTCGCTTCGACCGAGACCTTGTCCGCGTTCTTGGGCAAAACGAGTTCGGGATGGGCAGCGCCGGGTTTGCGGTAACGGTCGAATCGGTATGCCGCCAGGCCCCAGCCCATTGCGGCCCTTGTCGCGGTCGATGCTTTGGGCTCTTTTGCCAGCTTGTAACGGCCGACCGGCAAACTGCTGCTGATGGCGCTCCATGACCAGATATCATCGTCACCGGTCACGCCAGCCAGCACACCGGACGCGCCTTTTGCGCCATCGGGTAGTAAAAGGGCACTGCCGGGGGTGGCGGTGAAAGCCGATGCCTTTACCCAGGCGACGGTTTCCTTGCTCTGCGATTTTAGCCAACCATCAAGCTCCGCCTTGGTCAGGGACGTGATGGGCAGGGTCTGGGCATTCGCCCGCGCAACGAGACAATCAGTCACCGGCAGATCTCCTAATTAGGTCAGGATACAAATTTATAATGCGTATTATCGCACAGGCGGAAGATTTGATAAAATAGGATGATGGAACGAAAACCCGACGGTCCCTTGCGGCGTGGATGGACGACTGGCGCCTGCGCGATGGCGGCCGCGACCGCTGCGTATGAGGCATTGCTGACCGGTGCCTTTCCCGACCCGGTGACGGTTCGATTGCCACGCGGTCAGACACCCTCGTTTCCGCTGGCGCAACAGTCGGTCGAAAACGGTTCGGCGACAGCGGGGATCATCAAGGATGCCGGTGACGACCCTGATGTTACCCACGGTGCGCTGGTTATTGTGACCGTGCGTTCCGACAAGCCGGGGGGCGGCGTTACATTTCACGCAGGCGAGGGTATTGGAACGGTTACCCGTCCCGGTCTGCCGATTCCACCGGGTGAACCGGCGATCAACCCGGCGCCACGGGCGATGATTTGCGAAGCACTCGGCGCGATTGCGGCACGACATGGCATTGCGCCCGACGTTGCCGTTACGATTTCAATTCCCGGTGGCGAAAAAATCGCCGAACGGACCTGGAACCCGCGTCTGGGCATTATTGGCGGTTTGTCGGTTTTGGGGACGACAGGGATCGTCATTCCCTATTCCTGCAGCGCCTGGATCCATGCCATTCGGCAGGGGATCGATGTAGCCCGCGCAACGGATATTCATCATATTGCCGGTGCGACGGGAAAAACGTCGGAATCGGCGGTACGGAAATTTCATGACCTCGATGAAGACGCCATTATTGATATGGGCGATTTTGTGGGCGGCATGCTGAAATACCTCAATGGCCATCCGCTGCCACGGCTAACCATCGCAGGCGGGTTCGCGAAATTGACCAAGCTCGCGCAGGGGCGCCTCGACCTGCATTCTGCCCGCAGCCAGGTTGATCTTGGCCAATTGGCCGCAATGGCGTCCGCCAGGGGGGCGCCGCCGGACGTCTGTGACGCGATGTGCGCTGCGAATACGGCGGCCCATGCGCTTGAATTGGGCAAGGGGTTTTCGCTAGGCGAATCGGTTGCCGCTGCGGCGCGCGATGTGGTGCAGGCGCAATTGTCGGCCAATGTTTCCGTGGATGTCCTGGTCATTGACCGGCAGGGGCAGACAATTGGTCATGCCGGCTCGTAAAAAGCATTTATTGATTCTGGGTGGGACGGCTGAAGCGGCGGCGCTGGTCGCGGCCACCGGTGACCGGTTCGGCGCCCGGCTTACGGTAACGACATCACTTGCGGGTCGTACGCTGACCCCCCGTGCGGGATTGGGACAGTTGCGGATTGGCGGGTTCGGCGGCGCCGCCGGATTGGCGGGCTGGTTGCAGACGGAAAAGGTCGACATGGTTGTCGATGCGACTCACCCGTTTGCCGGCACGATTTCCGCCAATGCTCGGCAGGCTTGCGACACGACGGGTATTTCCCGCCTGATATTGACACGGCCGTCATGGGATGCGGGTCCGGACGACCGGTGGCGGGAAGTCGCCGATTTCGCTGCGGCGGCTTCTGCTCTGTCAGGGATCGGATCCCGGGTCTTTCTAAGTGTGGGATCACAGAAATTGCAGGCATTTTCCCAGCTAAGGGGCGTGCACCTTGTTGTTCGGATGATCGACGCCCCGCAAGAGCCACTGCCACTGGTGTCGTATTCCGTCATTCTGGGCAGGGGGCCATTTACCGAAGATGCCGAACTTGGCCTGTTGCGTCGTGAAAAAATTGATGCGGTCTTAAGCCGCAATAGCGGAGGGGTATCCACATATGCGAAGATCGTAGCGGCGCGGCGGTTGGCGTTGCCTGTTGTCATGATCGCGCCGCCGCCGATTGAAACCGGCCCCTGCACCATCGATCAGGAAGGAGCACTGCAATGGATTTCCGAGAAGCTGGCTGTCGCCACCACCTGAATCGTCTAGTGCGAATTGCCGGCTTGCTGGCATTGGTATTCAGCGCGCAGCCGGCACTTGCACAGTCGGACCTGACGAGTAGCAACCAGATGATTGACGCGGCGGCTATCGGGAATGCCGATGTCGTCGAATACTGGTTAAAGCGGGGGGCGCAAGTTGATACGCGCGACGATGATGGCCGTACCATACTTATATACGGCGCCTTCGTAGGGTCGCTGGATATCGTTACTCTTGCTCTGGAGAGCCGGGCTGCAATTGATCGCCAGGACAAGGGTGGGTTCTCAGCCCTGAGCTGGGCGGCCGACCAGGGCCATTACGAGGTCGTGCAGCGCTTGCTGGATGCGAAGGCGCAGATCAATCTGCAAAATTCGCAGGGCAAGACCCCGCTGATGCTGGCGACGGCAAAGGGTTACTATGATGTCGTTCGCCTTCTGCTCGACAGTGATGCCGATGTCAAATTGCAGGATTACACCGGGCGATCTGCGCTTGATGCAGCTTATGACGGCCGCGACCGGGACGTGCAGCGCTTGCTGGAAGAAGCGGACCGCAAGCGTTAGTGCGCTTTCCTGGCGCGTGGCCGCAATACGTGGTGATGGTCCTCTGCATAGAGCCGGCTATCGGTAAAGTCCTCGGATTGCAGCACGGGTCCGACAAGGATTAGCGCGGTTCGCGTGATGCGCGCTGCCTTAACGGTTTCACGAATATCCGCAAGGGTGCCGCGCAGAATCATCTCGTCAGGCCAGGTAACGCGGTATGCGACAACAACCGGGCAATCCGGGCCGTAATGTGGTGTCAGTTCCCGGACGACATGCACCAGATTGTTGACGGACAGGTGGATTGCCAGCGTTGCGCCGCTTTTCGCCAGCGTATCCAGATCCTCGCCGGGCGGCATGGCTGATGCCCGTGTCGCTGTTCGGGTCAACACGACGGTCTGTGCGATTCCCGGCAGGGTCAGTTCGGTTTTCAGGACGGCTGCTGCTGCTGCATAGCTTGGGACGCCCGGCGTGATGACATAGGGAATTCCCAATTTATCAAGCCGCCGCATCTGTTCGCCAATCGCGCCATACAAGGCAGGGTCACCGGAATGGACCCGCGCCACATCGAGGCCTTGACCATGTGCGGTTTCCATTTCGGCGATAATTTCGTCCAGATTCATCGGTGCGGTATCGATGACCCGCGCCCCTTGCGGCGCCAGTTCGATAATTTCCACCGGAACAAGCGACCCGGCGTAAAGGACCACCGGCGCGTTCTGGATCAATGTCTGGCCGCGCACGGTTATCAGGTCGGCAGCGCCTGGTCCCGCGCCAATAAAATGCACCGTCATTGTTTTCCCCTGTAGCCACGCGGCGTATAGGCGCGTGGACCGTTTCCGGTTTGAATCAATCGTGTTTCACTGTTGCCGAATATAAGGATTGTCAGCATATCAACCGAGGCGGTATCGAATTCCGCGAGCGTGACGATGGAAACGTTTTCGTCTGCGCGCCCGAGATTGCGGGCAATGATAACCGGTGTCGATGGCGGTCGATGTGTGACGAAGATATCCCGGGCACGGTCCAGCAGATCTCGGCGGCTATTGCTTTGCGGGTTGTAAAACGCGGTAACGAAATCGCCGCTTGCCGCCGCTTCAAGGCGCTGAAGAATGACGTCTCTTGGTGTCAGCAGGTCGGATAATGATATCGCGCAAAAATCATGGCCCAGCGGTGCGCCGGCGCGTGCCGCTGCCGCCTGCATTGCGGATATGCCGGGGGTGACCGCGATATCGATACGGCGCCAATCCGGGTTGTCGGAAAGTTCAACCGCTTCATAAACCAGGGTTGCGAGTGCATAAATCCCGGCATCGCCCGAGCAGACCAGTGCAACTCGTTTGCCTTCCGCTGCAAGCGTCAGCGCTTCGATGACACGGTCCGTTTCCTGTCCCAGACCGTAGTCGCGACGCTTGTCTTCCGGGATCAGATCGCCCGCAAGGTCCAGATACAGTCGATACCCCACGGCAACATCAGCCGCCCTTAACATTGAACTTGCTTCCGGTGACCGCCAGCCGTCGCTGCCCGGTCCGATGCCAACGACAAATAGTGTTCCTCGCGGGGATCCTTGAAGGGGCGGTATCAGGGGCGCGGGGGCGCGGGCAATGGCACATGTCGCGCGCGCCGATTTCCGCTTCGGCACAACGAGGTCGCCATTGGGCCCTGCCAGTGCGAGGGCGGCGCCTTCGGCGACGCCGTGGCATCCGGTTTCCTGGAAAACAATGTCGGATGGGTTTTGCAGCCGTGGTGCTTCGGCTTCCAGTGCGGGGGCATCAAAAAACTGCAACGGCAGATTCAGGCCCCGCGCCAGCGCATGCATGGCGGGTTCGTCCATTTTAAGGTCCAGCGAACCGATTGCTGCGACGGCGCCGATGGCGAGACCGGCTTCCGCAAAACTGTCCATGACGAGCTTGTGCAGTTCGGCCGGGTCCGTTCCACGCTCACAACCGACACCAATTGTCAGCGTGAGAGGGTGCACGACAAGTGTCTGGTCATTTTCGCAGCCGGCCTTGTCCGTCGCGCGGACCTGAAGTGTCGCGTCTTCACGCCACGGGGCGTCGGCCAGCCACGGGGCCTCACCCTGCAGACGCGCCCCTTCCTTGGATAGCAATGCGGCCATGACAGGTTTGGCCATTTGCGGATTGGCGACGCGCCAGCCTTCCGGTGGCTGATCCAGCGCGAAACCAAATCGCAGGTCGCCTGCTGTCGTAATAGCAGCCACGCCGCCGATGATGCCGGCGATTTGTTTTGCCATGTCATTGGCACCGTGGTGGCCGCCCAGAAGCGGGACCGCGACGCTGCCATCTTCCGCGACGGCGACAACGGGGGTATCACGCAATTTGCTGTCGAGCAGGGGCGCGACGGCCCGGATCAGGATACCGGATGCACAAATCCCGACAATGGTGATGCCGTCCCGGAAAAGATGGCGTAAATGTTCCATTGTGTCGTCGAAGGTCTGATCGGCACCACTGGTGCGTTTTGCAAGTCCATGAATTGAAGCGCCATCCAGCAATGGCTGCAGTTTGCGTGCAAGCGACAGCCCGTCGGCATTCAGGACGACCAGCGCGGTTTTCATCGCCATGCTTCCCCGCGTTTATGGACCAGGATCATTGAAAAATATGGCGCGGTGTCGGCTGCGACGTCGGACAAGGGTCGCATCGATTCCTGTGGCATTGTCGCATGTTCGACATAGCGGGCATTGTCGATGAGTGCGAGCGTTTCGAGGACATTTCGCACTTTGCCCAGGTGCCGGCCAACCTTGATGATTGCGGCGCTATCCGCCTGTTGCAGGGCGGCTGAAATTGCGGCTTCGGGCAGCGGGGCGGGTACAACGCTGAGCAGGTCATTGCGTGATGACAACGGCCCACCGGACGCCGCCGCGGTGGCCATAAGGGATGAAATGCCCGGGACAACGACAACCGGATGGTTCGGGGCGACGCGTTCATACAGGTACATGAACGAGCCATAAAAGAACGGGTCCCCTTCGCAAAGGGCCGCCACGTCCTGGCCCGCTGACAGGTGCTTGCCGATCTCCACGGCAGCCTGATCGTATACATTCCGGTTTGGAAATTGCGTTATTTCCAATGGCATTCTTATCGCGATCTCTACCGGGTCATGGGTGATATGTGGCGCTGCGATGGACCGTGCCAGGCTTTCTCCCTCCGGCGGTGCTGGCCAGGCGATGACCGGCGCCGATTGCAGGATGCGCAATGCCTTCAGTGTGATCAGCTCCGGATCCCCGGGACCGACACCAATGCCATACAGTGTTCCGCTCATGGTTTGACTGCTGCGAACTGCGTTACGGTGCGCAGCGGTTGCCAGCCGTGTAACCGTCCGACCGGGGCCGCTTCGGATGCCGAGATGCGGGTCAGCGATCCCCCCCATCTTGAATGTAGCGAAAGCAAAACGGATTCTCCTTCCAATGTCACCGCGTTGGCGACAAGCCGCCCGTGGGGCCGAAGGGCCGCCCAGCAGTTTTCTGCAATCGTGGCGGCACTTATGCCACCACCGATAAAAACCGCATCCGGTTGGGGCAGGTCGGCCATCGCTTCCGGCGCGCGACCGGTAATGATCTCGAGGTTCGGTGTACCCAGCACTGTTGCGTTGTGGGCGATCAGGCTGCTCCGGTCGGCGCGATGTTCAACGGCGATCGCCCGCCCCCCGGCACGCATCCATTCGATGGCAATCGATCCGCAGCCGGCGCCGATATCCCAAAGCAGCTCACGGGGCTGTGGCGCCAGTGCCGATAATGTCGCCGCGCGCATAACACGCTTTGTCAGCTGACCATCATTGCGGAACGCATCATCGGGCAGGCCCGCCACACGGCTGTATGCCAGGGCGCCGTCGGTCGCGACACAATCGACAGCGACAGTGTTCAGGTCTGCCGCAGGGGTGTTGTCCCAACTGTCCGCTTGGCCGGTTCGGATAGCCTCGTCATCCGCGCCCATATTCTCCAGCACGGTGAGGCGGCTTGTTTCGTATCCGCGTTCGCACAGGACAGCCGCAATCTGTGCCGGGGTTTCGCCGTTTTCGGAAAGGATCAGCAGGCGTGCACCGGGTCTGACGAAAAGGTTCAGTGTGGCCAGCGGCCGCCCATGCAGGGTCAGGCAATCGGTTTCGTGTAACGCCCACCCGATCCGCGCGGCCGCGAGCGAGAACGCGCCTGGCGCCGGCAGTACGGTCATGGTGTCGCGCCCGAATGCCCTGCCCAATGTAACGCCGATCCCGTAGCTCATCGGGTCGCCGGTCGCCAGAACGACCACCCGGCGACCTTCCAGCGCCTTCATTTCCGAAACCGTTTCGCTGATTGGTGATGTCCAGCCCCGTCGCTCGGCCGGATGATCCGCCGGTATCATTGCCAGATGGCGCGACCCGCCGATCAGGATTTCCGCGTTGTCGATCAGGGCGCGTGCTGCCGAAGACAGTTCACCGATACCTTCGGCACCGACGCCAATTATGCTAAGCCAGGGCGTCATGATGCGTCCCCGCAGAGTGCGTTTACGGCAGCGGCGGCCATCGCGCTGCCGCCGCGCCGGCCCTGCAAGGTTACGAAGGGGACGCCGAAACTGTCTTCGATCAGCGCTGCCTTCGATTCAGCCGCACCGATGAAGCCGACGGGAAACCCCAGGATCAGCGCGGGTCGTGGCCAGCCATCCGCAAGTCCTTCGAGAAGTCGAAACAGCGCGGTGGGCGCGTTGCCGATAGCGACGATGGCGCCTTCCAGATGCGGCTGCCACAAGGTAACCGCTGCGGCGGACCGTGTGGTTCCCATTTCCTTTGCCAGCGCGGGAACCTGTTCGTCGTTCAGCATGCACAGCACATCATTGTCTTGTGGCAGGCGGCTGCGGGTAATGCCGCGCTGGACCATTTCGGCATCCGTCAGGATTACGGCGCCTTTGCCAAGCTGTAAACGACCGACTGTTGCCGCATCCGGTGAGGATACAAGGTCGTTGATAATGTCCGGCATTGCAGAGGCATGGACCAGCCGGACCGCCAGCGGAATCAGGTCTTTGGGCAGCGTCGATACGTCAATCTCGCGCCGGATTGCCGCGAAGGATTGCCTGTATATTTCCGCCGGATCGCGGAGATATGCATATCGCGGGTTGGTCATGTGCCGAGAATCCAGGCTTCTTCACGTTCGACGGTGCGGCGTTCGGCTGCCGTCAGCGCCGGGTCGCCGCCGAAATACATTTCGAGCTTTCCGTCTTCATCAAGCGCCGCCAAATGCGCTGCGATGGTTCGCACCTGCCGCGCATCTTTTACCATATCGGGTTCCGGTTCGGGGTCGACGATGGACGGATAGACTTCCGCAAAGATGATTTGCAGGCGCGGATCGTGGGCCAGTCCGGTTTCAAATGGCCATATCCCGCTGATCATTGCCAGCCTTGGATCGGTACGCAATTCCAACACGCGTGGAATACCGGTCAACACCTGGCTGCCGACGGAGCCGGCACCGGCAAGCTGCCAGACCGAACTCGTCGTGCGTGCCCGCCGGTCACATAATCGCCATTCATCCAGGTCGCTTTCTTCATGCGGTCGGCGCCCCCGCCGGCGCAGGCAGGGCCTTTCTTCTTCGCGGACATTGCCCCAGAAGGGGAATGCCTCACCCGAGATGCGCGCATTCAGTGACTCGGCGACATCGATCCGGTTGTTCCCGTTGTCGGCCGCATCGTCCAGCAGGTCTGCGAGTTCCTGCCACATATGCCGCCAGGGCAGGCCGCTCATGCCTAATCGTTCCGCTGTTCCTGCCGGGTAGCCGAAGGGGAAGTCAAACCCGACGAGTACACGTGTGCCGTTTTCCGCGAGTGCTGCCAGAAGGCAGGCGATATCGGCCGTCGCCGCACTGCGTGTGCGCGGGTTCTCCCGTCGGATCAGGCGCAATTGTCCATCCTGGCGCTGCAGCAGGGCCCACCAGATCGAATCCTTGCCCTTCGATGGTTTGGCTGCCGCGCTCCAGTCGACCATGAGATACGCGTCAAACAGCGTTTTCGTCACTAGACCGGGTCCGTATCCTTTTCCATGCTGCGCGGCCCCATGGGGTGGTCGGCATGGGGGTATGGGTGATGGTGTCCGTGGCTGTGATCATGTCCATGATCGTGGTCATGGCTGTGCCCGTGATCGTGGGGCTGATCGGTACCGCCTGCATTAATGCCCTCGACATGATGGTGGTGGCTTTCCTGCACCAGACCCACCTGATCCTCGAAGCCGAGCACTTGTTCGCGATACTTGCACAGCTGGCAATTCATCGTGTTGCCGCCGCTCAGAATCTCCAGCGCCCGTTCGGCAAAGGTGTCCAGCACAAGGGGGTGATCGTTCAGGTATCCCGCTTTGACGAATTCGATGTCCGGGTGCCGTGCGGCGACCTTGTCCATATAGCCGTATATGCGTTTCACCAGAACGCCGGTGAACAGGAAATACGGAAACACGACGATCCGCTTGAAACCCAGCCGCGTGGCATGTTCAAGCCCCGGTTCGACCAGGGGAAAGGTAACGCCGGAATACACGGTCTCCGCCCAGCCAAGGCCCAGCCCTTCCCATAACATGCGGGTTATCTTGGAAACATTGGAATTGGCGTCCGGGTCGGATGCGCCGCGACCAACAACAACCAGCAGCGTCTCCTCTCGCGGGACAGACCCTCCGGCAGAATCCAGGGCTTCCACAATGCGACTGCCGGCGGCATTGATCATCTTTGGATCGATGCCAAGTTCGCGGCCATACAGGATTTCAACGCTGTCATTCTGGGCCTGATAGGTATTCAGTACAGAAGGAATATCGTTTTTGGCATGGCCGGCGGCGAACAGCATGCCTGGGACGGCAAGGATGCGCTTGTTGCCGCGTGCGCGCAGCGCATCCAGCCCGGTACGAATAATCGGCGTGGCAAATTCCAGAAAGCCGTAATCAATATCGTAATCCGGCAGGCGGCTGCGCAGCCCTTCGGCAACAGACTGGAATTCATGCACCGCGGATTCGTCGCGGCTGCCATGGCCGCATACGATAACGCCGGTTTTCTCCGCCATTTTTCTTCCTCTGCTGCTTTTCTGGAAAACGGGCCATATCGTATCAGTCCGGGCCGTGCGGGTCAGGCCAAATCTCGCTATAATTGGCGTATGATTTCGATTCCCGAAACCATCGCCCGCTCTGCCGACCCGCTGGTTGTGTTGGCCATCGCCCTGATTCTCGATCTGGTGGTCGCGGATATGCGCTGGCTGTTTCGTGCTTTTCCGCATCCGGTGGTGGTTTTCGGACGATTGATCGGGTTTCTGGATGGCAAACTGAATCGCAGTGGTCGCAGTGCCGCCAATCGGCTGATACGCGGGGTTGTTGTGGTGGTGATTGTCGCCGGGCTGGCGGGTGTGACCGGCTGGGCATTGTCGGAAGCCGCACGGCGCATTCCCTATGGCTGGGGGCTGGAACTGTTTTTCGTTGTCGTGTTGATCGCGCAACGCAGCCTGTTCGACCATGGCCGGGCCGTGGCGCGCGCGTTGCGGCGCGACGGGCTGGCTGCGGGGCGAGCGGCTGTCGCCCATATTGTCGGCCGGCAGACGGATAAGCTGGATGAGTACGGCGTTGCGCGTGGCGCGATTGAATCGCTGGCGGAGAATTTTGCCGATGGCGTCGTTGCGCCCGCATTCTGGTATGTCCTTCTCGGTCTGCCGGGGCTGTTCGCCTACAAGGCGATCAATACGATGGACAGCATGATCGGGTATAAATCCGACCGGTACCGCGATTTCGGTATGGCGGCGGCGCGTCTTGATGACGTGGTGAATCTCATCCCCGCGCGCCTTTCAGGGATATTCTTCATTCTGGCTGCGGTCATCGCGCCGACCGCCAATCCGGCGCGGGCGCTGCGTGTCATGTGGCGTGATGCGGGGAAACACGATTCGCCGAATGCAGGCTGGCCCGAAGCGGCAGTGGCGGGTGCACTGAATCTGTCGCTCGGTGGGCCGCGGCAGTATCTGGGTGGTGTATCCAAGGCGGAATGGCTTGGCGATGGCAATCCGCGCACCACCGCTCGGGACATCAACCGCACGCTGATGTTATACGCCGTGGCCGGATTGCTGCACTTCCTGTTCTACGTGTTGCTTGCCGCGATGTGGCTTACCTGATTCCGGCAATCGTCAACAAGCGGTCGATGGCGAGATGTGTTTCCAGATGGTCCGCCAGATTGTCGAGCACCCGTTCAATTTGTGCCTCATACGCCACGCCCGCGACATGTCCGCTACGGATATGGGACAGGAAGGTCGACCGGAAGGTGTCGGATGCGAACAGGCCGTGAATGTAGCAGCCCATGACCCGCCCATCCGGGGATACCGCGCCATCGTTCCGGCCGTTCAGGTTGATCATCGGCCGTGCCCGGCCCGACCCGGTTGTGCGGCCGATATGCATCTCATATCCCCGCACCGTTTTACCGGTTGTGGTTTCGATTCCGGTGGTTTCACCCAGGGTCTTGGCGCCTTCCAGAACCGTGTCGATATCCAGCAGGCCCAGTCCCCGACTTTCGCCCGCCGGTCCTTCAATGCCGCCGGGGTCGGCGATGCGCTGTCCCAGCATCTGATAGCCGCCGCATATCCCGACGACGACCCCGCCACGCCGAACATGGGCGTGGATATCGATGTCCCACCCCTCTGCCCGCAGCGCGTCTAGGTCGGCGCGAACGGCCTTGGATCCCGGCAGCAGCACGATATCGCTATCGGCGGGTATGGTTTGGCCCGGCTGCACCATCGTTACAACGACACCCGG